>Ga0210138_1000204_pt1 | contig 14292 bp, 18 predicted proteins | sample Browns_ThreeSqC__FD_184850 | JGI IMG/M metagenome (GOLD analysis project Ga0210138, IMG submission 184850) | Wetland microbial communities from the San Francisco Bay, California, USA, that impact long-term carbon sequestration -... | ecosystem: Environmental > Aquatic > Marine > Wetlands ... | reverse complement strand
TGAAGCGAAAGGGCCCGCCCCACCCTTGCAGGTGAGACGGGCCCATAGGCCGGGTCGGGGAGAGCGACCTAGCCCCGAGCGAGCTCCAGGGCACGGGTCCAAGCGCGTGCCTTGATGTCGCGGATCGGGCCGGCGAGGTTCGAAGACGGCGCATCCATGCGGCCGTTGCGGACGTGCTGAGCCCAGTAGCTCACGGCTTGGTACGCTTGCCACGCAGTCCCGTCCATGCCGGGGAGCTGGTTCGTGGGATGCTCCAAGGCGGCCACCAGACTCTCCGCCGTGGCTTGGACGCGGGCCCGCAAGGCGGGCGGCACTAGATCGTAGCGGCGGAGGGGGTCGTGGTCTTGGATCGACCCCGGCGCCATGCCGCGCACGTCTTCGACCGTGCGGGCGAGATAGGCGTCAAACTCGTCTTCCGTGATGACCCGGGTCACGAGCTCCATCGTCTCGGCCCGCTGGACGGAGACGAGGGCCTCGGCCCGCTCCAGAGTCGCGCTCGCGGCACGGAGTCGTTCAGCGAGCCCCTTGGTGTGCAGGAGTCGGACGCCCGTCCCCTGCGCATCGGCACGGGCTAGTGTGTTCGCACACACAACTCGTACATCGGTCGGCGTGAAGGCCAGAGCCCGGCTCCCGTCGTGGCCATTGCTGGCGAGGAGGTACTGGTGCACCCGGTCCCCGATCCCAACTTGGAACTCCCCCTGCTTCAGGAGCGCGAACACGACCCGTCCACCGCGCAGGGAGCCGGCAGTCTCGACGTCGCGGCCGAGCGCCTGGAGCAAGTCGAATAGCTCGCCGTTCTGAACGGGGTGGAAGTCTGCCCCGACCACGCCGAGCATGTCCCCGGTGTCTTCGCGGATGATCGCCTTATGGGTCGTGACCGGCACCCCCCGGCCGATCGTCCCGTCCTGTGCCAGGGTCGAGAGCTCCGCCGGCCCCTGCCCGGACCGCCCGCGCTCGTGTGCGAAGAGGGGCGCCTCGCGCACCCCCCATTCCAGTCCTGCCAGGCGCCGCGCCTCTCGCGGGTCCAGCGGACCTTGCGGCAGCACCACGCCCAAGCCGTGCCACGCAGGCTTTCCGACCAGGACCATCCCGTCCGTATTCGTGATCTCGTGACTCATCCTAGACTCTCCCGGGCTCTCGCCCGTCTCGACGTTGCGCGGCCCGTGCTCTTCAGCTGGCGGGTGGGCCGCTTGCCCCGGTCCAGGACGGGCCCCTAGTGGGCGCCCGTTTCGCTGTTCTCCAACTTGTCGTTGGCCTCCTTGCCGTAATGGGCACGCTCCACGAGCGAGTGATGCGCGGCGTAAATTACGACCAGTACGCTGTCCTGATAGAAGGTCGCACGAAGGGCATCGGCGATGTCGTGGACCGGGATCGGCCCGTCTCCGACAATCTCGATTACCAGTGATTGCTCGCGGGCGCCTTGCCAGACGCCCACGGCGGGCATGATGGTGGCCCCGTCGATGCCATGGAAGGCAAGGACGGCAGCCACGGTGGCGTACCGGGCTTCGAAGTCGCGCGCGATCGTATCAGGCCCAGTGCCGACATAGAATCGGAAGATCACTTGGCACCCCCTTGACGAACACGGAACGTGGTCTCGGGCAGGCCGAGATCGTCCCGGACTTGGGGTCGATCGGTCACGAGGCCCGCTTCGATGAAGCGGGTCGCGGTGCGGCCGTAGGAGCCTTGCAGGTTCCACACCAGGCCGGAATCGACCAGGCGCTGGAACAGCGCAAGCGTCGCATCATGGTCGAGCTCGCCATGCTCGTACGCGATAATGTCGTCCACGTCGTCATTCTTGTACATCGTCGTCTCCCGGCGCCCATGCAAGCATTAACCCGAGGAGCAAGAGGAGCAGGGTCACGATGGCCCCAACTATCGCCACTGCTCGCTCGCGTAATTCGCTCATGGTCGCGATACAGCCTACCCGGTGGGCTGTCAAGGTGTGAGATGAAGATGCGACGATCGACGTAAGTTGTGTGTGAACAACGGGTTACGACGATGCAGAATCCGCGCAGAGGCCTCCGACGGATCTCGGCATCCGTCGCAAAGCCTTGTAGTCACAGGAGATGCGAACGAAAAAGCCCGAGTGATCGGGCTGGCGTGCCTGAACTAGGATCGCGCGGGCGCGGGAAGACACGGGCGCGCGGGCGTGCGCGCGATGCAAGCGGCGTGCCGGCACGGCGATTGCAGACCCCCCGGAGGGGGGGATCGGCGCGGATGAAATGACGTCCTACCCACTCGAATACGCGGTCCACTGAAAATGCCCCCCGCTATAGCAGCTCGCCTACCAGGGTCATCCCCTCCGTGCTGCTCCCGGCGAACGGCGTGCTGAAGTCCACCAGGATCCGGCTCCCCAGGACGGGGTCCGGGAACAGGAGCAGGCCCTCGGGCAGGGCCGTGCGCCGGCTGTTGAGGGCCGTGATGGAGTCGAACACGGTGAAGGTCTGGTCCGGGTTCCCCGTCGCCGCATCAATCTCGTACACGCCCAGCGGCAGGTAGTGGGCGAGCTGTCCGGTGACCGGTGCGAAGACGCGCAGTGTGGCCAGCGTTGGACGGATGATGGAGAGGGGCTGGACGTAGGCGCGGAGGGCCAGGACCCGGAGCACCGCGTAACGGGGCCCGCCCCTGGGGAAGGAGGCCGGACCCCACACCAGTTCGAACTGGGAGCCGGGCGGGACCTCGCTGACCCCGACCACGGTCTGCCCGCGGACGCTCCAGGACCAGTTCATGGATAGAGGAGGCTCCCGACGATCGTGACCGGGCCTAGCTGCCAGCCGGCGCCGCCGGGGCTCCCGGAGATCCCCCGGATGGTTAGTAAGGAGGGCGAGGCCCTGACCAGGCCGGGGAGGAGGCGCAGGCCACGGGGCAGGACGTCCAGGTGGTTCAGGCCCTGGAGGCCGGCAACCACGCCCACCATCCAGTCGAACCGCTTGGTGGCCGACGTCACCGCCCCACTCGGACTGATGAACTGCTGGACTCCGCCATCGACGTGGTCGAGCCGGATCCCGACGGTGGCCGTGGCCACTCCGGAGTATTCCGTGAGCTCCAGCCCGATGGCGTGGATCAGGAGGGTCGGGAACTCCGACGACGACCAGGGCAGGCTGGAGGCCGCGTTGGACGGGTCCGAGCCCCACCGTAGTACCACCGGGACGTCCGCCGCCGGGGCGGCCGAGACGCCGACGACGTGGCGGTCCCGGGCCGTCCAGGTGAAGGACGTCATGGCCTAGTAGGGCAGTTAGCGCCGCTTGATCTGGCTGCGGCGGTGGACCTGCTGCAGGGCGTTCTCGCCCGCAGTCTCGCCCAGGACCGCCTCCCGGACCTCGGTACGGGTGAAGGACACAAAGCCCCGGCGGGCTCGCTCTTGGCCCTGGGTGCGGCGGTTGATGGCAGCCTCCTCGATGGTGAGGGGCGGGCGGATCTTATTGTTCTTCTTCGCGGCCATGATGGGGTACAGGATGAGGGGTGGGCGGCGACGGCCAGGGAGCCGGCGCGGGACTATTGTTGGGGGTAGCGCTTGCACATGGTGGCCCAGATGGTGGGTCAGGACAGTCGGTCCAGTCGCTCGCGCAGGTAGCGCAGCTCCTGGAGGATGAGGGCCAACTGGGGCTCGATCTCGTGGCGGGAGACGAGATCCGGATGTACGTGTTTAGTTACCCACCACCAGGCCCCGACTCCGGTGATGGTGCCCGTCATTAGGGACAGGGCCAGCTCCATGGGGCTCATGCTTCCGGGTGGAACGAGGTGTGCTTGCTGTGCCCGCCCTGTCCCAGGCCGCCCCCGCCGCCGGGAGACACCATGCTGCCCATTTGCAGGGGACCATGGCTCCCACCGAGGAGGTCCCCGAACAGGAGCCGCTCCACCAGCCGCTGGCGCATGGTGAGGATATCGGGGACGACCTGGGCCAGGTCGTCCAGTTGGATGGCGGCGGACAGGGACTCGTCGCTGGGGACGTCGCCGAGGAGTGCCGACCCCTCCTGAGGGACCGGGGCGTAGCCTGGATCGTTGACGCCCTGGACGGGCATCCCGGACGGGGCGTGACTCATCTCGCGCAGGAGTTCCACCAGGGTGGGCTGGCGCCCTAGGCGGCCTACGAGGACTTGGAGGATACTCAGGGCGTCTTGCATGGGTCGGGGGGCTGGGAGCCGGTGAGATGGATAGAGCGGGTGCGAGCCAGGTCGGTGAGCCTGGTGTACTCGACCTGGACGCCGAAGGGGCGGAGGAGGCTGCGGGCAGCCCGGGTCAGGGCCACGTCGGTGGATGGGAGAGCCTGGCCTAGGACGTGGTAGGGGGTCCCGACCACGACCTGGCGGATGGCCGCGGCAGCCACATCGTCGATGACGCTGTACGGATCCTCGTTCTCGGCCAGGAAACGGACCGGGTCGGATACCCGGTAGGCGGTCACGCCGGCAGCTACCACCTGCACGCCGTCGGAGGTCTCCAGGACATGGGACCGGTGGACCACCACCTGGCGAACGACATGGCACCACTCCAACTCGGTGACCAGCGGCCAGTAGACGTGTAGGCCCGGATCAAGGAGGACCAAGCGGGACCCGCGGACGTACTTCAGGCAGCGGGAGTCCACCTTCACGACCAGGAGGCGGGGGATGAGGCTGCCCAGGAACTGGGCAAGCTCGCCTACCCAGCCAAGGGCGGTGGCCATCATCGACGGAGGCTGTGGCGGACGACCGCGGCCGGGCCGACCTCGTCGACCAGGTCCCGGACCTGACCCGGGGGGACCCCGGCCCGGTGCAGGAGCATGCAGGCGAGCAGCCGGTCCTGACCGTCTCTGGGTCCGCCGGAGGCGGGCACAGAGGGGGTCAGGGGACGCTGGACGGCTTGGTAGACGTCCCAGTCGGCGAACTGGACGCTGGGGACCAGGTCCGGGGGTTCGGTCTCGGTGACGATGAGTTGGAGTGCCCCCTCGGCCAGGTCAGTGATGAGCCGATTGATCGTCTTCTGGGAAAGGGGCCCGGCCGTGCGTCGCAGTCGAATGGTCTTCATGCCAACAGTCTACTCGGGTTGGGGCCCGGCGTCCAGGGCATCGTGGATTATCTGTGATAGTCTCCACCGGCGGGGCCCGGTGATGACCAGCTGCGTATGATGGAATCGGTTCATCAGGCGGGAGATCTGGCGGTGGGTCAATCCCATCTGGTGGAGTAGGCGCCGGGCATAGCGTCGATGCTGCATCTTTGCCTGCTCTTCGCGGTGGTCGTAGAATGCATAGTGCGCCATGGGCGTAGGGCTTCAGCCTCGCATAATAGTACCCCCCCGGACAGGCCCGAGACAAGGCCTCGGAGTCAAGTCGATCGGATCTTACTTTTCCTGTACCCAGACCCGGAACACTTCGGCGTAGGCCTCGCCCCACCCCGACCCGTGCTCCCCGCCCCCGCCCCCATGCTCCCAGTGTACCACGTGGGCGAGCTCATGGATGAGGACCATGTTCTTGGCGTCGGGGTCCAGGCGCCAGTCCAGGGTGATCTGGTAGCGGTCGGGGAGGTTCCGGGAGTACCCGAATAGGCCCTGCTCCAGTAGGGCGTCCTCTGTAACCATGACAGGCTTGGATAGGTGCAGCTTGGGGACCAGCCAGGCCGCCGCCGAGGCAGTCTCGGGCGAGACGTCCAGCACAGTGTCCACGCCCGCCGGGAGGCCGGCGCAGGCCGTGAGGAGGAGGGCGGCGAGGAATTGACTTGCCTTGCGGAGCATTGGTGTGGTATCCTTGATTTATGAACGAGAACACGATCGAGACGCTGCCGTACGCCTATGATGACTATCGCGCGGCCTTCCTGGTCGCCATCGAGGCGTCCATCCAGCGCAAGGGCATCTTCCTGGCCGACGAGGGCGCCTTCAAGGTCCTCGCCGACAACGCGCACGGCGTCGCCGTGGCGGCGGCCAAGCGGCTCCAGCAGGAGCATGACAAGTTCGTCGTACCGTCGACCAAGGTGAAGCTGGGCCGGAGCGGCAACCCGTGACCGGCGTCCCGATCCTGGGCCAGCAGGCGATCCCCATGGGGCTGAGCCTGACCGGCGTGATGGGGCCGGATGGCCGGCCCCAGATACTGCCCCTCTCCGACGTCTACCTGCTGGTGGTCCTGCATGCCCTGGTCAGCCGCGAGTCGGCTAACCTGGCGTCCAGTGAGGGGATTGTCCGCCTGGCCGCGCAAATCGCCGCCCAGGCGCTGGCCTCGCGCGCCCCGCGGCCCGCTCCAGCCAACCCCGATTCGGCCCCTGCCTCTCCCGTAGTGACCGGGTAGCGGCATCGTCGAAGCGCTTGAACTCCGCCACTAGGTCGGCCGACATGGCCTCCTTGGCCCGCCTGGCTGCGTCCTGCGCCATGGCGTCCCTCCACCACGCGGCGGCGATGGCGAGGGCGTCCACCCTGTCGTCGTGGCGCAGGCAGCCCCGGTCGCGGGTGAGCCGCGACAGCTGATAGGCCAGTCGGTAGGGCAGCTGCTGGCTATCCGGCATGTTCGGGATAGGGCGCAGGTCGTCCATCAGGACCTGCTGGTTGACCACGAGGCGGTGCTGCTGCACCACGGGCTCCAGGGTGTCCAGGATCCGGCGCTCCTTCTGCGTGGCGTGCTTGATCTCCTCCACGGCGCAGTGGTGTCCAGTGCGGTGCAGGTGGGGCTCCAGGAGCCGGCCCACCATCCCGTCCCCGAAGTTCGCCTCGATCACCACGCTCGCCACCCGGTAGCGGGCGGCCATCTCGGCCACGGCTCCCATGGTGGCGTCGCTGAAGCCCTCGCCGACCCAGCCCCGCATCTCCAGCAGGTACAGGAAGCCGTTTAGTTGACCGACTACGGCAGCGACGGTCTCGTCCTTGCCGCGGCCGGCCGGATCCAGGGCCAGCACCTTGCCCTGGTACGGGGCCCATCGGTCGCCGACGCGGGTGGGGGTCCAGTAGCGGTCCCCGGCGAACCCGAGGCAGGGGACGTCCGCCGCGACCCGCTGGCCGTACACGAGGGTCTCCGGCGCGCTGTCCGGGTCCAGGTGCATGACGATCAGGTCGGACAGGCGCAGGGGATACCTGTCCTGGTCGCTCATCCGGGGGTCCAGCTGGAACTGGAGCTGGAACCTGCTCCGGCCGAGCTCGGCCTGGCGCATCATGATCTCCTCGGCGGGGAACCGGGAGGGGTCGGTCGGCTGGCCGGCGAGCGAGGGGTCGGCCTGCAGCTCGTCCCGCAGTGTGGACGCCAGTGTGAGATCCAGGGCGGCGGCCAGCCCCGGGTCCGGGTACATGACGGGCCAGACGCGGACGTGGTAGCCCAGGCCCTCCAGGGAGCGGTACAGGGACTGCTCAGACTGGTCCGTGCCCAGGAAGATGATCTTGCCGCCCGGGCTGAGGATGGAGGGGAACTCGCGGACGTGGGCGGCGATCTTCTCCCGCTTCACGGGCGTGTCGCTGTTCGACTCCGTCTCGACGTCATCGGCGATGATGATGTCGGCCCGGTTGCCCGTCAGCTGCCCGGCGATGCCCAGGCTAGAGAGGCTAGGCGCGTGGGCGAGGGAGGTCCCGCTGACGTCGAAGGAGAGCTTGCTGTCCCGGAGCGCGTCGAGCTGGGGCCGGAGCTCCTCCAGGACGTCCCAGGTCTCCAGCAGCTGGCGCACGAAGGTCGTGAAGTCCCCGGCGCGCTTGGCGCTGCCCGAGGCCACCATGATCTTCTTGTCCGGGTCCATGGCCCAAGACCAGCAGGCGAAGGCCGAGCAAATCCAGCTCTTGCCGACCCCTCGGAAGCCCTTGACCACCAGGCGGTTGGGGCCCTGCGCCAGCCACTCCATGATCTGGAATTGTACGGGAGTCGGCGATGGGAGTCGCAGATGACGCCACGCTGCCGCTAAGAAATTGCGGGGATCACGGAGGCCGGGATTCGCTCGGATCGCGTCAATCATTCGGGCGGCTCGTCTTGCGGCGGGAACGGCAGGTCGGTCACGATCGGCGGCGCGCGCCTGGCCGCCGGCGGGGGCGGCGCGAGGTCGGCCAGCATCTTGCGGGCGACGTCCAGGATGGCGGCCGTGCATTCCTTCTCCAGGAGCTCGCGCAGCCGCCGCACGGCCACGATCCGGAGCTGCTGGAGCTCGTGTCGGAGCTCCTCGTCGAGGGAGGTCATGCCGGGCTAGGCCATGATCCACACCCGGATGGTGCCCGGGTTCGTGGTGATGTTCACCCGCATCTCAGGCATGCCGCGGGCGATCGCGATGGCGCCCGACGCGGTGACGGGACTCGGCGTCAGGCCGGGCACCGTGACCCACGGGGCGTCCGGGCTGAGTCGGCCCTCAATGACGAAGCTGGCCGCCCCGCCGATCACCTCGGCCTGGGCCGTGCAGGGGGTGTCGTGGACGAGCTGGAAGGCCACGCCGGGTTGGGGACCCGTGGCGCTAGCGGTGGCGTTGCAGACGAACTTGGTGTCTTTACCGATGGTCATGAGGCTAGGGAGGTGCTGACCTTGTGGAAGAGGACGGCGAAGTCGCACTGGTTGGCGCCGCCGCTGAACTTATTGGCGTACCTGAACACCACGCCGTCGGCCGACGGCAGGGAGAGCAGGATGGAGTCGGGGAACATCGACCAGTCGAGGTTGCCGAAGTCGACGGAGGGACGGTGCGGGCCGAGGTCGTAGTAGACGACCTGGGACGAGGTGTCGTCGTTGTTGGTGAGCCGCAGGCTGGTCAGGTTCGTCGACGAGCTCAACACCGGCATGGTCACCTTGAACAGCCAGCGGATACGCCATGTCCCGGCGGTGAGTCGGATCCGGTAGGGCGTGATCGCGGAGCCGTCCACGTCGCCCGAGTTGTTGAGCTCGACGCGGCCGGACCAGCCGCCAGACAGGTTCAACCGGGTGCTGGAACTCTGGCTCCAGGTGGACAGGGACGGGTCGATGCCGCCCGGTGAGGCCAGGTTCTGAGCGGAGAATCTGACCACGGTGGCCAGGGCGCGCTTGTTGATCGCCGTCTGGAGCGCGTGGCTCGTCAGGTCGATGTTGCGCCCGTCCGCGGTCGGGTAGCGGGCCAGACTGTCTAACTGGGCGACGTTGTTGGCGGCGACGCCGGCGGCCAGCAGGGCGACCGTCCCGAGGGCCAGGTGGGCCCGCCCCTGCGTCGGGGTGCGCTTGGCGAACTCTCCGGCGTTCACGAACAGGCCGTCGTCATTGTCCGCCCCGCTCACCGTCGGGAGGGGCCGCGCCGCGGCGGCCATGGCGTCGAGCTGGCTCTTGATGACGGCCCCGCCGGGCGTCGACGCCGCGGCCAGGTTCTCGACCCGCCTTGCCTCGCCGTCCCACTGGAGGCCCGCGCCCAGACCGAGGCCGTCCATGCCGACGGTGTCGTCGGCGATGTCCCGCCCCTCGCCGGCCAGGAGCATGTTCTGCCGATAGTCCTGGTCGAGCAGGGCCGCCGTCAGTCCGCCCTGGCCGCTGGGCAGGGACAGGAACTGGGTCAGGCGCTCCTCCTGCCTGCGCGGGGTCGCGCGCTGGACCACGATCGTGGCGCCGGCCGCGGGGGCGACGGCGAGGGTCATGGTCTTGAGGGCGTCATCGAAGGCGGCGGCGGCGGGGACGCCGTTCACCGTCACCGACAGGTGACCGGTAGACAGGTAGTCCAGGCCGTTGATCGCGTAGGGCCCGACGCCAGCGTTGGCCGTCAGGGTGAGGCGTCCGAGGGCCATCAGGCGGTGCTCGTGCTGACCTTCCGGAACATCATCATCGTCGACGGGATCCGGAGGTTGGCCCCGTCCTCGTTCACCGCGCGCAGCACGATGTCGCCGCCGGTCGGCAGCTTGAGGAGCAAGATGTTGTGCAAGGACGTCATGGCTCGCGTGTTCGCGCCCGGGGATTCGACCGACACGCGGTCATGCTCGGCGTCATACACGACCTGACTCGGCCCGTCGACGGCGTCGGTGACCTTCACCCGGATGTCCTGGTCGTCTCCGTCGGTACCGTTGTTGTTGTAGACCCGGACGACGTACTCCATCTCCCAGGTCCCGGCCGAGAGGGTGACCTTCTTCAGGCCGGCGTCCACGACCACGTCGCCGGAGTCGTCCAGGCTCGTCTTGGTGCCCGGGATCAGCCGGCTCCCGGCCGTCTCGCTCCACGTCGACGTGGCGTCGGTGGCCGGGGTCTGCTCGGTGGAGTTCCGCACCACGGCGACCGTGCTCCGATATCGGAGGTTGATCGTGGCCGCGAGGGCGTTGTTGGTGAGGTCGATGTTGCGGCCGTCATTGGACGGGTAGCGGGCGGACCCGTCGAACTGGACGACCTGGGCCGCGCCGGTTCCCACGTTCAGCAGGGCGGCGGTGCCGAGGCCCAGGTGGGTCCGGGCCTGCGAGGGCGTGCGGATCGACCAGGCTCCGGACACAACCCAGAGACTCTTGTCATTGTCCCCCGCGCCGACCACCGGCAGGTTGCCGGCGGCAACTGACGCGGCGTCGAGTTGGGCCTTGGTGACGGCATGGTCGGCGTCCGTCCCGACGTCTATGTTCTCCAGGCGCTTGTTCAGCCCGTCCCACTGACCGTTGCCGCCCAGCGCGAGGCATTGGTTCGCGGCCACCACGTCCAGGGCTTCCTGGGCGAGATACAGAAGCTGCAGAGCAGACCGGTCCAGGTCGACCTGTCGGACGTGCGACAGGTCCTCGAAGTTTACCAGACGGCCGGCCTCGGTGGCCGGAGTGGTGCGTCGGACGAGGATGACCTCCCCGCCGGCTATCGAGACGCCGCTCATCGTGAACGAGGCGTGGCCGGCCGGGACCGTGAAGGCGACGGAGGCGCCGTCTACGGTCACCGACAGGTGGGCCGACGACAGGAACTTGAGCCCGCCGGTCAGGCTGCCGGTGCCGGCGCCGAACGTGTAGTCGAGGACCCCCGCCGATCCCGTGAACTGCTCTGAAGCGTAGGGCATGCTACCTTCCGGTGAGGGTGTTGACGATCCGCTGCGTGGCCTGGTTTACCGCCCCCGGGTTGGGCCGGAGGGCGTCGGCCAGCTCGGGCCGGGTCTCGACGCCGCGCCGCAGGGCGGCCCGGCGCTGGAACTTCGCCCGGTCGGCCTGGCCGAGCTCGGGATACTCCGTGACCAGTTGGCGATACGCGCGCGCCCGATAGTCCTCGATCACGCCCTGGATGAGCTGGATGCGGGGGCTCGCGAGCTCGTCGGTGGAGTCGGCGGGGATCCGGGTGTAGTTCGGGCTCGTGATGAGCCGTCGCAGGGCCGCGCGCAAGTTCTTGCCGCCAATCTTGACCTCGCCGTGCAGTTCCAGCCAGCGGTCAAAGGCGTTCTGGCCGCTGGCCCCCACCACCGTGGTTAGGTCGAGCCCGCCGCGCGTCCGTTTCGGAGGCGTGAAGCCGTGTCTCAGCCGAGCGAACTCCGTGTTGATGAGGTCGTCGCTGACTTCGCGGTACAGGATCGGGACGAAGGCGTTGGTGATCGGGTTCATACCGGCGCCCAGACTCTGCGCCCGGAGGACGGGCTCGCCGAGCACGTTGCGTAGGGGCGGCAGGTCGTCACTGGCACCCGGCCATCGGGCTCGGGCGGCGTCGAGCATGGACCGGACGTCTCGCAGGAGGGGGTCATCCACCGTTACGGCGGCGGCGGCCTGGCCGGGCACGAAGGACGCGGCCAAGGTGTTGATCCAGCGCGGGAATTCCTTTTGGGGGTCCCCGAGCATGTCGAGCATATTGGCCAGGCCCGCCAGGTAGGTCTTGTTCGTGAGGTTGCTGGCGATCGCGATGCCGAGGCCGTAGGAGAGGTTCTCGGCCGTCTCCTGATCCTCGGGGGCGGCATACCGGACATAGTTGACCACGTCCGTGGCCACGCCGAGGATGGTCGCGAAGGGGTCCAGGCGTCCGTAGGAGGCGTAGCCGTCCCCGACCCGGATGCTGTACTGCTGCCAGCCGCTCTGCTCTAGTGCACGCCGGGTCTCGACGTCCCGCGGCCCGAAGCCGGTAATGAGGGGGCGCCCCTCGTCGTCCGTCTCGCCGGCCAGCATGATGATGGCGGCGCTGGTCGCGAGGCCCAGCGAGAGGCGGCCTGCGGCCTCCGCCTTGCGGCGGGGATCTCGGGACAGGATGTCCATGACCAGCCGATTCTTGGAGTTCTCCAAGACCGGCGCCAGGGCCTTGGGGAAGATCCGGTCAGCGAGGAGCTGCGCGATGCCGGTGATGACGTTCACGTTCCGGTCGAAGGCGAACCCGAGAATGTTGGTCGGAGTCCGCACGAACGGGGTGATGAGTCGGAGGACCGGGTGGTTGAGGACCGCCTCCTGGTACCGATACGGCAGCGTGCCGGGCGTCAGGGGCGTCGTCTGGGCAACTTCGTGGGCGCGATTGAGGGCGATGTCCCCGATGGCGGACAGGCGCTCATGCTCGGCGGCTCGCGCAGGATCAGACAGGTAGCGCGTCATAAAGGATCGAGCGTGCTCGTCCACGGCCAGTTTATCGGTCAGGCCAGAGCGGACGGCGTCATCCACACCGCGATGGTAGAGCTGGGCGTTGCCAAAGGCCTGACCCTTGTAGATCAGCTTGCCCAGCTGCTCCTCGACCAGGGCTGCCACCTGCTCGCGCGCCATACCGGGATTGGCCTTCAGGACGTCCCGGGTGAGTTGGGATCGACCGATGGCGCGGTAGTTGAGCTGCTTGAAGAACTGGTCGTTCGCGTTCAGGGCCTCACTCGGGTAGCGGATCAGCCGCCCGACCCAGCTCGTGGCGACACCGTGGATGCTGTTCGGGTCAATCCCGAGCGACTCGGGCGTGATCGCCTTCCGGCTGGCATCGCGGATGTCCGAGACCAGGGCCGACGGGTCCAGCAGCTGACCGCCACCCCGGATGGCGGCCACGGTCGCGGCCCAGGACTCCCGGGCGGAGTGTACCAGGCCCACGACCTCGCGGACGCTGTCCAGCATGATGTCGCTCTGGCCGGTCAGCGCGCCCCCGATCAGGTTCTCCAGGGGGCGGTAAATCGTCGTGAGCGTGTTGGACAGGGCCGCCGCCACGAGGGTCGTGGGGCGCCCGAGCAGACTGTTGTACCAGTACTCGTTCAGGATCGAGAAGGCCCGCCGGCCGGCCAGCCCGCGCGCCATGTCGCCGACCTTGGCCGCCCGCTTCGCGGGGTCCGCCGTGCTGTTGTAGAGCACCTTGAACTTCTTGGCCAGGTCGAGGGCTCGTCCCTTACCGCCGCGCTGGTGTAGGGCCGCCTCGATCTCCTCCCGGCTGAATAGGTCGGCGACATGCTTCGTCGGGATCCGGTTGGCGCCGAGTCCTCGCCCCTGTTCGCCTACTAGGCCCATGACGGAGCTCTGGACGTCGTGATGGAAGCTCAGGGCCTCGACGAACTCCAGGAGGTCCTTGTCGCCCCCGTTCGGGGCCAGGGCCTTCTGCATGGCCCGATAGGCGTCGTCACCGGCGGCCTGGAGGGCCACACGGTATCCGAGCGCCCGGCGGTTGACGCCGACGATGGTGTTCTCATCCGCCTGGAGCATGACCAGGAGGCGGTGGCGCTGGCCGGGCCCGGCGCCGACAATGTCGGCTAGGGCCTGCAGGCCGGTGACCTCCTGCTCCTTCAGCGTGCGCCGGGTGACCTCACCCTTGGTGCCGAGGGCCTCGAAGACCTGGGGCATGGCGCGAATGAGCTGGAGGGCGCCCTCGGGCCCGCGGTAGCGGGAGAGGTTCAGGTCGGTGAGGTTCAGGCCCTCCGCCAGGCGCTCCTCCGGGGACAGCCGGCGAGGGTTGGTCCGGGGGTCCAGCGGCGGGAGGCCCTGTAGGTCGACGCTGATGGGGGCCTCGCGGCGGCGGACGGCGAGGAACAGCTCCTTGGCCTTCTCCTCGCTCACGCCCATCGTGCGGAGGACGGCGCCGGCGTGCTCCTCGGTCCCGCGCACGGTCGGGCGGCCGACGGGCGCGTTGAACTCCTCGGGTAGGACGGCGGCCTTCTGCTCGCCGAACGGGCGCTGACCCGGCGGCACGTAGTCGGGATCGCCCTTGACCGGGATGGACCCGTCCGCCCGGCGGAGGTGCTTGCCATAGTTCACCCAGCTGTTCTGCCCCCGCGTCTCGATCGTCAGGGCCGGCAGGGCCTCGTCCGAGAATAGATGGGCGTGGAGCGTCCAGGCGATTTCCTCGCCGCGCGGCCCGAACTGGTTGCCCTCGGCGGCGTGCCCGAAGTAGTCGTGGACCACGCGGAAGATGTCGTTCAGCTTCAGGGGTGTCTCGCCCAGCTTGAAGCCGCTGTCCGCCAGCATGGGGTGCCCGATGCCCCCGGCCTGGTCCCCGAAGGCCGCCGACGTCGGCAAGAACCACAGGTGGTTGTTGTCGCG
>Ga0210138_1000203_pt1 | contig 14342 bp, 18 predicted proteins | sample Browns_ThreeSqC__FD_184850 | JGI IMG/M metagenome (GOLD analysis project Ga0210138, IMG submission 184850) | Wetland microbial communities from the San Francisco Bay, California, USA, that impact long-term carbon sequestration -... | ecosystem: Environmental > Aquatic > Marine > Wetlands ... | reverse complement strand
AGGTTCCGGCATTGGTGACCGGGATGCCATCCGCGATGTCATCCAGGACGGCATTGTCGGTGGCGCTGAGATTCGCGGTAATGGTTCCGCTCACAGTGACCGTCCCGGTCGGCGTCACCCAAAGGCCTCCGGTCGAATCGACGCGGAGTCCAACGACATCGCCATCCGCGTCCGCCAGGGTCGTGAGCGCATCGTCCCGGATCGCACCGGCCATGGTGACCGTATCGGTTGCTCCCGAAACCGCCCCGATCGCATACTGCGTGCCGCCCGAACATCCAGAGTCGCAAATCACATTGAGCGCCCCGGACCCATCCGACACGAGGACGGGTGTCATGGAGGCGACACCTTGAATGGTGACGACGCCGCCGGCCGCCGTGCCCGCCGTGCCCGCGCCGACGACAATCGTCCGCGTGCTCGAATCGAGGGCGACATAGCCGACGTCGCCGTCTTCGAGGGTGGTTAGCGTGGAGCGATACACCCCGCCGACGGGAACCGGATTGGTCGATACCGCCGCATCTTCGGCCGCATCGGAAGTCGCCGACTGCACCCAAAGCGCGCCGGTGGAGGTGACGCGAAGTCCGACGACGTCCCCTTCGGCATCGGCCAGCGTGGACAGGGCGTCATCGCGGATGACTCCGGCCATGGTGGCGTTATCGGTTGCCCCGGAAGCTGCACCAAAGGCGTACTGGCTCCCCCCGGAGCAGCCGGAGTCGCAGATCACATTTAAGGCCCCGGCGCCGTCGGTGACGGTGACCGAGCCGGAAATAGAGACGGGCTGTGTCGTGGTTCCCGAAGGATCGACGCGCACGACGCCGGTGGAGGTGACCGCAATCGGGGTGTAGTCCCCATTCGCTCCGGAGAAGGTCGTCCCCAAAGAATCGTTGCGCACGGCGAGCGCAAAGACGCCGGTGTCCCCCGAACTATGCGCGGCATCCTCCGCCTTCCCGAGGTTCGCTGCCGCCGTGCCCGGCGTCACCGACGTGCCGATGGTCGCGACGTTGCCGACGGTCAGCGTATCGGATCCGCCGATTTGGACGTCGAGATTGGTGGCGGTGACCGTGACGGAGCCCGACACCGAGACGGGCTGAGTCGTCGTCCCCGACGGATCCACGCGCAACACGCCCGTGGACGTAACCGCGAGGGGCGAATAGTCGCCATTGGCGCTCGTGAAGGTCGTCCCCAGGGAGTCGTTCCGCACGCCCAGGGCGAAAACGCCCGTGTCGGCGCTGGAGTGGGCGGCGTCTTCGGCTTTGCCCAGGTTAGCGGCCGCGGTCCCCGGGGTGACGGACGTGCCGATCGTGGCCACATTGCCCACCGTCAGCGTATCGGAGCCCCCAATTTGGACGTCGAGGTTCGTGGCGCTGACGGTGACCGTCCCCGTGACTCGCGACACATCCACAAGCAAACCGTTCGCTGCCGTGCCGGGTGCCGCGACCAGGGCATTCGCCGCGCCTTCGAACAACATCGCCGTTCCGGTGATCGTCGCGTCGGTGTCGCCTTCGGTGTACTGAGTCCCGCCGCCCAAGTTCAAAATCTGATCGCCGTTGTCATCGACAATCGCTACCGTCAGCGGATTTGCGCTTGTCAGATCAAGAACCGTGGCAAGGATTGACCCGCTTACGCCGTCCTGAATCGCGCCATCCGCCCCGGAGAGCGAGATCGATCCGGCAATACAAATGGCGCCCGTGGTGTCGATGGTCAAATAGCTGCGCCCGTTAGCCGAGGGAAGGTTTGACGGCGGGGTGCCGCAGGTCGCGACCACGACGGCCGGATTGTTGTTCTGCGCCTGGCCGATCTGGGCAAATGCGAACAGGGCCACCAGGACGACCACGACATAGAAGAATCCCCGGCGGACCATCGCATGGGTGTCGGTCAAGCGGAGATCGAGACGGCGGAGCTCTTCAAGGAGGCGATCGTCGGAGGGTGCAGCGGGTGTTTGAGCGACAGGCGGTTTGTCCTGGCGCGGCCGCGCGGTCAGCAGCCGATAGGCGGCCCGTGCTTCGCAGCGTTCGGCGGAGTCCCTGGGATGGGTGCGTTCGACGCCGTCCAGGGCGCGCGCGAACGCGATACCGTTAAAGGTATAACTGTCGCGGATCAGGTCGGCATGACGGCGCCGGAGCTGGGTTTCCAGCCACGGCGACAGGCGAATAATGCGTGCGTCGCTCATAGATAGAGTTCGTCCTTGGAGGCGTTTTCAGAAAATGGGAACGTTCAGAAAAGAGGAAAACCAGACGAGTGAATATTTACTGTTGACTCTCCCGGATATATGAATATATGGTATATCCATGAAACGGAAGGTGCTGCTGAGCCTGGACCGGGAACTCTACAAGGAAATGAAGCTTCAGGCCGTGCGGGAAGATCGGCACGTGAGCACGATTGCTGAAGAACTTTTCCGGGAGTACCTGAAACGGACCTCGGCTAAAACTAAGAAGCAAAACTAAGCGGGCCCGCCCCGTGGACAAACACGGAACGGGCCCTAACCATTCAACCTAATCAGGAGGCCAAATGGCTCGAAAGACTCTAGCAAAGAAAACCAGTCCCGCCGCAATTACTCTTACCCAGCCCGAGTGGCAGGATCTCTATGAAGCCGTCTATAGCTTGAACTCCGTCCGCGAAGTCTTCAATGCGACCGCCTCGGACCAGTTCGAGGGCTATGCCGTTGCGGGCGTCCTGCGGCCCGTCTCGGACGTCCTGTGGGACTTCGTGCATGCCCTGGAGCGCCGGTTTGAGCAATCGGCGGCCGGAGCTTGAAGGCTGTGCCTGGATTTTAAAAATATTGGTGATTGCACGCGGCGCGCATGATAAAGTGCGCGCCATGCTGGAGCTTGGAGCAATTGCCTTAATCATTCTCGTGGCCCGCTGGGTCTTTTCTTTGTGGGACAATGGCACGGCTCCGCCGCCGCGAAGGCGGGTGAAGCGCCGCTCGCTTGGCGGTCTGGACTGCGACGATTATTGAATCTGGCGAATCTTGCCGTCCGGGCCCCGATAGAATCCGCGCCTCCACAATTTCCAGGCCTCTTCCAGCGTCCCCTTCATTCGGCCCGCGCGTAGTTCTTGATGCAGATAATTGGCGAGATCCGTGTCGGCCTGCCCTCCGAATCCCTTTTTCGGGACCTCGATTGAGACCCCGCTCGATGGCAGTTCATTGACTGTCCTTTCCGGCAGCAGGGCCTTAGGCAGCTTTGTCGCGGGCTCAGCCGGAATAACAGTGACCCCGCTTGAGTCGGCGGCGGCGGCCTGACGAGCGCCCGATCCGAGAAGTCGGCCTGTACGGATCTCGCGGGTTGCAGGCGCGACGGAAGCCCTGGCGGAGCTGACTCCGGAGTTATCCGGAGTCGTCAGTCGTGGAGCGCCAGGCGGAAGTAATTTCCGCTCGACTGGTGTCTTTCTCAGAATTTCGGCGAGACGCATCTGGAATCCGCTTCGCGCGTTTGCCCATCCCCGCGACTGCGCCGCCAGGTTGAGGCCTTCCAGTGCTGCCCCGCCAAGCTGCCCCCCGACGGCATTCCCGGCCCAGGTGGCAAGAATGTCATCGAGGATGTTTCCGCGCCCCGGGAGAGCAGGACTGACTTTACCGACATCCCCGACTTCACGGCGCGCGACAATATCATCCAGGCTCTGGTAGAGGGAAAACCTGCGGTTTGCTGCTGCGAATTCCGGGTCGATGCTGTTTAGTGCCTTACGGAGAAGATTGGCGCCACCACGACGCGCGCGCATTGCCGTTCGATCCGCCGCGCTGGATGCATTGCGAAAACCACCCGCCTGCTCGATCCATGCGTCGAGGTCGCGTCGCAGTTCGAGGACATCGTTGAAAGAAGCAAAGCGGGGCAGGCGTTCAAACTCCGCCTTCACCAGTTCGAGTTCGCGGATTGCATCGGCATGGAGATCCGGCCGCTTTTGCAGTTTTTTGAGGGCGCTGTTGAGTTCGGTAAGGGGCTCGTCCATTGCAATCTGAAATTCTGGTCGGACTTCAGCGCTCAACCGCTGCTCTACGCGCTGGAGGTTCTGGCGAGCGCCTCCGAGTCCCTCGCGGATTGAGCGATCTATTTTTGCTCCCCGGAGCCCCGGGAGTCGTTCTTCTGCCGCGGCCGGAGCGATCCGTTGCATGGTTGCGCGACCTTCAAGGGTTGTCGGTGCCACGGCCTTTGAAGTATTTGCGGCTGCGCGGGCTTCCATGGCTTTGGCGCTGGTAATTTTTCGTCCCGCCCATCGACCGGCGACGCCTAGGCCCGCAGCTGCATTCGGCAATTCTGCTGCTACCAATTGAGCACCAGCTCCTTCGGCAGCGCGCTCCCATTCTTCAGGACTCGGCCCATGGATGGCACTTGGGGCGACCAAGGCAGCAGCGCCCTTAGTAGCCGTGATCACGGGGTCAGCGACGCCGCGAACGGCGCCGGTGACAAGGTCTCCCATACGCCTGCTGCCATGCCCGGTCATCATTTCATAGGTTGCGGCCCCAAGTTCTTGTGCGACCCCGGGAATGGACGTGACAGCCGCCGGGAGTCCCCGAAGAACGGCTGCAGCTTGATCAGATGCCACGTTTCCCGCGCTCGGACCATTCGGATATCGAGGCGATTCGAACGGCATCGCATTGCCCTCGGGCGTGAGATCGATGAACTCTTTCAACTCCGGCGAGGCGGCAAGAGTTTTCCCAACCAGTGTCATTGTAGGAACATGTGCAAGATCCGGTCGCCGCTCGCGAATTCTGGCGGCGAATTGCTCAATGTTGAGTTTCTGTGGCATTGCGCGATGCTCCAAATGCACGATCCAGGGCTTGATCTAATGTTCCGGAAGGGACCTCTGGCGCGTCGCCCATGCCCTGCGCTCCGAGGACGGTCTTAATGCGTTTTATTTTTCTATCGCGAAGAGATTTCGAGTCCCCTGGCCTAGGAAAGAGAGCCCGGACGGAGTCCACGTCCTGCTGGGTCAAGACCCCGGTATGGCCGACAGCGCGGGCCACCATCGGCGTGAAGCCGGAAATGAGCGCCTCATATTCCGCCACATCATCGTTATAATTCGCCTCCGCCCTGGCTCGCTCGACTCCGCCCGAAATCTTTGCCATGAGGCCCTTTCCTGTATTGATTTTTTCGGACAGTTCAGAGATCCCATCGAGAATCGGGGTGATGCTATTCAGTGAACTGCTCCGATTCCGCTCCTGAGCTGTTGGCGGGGGCGGGAGTTCTAGTCCTGGGCGTTTCTCCACGAGGGTGGAGACGCCTTTCTCTGGGTCGAAGACCTCCGTGAATTGAGGCTGATTTGGCCGTCGATTCGCTTCCCGCTGCTGCCAGGCGTCAAACGAGATCGGTTTCCGCCCGGAGGCGGTTTCCTGTTGGGCATAAAGGTTGTATTCCTGAATGGATCCCGTCGGCTGCTGCGCGGAAGGCGTCGCGCCGACCGTCGGCCCTTCGCGGTATTCCACGCGGCCGTCCGGCCAGCGAACTTCCGTTATTCGCCGTCCGTCCTCCCCGACAAATTCACTGAAAGAGGGCTTCCCTGCCTCGGGAGGCGGTTCATAGACCACATCGCCACTCGTGGGCCGCACAAGGCGCCCCCCGACGAGGACACCCTTTTCCGGCCCTGCAGGAGCCTGGCCGAGGGCCATCTGAAGACGCGGGAGGAGCTCCGGGGAGAATCGGGGCGGCAGTTCGGCAGGGTCCACGCCCAGAACCGACGCCATGTCTCCGGTAGCGTCCCCATAAAGCAGGGCCTGCTGCTCCGGAGCCATGCCCAGATAAGCGCCGAGCCGCGTGCGTCGTTTCTGATCCGCATCGCCCTGCTGGGCCTCCGCGCGCTCCCGCGCTTTCATGGAGATTTCGGGGTCGATTTCCCCGACCAGCTGGGAGAACTTCATCAGATCGCCGCCGGATTGATGCCAGGCCGCCGTGACTTTTGCATTCCTGTCGCGCTGCGCTGCGGCATCGTCGAGCTCCTGCTGGCGCCGTTGCGCTTCCAGGTCGAGATTGCGCAGGTTTTGCCGCCGCTGGGCGAGATCGCCCGCAACCTCCAGGGCGCCCGGCCCGCGAGGGCGAGAAAAAGGATCGACGCGAGACATTATGCTGACCTCTCCGCCAGAGGGTGCTTAAGACGGCCGGACAATGCGCCGACGCCTGTTCGCATGCCGAGTTGGGCTTGATAGGGAGCCACGATGGAGGCCAGTTCCGGCCAGTCGCGCTGCCAGTCGGGACCGGAGAAGTCCGAGAACCATTGGCTCACCACCTTGGTCTGGTCCTTTCCCTGCCTTGCGAAGTCCACCGCTGCCTGCGCCGTATTGCGAAGCGATTCTGACAGGGCCTCAAGTTTCTGCTCTCGCGTCCATCCCTGCTCGGTCCCGATCTGGTCAATCTGCTCCATCTCGCCGCCAAACACGCCCTGCGGCCCATTAGCCGCAGTCAGCTTGTTCGCATATTTATGGGTATTGCCCCACCCAAACACTGTCTTGCCGAGGGCCAAAATTCCGGCACCGCCGAGAGCCGCCCAGCCAACGGGATTACTGGCAAGAGCACCGAGTCCAGCCTTAACCCCCCCCGCAACGACTTTCCCGGCCGTTCCGGCGGCTTTCCCGACAGCCAGTCCCGCCTTGGTCAGCCCACCGGTGACGGAAGCGGTGCCGGTTACGCCGCCCGGAGCGGTCTTGGTGAACAGGCCGGTCGCGACATCCGCGCCGATCCCGATCAATTTGCTCAATTCGTCGGCCTTTTCAAAGTCGCCGTTCGCCAGGGCATTCGCGATTTCCTGCTCCAGGCGCGCTTGTTCGCTGCCGGCCGCCAGGCCCATGTCGGCCAGGCTGAGATTGCGCCCGAATTCCTCGTTGAGGGCATTGGCCGCATAGTCCTGTCCATAGCGGGTCAAGGCCTTCAGGGTGCCGCCGGAGAGCAGCGTGCCCTTGGCGGCCGCGGACCGTTGGATCGACCGCTCGCCTTCGCGGAGTCGGGCCGAATAGCCCGGCGTTTGTTCCAGGGTGGCCAGGGCGGTTTCCGGGTTCGTCAGGGCCCGCAGCGTCGTCAATCCCTGCTCCCCGGTTTTCCGGTAGGGATCAAAAATCGCGCTCGCGTTCTGCGCGCCCGTCCGAAGGGTGTTGACGGCATTTTTCGTTGCCGATCGCCGCTGGAGGTAATCGAAGACCCCCGCGCCGGCCGGAATCAGCGTCTTGGGTTTGAGGATGGTAGACAGAGCGCCCATGATGGGAAAGGCCTCCTAAATTCGCTTCAGGGTCACGGTAATCGTGACCCCCACAAGCGATGTGGCGGAGGTCGAGAAATCGACTGAGAGTCGATCGCCCGCCGCCAGTTGCAGGTTTGCGGTAGTCGCCGTCAAGGTGCCGGTTTGTACGGTATTGGCGGTGGCATTGCAGTCGAAACCCGAGTTTGAATTATTGGTCAGCAGATCGACGCCCGCCCCCGGGGCTTCGGTGCTCGTGTCTTTTGTGACCTGGGCATACAGCGTCGCGCCGTTGGCCGTGGCGTGCACGAACCGGATGGCGGTGACCTGGTAGGCCTGATTGGCGATAAAGAACGTTCGATCGACATGATCCGCCGGCGAGCTCGCAGTCTGGGAATGGAAGGAAATCTCCAGAGCCTGCGGCGCAATCACGCCATTGATGGTCACGCCGTCGGCATCGCCCACGGTGACGGAGTCGAAGCCGGGATCCGCGGAAGCTCCTGCCGGCGCGCAGATGTTGTCCTGCGTGAACACCGGATCATCGGCGGAGTCCGTCACGGCGAATTTGTAGCAGGTGCCATCGACCAGATAGATGCTCGCCCGCCCGGACGAATCGAGAATGACGGGGTTGGCGTTGGCCGTCATGCCATCGGCCGAGGTATAAGTCGTGGCCGGCGTCGTCGTGCCGGCTTCATAGGTATTCACTTTGCCGGAGGCCAGCGGCGCCCCGGCGGAATCGAAGACCTGAACCTTGGGCAGCGGCGAAAGCGAATAGGTCTGTGCCCCCGCCGGCACGGCACTGAGCATCAGCAGCAACAGAAATTTCTTCATGTGTTGTCTACCTTGAGGATCAAATAGTCGCCCTGGATCGAAATCCCGCCAGTTCCCGTGACCGTCGCGGCCTCGTAGTAAGCCTCTCCGGACGGCGCCTCGATCGCGACGCGATAACGGGCCTTTGTGCTCGACGTGGGATCGATCAACGCGCCCGAGACGTCGCTTTCTGAATCACTCGCCAGCGGCCCGGTCGATTTATCCAGCTTTCGGGATTGGGTCCCGCCGCTGGTCTCCCGTCCCGTGAGTTCGTAATGCGCGGAAGCCAGCGCGCCGTAATGTGCGGCGTTGATGTACTGCCGCCCGTTGTCCTGACAGACGAAATAGAGATTCGCCTTCGAGAAGTTTTCAAGCGTCACGGCCAGCCCGACCTTGAGCAGCAGCGTGTTGTTGGCCGACCCGGTCGTGGTGGCCCGGCCATAGATGACAAACTCTTCGCCGTCGTCGAAGTTGGTCGCCCCGTCGGAAAAGTCGGTAACGATCAATTCCGTCGCGCTGGTCTCGATCGTGTGATCGTTCTCGACCACCTGCGCGCCGTCGGACTTCCGATTCAGCGAGACATAGGCATGGTTGGCGCCGAGTGTTCCCGTGTTGCCGCAGACCGATTCCAGGTGCCAGGTGACGATGTCCGCCCAGGCACCGGCTTCCTTGAGGAAGAGGGTCGGGTTGGACTCTTCCGTATAGCCGCTATCGCCAAACGTGAAGTGCGAATCCCCCATGACCAGGTCGTTCTGGTTGATCGCCTGGCCGAACAGCAGGGGGAACTGCAGGCGCGTTGCCGTGATCGTCTTGTCCTGGACGATCGCGATGTTCAGTTCATAGACCTTGAGGTCGTTGGCATTCCCGGTCTGCGCCAGGCGCATCCGGTATTTCCGCAATCCCGACGGCGGGGTAAAGGTCGTCGCTTGCCAGTAGCGGGTCGTCTGGTTCGCCGGAATGTCGAGCGTCGCAATGACGTCGAGCGTATCCGCATCTTCGACCGTGACCGTGTAAGCGTTGGAGGCATTGGCATTTTCGCCATAGAGCTCCATCGAGAACACGGGATTCCCGTCAAACCAGGCCGGATTGAACGGGATCAGCGTCGAGTTGTAGGTCTTCTCGGTCGAGTTCGACGACTGCTGCGGCCGCGAGACCATCTTGTGGACGGTCCGAATCTTCGGATTCGATGCCAGGCAGGCCGCGCCTTCGGTCAGCGTGATATTCACCGCCGACTGGAAGCTCTGAAACCACTTCTGCCAGACCCAGGAGACGCGCCCCTGGGAATCCAGGAACGGCGTCGGCTCCGGCGGTGGGGGGAGATGCCGGAACCGGCCCGTTGTGGTCGTCCCGAGGCAGTCCGCGCTCTCGGTCAGCAGAATGTTGACGTTGAAGCGCGTCGAGACGAGCCATTTGATCCAGGCCCAGCTGACCGTGCCGTCCGACTTCAGGTAAGGCGTTGCGGTCGGCTGCGCGGGAATCCGGGCCAGCAGCACCAGGCTGCCTTCTGCCCCGAGCAGCTCCGCCGCGTTGTTGAGCCAACGAACCCAGGCGGCGCCGTCAAACCCCGTCGCTCCCGGCGGTGGCGCAAGCGTCGCCACGGCCTAGGACTCCGGATTCAGATAGACATTCGCAATGCGCCACGGCACCGGGTCGGTCGCCGTGAGCTCGAGCACGAGATCCCGAGGGGCGCCCCATCGATAAGAAAGAGCGCGCCGGGAGTACTCGCCAATTTTGCCGACGTTCACGAGGCGTTCATTCCCGAAGGTCTTGCCGCCATCGCCACTCAGGCGCAGTGCAATCTGGGGATCGGCGCCCTGTCCGGAGGAAAGGCCGAGCCCCGCCTCGAGATCGACCTGAATCGTCGAGAGTGGCTGCCGGCGCAGTTCATTGACCAGGCGCGGGCTGCGACGCAGCCGCCGGATCACGTCGCCGTCATCGTCGTAGAGGCCCATGCTCTGCTCGTAGATTTTCCCGGTGATCGGATCGCCCACCAGATGTCTCCCGAAGGCGAACGTGTGCAGACAGCCATGCTCGGCCGTGTACTGGCCATTGGCCCAGCGCGCCCGTTCATGCCACAGCCCGGTCGTGGTGTCATAGGCCCAGGCGCCGGAGCCGTTTGGGGCGCCGGGGAAATTCAGGACGTAGAACGAGTGGCCGCCTTCCTGGTAGGCATAGCCGCGGGCGCCGGCCAGAACGGTCAACCCGAAGCCCTGGAGCGCCTGTTCTACCGCATGGGTCGAAATGCGGCGCGGGGCGTAGCCTTCCGAAGACCAGACAATGCCATGGCCGCGTTCATCGCCGCCCAGGTGAAACTGCGCATTGTCGATCTGCGCGATGCTTTCCGGGGCCAGCAAGCCCTGCTGGATAAACCCGGAAGGTGTCGGCTGGAACACCGTCTCTTCCGACGTTGCCGTATAGACTTCAATGTTGCGGCTGCGGTAGACCCAGAGTTCCTTACGATCGGCCAGCAGCGCAATGCCGCCCGGCCCATTGAAATCGAGCGGATCCCAGGTCGCTCCGTCGAGAGGGTCGGACCATTGAATCCCGAGCGACGTGAGCGCGACGAAATAGGTCGAGAGCGCCACGACCGACAAGGGGTCCACATTGGCAATGGGGCCCGTGAGCGCGTCCGTCGTCAGGACGTAGAGAAACCCCTTCCGGTCGGAGGCAATGAAGAGCTGCGTTCCCCCATCGACGGTGTTCGAGGCGATTTTCGCCGGCTGGCCATCGGTAGACACGTCGCCGCGGAGGGTGGCGGTGCCGTCGCTGGCGAGCTCGTAGAGTTTGGAGCCCCCGATCGCAAAGCAGCGATCCGCCCCTTGCCCGGGTTCGGTATGCAGGGCCCGCACCCCGCCGCCGGCCAGGGTGGCAAACAGGCTCCGCCCGGGCGTTCCGACCAGCGCGTAGCGCTCATTTTTCCCGGAGGTGTCCGCGCGTTCGCAGAAGAGATTGACGGCCCGCTGGACGTCCTGCGCCAATGCCGTCGAGCTCGGTCCGCAGAAGGCATCCCAGCGCATCAGTCCACCGTGAACCGCAGCTGCGGTCGAATCTGATCGAGCAGACCGGCCCGTTCCGCTTTCGGAAACGATTTCAGGACGATCTCCAGCGCCTTCGCGTCGGGAATGTCCTTCGCGCGTTTCTGGAGCAGAATCCGCCGTTCAACGGCCGTCCGTCGAAACTGAGGCTGAACGGGACGCGCCATCAGGCCTCGCGAGCCGCTTTCAGGGCCGACACGGCCAGCTCGAGCGCGGCATTCGCGACACTGTCGGTAATCCGCTCTCGCAGGGTTTTCTGAAGAATGAATCGGGCGAGATCACGCAGCGCGTTTTCCTTCGAATCCAGATTCAGGGGCCCGCCGAATCCGAACTGTCGCGCCGCTGCTAAAATTTCATCATCCGCGCGCGTCGGGGTCAGGTCGGCCAGTGTCTGGACGACGTCGAAGGCCATCGGGACGACCTTGTCGATCTGATCGAGCACGTGCCCGAAGTTCTTCAACTGGCGCGGCGAGAAGATCTTTTTGAAGAAGCCGAGAACTTTTCCGAAAAACTTGCCAATGGGGCCGAGCATGGTCAGTCCTCCTTTGTCGGTGGCGCCGCCCCGTCGGGAGGCAGCGGAGACTGTTTGAGATAAAGCGCCGCGCCGAGCAGGGCCGCGCCGAGGGCGGCGCCGCCGAGCTGGGTGTAATCGAGGGGGTGTCCGGCGGCCGCGGCGCCGATCATGGCTCCGACAGTGGACGCCGCAGAGCTGATGACGGCCGCCGCCAGTCCGTGAAACCAGTGGTGAAAGTTTTTCCAGTTCATGGGGAAACGCTCCGTTCAGGCATGGGCAATCTGCGGTTCCGCTGAGGCGAAAATCCGCAGTTCCACGCATTGGGCTGTTGGCGAAAACACATCGAGGGCTTCCATCCCGCAGTGGCAGCAGAACCAGAGGTTCGCCCGCCGGGAATGCCAGCAGTGGACGCAGACGCGGTCGGCCAAATCCGGTAAAAGGTTTGCCAGGATGAGATCCATATGGACTTCAAACTCCAGCGCGTCGTCGATAACATCCTGCTCGCCCTGGGCGATATCCCCGCACCGCGCGATGCCGAGACCTGCGAGGCTAAGTTCCGGGAGTGGGGCTGGAGCGATCCCGACATCGACGAGGGAATGCAGCAAATCCGGCAAGCGATTGACCAGCGTCGGGCCGCGCATCCGGACAACGCTTTCTAAGTCTTACCGGTAGCGCTCCTGCCGGGAGAGCACCCGCGCGGGATATTGCGGATCCGCGCCCCCATTCCAGTACAGCAGCGCCTGGGGAACGCGGCCCCGCGCCTGGCGCAGTTTCAGCGAGAACAATTTGCAGCCGTAAAGGAGGCCGACCTGCGGGTCGCAGAGCTTCGTCGGGTAGACCAGGGCATCCGCCGCTTCCGGGAAGGCCTCAATCACGCACGGGTACATGGTCTGCAGCAGGCCATAGCTGGAATAGAACAAATCTTCGAAGCCGAGCCAGCGGTCGTCCGCTTTCGTCGCGGAGTCGTGGACCAGCTTCGCGTAGGCCGCGCCATACCGCCGCGCAAACCCGGACTCCGACTCACAGCGGACCGCGTAGGCATTCCAGGAGGACTCGCTTTCCGCCATCGCGCACAGCAGTACGGGATCCAGCCCCTGGGCGCCGGCGACTTGTTTGGTCAGGGTCACCAGTTCCAGCGTCGTCACCGCTGATGCTCCAGTTCTCGGAGGCGCAGTTCGTGGTCGTCGATGGTTTCGCCGTGCATTTCCTGCCGCTCGAGGTAGCGGCCCAGGCGAATGAAAATCGCAAACCCGCCGGCGATCGTCGCGACCAGGTCCAGGACGACGGCAACGATAAGGACGACGACTTCATTCATTTGAGCAGCTCCACGCGATAGACCGCAACGTCGCCGAGGGCTTCCACCGAACAGGCCGAGACTCCACAGGCCGAAGCGAGCGCCTGTTGCCGTTGGGCGGCCGTAGCGCCCGCCTGGATGAGGAGCACGCGCCAGTCTCCGGGCAGTTGTTCCCAATAGAACTGCGGCCCCCTCCCCGACAGGAGCGAGGAGGGAGCGGGCGCAATCCGGTGTCGGCAGGCCGCCAGGAGGGAAACGGCCAGTAACGCCGACAACAGCAGCGCCCGCGTGCAGTCGTTCACAGATGACACTCCAGTTGCAAATCGATGCTGGAGGCCGTCACGGCTTCGCCATATCCGAGGATGTCGCCGGGATAATAGGGGCCCTGGTCAAAGACCTTCACTTTACCGGGGGATTGCGCGACCTGCTCGGTGTCGGGGTCGGAAGAAAACAACCAGCTCTCATTGCCGGTGGTTTCGATCAACTCAATCTTGCGGATACCCTGGGGCGCATTATCCGGAACCTGGATAACGTCCGGGTCGCCGGCGTCGTCAATCGTGACCTTATAGGTATAGCTGCGATTCGAGCCCATCAATGTCGCCCAAAGGTCGCAAATCCGGTGAGGGCGCCGGTCGCCGTGGTCAGGCAGAAGTCCGAACCCAGCGGAACGCGGAATAAAATGCCGCTCGCGTTGCCGTGCGAAATGGCGCACTCATCGCAAAACCGCATCGCTCCCGTGAGGCTGACAGTCCCGGTCCCGCAGGTGGTTCCGGTGCCGGTTTTGAAGGTGCCCGTGGTGGCAATGGTGTCCGCCGAGAGCACGAAACTGCAGACGACGGTCGCATATCCGGGTGTGCCCGTCACGACAACGCCCGTGGTGCCCGACGAGACCGAGACAGCGACGGTTTCATCGCAGAGGTTTGTCGATTGCGCCGCCAGGGGCGGGGTCGGCAGCAAAAGCAGGCCCGCCGCCAGCAGACTCAGGACGAGAAAAGAAGCCAGGGTGCGTTTCATCGGGTAGACCTCACATCAAAATCAAAAAAGCCGCCGTCGCGGCAGTAGGGATCCGTGGAAATCCGCGGGGGTTGCGAGTTGATCCGCTCCAGATCGGCCCGAGCCTCGCGGGCCAGTTTGCGGAGATCGTCGGAAATCTCGCGATTGAAGGCGGGCGCCAGACGTTCGGCCAGCGTGTAAATCAGCGCATTGCGATACCCCGGAGGCAGCACGAGTGCGCTGGTAAAGGTCGTGATTTCGCTGATCGCCGTGGGCAAATAGAGCGCCAGGGTGCCGCTTGCCGTCGGAACCGGCCAGACATACACCGTCGCGCGGCTGTTGGCATCGATGGTGCGGTCGCACCACAGCGCCGTCGGACGGTCTGCCGTCGAGTCCTTCTGGGAAAGTGCCGCCCAGTCCCGGTCGTCGAGCACATCGATGGGCGATTCCGCGCCATTGTCATCGACAAAGGCCGCGCCCTGGATAAAGATGGGCCGGGCGATATTCCAATCTCCACCCGAGCCGAGGGTATAAGAGG
>Ga0210138_1000201_pt1 | contig 14458 bp, 11 predicted proteins | sample Browns_ThreeSqC__FD_184850 | JGI IMG/M metagenome (GOLD analysis project Ga0210138, IMG submission 184850) | Wetland microbial communities from the San Francisco Bay, California, USA, that impact long-term carbon sequestration -... | ecosystem: Environmental > Aquatic > Marine > Wetlands ... | reverse complement strand
GCGGGTGGCTCACGCACTGGGTGGGGGAAAGATCGAACGGAACCTGGATACGCTGAGACGGGTGGACGTCACCGTGATCCTGGGGGACGACTATCGGCCGCCGCCGGAGTTGCATCCGTAGCTCAACTTAGCGCATTTGCTGGACCCACTCTAGCTCGAGCGCCATCTCCGCGGGAGAAATCTCAGGTCCATCATCCATTGGGGAATCCCGACGAGCTTGGCCGCAGCGCGGACCCTTCTCTCTTCAGCGTCCAGGCTCCAGACTTCCGAGGCCTCTTTCCATCTGGTCGCCAGGTGTTCGAGTAGGCGACCACGCTCGGGGCCTCCAGGCAGGTCCTGTACGAAGGCAATTTCCTGCGAGACGCACGCTCGTTCGATTGCAACCCGGTTGGCTGCGGAGTACTTGACGCCCCACGCATCGATACGGGCATGAGTGAATTCGTGCACCAGCATGGTGGCTATGTACGAGATTCGGTGTGACGGGTTACATGGTAAGTCTGGTCGAGCTCAACTTGCCGAGAAGAACGGTCCCAGGATCCTGGGCTACTAAGAATCGACCGTACCTGGATGCGGGCCACATACCGGCGCATCCGCTTCATCCATCGAGGCCAAACCGAATTGAGGAGGTCGCGCCTTAGCCACTCGTGTTTGAGCCGTAAGTAATAGTTCTTCTTCGACCGCCAATGCGAGAGGGTAGTCATGGACGACGGAGCGATCGCTTAGGAGCCACAGAGCTTGGCTGACACCGCGAAGGAGGATGGATCGCATGAGATCGCCGGCGACTCAATAGCTCGTCAACACCACTGCCCCGGTCCGAAGCTCATAGATCGCCCACCTCAGGTCTTCCCACCCACCTTCATGCGTACCGAGGAAGAAGATGTCTGGGCTTTCCTCGACCCTGAAAAAGATGCTCGGACGAATTGTCAGAACTGTGCTCTCCTCCACGGGAGCCCACTCAGGATGACCGAAACGAGATAGGACGATTTGGTTCAGCGAATCGACGATGAAGAACATGGACGCGCGATCATCTGGGCGCTTGTGGTTCCACGTGATTTGGAGAGGGAAATAGACCACTAAGAACCCTGGGACTCCCTCGACGCGCTCGACGGTCGGGGCGTCAAGAGCATAACGCGCATCAGTGTCCTCTGGCGCCAGCTCCTTCAAGGCCTTGACCCACATCTCTTGGCCTCTGGCCCGCAGCACAGAATCCAGTGCCGGTGACAGTAGGGCCGTGGTTGCTTTGAGGACTTTGATGTTGAGGGGCGCGCTGGTAAACAGGACAACGTGCGGAGTTTCCTTCGAGCCGGGAAACCTCAGGTCGAAGACCGATTCGTACTGTTCAGCCCGAGGATCAATCGAATCGACTCTCACCTGAACTCGCCGTCCCAGCTCATCATACCCGTCATAGGTCCCACCCGGCCGGAAAGCCGCCAGGACCGAGTCCACCTGCGCGTTGTATGCGTCGCGCGTGGCCTCTGACCAGGGCTGCACGGGTAGGAACCGCGATCCATCATGGAACCCCAGTAGTGCGTGGCCGCTTCCATCTACGGCGAAGCCGAAGGCAACGCGAGACTGGCATGCCGCCATATAAGGAACAGTAAGCAGCAGAAGGGCACTGCAGATTCGTCCGAACACGAGGCTCTTGCTGTTCACGCTTGCCGCTCTAGAAGCGCCAACACCACATCCATCACGTTGGTCCCCGTCGACCCGGTCTTGAATAACGCCCCCACCGCGTCCAGCGCCGGATAGGGTCCGTGCGTGGCTAGATCCCGCTCGGGGTCTCGTCCCGCTTTGCGGATCGCCTCCCAGGTTTCGGCATCCACGAAGGCACCGGCCGCATCGGTAGGCCCATCCCGCCCGTCGGTCCCCGCCGCGAGGATCGTGATGCCTCGACCATTCCGGGCCCCCAAGGTCCGCGCCGCCGCCAGGGCCAGCTCCTGGGCTCTTCCTCCCGGGCCGGGGTTGGGTCCCAGGGTGATCGTGGTCTCCCCGCCCCAGATCATGACCGTATTTTTATGCATTTCCCGTTGCGCCGGGGACGTTGCCCGGCGATAGTTCAGCGCGGCCTCGGCGATCCGGGTGCCGACCTCTGAGGCCTCGCCAGCCAGGTCGGCGCCCAGGATAAGGGCGTCGAGACCCCGAAGACGGGCCTCGGCCGCGGCGGCCTCGAGCGCGAGTCGGTTGCTGACGATCAGGCGGACCTCCATATTCTCGAACGCGGGGTCGCCGGGCTTGGGAGTCTCAGGTAACTCTCCCCGCTCGGCGGCCTCGATTCGTCCCCGGAGGGCCGAAGGGAGCCGAGGCCAGAGTCCCGAGGTGGTCAGCAGGGATCTCGCCTGGGTGGCGGTGGTGGGGTCGGGAACGCAGGGACCGGATCCGATGGACGGCAGGTCGTCCCCGATCACATCGGAGACCACGAAGTAGCGGACCCGGGCGGGAGCCAGTGCCGCCGCGAGACGGCCGCCGCCCCAGCGGGAAAAGCGCTTCCGGATCTGGTTCATGGCGGCGATGTCGAGCCCGGAGCCGAGCAGCAAGCCGTAGAGCTGCTGCAAGTCGGATGGACTCACACCTTCGAGGGGACCGGCAGTCAGGCTGGAGGCGCCGCCCGACAGCAGGACCCAGACTTCGTCCTCGGCGCGCACCTGGGCGGTCAGCGCGCCGATTGCGTCGGCGGCCGCGAAGGAATCGGGACCGGGATTGGGGTGATTGCCCGGTTGGACCTGGAGCCTGGGATGGGGCGCGGGATCGCGGGTAGTCCCCACGATCACGCCGCCGGCCGGTTCCAGGCCGATGTCACTGAGGAAGTCTGTGGCGGCGCGGGCCATCGTAAAAGCGGCTTTACCCAGCGCCAAGATGAAGACTCGGCGCCCGCTAGGCGGCTCCCCGCTCTTCAAGGCGGCGATGAGTGCGGGCCCCGGCTGGGCCGCCCGAACCGCCGCCCAGTAGAGATCGCTCAGCAGCTGTGTCGGTGCGGATGTGGGCATGAAGTCGAGTAGAGAATCAGGATCACGGATCGAGTCGCCCGCGGCCGGCGGGAATAATCACCTGCCGCGGGGTTAAGCGCGAGCGGAGGTCGCTCCGCTGCGCCGTCTTTTCACGAGTTGAGGTGCCGTCATGCCCGGTCGTAACCATCTCTTCGTCCCAGGTCCTACCAATGTACCTGACCGCGTGCTCAGAGCCATGCATGTGGCCATGGAGGACCACCGCTCGTCCAAGTTTCCCGAGTTGCCGCTGGGTCTGTTCTCGGAATTGAAGAAAGTCTTCAAGACCAGGGACGGCCAGCCCTTCATCTTCCCGGCCACGGGGACCGGCGGCTGGGAGGCCGCCATCGTCAACACCCGTTCGCCGGGCGACAAGATGCTGGCCTGTCGGTTCGGGCAGTTCAGCCACCTCTGGATCGACCTGGCTCAGCGCCAGGGCCTCGACGTGCAGGTGCTCGAGGTCGAGTGGGGCGAGGGCGCGCCGCCGGAGCGGATCCACGAAGCCTTGGCCGCCGACAAGAACCACGAGATCAAGGGTGTGATGGTGGTCCACAACGAGACCGCTACCGGGGTCACCAGCGACGTGGGCGCGGTGAGAAAGGCGATCGACGCCGCCAAACACCCGGCGCTGCTCTACGTGGACAGCGTGAGCGGGCTGGGGAGCCTCGATTTCCGGATGGACGAGTGGGGGGTGGACCTGGCGGTGACCGGCTCCCAGAAGGGGCTGATGTTGCCGGCGGGCCTCGGCATCGTTTGCGCCAGCCAGAAGGCACTGGGCCAGCGCGCGGCGGCCAAGTGTCATCGCGTATTCTTCGACTTCGGCGACATGATCACCGCCAACGCCGGCGGCTATTTCCCGTACACACCGGCGCTGCCGATGCTCTACGGGCTCCGGGAATCGCTGACGATCCTGCACGAAGAAGGGCTGGAGAATGTCTTCGCGCGGCACCATCGGCTGGCCGAGGGCACCCGGCGCGCGGTCAAGGCATGGGGCCTCGAGCTCTGCGCCAAGGCGCCGCAATGGTACTCGGACACCGTGAGTGCCATCATGGTCCCGCCTGGCTTCAACGGGGCCGACGTGATCGACACGGCCTACCGTCGCTACAACCTCGCGTTGGGCGCGGGACTCGCCCGCGTGGCCGGGAAGCTGTTCCGGATCGGGCATCTGGGTGACCTGAACGAGCTGATGCTGGCGGGTGCCCTGGTCGGCGCCGAGATGGCGATGCGGGACGTGGGGATCCAGGTGACCCCGGGCAGCGGAGTCGCGGCCGCGGAGGAATACTGGCGGAGCACCGCCGCACCGTTGCCACCCAAGGGTGGCGCTGCTCCCGCGGACGCGCAGAAGGCGGCGGAGGCCAAGCAGGCTCGAGCCAAAGTCGGGGCATGAGCCATACTCGCTACGAGCCGGCTCGCCCCAGGCTTCAGCGGAGCGAGCTGGCGGTGCCGGGCTCCAACCCGGCAATGTTCTCCAAGGCGCTGGAGAGCGCGGCGGACTATGTCTTCCTCGATCTCGAGGACGCCGTCGCACCGGCCGATAAGGAGCAGGCCCGCAAGAATGTGATTCAGGGCCTGCAGGAATTTGACTGGCGGGGCCGAGGCAAGACCATCTGCGTCCGGATCAACGGGATCGATACCCACTACATGTATCGGGACGTGGTGGACGTGGTGGAGCAGGCGGGACACCGGCTCGATGTCGTGCTGATCCCCAAGGTCGGCGTCCCGGGCGACGTCTACATGGTGGACGCGATGCTGACCCAGATCGAGGCCGCCAGGAAATTCACCCACAAGATCGGCATCGACGTCCTGATCGAGACCGCGCTGGGCATGGCGAACGTCGAGGCGATCGCCCAGTCGAGCCGCCGGCTCGAGGCCATGCACTTCGGCGTGGCGGACTATTCGGCCAGCTTGCGGGCGCGGACGGTGAACATCGGCGGACTCAACCCCGACTACCCAGGGGACCAGTGGCACTTCGGTCTCTCGCGGATGGTGGTGGCCTGTCGCGCCTACGGCCTCCGGCCGATCGACGGACCGTTCGGGGACTTCAAGGACCCCGACGGCTACCAGGCGGCGGCACGGAGAGGCGCCGCGCTGGGCATTGAAGGCAAGTGGGCCATCCATCCGTCGCAGATCGCGCTGGCCAATGAAGTTTTCTCGCCGCCCCCGGCGGAAGTGGATCGCGCCAGGCGGATTCTGGTCGCGCTGGACGAAGCGGCCCGGGATGGCAAAGGCGCGGCCCAGCTCGACGGGCGGATGATCGACGCCGCCTCCGCCCGGATGGCGCAGAATATTGTGGAGATGGCGAAGGCGATAGAGAAGACGGGCGTTAGTCGATAGGCGATGGTCGATCGCCACCGCCCGCGATGGACCATCGACCATCGACCATCGACCACTGACAACCTCGAAGAGCCACATTCTGCGGAGACAGATCACGTGGACATCCACGAATACCAGTCCAAGGAGCTGCTGAGCGCGTTCGGCGTGGCGATTCCGCGAGGCGGGGTCGCCTACAGTGCCGAGCAGGCGGTCTATCGCGCCGCGGAGATCGGTGGCGCGCGGTGGGTGGTGAAGTCGCAGATCCACTCGGGTGCCCGCGGGAAGGCCGGGGGGATCAAGCTCTGCAGTACCGAGGACGAGGTCCGGAACGCGGCCAAGGAGCTGCTCGGGAAGCGCCTGGTGACCCACCAGACCGGGCCTGAGGGGCGGGTGGTCCATCGCCTCTATATCGAGGCCGCGGTCCCGATCCAGCGGGAGATCTACATCGGCTTCGTGCTCGATCGGAAGAGCGAGCGGATCAATCTGGTGGCCCATCCGCATGGCGGCATGGAGATCGAAGAGATCGCTCAGCGCGAGCCGGAGAGCATTCTGCGAGAGGTGATGGAGCCGGCGGTGGGGATGCAAGCCTTCCAGGCCCGGGAGATCGCCTTCGGCCTCGGCGTCGAGCCTGGCCTGGTGACCCGGATGGCGACCACGCTGCTGGGCTGCTACCGCGCCTTCCGCGACCTCGACGCCACCATGGTGGAGATCAACCCGCTGGTGACCACCTCGGACGGGCAGGTGCTGGCGCTCGATGCCAAGATGACCTTCGATGACAACGCGCTCTTCCGCCGGCCCAACGTGAGCGAGCTGCGCGACTACGCGGAGGAGGATCCGCGGGAAGCGCAGGCCGCCGAATACGGTCTCAACTACGTGGGCCTCGATGGAGAGATCGGCTGCATCATCAACGGGGCCGGTCTCGCCATGGCGACCATGGACATGATCAAGCACGCGGGCGGGGTGCCGGCCAACTTCCTCGACGTGGGCGGTGGCGCCTCACCAGAACGGGTGGCCGCGGCCTTCCGGCTGGTGCTCCAGGACCGCCGAGTGGGAGCGATGCTGGTCAACATCTTTGCCGGGATCAACCGTTGCGACTGGGTGGCGCAAGGCGTGGTGCAGGCCGTAAAGGAAGTGGGGGTCAACGTGCCCCTGGTGGTGCGGCTGGCCGGGACCAACGTCGAGCAGGGGCGCAAGATCCTGGACGAGTCCAAACTGCCCATCATTCAAGCCGAGTCGCTGGCCGAGGCGGCGGACAAGGTGGTCGCGGCCTGGAAGCAGGCGGCACGTCAGTAAGAACCGGGCAAGGGTGGACCAACCGATCCGAACTTTGCTGAAGCCGATAACCCGAGGACAAGCATGGCTATTCTGATCAACGAGCTTACCCGGATAGTGGTCCAGGGATTCACCGGGGACAAAGCCACCTTTCACACCCAGAAGATGATCGAGTATGGGGCGAAGGTGGTGGGAGGCGTGACGCCGGGGAAGGGTGGGCAGTCCCACCTGAAGCTCCCGGTCTTCAACACGGTGAAGGAGGCGGTGGACGGCATCTATCCCGACGCGAGCATCATCTTCGTGCCGGCCGCCTTCTGCGCCGACGCGATCATGGAGGCCGCCGACGCGGGGCTCCGGCTGGTCTGTTGCATCACCGACGGGATCCCGGCCCAGGATATGATGGTGGTCAAGCGCTATCTCCGGCGCTATCCCAAGGAGAAGCGCACCATGCTGGTCGGACCCAACTGTGCGGGGATCATCAGCCCCGGGAAGTCGATGCTGGGGATCATGCCCGGGCACATCTATCTCCCCGGTAAGGTCGGCGTAGTGACCCGCTCGGGAACCCTCGGCTACGAGGCCGGTTCGCAGATGAAAGAGCTGGGGATCGGGATCTCGACCAGCGTGGGAATCGGCGGCGATCCGATCAACGGCTCGAGCTTCCTCGACATCCTGGCCCTCTTCGAGCAGGACCCCGAGACCGAAGCGGTGATGATGATCGGCGAAATCGGTGGACCTCAGGAGGCCGAGGCGGCGCTCTACGTCAAGGAGCACATGTCCAAGCCGGTGATCGGCTACGTGGCCGGCCTCACCGCGCCCAAGGGGCGGCGGATGGGACACGCCGGGGCCATCATCTCCGCCTTCGGCGACACCGCCGCGGAAAAGGCGGAGATCATGCGCTCCGCCGGCCTCCATGTGGCGCCCAGCCCGGCCGAGCTGGGCAAGGCCGTCGCGGACGCGTTGGCGAAGAAACCCGCCAAGCGCCGGCTCGCGGCCCGATGAGCGCCAAGCCCCGCGTCATCATCACCCGGAAGATTCCCGCCGCCTGCGAGACGGAGGCGGCACTGCTGTTCGACGCCGTCCTCAACAAGGACGACGTTCCGCTCACCACCGACCAGCTCAGGGACGCACTCAAGACCTGCGACGGGCTGCTCCCGACCGTGACCGACAAGATCACAGCCGAGGTCCTGGCCACCGAGCCGCGGCGCACGAAGATCATCGCCAACTTCGGGGTCGGCTTCAACAACATCGACATCCAGGCGGCCAAGGCCCGGGGGCTGACCGTCACCAACACCCCGGATGTGCTGACCGACGATACCGCCGACATCGCGATGATCCTTCTCCTCATGGTGGCCCGGCGCGCCGGGGAGGGAGAGCGGCACGTGCGGTCGAAGTCCTGGACCGGGTGGCGCCCGACGCACATGCTGGGCACCAAGGTGACCGGGAAGACGCTGGGGCTGGTAGGCTTCGGGCGGATCGCCAAGGCGGTGGCTAAACGGGCGCGACATGGATTCGGGATGCGGATCATCTTCCACGATCCGTTCCCGCCCAAGCCCGAGGACATCAAGGCGGTGGACGCGGAGCAGAAACAGACGCTCGAGGAAGTGCTGCGAGAGGCCGATTTCGTCTCACTTCACTGTCCGGCCATGCCCGAGACCCACCACCTGATCAACGCTCAGCGCCTGAGCCAGATGAAGAAGAACGCCTTCCTCATCAACAGCGCCCGGGGCGACGTCATCGACGAGCCCGCGCTGGTGAAGGCGCTTCAGGCCGGAACCATCGCCGGGGCGGGACTCGACGTCTTCGAGAAGGAGCCGGTCGTGCCTCCCGAGCTCCTCACCATGGAGAACGTGGTGATCTTCCCCCACCTGGGGAGCGCGACGACCGAGACCCGGGTCGCCATGGGCATGCGGGCGATCGAAAACCTCAAGCTCTTCTTCGCCGGCCAGCCGGTTCGCGACCGCGTGGTGTGACGCAGGACCCGCTTCACCCCTTCTCCTCAGAATCGCTTCCGCCCTCCGCGGATCCGTTGGCTGCCTCTGCGGCAGCCTACGCGACCGAGGTGGCGGAGCTCCTGTTCAAGCTCCTCCTCGATGTCGTTCGCGCCCGGCAGCCCGAGGTCGAGCCGATTCTTCTCGGCGCCGAGCTGGATCATCGCACCGCGCCGGAACTGCTGGCCCGAACCCTCCAGGTGCAGGGGATCTGGTTCCAGCTCCTGAGCATCGCGGAGCAGAACGCCGCGATGCGCCGCCGCCGGCAGAGCGAGAGCGAGCGGGGGCTGGAACAGGTCAAGGGAACCTTCGCCCAGGTGATCGCCGACGCCAAGGTCATGGAGATCCCGATCGAGGATCTCCGCGAAGTCCTGCGGACCCTCCGGGTCCGGCCGGTCATCACGGCGCACCCCACGGAGGCGAAGCGGGTGACCGTGCTGGAGCGGCATCGGCGAATCTATCGGCGCCTCGTCGATCTCGAGTCACCACGCTGGACGCCGAGAGAGCGGTTTGCCCTGATCGAGTCGCTCCGCAACGAGATCGACCTGCTCTGGCTCACCGGCGAGCTTCGGCTGGAGAAACCTACCGTGCCCCAGGAGGTTCACTGGGGGCTTCACTTCTTCAACGAAACGCTGTACGAGGCGGTCCCCGAGCTCCTGGAGAAGCTCGATCGCGCGCTCCAACACGAGTTTCCCGGTGCCCGCTTCGAGGTCCCGCCGTTCTTTCAGTTTGGCTCCTGGATCGGGGGTGACCGGGACGGGAACCCGTTCGTGACCGGCGAGGTCACCCGCCTCTCCCTCAATGAGAACCGGCTCGCCTCGGTTCAGCGCTACCGCCAACGGCTGGTGGACCAGCTCAAGAACCTGAGCATCACCGAGCACGCGGTTCCGGTCAGCGAGGACTTTCGGCGTGAGCTGGCCAAGGCGCTCGAGGCCAGTGGCGAAGGGACCGTGATCGCGACCCGGAACCCGGGCGAGGTTTTCCGCCAGTACCTGGCCTGCATGACTAAGCGCATGGACGCCACGGTCGCCGCCGCTGAACAGGGAAAGCCGGCCTCCCCCGAGACTGGCTATCCGACCGCGGACGCCCTGCTCAACGATCTCAGAGTCCTGGAGCGAGGGCTGGTCTCCGCTCGGAGCGAGAGCCTGGCCCGCGCCTTGATCAGGCCGGTGATCCGGGAAGTCGAGTCATTCCGCTTCAGTACCGTACGGCTCGACCTCCGGGACAACTCGACCACCCTGAATCACGCATTGGCAGACCTCTGGCGGGTGTCGGAGGGGAAGGGCGTGGGTTCGCCTCCGGCCCCCGGATCGGAGGCCTGGAAGAGCTGGATCCTGGTCGAGTTGGCGCGGCCGCTCGCGAGCGAACGGCGATGGACCGGGATCGCCCCGGAGACGCGCGAAACGCTGGAGATGTTCCGGGTGGTGCGGACCAGTCGCGAGGGACTCGACCGCGAGGCCTTCGGGAGCTTCATCCTGAGCATGACCCGGGATGTGAGCGACGTGCTCGGCGCCTATCTCCTGGCCAAGGAAGCGGGGCTCTTCGCCGACACGGCCGGCGTCGAGAGTTGTACCCTCCCCATCGTGCCGCTCTTCGAGTCGATCGAAGACCTGCGGCGGGCCCCGATCATGATGCGCGAGCTCCTGGGAGTGCCGGTGGTTCGGCGAAGCATCCGGGCCCAGGGCGGACAGCAGGAGGTGATGATCGGCTACTCGGATTCCAACAAGGATGGCGGCTTCCTGCCCTCCAACTGGGAGTTGAGCAAGGCGCAGACGAAACTGACGCGCCTGGGCGAGGAGCTGGGAATTCCGATCGCCTTTTTCCATGGGCGAGGCGGCTCGGTGTCCCGTGGCGGCGCGCCCACCGGGCGCGCGATCGCAGCCCAGCCGGCCGGCTCGATCAAGGGGCGGATGCGGATCACCGAGCAGGGAGAAGTGGTCTCCTTCAAGTACGCCAACCGGGGCACCGCCGCCTACCAGGTCGAACTGCTGGCCGCGAGCGTGCTGGAGCACACGCTCAAGTCGGAACGCGAAGAGGCCCTGCTCGCGGTGGGCGAATTCGACGAGGCGATGGAGGCGCTCTCGGGCGCGGCCCAGGCGGCGTATCGTCGCCTGGTCGAAGACCCCGACCTCATCAGCTACTTCCAGGCGGCGAGTCCACTCGAGGAGCTGACCCTTCTGAACATCGGCTCCCGGCCCGCCCGCCGCTTCGGCGCCCAGACTCTGGCTGACCTTCGCGCCATTCCCTGGGTCTTCGCCTGGAGCCAGAATCGTCACTTCATCACCGGGTGGTACGGCCTGGGCAGCGGGCTCGAGACCTTCTTCCAGGTCCGCGGGGATCGGGGTACCCGGTTGCTCCAGCGAATGTTCGCCGACTCACGGCTGTTCCGTCTGATCATTGACGAAGCGGAGAAAATGCTCTCTTACGTGGATCTGGGCATTGCGCGGGAGTATGCGGCGCTGGTGCCCGATGCCGGGGTACGGGACCGGGTGTTCGCGTTGATCGAGGAGGAGTACCACCGGACCGCGGCGGCGGTACTCAAGGTGAGCGGGGGAGGGGAGCTGGCTCAGCGCTTCCCGCGCTTCAGGCGCCGCTTGGGCCGTAGATTGCCGGCCATCAACCAGGTGAGCCGGGCTCAGATCGAGCTGCTGCGCCGAGTGCGGGCGGCCAAGGACGAGAAGGAGCGGATGGATCACCTCGCGGCCCTACTCTTGTCGATCAACTGCATTTCGGGAGGGTTCGGAGCTACAGGGTAGCGCAGGACTGAGGACTGAGGACTGAGTGGGGCGGTCAGGGCGTTGGGACTTGTGACCCGCGACTTGTGACTTGCGACTCGCGGAACTCAGACCACCCTCAGGACGCAGGACTCAGCACTCAGAACTTCTCCATCACCTTCCCAAACCCCTCCACCCAGCTCTCGAAGCTCGTGGGCATCGTGTTCTTGGAGCTCCGGGGTTCGAGCAGGTGAATGGTCTTGTCACTCAGCCCGTGGGCCATCTCGACGAAGAGCCGGGCGGCATCTTCGGAGAAGCCGGCCTGTAGCAACCCCTGCACAAAACCGGCATCCGGGAACTGGACGTACTTGAGGTCCGGCTTCCCGATGGCCCGGGCGATCATTGCCGTCGTCTCAGTCATGCTGTAGTCGCGGGGGCCGGGGAGCTCCCGGACGGTGACTCCGGTCCAGTCACGGAGATGCAGGGCGTTGGCGATCGCCGTGCCCACATCCCGGGCCGCCGTCATGGGAAACGGTGCATCGGGCGCGATGCCGCCCCCGATGATCCCCATGTGACGAATCATCGGGATCGCGCTGTAGAAGTTCTCGAAGAAGTAACTGGGCCTGAGGAACAACACATCGGCCCCCAGCGCGGAGAGCCGCCGCTCCTGCCGGCCCAGGCCCGCGATGGGTCCGGTCCCTTCGGACAGCTCGGCTCCGAGGCTGCTCAGGAAGGTCAGTCGCCGGATCCGGTTCCGGCGGATGGCCTGTTCGGCCGAGGCCCCGACGCGGTCGTAATAGCCGAGCACATCCGGGTTACGATAGTCGGGGGGAATCATCACCGAGACCGCCTCGGTTCCCTGCATGGCCTGCGTCAGGAACACGGGATCGCTGGGGTCGCCTACTCTCGCTTCCGCCCCTGCTGCGACCAGGGGCTGGAGCCGCTCAGCCGAGCGGCCCAACACCCGCACCTTCTCTCCGAGGGCCATCAACCGCTCGGCAGCGGGGCGACCGGTGTTCCCGGTCGCGCCCAGGATGGTGATCATGGAGCGGTTCCTTCCTGGCTCATTCGGGGTGGCTCTCGCTCGATCGGAATCGGGAATCCAGCACCCGGAAATGGAGCCAATTGTCGCCGATTTGGACGCCGCAACGTTTCAATGCAGCCACGTATTGAGACGTTGCGCGACTCCTTCATACAACATGAGCTAAGTCGTTGCAGTGAGAGGCGCCGGGCGTTTGCCTGCGCGGTACACGGGTTGCCCTTATAGGGAGCCAGAACGCCATCGTGAAGACAGGCCAGACAACCGCACTCAAGGAGATACCATACCAATGTTCGCGCGTCGCTTCTTAACCAGCTGCCTGTTCGCGGTCGCCGCGGCCGCTTGCAGCTCACCTACAGCGCCGGCGCCGGGGATCCAGCCACAGATCTCCAGTGTCGCCGACAATTTTCAGTACCAGGTCATGAGCGTGCAGAACTACTCGGGCACGGCTTCCTACAGTTGGCAGAACAGCGGAGCGCAGGCGACCGTGAATCAGTCCACGACCCTGACTGCCGGTGCCGCCACGGTGGTGCTCCTCGATGCCAACGGGACTCAGGTCTACTCCAGCTCCCTGAGCAACAACGGCACATTCACCAGCAGCGTCGGGACCGCTGGTACCTGGACCGTTCGGGTCAGCTACAGCGGTGCAACCTCTCCGTCAGTGAATTTTCGAGCCCAGAAATTCTAGTCCGGGAGCGAGCCTGGGGTCGCCTTGGCCCCAGGCACGCTTACCCTTTTCGTTGTTGAGTCCGGGGCCCCGGTATCGTTGCCTGGTCCCGGTTATTCAGCCCCCGCCAACGCGTAGAGCAAGTCCACGTAAGATTTCTCCACCTGCGCCAGCCCGGCAATCTTCGAACCGGACTTGGGCTCTATCACCATGTACTCGTTGGGCCCGTGGGCACCGGAGCCGTGACCCAGGCCACCCGCGATCATCGGCAGCTTGAGCCGGTCGGTGAACTGGTAGTAGGGTGCGCTGCCGGCCAGCCGCGGCGCGACGGTGGGCACGAAGCCGTACTTGTTGTAGACCCCGATCGCCGCCTTGACCAGCGGCGCCTCGACTGAGGTCTGCGCCGGCGGATAGCCGGACAGCTGGTGAATCTCGATGTCGCCGAATCCCTCCGCGTCGAGATGGGCCCGAATCAATTCTAGCGCTTCGTCGGGCGTCTGATTAGGCACCAGGCGTGAGTCCACCTTGGCCAGGGCCCGGTTGGGCAGGATCGTCTTGGTTCCCTCACCCGTGTATCCGGAGACCAGGCCGTCGATGTTGAGCGTGGTGGTGAAGAGCAGCTGCGCGAGCAGGTCCTTTCCGGTGAGGCTGTCCTGCCAGCGCGGCACGTCGAGGCTCTTGGCCACCAGCTGCTCCTGTGACGCCCAGGTGGACATCATCCCGTTGACCAGCCGCTGCTCCTCGGCATTGGGTGGGCGGATTGCGTCGTAGTAGTGCGGGACGGTGATGGTATTGCCGTCGGGCGAGGTGAGTGTCGCCAGCGCCTGCGCCAGCCGCCAGGCCGGCGCGTCGGTGATCGCCTTGTAGGAGCCGTGAATCTCAGCCCGACCGGGGCCACCGTGGGCCCCGCCACCCTTGGCCTCCATCTCGAAGTAGAGTATCCCCTTCACGCCCAGGGACACTCCGACCGAGCCGTCGGGGCTCTGGCTGTTGAAGGGGAAGAACACCCCGCTCGCCTGCTTCATCCGCGCCTCGTACTTGTCGACCACCTGCGGATAATGCGGCGAGCCCAGCTCTTCCTCTCCCTCCGCGGCCACCATCAGGTTCACCGGCAGCTTCTTCTCGACCGCCAGAATCGAGGCCACGGCGTTGAAGAACGCCCGCTCCGGCCCCTTCTGGTTGGTGGCACCCCGCGCCATGATCACCTTACCCAGCTCGTGATCCACGATCGCGCCCTGGAAGGGCGGGACCTTCCACTCGCTGGCCTCGACCGGCTGCACATCATACATGAGATAGACAAGCAGCGTCTTGGGCGCCCCCGCGTCGTAATAACCCCACACACCGGGGTGTCCCGAGGTGGGAACCAACTCCGCCTCCTTGAACCCCAGATGCAGAAGGTCGGTGCGGAGGAGGTTGGCCATGTCGGTGATCCCGTTGTTCTGGGCGCTGATCGAGGGCTGCCGGAGCCAGCGCTGGAGCTCGGC
>Ga0210138_1000199_pt1 | contig 14531 bp, 18 predicted proteins | sample Browns_ThreeSqC__FD_184850 | JGI IMG/M metagenome (GOLD analysis project Ga0210138, IMG submission 184850) | Wetland microbial communities from the San Francisco Bay, California, USA, that impact long-term carbon sequestration -... | ecosystem: Environmental > Aquatic > Marine > Wetlands ... | reverse complement strand
TGCCGGTTGGCAGGGAGTGTTTGGCGACAGGCCCGTGCACGACGACCTCGGTCTGCAGCGTGACGGGGTTCGTGCGGAGAATCCAGTCGCCCGTGAAGTGATACTGATCGGTCGTCACGCGCGTCGAGCCGCGGTGGGTCGCGAAGTACAGCCACCCGTCGCTCCCCATGTCGATGCGACTGTGGATCTTGCTGGGCGAATAGTGCCCATCCGGCATGTTCAGGAATGGCTTGAGGCTGACGAGCGTCCGAAACGCCTTGCGCGCTGCGTCGACGAAAAGGGCGTGGTGGTGAACTACGGGCTGCTCTCGGGCGAGCCGTGCATGATCGACGGCCGCGACACCGTGTTCCGCGACGTCAGCCTGCGCGGGTTCTGGCTGCGGCGCTGGTTCTCCGAGACGCAGCCGGCCGAGATCGGCAAGCTGTACGCAAAGCTCGCCGGGCTGATCGAGGACGGCACGCTCGAGGTCGATATCGAGCAGGTCTATCCTCTCGCGCAGATCAAGAATGCGGTCGCGCACGCGGCGCGCGAGGGCCGCGCGGGAAAGATCCTGCTCCGGATGTCCGACTAGAGGCTGCGGGAAGTCGTCCCGACGAACGGGCTTCGTCAGCCTTTACTTCGCCGGCAGCGCCTTGAGCGCCGGCGCGATCTCGCCCGAGATCGCCTTCAGCGCGCGGCTGTAGGCCGCGACCATCGCATCGTACCCCTTGCCGGTAGGTTCCTTCGCCTGTGTGCGCCCGCTGCGCAGCAGCTCGCCCTTCGCCGAGCGCAGGCTCCACAGCGCATCGATCGCGACTTCGCCCTCGGGGCGGCCGGAAAAGCGCTGCAAGTCGACTAGCACGCGATACTCCGCACTCAGGCTCGCGTTCTGCGGGTAGGCGGCGATGCGCGTGTTCCCGGTCGCACGAGTGAGATTTTCCGCGAGCACGCGGCCGATCTCGCCCGCGAGCGGCTCGGCCCAGCGCTGCTGCTCGAGGATGGCGACCTCGTTCGCGTTCACCGTGATGACGAGCTGCGGCCGGTCTACGCTGTCGGGAACCGTCACCGCGCCAACGGCGACCGAAGGTCCCGCGACGTAGGCGACCGATTCGGTCTGCGCGCTGAGCGTATAGAAGCGCGGTTCGGGCGTGCTCGAGCAGCCCGCGGCGAGCGCGGCGCAGGCGGTGATGGCGAACCATTTCATGGCTTGTCCTCCGGCTTGCCGCGGATGACCGAGTCGGGATGCTGCTCGAGGTAGTCGGTCAGCACGCGCAGCGACGCGGCGGCGCGCGAGACCTCGCGCAGCGCGCTACGCAGTTCGTCCTGCAGCGGCGAGTCCTGCGCGAGGACGCGGTCGACCTCCGCGAGCGTGCGGCGCAGGTCGACCAGGGAATCCCGCAGCTCGGGCGTGACCTTGGCATCGATCTGCTTGACCGCCACGTCGATCGTCTTCAGCGTCGCATCGAGCGTCTCGAGCACGCGCTTGGTGTCATTGCCGATCGCCTCGATCGGCAGGGCGGCGATCTTCTTGGTGATCTGCGCGATGTTCTCCTCGATGCCGGTCAGGGCCCCTTCTACGGTGGGGAAGCGCGGCGGCTTGTCGTTCCACGCCACCTGCGCCGGTGCCGAGTCCTTGAAGAAATCGAGCGCGATGTAGAGCTGACCGGTGATCAGGCTGCCGGTTCGAAGCTGGGCGCGCAGGCCGTCCTTGACCAGCAGGTCGACGCTCTGCTGGCGCGTGAGCCCGAGCCGCTCGCGTGCCGATCCGCCGATCTGACGCCCCGCCATGCGCTCCGGATAGACGTCGGCAAAGGCGACCATGTAGACCTGGCCGTCCGCGTACAACGGCCGGATGTCGGTGATCTCGCCGACGACGATGCCGCGGAAGTCGACCGGCGCGCCGACCGACAGACCGCGCAGCGACTCCTTGAAGACGAAGGCGAAGGGCGTGGTCACCACGTCGCGGTGCGCGAGCGCTGCCGCGCGGTTGCGGAACAGCCGGAACTCCGCATCTTCGGCCGCCGGTTCGGCGGTCGCGTCGCCGCGGGTCTGGAACGCGATGCCGCCGATCACGATGGCCGCGAGCGACTCGGTTTCGACGCTCACTCCGCTCGCGTCGAGCTTGACGTCGACGCCGCTCGCTTCCCAGAAGCGCGTCGCCGTGTTGACGTACTGGTCGTGCGGCGCGCGCACGAAGATGCGGATGGTGACGCCCTTGCCGTCCTTGTCGAGCTCGTAGGACTCGACCTCGCCGACCGCGATCTTGCGGAAGTAGACGGGCGAGCCGAGGCTGAACGAGCCGAGCACCGGGCTCTTCAGCACGAAATGCCGCCCCGGCACGTCGGCGGTGACGATCGGCTGGTCCTCCAGCCCGGTGAAGATGCGCGTAGCCTGCTTGCTCTTGCCGACATCCATGCCGATGTAGGCACCCGAGAGCAGCGTGCCGAGGCCCTGCACCGTCGCGCCGGTGATGCGGGCGCGCACGACCCAGAAGCGACTGTCCGCGACCAGGTAGCTCTCGGCGTACTTCTCCAGCCGCGCATTCACCAGCACCGTGCTGCGGTCGCGCGAGAGCTCAATCGATTCCACGATTCCCACGTCGACCGACTTGTACTTGATCTTGGTCTTGCCGGCCTCGAGCCCCTCCGCCGTCTTGAAGTGGATGACGAAGGTCGGCCCTTTCTCGCTGATCGTCTTCCACGCCAGCCAGGCTCCGATCAGCACCGCGATCAGCGGCACGATCCAGACCAGGGAGAAGCTCGACCGGCGCTTGCCCGCCACCTGCGCCTGCGGCAGGCCGGAAGGCTCCAACTGCGGTGTCGTCTCAGCCATTCTCCTCCCGAGTGGCGTCCCAGATCATACGCGGATCGAAGCTCATCGAAGCGAGCATGGTCAGCACCACGACGCCGCCGAAGAACATCGCGCCCCGTCCGGCCTGGATATTCGCGAGCGATCCCATGTTGACGAGCGCGGCGAGCACCATGACGACGAAGACGTCGAGCATCGACCAGCGGCCGACGAACTCGAGCACGCGGTACAGGCGCGTGCGCTGCAGCAGGTTGGCGCGCGAGCGGCTCTGGACCGACGCGGCGAGATAGCTCAGCGCGATCAGCTTGAGCAGGGGCACGAGAATGCTCGCGGCGAACACCAGCACCGCGAGCGGCCACGAGCCGCTGTGATAGAGGTAGGCAACCCCGCTCAGGATGGTGTCGCTCTGCGTGCCGAGAAACGACGAGGTGATCATCACCGGCTCGATGTTTGCGGGCAGGTAGAGGATTGCCGCTGCGATCAGCAGTGCCCAGGTGCGCGCGACCGCGTTCGGCTTGCGCGAGTGCAGCTGCGCACCGCAGCGCGGGCAGACGCCCTCCGCGCCGCCTCGGGGCGCGCGCGTCACCAGCTCGCAGACGTGGCAGGCGACGAGCCCGTAACCGGCGGCGGTCGGAGCTGTCATCGCGCCGGCTCCGGCTCGCGCACTTCCAGCCGCGCCCAGACTTCGTGCGGGTTGAGCGTGCTGCTCGCCCAGGCGAGCGCGATGATCAGCCCGAAAAAGGCCCACATGCCGATCCCCGGCACCACCTTCGCCATGTGCGCGAGCTTCACCAGCGACACCAGCACGCCGAGCATGAAGACTTCGACCATGCTCCAGGGTTTGACCTGCTCGATCGTGCGGTACGCCGGCACGAGGTAGTTCGGCGTCAGCCCGAGGCGCAGCGGGACGAGGATCGCGAGCATCCCCGCGATCTGCACCAGCGGAAAGACGAGCGCGGTGAGAAACACCATCAGCCCGACCAGCGACTCGCCCTCCTGGTGCAGACGCCAGGCGCCCTGCCACACCAGCGCTTCGGTGCGATGGCCCTGAATCTCCATGCTGACCACCGGAAAAGCGTTGCCGATGGCGAACAGCGCCGCGGCCGCGAGCATCAATGCGAGCGCGCGGTCGATCGAATCGGTCGACTGCGTGTAGAGGGTCGCCTGGCAGCGCTGGCAGATCGCCTTGCCGCCGTCCGGAAGCGGAACCTCGCGCTGCAGCAGGTCGCACTCGTGGCAGGCGATCAGCGCTGAATGATGCATCGGCGGCGATTATGGAGGAAAAGGCCGCCGCATGCGGATGCAGGCTGCTGCCTGCGCCGGCGCGCGCCTTGTACTTCTCTACTTCTTCTGCTGGCCGGCCTTGTAGCCCTGCTGGTAGGCCTCGTTCTGCTGGCGCTGCTGGCTCTTCTTTTCCTGGTCGTAGAGGTAGCCGCCGATCGCGCCGATCGCCGCGCCGCCAGCCGCCCAGCCCCAGTCGCCCGTGATCAGTCCGCCGGCGGCCGCACCGAGCGCGGCGCCGGTGCCGGTGCGGCGCTCGGTGTCGCTCATGTCGGCGCAGGCGCCGAGCGCGAACGTGCCCGCCAGCGCGCAGGAAAGAATCAGTTTGCCGTTCATCGCATGCACTCCTTGGTCAATATTCGCGGTTACGCTATTTCTTGCAGGGCCAGCGGCCGCTCAGATACACGAAAATCGCATCGACCGCCGGCTTTTGCATCATGTCGGGACGCGTCTTGGCCCAGGTCACGAAGGCGTCGATCACCTCGGCGCGCTTCGGCGCCGGATCCGGCGGGCAGACAAATCGGTCGGCCTGCGCAGTGGTCGCATTGTAATAGTGGTAGGCGCCGACGCCGAAACCGTGGCAGAACGCGATCGCACTGGTGTAGTGCTCGTCGCCGGGCGACGTCGTGCACAGTGCTACATAGTCCGCAGTGTGGCGGACTTGAAACTGTGGTGGACCGGCGGCGATCACCGGGCCGGCGAGCGCGAGCAGGGCGGCGAATGTCACTATGCGCATCGAGTTTCTCCTCGGAAGAAGGTACGCAGAAAACCCCGAAATCCTAGGTCCGGCTTCGCGTACTCTTTTGATCTGCGTCAGCCTGCAAAGGGGGTCGCGAGGCTATTTTATCGGCCGACAGTGCGCGCGGCGTGGATCCGTGCCAGGGGCATCCGGCAGGCGGCGCGCGGAAATAGGCTCTTCTCTTTAGGTGCAACATGATTAAGCACATGATTTCCGGGCTGGTTCTTAGCCTGTGCCTCGCGCTCGGGGCGCAGCCCCTGCTCGCGGCCGAGACGGCGAAAACGACGGCCGCCAAGCTGAGCGCGGATTCCAGGGCCTCGCTGCAGAGCCTCTACGCGCGCGTTCCGTTTGCCAAGTCCATCGGCCCGAAGGCACACGCGATCCTGGTTTTTCCCAAGGTGACCAAGGCCGGCCTGATCGTCGGCGGGCAGTACGGCGAGGGCGCGCTGCTCAAGGACGGCAAGACTTCCGGCTACTACAGCACCGCGGGCGCGTCCTACGGCCTGCAGGCCGGAGCCCAGCAGTATGGCTACGCGATGTTCTTCATGAACGCGAATGCGCTCAGCCAGATCAACCGCGCGGAGGGCTTCGAGGTCGGCGTAGGCCCGAGCGTCGTGGTGGTTGACGAAGGTATGGCCAAGCAGGTCACGACCACAACGGCGAAGGACGACATCTACGCCTTCATCTTCGGCCAGAAGGGCCTCATGGCCGGCCTCGGCATCCACGGCAACAAGATTACCAAGATCAATCCCAAGTAGGCCGGGCGGGCCGATCAGGCAAGGCGCACGAGCGGAAATGACGCCCCGGGATCAGGTAGCGCGCATCGCGAGCGATCACGCCGAGATTGCGGATCTCGTCAAGCGCCTGCGCGCCGCACTTGAGGGTGGCCACCACAACGAGATGAAGGGCCTGCTGATGACGCTGCAGATGGTCGAGGCACGGCATTACGCCGCGGAGGACGCGCTGATGCGCGTCGTCGGCTACGACCGGGCCGATGCGCACCGCGCCGAGCACGCGGGCATGCTCGAGATGCTGAAGCGCATCAATGAGACCCTGGTATGGGAGAACATGGGGACGGTCAGCCCCCAGGTCGTCGCGCACCTGGAGCGGGCGCTCGCGCACATGGTCGACGCCGACCAGACGCTCGAGCGATTCGTTTCCGCTAACGCCGGGTTCGCTGCGGGCTAACTGCCGCGCGCGGGCGGGGGCGGGCGCACTCGCTCCTTCAGGCGCACGCGCTCGGCGCCAAACAGGCGCTGGAAGGTTTCCTCCGCCACGGCGCGCTCGCGCACCGCAAGCCGCATGCGATCGACGCGCTCGATCAGCGCCATCGTCAGCGCCCCTTGAACAGCGGCTTGCGCTTCTCGAGAAAGGCCCTGGCCGCCTCGGTGTTGTCGTCGGTGGTGCCGCAGCGCGAGTGGCGCTCGGCCTCGCGATCGAGCGCCTCGGCAAACGACAGCCGCAGCGCGTCGTTCAGGTTGCGCTTGATTTCGCGCAGCGCGATCGGCGCCGACTCGGCGAGCTTGCGCGCGACGCCGCGCACGTGATCGAGCAGCTCGCCGTCGGGCAGGACTTTCGCCACCAGGCCGATGCGCGCGGCCTCCGCGGCATCGAAGCGCTCGGCGAGCAGGTAGAGCTCGCGCGCCTTCGCGGTGCCGACGATGTGGGTGAGGCTGTAGGTGCCGCCGAAGTCGCCCGAGAGGCCCGCGTTCAGGAACGCGCTGCTGAATTTCGCCGACGCCGCGGCGTAGCGCAGGTCGCAGGCGAGCGCCCAGGAGAACCCGGCGCCCGCGCAGGCGCCGTTGATCGCGGCGATCGTCACCATGTCCGATTCGCGCAGGATCTGCGAGCTGCGCATGTTGCGGCGCAGCTCGGCGATGCGCTGCTCGATCGGCTGCGGCTGCTTGAACTCGCCGCCGGCGAAGCCGGCGAGGTCGCCGCCGGCGCAGAAGCCCTTGCCAGCGCCGGTGAGGATCAGCACGCGGATCGACGGATCGCTCGCGGCCTTTTCGAGCACCTCGACCGCGGCCGCCATGAGCTCGCGGTTGATCGCGTTCAGCCGCCCGGGGCGGTTCAGCGTGACGGTCGCGACCGGGCCGTCGCTCTGGTACAGAACGGTTTCACTCATGCGGCTTTCTCCTCTTGCCTGACGAGCAGCACCACCTTGCCGACCGAGCGGCGCTCGAGCACCGCGTCCTGCGCTTCGGCGAAGCGTGCCAGCGGGTAGACCCGCGAAACCAGCGGCTCGAGCCTGCCTTCGCCATACCAGGCGAAGATTCGTTCGAAGGCGGCGCGCATTTCCGGTTCGTGCCTTGCGCGCTCGTCGTGGGTCGACCAGCCGTACCACAGGCCGATATTGAAGCCGAGCACGGCGATATTCTTCACCAGCAGGATATTGGCCGGGATCTGCGGGATCGAGCCGCCGGCGAAACCGATGACGACGTGCCGTCCGCCCGGCACCAGGCTGCGCAACGCGGCATCGAAGCTCGCACCGCCTACCGGATCGAACACGACGTCTACCCCGCGTCCCCCGGTCACCCGCCGGATCTCGGCGCGCAGATCGCCCGCCGAATAGTCGATCGCCGCCTGCGCACCATGTTCGCGTGCGATCGCGCACTTCTCATCGCCGCCCGCAGCGGCGATGACCGTCGCGCCGAGCACGCGCCCGACTTCGACCGCCGCGAGCCCCACGCCGCCCGCCGCAGCGAGCACCAGCAGCGTCTCGCCGCGTTCGAGCTTCGCGCGCCAGGCGAGCGCGCCGTAGGCCGTCGCGTAGGACGTCGCGAGGTGCAGCGCGGCCCCGGCGTCGATCCCCCGCGGAATCGGATACACCGTGTGCTCGGTGACGACGGCCTGCTCGGCGTAGGCGCCCCAGCCCGAGATCGCGAGCACACGCTCGTCGGGCTTGAAGCGCTGCGCGCCGGGTGCGCACTCGAGGATCGTGCCTACGAACTCGCCGCCCGGCACGAAGGGCAGCGGCGGCTTGTACTGGTACTTGCCCGCGACCCAGAGGCTGGTCGCAAAGCTGATGCTCGCCGCTTCGACCGCGATGCGCACCGCGCCGGGAACCAGCGCCGGCGGCGCGGTCTCCTCGACCTTCAAGTCGTGGAAGTCGCCGAAGGCATGGCAGACGATCGCCTTCACTGCGGGCCTCAGACGATGCCCGCGGCGTGCAGGCGCTCGAGCTCGGCTTCGCTCTTGCCGAGCAGCTCGCGGTAGACCTCTTCGTTGTGCTCGCCGAGCAGCGGCGGCGCGATGCGGTATTCGACCGGGGTCGCCGACAGCCGCATCGGGTTCGCCACCACCGGCGCGACGCCGCCGAGCGCGTGCGGCATGTCGACGCGCAGGCCGCGGTGGCGCACCTGCGGATCCTCGAACACTTCGTGCATGTTGTTGATCGGGCCGCAGGGCACGTTCACCGACTCCAGCGCCTCGATCCACTCGTGCTTGCTGCGCGTGCGCATCATCTCGACGACGATCGGGATCAGCTCGGCACGATGCAGGATGCGCTGCGAGTTGGTCGCGAAGCGCTTCTCCTCGGCGAGCTCCGGGCAGCCCGCCACCGCGCAGAAGCGCCGGAACTGGCCGTCGTTGCCGACCGCGAGGATGATGTGGCCGTCCGCCGTGGGGAATACTTCGTAGGGCACGACCTGGGGGTGCGCGTTGCCCCAGCGCTGCGGCAGCCGCCCCGAGCTGAGGAAGCCGACGATCTGGTTGGCGTTGAACGCGACGATGGTGTCGAGCAGCGCGAGGTCGATGTACTGGCCGGCCCCCGTGCGCTCGCGGTGGGTGAGGGCAGCGGCGATCGCGAGGCTCGCGTACATGCCGGTCAGCACGTCGGTGATCGCGACGCCGACGCGCATCGGCCCCGCGCCCGGCTGGCCGTCGCGCTCGCCGGTGATCGACATCAGCCCGCCCATGCCCTGGAAAATGAAGTCGTAGCCCGGGCGCTGGGCGTGCGGCCCGTCCTGGCCGAAGCCGGTGACCGAACAGTAGACGAGGCGCGGATTGACCGCCTTCAGGTCGTCGTAGGCGAGGCCGTAGCGCGCCAGGGTCCCGACCTTGTAGTTCTCGATCACCACGTCGCAGCGCGCGGCAAGCTCGCGGACGATCGCCTGCCCGTCGGGCTTCGAGATGTCGAGCGTCACCGACTTCTTGTTGCGATTGACCGAGGCATAGTAGGCCGACTCCTGCGTGTCCTTGCCCGCGGCGTCGTGCAGCCAGGGCGGCCCCCAGCCGCGCGTGTCGTCGCCGCTGCCGGGCCGCTCGACCTTGATCACTTCGGCGCCGAGGTCGGCGAGGTTCTGCGCCGCCCAGGGCCCGGCGAGCACCCGCGAGAGGTCCAGCACGCGGATGTGGGCGAGCGGGCCCGGCATGTCAGCGCTCGCCTGCGGCGAGCAGCTTCTGCGCGTCCTGCGGCGCGACCGGCGTCTCGGGCAGCAGCAGTTCGGCGAACGCCGTTTCGCGCTGCGCGTCCGATGGGGCAAAGGGGTCGCGCGCGCGCAGGCGATGCACGTCGACCAGCGCTGCGAACAGCAGCCGGCGCGCGTCGCCCTGCGCGGCGAGCTGCGTGCCTTCGTGCGCGAGCACGGTCGCGGCGATGGTGTAGTACAGGCCGGTCGCGGCCTGGCGCGCGAGCAGCGCGTCGTTGTTCTCGGCGACCCGCGCCGCGAACGCGCAGGACCGCGAGAGCGCTCCGCGCAGCGCTTCGCCGAGCGACCCTTCGGGCAGCATCGCCTCGAGCGCGGGGGCGAGCGCGGCGAGCGAGTGCTCGCGCCGGATCGCGCGCATCGCATCGAGCGCAACGATGTTCGAGGTGCCTTCCCAGATCGAGCCGAGGTGCGCGTCGCGCAGCAGGCGCGGGTCGGCCCATTCCTCGATATAGCCGAGGCCGCCGCGCACTTCCATCGCATCGCCGGTCGCGCGGCGTGCATCGCGGCAGGCGCGGAACTTGATGAGCGGGGTCAGCAGGCGCGTGCGTCGACGCGCCGCGTCGTCGCCGGCGTCGGCCTTCGCCAGCTCGAGGGCGGTGTAGAGCATCATCGAGCGCGCGGCCTCGGCGGGCAGCATCAGCTTGAGCAGCTGGCGGCGCATCAGCGGCAGCTCGATCAGGCGCTTGCCGAAGGCGACGCGCCGCCGGGCGACGAACAGCGCTTCGGTCAGCGCGCGGCGCATCATGCCGGCGGCGCGCATGCCGTTCGACAGCCGCGAGTTGTTCATCATGTCGGTCATCTGCGCGAAGCCGCGATCGGCATCCCCCACCAGCCACGCGAGCGCGCCCTCGAGCTTGATCTCGCCGCTCGCCATGTCGCGTGTGCCGAGCTTGTCCTTCAGCCGCACGATGCGGTAAGTGTTCGGCGCGCCGTCCTCGAGCGTGCGCGGCATGAGGAACAGGGCGAGCCCCCGGGTGCCGGATGCAGCCCCCTCCGGGCGCGCGAGCACCATCGCGAGCGCCGCATCGACGTTCGAGCAGAACCACTTCTCGCCGTACAGGCGCCAGCGCGCACCCTCGCGCACCGCGCGCGTTTCGGTCGCGCCGACGTCCGAGCCGGCGCCCTGTTCGGTCATGAACATCGCGCCCTGCGCGAGCCGGTCCATGTCCTGCGAGGTGAGCGCGGGCAGCAGGCGCTCGATCAGCGCCGGGTCGCCGAACTTCGACAGCGTGCGCGTGAGCGAGTCGGTCATCGACAGCGGGCAGCACACGCCGAACTCGGCCTGCACGTACAGATAGGTGAGGGCGTATTTCACCGCGGGCGGCATCTTTTCGGGCCAGCCGAGCACGCCCGGGCGGTGCGACATCGCCGCGAGGCCGTACTCGGCGAAGGCTACGGATTCGAGCTCGCGGTAGGCCGGGTGCTTGTCGATCCACTGCCGGTCCTCGCCGCTGCGCGTGCGCTGGCGCAGCACCGGCGGATTGGAGTCGGCCGTGTGCGCGAGCGCGTCCAGCTCGCCGCCGGCGAGCGCGCCGAGCCGCTCGAAGTGCGGTTGCAGGTGCGCGTGCAGTTCGGCCGGCAGGTAGAGCGCGAGCAGCGCCTTGTAGCTCGGGTCGGCGAGATACAGGTTCAGGCCGTGGCTGTCGGGCAGCGCGCTTTGCGAATGCTGCGCCGGTACCGGCTCGCGCTTCATGCGACCTCCGCCACGCCGTGCGAGAGCACGACGATGTCGCGTTCGAGCACGCGCGCGCGGAATTGGACGCGCTTGCCCTTGTTCCAGATCTCGGTGCGGATCGTCTCGCCCGGATAGACCGGAGCGGAGAACCTGACCGAAAGCGATTTCAGGCGCCTCGCGTCGTAGCCGCAGCAGGTCTTCAGGATCGCGTGCCCGGCGACGCCATAGGTCGCCAGGCCGTGCAGGATCGGGCGCGGGAAATTCGCCGCCGTGGCCACGGCCGGCTCGGCGTGCAGCGGGTTGTAGTCGCCCGAGAGGCGATAGATCAGCGCCGCCTGCGGAGCCGTAGGCAGATCGCAGACGATATCCGGCGGCGCATCCGGCGTCGCCGGCGGCACGGGCGGCGGGGAATCGCCGCCCTTCGGCCCGTTGCCTTCCAGTTCGCTGAACCCACCGTCGCCGCGAGCGAAGCTCAGCGAATCGACCGTGGCGAGCAGCTCGCCGCTGTTCCGGTCGAACACCTCGCGCTCCTGCAGCAGCAGCGCCCCGCGATCCTTGCCCTTGTCGACGATCGCCTTGAGGTGCAGCTTGCCGACCACCGTACCGGCGACCGGCAGCGGCTTGTGGATGCGGATCGACTGCTCGCCGTGCAGGATGCGCACCCAGTCGATGCCGGTATCCGGTTCTTTCACCCAGAACCCGGGGTAGCCGAGCACCGCCGCCATGGTCGGCAGCGCCTTGAGATTCTTCTCGTAGACGTACTGCAGCTGCCTCTCGTCCAACGGGTCGTGACCGAAGCCGATGCCGAGCGCGTAGAGCATCGTGTCGCGCTCGACATAGGTCTGCACGATGTCGGGGAAGTGGCGCTTCTTGAGAGCCTGATAGTTGATCATCGTCGGCGTGCGCGGTTGTCCGGCCAATATACCTTGCGCCGGCCGCGGAATTGACGCCAGTTCCGCAAACGCCGCGGTCGCCGTCGCCCGCTAGGGCGCGCGCACCACGCGGTTGGCGAGCACGCCGATCGCCGCGTTTACCACCTCGACCCGATCGCCGGGTGCGAGCGGGGGCAGCGTCGCGCCGTCGCAGCCGAGCCAGACGACGTCGCCCGGGTGCAGCGTGACATAGCGCGAAATGCGCGCGAGGAAGTGCGCCAGGCTGAAGATCATGCCGCGGGTCTCGTAGCGCGAGACGACGCGCCCGTTGATGCGCACCTCGATCGTCTGCGCCATGGGATCGAGCCCCGGAACGACGAACGGCCCCATCGGCTTGAAGGTATCGGCGTTCTTCGCGCGCCACAGGGTGCGGTCGCTGCGCTGCCAGCCGCGCTCGCTGACGTCGTTGCCGAGCGTGTAGCCGGCGACGCAGGACAGTGCGGTGTCCTCGCTCAGGTCCTTCGCGCGGCGGCCGATCACCGCCACCAGCTCGCCTTCGTACTCCACCGGGCCGGGCGAGTCCGCGGGGATGACGATGTCGGTGCCGCTGCCGATGAGCGCACTCGGTGCGCGGCTGCCGATGTCGGCCTGTGCAGGCACCGCGTAGCTTGTCCCATGGTAACTATTGGCCCAGTCGATGTGCGCGCGGTAGTTCAGGCCCGCGGCGTAGAAATTCGCCGGCACCACCGGCGGCAGCAGCTGGACTGCCGCGAGCACGTGGCGCTCGCCCGTCTCGGTCACCACTGCGTCGCCGTCGCGCCGCACCTCGAGCGCGCGGCCTCCGATCAGCGCGCGGCCCCAGGCGGTGCCGTCAGTGGGGGGCATGCCGCGTCGCCATCACCTGGCAGCGCTGCATCAGGCGCGGCTCCTGCGGGCCGTAGTCGGCGATCGCGCGGTGGATCGTGCCGATGTCCTCCCACATCAGCACGTCGCCCTCCTGCCAGTCGAAGCGGTAGCGGAATTCGGGCCTGAGCTGGTGCTCGAACAGGAACGCGAGCGTCGCATCGCTTTCTTCCTGCGGCAGCTCGTTGATGCGCATTGCATAGCCCGGATTGGCGTAAAGCACCCTGCGACCCGTAAGCGGATGGGTGAGGAAGATCGGATGCGACACCGGTGGCTTCGCGCGGCGCTGCGCCTCGCTTAGCGGCGGGCGCGTACTGCCTTTCTCGCGGCGCATCATCTCCCAGAACTTGTTGAAGTCGTGCAGCACGGTCATTCCGTCGAGGCGCTGCCTGAGCGCTGCGGGCAGCGCGTCGTAGGCGGCGTGCATGCTGCTGAATTCGGTTGCGCCCAGCGGCCGGCCTTCGCGCCGCGGCACCTTGAGCGCATAGAGCACGTTGGCGAACGCGATCGTAGGGCTGTAGGACATGTCGGTGTGCCAGTCCTGTCCCGCGTCGGCGAGCCCGATCGGGCGGCCGTCCTCCACGATGTTCGACAGTATCATCACCTCGGGGATGCCCGGCTCCTGGAAGGCGTTGGCGACATTGATCTCGAGCTCGCCGAAGCGTGCGCTGAAATCGCGCAGGCTCTTGGCGTCGAGGTTCTGGCGCGGGAAGCGCAGCACGCCGCGTTCGCCGAGCGCCCGCGTGACGCGCTCGAGCGCGTCGTCTGCGAGCGGGCGCGAAAGGTCGAGCCCCTCTACGGTGGCGCCCAGGATCTGCCCGCCGGGAACGATCTGCATCGGCTGCTCGTCAGGGCTGCAGCACTTCGCGATTCACGACGACCTCAGGGTCGAGCCTGCCGTCGAAAACGTCAAGCACGTTCTGCGCGGTCTGCGTCGACATGCGGATAGTCGATTCGACCGTCACGCCGGCGATGTGCGGGCTGAGGACAACGTTGTCGAGCTTGAACAGTGGATTGTCCGCCGGGCTCGGCTCGGCTTCGAACACGTCTAGCCCGGCGCCGCGGATCTTCCTCGTGCCGAGCGCCGTGTAAAGCGCCGCTTCGTCGATCATCCCGCCGCGCGCGCAGTTGACGATCACCGCGCTCGGTCGCATCGCCTCGAATTCCTTCGCCGAGAACATGTGCCGCGTCTCGTCGGTGAGCGGCGTGTTGACGCTCACCGCGTCCATCTTCGGCAGCGCTGCGCGGAAGTCGGCGACCGGCGTGCAGCCGGCGGCGCGGATCAGCTCCTGGTCGATGTAGGGGTCGCAGGCGTGCACCTGCATGTCGAAGGCGAGCGCTCTGCGCGCTACGCGCGAACCCGTCCGGCCGAAGCCCACCACGAGGAGCTTTTTGCCGGCGAGGTCGACGCCGCGGATGTTCCAGCGCTGGCTCCAGTCGGCGCTGCGCGTCATCGCGTCGTGGTACGCCGATTCCTTGGCGAGCGCGAGCAGCATGAACATGACATGCTCGGCGACCGAGACCATGTTGGACTGCGGCGCGATCGCGAGCGGGATGCCGCGCGCGGTGAGCGCGGGCACGTCTACCGCGTCGTAGCCCACCCCATGGCGCGCGACGATCTGCAACTTCGGCGCCGCCGCGATCACCGCCTGCGTGATGCGCGCGGTGCGCACCGTGATCGCCTCGACCTCGCGCGCGGCATCTGCGATTTCCCGTTCGTCGCTCGAATTCAGCACCACCGGCACGACGTCGTCGCGGCCCTCGAGCAGGCGCAGGCCCTCGGGATGCAGGCCCTGGATGACGAGGACCTTTCGTTTCATCAGTGGATCTCGGCCGAGTCG
>Ga0210138_1000198_pt1 | contig 14539 bp, 16 predicted proteins | sample Browns_ThreeSqC__FD_184850 | JGI IMG/M metagenome (GOLD analysis project Ga0210138, IMG submission 184850) | Wetland microbial communities from the San Francisco Bay, California, USA, that impact long-term carbon sequestration -... | ecosystem: Environmental > Aquatic > Marine > Wetlands ... | reverse complement strand
CTTTTCAAACGCACAATACTTTTTTTGACTCAGACCTTGTGATACGTGACCCTGCCGCATGCCGTCCCGTCGCCGCCGGCATACAATTCGAAGTCCGAGAAGAGGGCCGGCGCCTCGCGCCGCAGCGTTTCCAGCACCGCGACCGCCAATCGCCGGATCTCCTGTTCCGCTCCCTCAGCCAGTCGCAGCTCCAGCATCGTGCGCCAGGCCCGGACGTTCCCGCTGACCACGATCTTCACCTCGGTCGCGTTCGGCAGGACGCTTCGGGCCGCTTCCCGGGCCATCTTCCGGCGATGGATCTTGTCCTCGACGCCCTCGTACCGGGTCATCAGGCGATCGACTGCGGACACATAGGCGGCCTGCGCCGTCTCGATCTGCCGAGCCCATTCGGCTTCCAGGGCCGCGTCCCCCTGAATCGCCGGGGGCAACACGAACGAGGCGTCCGACTCATCCACGTAGCGCTGCGACAGCTGGCTGTACCCGAACCCGGCGCGATGACGAACCAGCTCATGGCTGCAGGACCGGGATATTCCCTCCACTAGCAAGACATAGACCGCATGCTCGAAGACCGAGCCGTGTCCCTGCTTCAGGATGTTCGCCAGATATTCGGCCGTGGTCCGGCCGGCCGGGTTTCGCTGGCTCATGTAGCAGAGGCGACCGGCGAATTCCGCCAGTCGCTCCCCGTCGGTCGCGTCGCCCTTCCACTGGACCGGGAGGTGGGATGGCTCGACGAATTGCGGCCGGGCGATCAGGGTCACCGTGGGCTCGCGGACGATCTTCAGACCTCGGATCTGGGTCACGGTCAGGCAAAGAGCAAGGGTTAGGGTCGGCCGATTCGGGCCGCTCCACCATCATCCGGTGGCGCGTCGGCCAGCGACAATCGGGATCGGGCGTAGCCACCGGTCCGTTCGATCTCCCGCAGCGCGCGACCGATGTCGGGCGGTAACTCGGCGGCTTCCGATCCCATCTTGAGCCGGGCCAGCGGCGGCTCGGCCTCGGGCAGGATGACGCCGGGGTTGAAGATACCATCGGGATCAAACGCCGTCTTCACCCGGCGGAACAATTCGACCACCTCCGGCCCGTACTGCCGCTCGAGGAAGCGGGCGCGGAGGCGCCCATCGCCGTGCTCGCCGCTCATGGTCCCGCCCAGGCGGATCACTTCGGCCATCACTTCTTCCTGGAGCGCGACCACCTCGGTCCGCCAGTCGGGGCGGTCCAGGTCGGGGAGCAGGTTCACGTGGACGTTGCCGTCGCCGGCGTGCCCGAAGATCACCACCTGGAGTCGGTGCGCGCGCGCAGCCTCCCGGATGAACCGGATGTAGGCCCCCAGGCGATCGAGCGGCACGCAGCCGTCTTCGATGACCTGCATCGATCGGCGGCGTTCGGAGAGACCGGCGACGATCGGACTCGCCGCCGCCCGTAACGCGCGCAATCGCCGCTCTTCAGCGGCGTCGAGTGCGGTCACCAGGTCCAGGGTCCATGGCCCGGCCACCCGCGCGGCGTCGCCCACGGCTCCTCGCACCGCCGCCGGGTTGTCCCGCTCGAAGTCCACCAACAGCACGGCCTGGGTCGCCGGAGGAATGTGGCGAAGTCCTTCCGGTCCAGCCGCCTCGGCCACCAGATCCAGGAAGGTCCGATCCAGGAGTTCCATGGTCGAGGGCCGGAGGCCCAGCAACGCCGTGACCACCTGGGCCAGCTCGTCCAGGTCTCCCAATGCGATTTGCAAGACTGCCCTGGCCCCAGGCAGAGGGTCGAGTCGAAGCTCGAGCCCGCTGATCAAGCCGAGGGTCCCCTCGCCGCCGACCCAGAGATCGGCGGTGTCACCGCTCTCGAGCCAGGCATCCAGCGCGTAACCTGAGGAGTTCTTCCGAGTCCTGGGAAAGTGCTGGCGGATCAGGTCGGCGGATTTTCGGAGAAGCGGGGCAACATCGCGGGCGAATCGCTGGAAGGCCGCCGGCAGGTCTGGTTCGCCGTCCTTCGATCCCCTGGCGGTCCAACCGACCTCTCCGTCGTCTGTGACGACTTCAAGCGCGTGGACCCACGGCCGGATGCTGCCATAGCGAAGGCTGAGGGGGCCGGCAGCATTGGTGGATGCCATTCCCCCGAGTGTGGCCCAGGCGGCACTCGATGGGTCGGGCGGAAGGCGGAGGCCGTATTCGGCGGCGCGTTGATTCAATTGGCCGGCGGTGATGCCGGGACTCACCCGCGCCCGTCGCTCGGCCGGAGCAAACTCGAGCACTCCCGGCAACGAAGAGAGATCGACCACCACACCCGCCCCGACGTTCGCGCCGCACATCCCGCTGCCGGCGCCCCGGGGAATCAGCGGCGAGCCGGTTCGCCGAGCCCATCGTACCAATCGAGTGAGGTCGTCACGGTTTGCCGGCAGGGCGACGCCACTCGGCACGATCCGATATATCCCCGCGCCCTCTGCGTACGCCGCGCGGGCCCGGAAATCGGTACGGAAGATTCCCTGGAGCGCGGGATCCTCGATCATTCGCGAAAGCTATCGGCGAGCCCGGAGGCCGCCAGCAGTTCGTAACGTTATTGAGGCGCAGGTCATCGTTGCTCTCTCAGGTGGGCGCTCTGACCGGATCGTCCGCGAAGGGGTGGAACGGGTGGGGTGGAAAGGCGCCCGACGACGGTCAGATTCGGGGCTACCCGCCCCTTCCTCTTATATAGGAAAGGCAGGCAGGGTCGGCTCATCCGGGTCAAAAAGAGAGCCTATCTCTTTGTGGTATCGCTGCTTGTGCGTTTTTTCGAGGTGTCAGGGCCAGCCCCGGGGACTGCCAGGGAATCTCCATAGAGCGAGTTGAGCTTGATCAGGATGGCCTGAATCCGCTTGGCGGTCGGGTGGTCGGGGGGGACCTGGCGGTCGAGCTCTCGGGCCGGCAGGGAAGGGTCTTCGAACGGCCGATACACCGTTTCGACCACCATCTGGATGTGCTCTGGCTTGGTGGGTCCGATCCAGGCGCGCACCCTGACGACCTCCCGTCCTAGCGGGTGCCCGGCGATTGGCTTGAGGGTCGTGCTCGAAAACCAGGGTGACTCGATGTAGCCATCCCTCCGCTCGACCCGCCCGAGCGGAATCGTATCTGCCGCGAGGCCTTCGGCCAGTCGATCAGTCGCGGCCGGTACCCGCAGGGCGAGTTCAACCTGCATGGCGCCGGTGACCGGGCCGAAATCGGGTCGGGTGGTGTTGGGATTGCAGCCGAGCGCGGCGGCGATCAGTCCGAGCGCACCCACCGCCCATCGGGAGCGCCGCGCGGCCGTCATCTAGTCGTGGTGATCGTCGGTGTGGGACGAATCGGAGGCGTGGTCGTCGTGGTCCTCGCCTTCCCCGTGCTGGTGTCCCGCCATGCGGTCCCTGATCTCCCGACGCATCTCCATGACTGGCACCCCTGCGGCATGCTCGAAGACCATCTTCCCGCCCAGGCGCCCCGTGTCTACCAGGAAAATGATCCCGATCAGACCGAGGATGAACGCACCGACCCGCTCACCGCGGCCCATCTTGTTGTCGCGGAGGATCCGCCAGAGCATGAGCACGGCGAAAATGCCCACGGTCCAGTAGGCGACCAGTTCGTGCTCGCTCATGATCGAGTGGATTCCTTCCCCGTGCTCGATGGCATCCTCGGCGAGCAACCCCGAGACCACCGCGGCCCCTCCACCCAGGACCCCGGCAATCAAGGTCCAGTAACTCACGGTGCGAAGGTTCTGCCGCCGGGTCACGATCGCTGCGATCTCGAAGACCATGGCCGTGACCAGCAGCGCCGGCGGGAAATCGTTGAGCATGGCATGCAGTCTGGGCAGGTCGTAGCCGAGAACGGTGACTGCCTGACTGGGGTCGCCGTGAAGAAGCAGCATGGGTGTTCCGATTAGGTAGTAGGAGGGCGAAGGAGTCAGAGGCCCAGATCCATCGGCACCGGCGGGTTGACCGAGTAGTCGTAGAACCCCTTTCCGGTCTTCCGTCCATACATGCCGGCCAGCACCATCCGCCGGAGGAGGGGTGGAGGAGCGTAGCGCTGTTCGCGGTACTGGTCGAACATGATCTCGGCAATCTTGCAGGTGGTGTCGTTGCCGACGAAATCGAGCAGGGTGAGCGGCCCCATCGGGTAGCCGCAACCGAGCTTCATGGCGGTGTCGATGTCGGTCGTCGAGGCGACTCCATGCTCCAGCGCCCGGATCGCGTCCAGGAGATAGGGCACCAGCAGCAGGTTGACGATGAACCCCGAGGTGTCCTTGGCCGCCACCGCCTGCTTGCCCAGGCTCCTGGCAAAGGCGAAGGCCCGATCGAACACCGCCTGGCTGGTCGTCACCGTCCGCACGACTTCAACCAGCTCCATCAGCGGAACCGGATTGAAGAAGTGCAGGCCCACGAAGCGATCGGCTCGCTTGGTGGCCGAGGCCATCGCGGCGATGGTGAGGCTGGAGGTATTGGAAGCGAACAGGGTCTGGGACCCGCAGAGGCCGTCCAGCTCCTTCCACAACCCGTTCTTGAGCTCGAGGTCCTCGGTCACGGCTTCGATCACAATATCGCTCTCGCGAAGCGCCGAGACCTCGGTCACGAACGCCAATCGGCCCAGCGCGGCTTCCCGCTGCTCGGCGGTCAGCTTGCCCTTCTCCACGAACTTGTCCAGCGACTTCACGATCCCGGCGCGGCCCTTGTCGAGGAAGGGTTGCGCCACGTCGCGGACCGTGGTCTTGTAGCCGGCCATCGCGGCCACCTGGGCGATTCCGCTGCCCATCAGGCCGCAACCCAGGACGCCGACATTTCGGATTTCTGCCATCGCTGCCTCGTTTCGGGGCGGGATGATGACGTCGTGAATCAGGTTCTGAATCTACTTCCAGGCGTGACGGAGACGACCGCCCCCGCTCAGGGGCGAATCGCCTTTCTCACTTCTTCCGCCAGCAGGTTGATCAGACTGGGGCGGCCGGAGGGGAGCTGCGGTACCGTTTTCGGATCCCCACGCTCCAGGTGGTCCAGGGCCCGCTCCAGCCCGAGATGTACCCGTTCGGTAATGGGCCGGAATTGCCTCCAGACCACTGTCATGATCCCGGCGAGGACGAACGCCGGCACCGCCGCGATCCAGGCAAAGGGCGTCATGGTCGCCAGGACCGCGGAAAGCAGTGCACCGGCCGTGAGAAGCACCAGGCCTCCGCCTACCAGCGAGGCGCGCGCCTTTCTGGCCTCGCCCGTGAGCGCAACCAGCGAGTATCCCGACTCCAGCGGCGTCACGGTGGCCGATACGCGCTCGGCACGCTCGAGCATGAAGATCCGCCGGCCCGACCCCAGCACCGCCGCCGAGCGACGAAAGGCCACTTGCATCCCACGAAGGGGCTCCCAGGTCACCCGGCCCTGCTGTTCCCGCTGCACCGTGAGGAGCTCGTTCTCCTCGATCCAGCGGATCAGCTGATTCTGGATCGCCTCGGGCTCGCCCCGCACCACGCGCTGGGCCGCGACCTCGGCCGGCCCCAGGAGGCGGTCCAGGATTCCGCTCTCCTCGGCAGGGGCCGGACGGGCCCGCTCCTCGAGCATGGCCTGCTGGAGATAGCGGGCGGGAATGCCGACCTCGCTGCCCAGCTCGAGCACCTGGTTGGGAGTGAGCGCCTCCCCGATGTCGCGGTCGGCGGTTTGCAGCTCGGCGGCGCGTCGAATGATCCGCTCGAGCGCCGCACGGTCGATTTGCCCCGACGGACCCTCGGTCATTCTAGCCTTGCTTGGTCCCCTTTGCCGGTTGAACGCTGGGGAGACCGGAGAACAGATCGGGGGTTGGGGGTGGGAGGGCGCCCTGGGCGCGCTCGCCGCTACTCGAGGCCTTGGACCCCTGGATCGAGGCGAGGAACGGCCGGAACAGCTCGAGCGGGAGCGGGAAGATGGTGGTGGAGTTGTTCTCGGCGGCGATCTCGGTGACCGTCTGCAGATAGCGCAGCTGAATCGCGGCCGGCTCGGTGCTGATGATATGGGCCGCCTCCGCCAGCGTCTTGGAGGCCTGAAGCTCGCCCTGAGCGGCGATCACCTTGGCCCGGCGCTCGCGCTCCGCCTCCGCCTGCCGCGCCATCGCCCGCTTCATTTCCTTGGGGAGATCGACGTCCTTGACCTCCACGGCGGAGACCTCGATCCCCCAATCATCGGTCCGCTTGTCAATCAGGGTCTTGAGAATCGCGTTGATCTTTTCCCGATCGGCCAGCAGCTCGTCGAGCTCCACCTCGCCCAGCACGGACCGGAGCGTGGTTTGCGCCAGCTGGCTGGTGGCATAGATGTAATTCTCGATCTCGATCACCGCCTTCTCGGGAAGGTTCACCCGCATATAGAGCACGGCGTTGACCTTGACCGAGACGTTGTCGCGGGTGATCACGTCCTGGGGCGGGATGTCCATGGCCACGATGCGGAGGGAGACCCGCTTCATGTGCGCCAGGAGGAAGGGCACGAAGACCAGGCCGGGCCCCTTGGTCGCGGTGTAGCGGCCCAGGAAGAAGTTCACCCCGCGCTCGTACTGCTTGAGAATGCGGAGGCTGGCCATGACGTAGGCGACGGCGAGAACGGCGGCCGGGAAGAGGAAGCCCATGCTCAGTCCGGGAAAGCCTCGACGATCACCGCTGCGCCCTGGCCTCCGCCGATGCAGGCGCTGCCCAGGCCGTATCGCTTGCCGCGGCGCCGCAGTGCGAGCAGGAGGTGCAGAGTGATCCGGGTGCCGCTCGCTGCCAGGGGATGTCCCAGCGCCACGGCACCGCCGTCCACGTTGGTGCGCTCGCGGTCCAGCCCCAGCTCTTTTTCGACCGCGATGTACTGCGCGGCAAAGGCCTCGTTCACCTCGACCAGGTCCATCTGGTCCAGGGTCAGTCCCGCCTTGGCCAGCGCCTTTCGCGCGGCGGGGGCGGGCCCGATGCCCATGTACCTGGGCTCGACACCGGCCACGGCCCAGGCCACCAGGCGGCCGATCGGTTTGAGCTTGCGCTCGCGGGCGAGTTCTTCTCCAGCGATGACCACCGCGGCACCACCGTCACAGATCCCCGAGGCATTCCCCGCCGTCACCACCCCGTCCTTCTTGAAATAGGGAGGCAGCTTGGCGAGGCCCTCGAGCGTGGTGTCGGGGCGCATGTGCTCATCAGCCGACCAGGGCTCGGCCTGGCGAGTCTTGCGATTCAGGATCGGCACCGGGACTACCTCATCCTTCATGGCGCAGGAATCCCAGGCCGCCTTGGCCGCCTTCTGACTGCGCAGGGCGTAGTCGTCCACTTCCTCACGCGAGATGCCGTACTTGTCGGCCAGATTCTCGGCGGTCTCCGCCATGGAGAGACCGCACTGCGGATCCTTCAGGGCTTCCCAGAGCAGGTCTTCCACCGGGGACGAGGGTCCCAGCCGGAGACCCCACCGGGCGCCGCGAATGACGTGAGGCGCCTGACTCATGGATTCCGCCCCTCCCGCCAGGACCGCGCGGGATTCGCCGAGCAGGATCTGCTGCGCCCCCTGGACGATGGACTCGAATCCCGAGCCGCACAGGCGGTTGACGGTCACGGCCGGGGTTTCGATCGGGAGCCCGGCCTTGAGCCCGACATGCCGTGCCATGTAGATCGCGTCTGCCGAAGTCTGAAGCGCGTTGCCGAAGACCACGTGGTCGATCTCGCCCGGGGCCAGGCCGGAACGGGTCAGGGCGCCCTTGGCCGCGATCGCGCCAAGTTCAATAGCGGAAAGGTCTTTGAGTGTGCCGCCGAAGCTCCCGAATCCGGTTCGGGCGCCGGCGAGGAAGAGAACGTCGCGCTGTTGGCCTTGGGTCTTCATAGGTGCCGCTCCGGCCTCTTGGACGGGTGGTTCAGGGGGCGGAAATATGACCGGGCGGCAGGGGGGATTCAAGGAAACGTTTTCGCTATCGGTGGCTCCCGCTCCGCAGGACTCCCAGCAGTACCAGGAGGAGTATCAAGGTCCAGAGCGCCCAGGCGGCCAGGCGAATCGTCCTCTCGCTCTGGCGCACCCGCTGGACCAGAGGGCGTTCCCGCGAAGTCAGCCTGGCCTGGGCTTCGATCAGGGCGCGCACCAGCAGGGGGACGACACTGTAGGAGAAAACCACGAGGGCCAGCACGAGGACCACGCCCATCAACAAGGCCGTGCGGGTGCCGGGGAACTGGGGATCATGGTCGTAAAGCCAATTCCCCAGCCCTGCGACCGCCACCGCGCCCAACCCCGAGATCGCCGATACGATCGCCCAGCGGCGGATCTCGAGGCTGGTCGCCCAGTTGCCCCGGCTCATCGGATCTTGGTGGCTCGCTTGTCGCCTTCCTGGCGTTCGAAGAGAATGCTCAGACAGGTGATGCCGGCTTCCGCTTTGAGGAATTCGGAGACCTCCACCGGTTGCACCTTGAAGCCCATCTTGCCGAGCAGCTTCTGGGTGAGCGGGTGCTCGGCCGGGACGATTCCGGTCTCCCCGATCATCAGGACGTTGGCACCGCGGGGCTCGCTCGAGGTGACCTCGATGATCTCGTAGCCCCGGAAGGCTCGGGTGTCTACCCAGGAGCTGTTGACGAAGAAGATGTTGCGACCGAGGTAGGAACAGGCGGTCTTGAGGTGCAGGCAGCCCCGAATGGCGACCGGGACCACCTTGTAGTCGAAGGGCGTGAGAATCTCCCGCAACCCGTCGATCCCCGCCTGATTGGTGCGCCGCGAGAGGCCGACGAAGAGGGTCCGGCCGACCCGAAGCACATCTCCCCCCTCGAGCGTCCCGGTCGATTTCATCGAGAGCACCCGGCGACAGAACGCCAGCTCCTCCGCCACGCTGAACACCTCGCCTGCCCGGGAGGCCACCGCCATGCGGGCCGGGACGAGAACTTCGTCGAGCACGACCGCCGTGTCCTCCACGAACACCGAGTCCGGCAGGGTGTCCAGGGCCGGCATCGCCATCACGTTGATTTTCAGCTCGCGGAGGGCTGCCTGATAGCCCTCGTGCTGCTTCCGGGCCAGCGCGACGTCGATCGGCTGTCGCTTGAGATAGACCAGCTCGCAATCCGGGAGGCTGGCGCTCACCCCGCGCGTGAGGGCGCTCAGCACAGCGCCTCCCGCACCGCGCGCGCGGTTTCGCGCGTCCCCGCCTTGCCCCCGAGGTCGGGGGTGCAGGGACCGTCCGCAATCACGCTCCGCACCGCCGAATCGATTCGCCGCGCGGCGTCCGGATGCCCCAACTCCTCGAGCATCAGCCCCCCGGTGAGAATGGTCGCCATCGGATTGGCGAGGTCTTTGCCCGCCAGCGCGGGCGCCGAGCCGTGGACCGGCTCGAAGAGTCCGGGCCGCCCCGGGTGAAGATTGGCGCTGGCGGCCACCCCGAGTCCCCCCACCAGCGCCGCGCCCAGATCGGAGAGAATGTCTCCGTACAGGTTGTTGGCGACAATGACTTGAAACCGCGTTGGGTCCTGGACCAGCTCCATCGCCAGCGCGTCAACATAACGGTGTTCCCGTTCGATCCCCGGGTAGCGCTGCCCGACCTCGGCGAAGACGGTGCCCCAGATCCGGTGAAAGGGGATCGCATTCGACTTGTCCGTCAAGGTGATCCTGGTCTTTCCCTGCACTCTGGACCAGGCGAACGCGGCCTCGATCAGGCGCACGACCCCTTTCCGGGTATGGATCTCCTCGGAGACGTGGCGCTCCTCCGCGGTGCCGACCGCCTCCGAGCGACCGAGGCCACGGTACTGCCCCTCGGTATTCTCCCGGAAGACCACGAAGTCGATGGTCTCCCGCTGGCCGGGAGCGCCGATCGTTCTCAGCGGAGTGAGCCGGGGATGGAGCAGGACCACCGGGCGAAAGTTGACGTAGAGATCGAGCCGGAACCGGAGACCCAGCAGAATGTCTCGCGCGTGTTCGTTCCCCGGCACGCGAGGGTCTCCCAGGGCACCGACGAAGATGGCGTCGGCCTGGTCCCGCAGCCGCTCGAAGGCCGAGTCGGGGAGGGTCTCACCGGTGGCCAGGTAGTGATTGGCGGAGTAGGGCAGGATCTCCTTGACCAGCTCGACCCCGCTCATGCGGGCCGCTGCCTCGATGACCTCAAACCCCGCCGTCACAACTTCGGGGCCGATTCCGTCTCCAGGAATGACGGCGATGCGATGACTTGCCATGTTGGAAAGGGGAACGAGGCGCAGGGGGCGGGGCGGCTACGACTCTCCGACGGAGTGCCCGCAGTTGACGCAGTGCTTCCAGCCGAGCTCGATCTCGCTCTGGCACTCCGGGCACCGGGTGAAGACCTGGCTTTGTCCGCAGTGGGGGCAGAAGTTGACCGCGCGATTGACCGGAAGCGCGGCGCCACAATAGCTGCAGCGAGCGCTCCGCCCCGGTCTGGCCGCTTCCTCCCCCTCGGGAAGGGTGAATCGAAGGGCTTCGGCCGGGCGATCCCTGGCGGGGGTCGGGGTGGCCGCAGGGGCCGGCGCGGCTGCCGCCTCGGGGACCAGTTCGTCTTCGACTTCGAGGGCCTCGGGTGGAGCAAAGGCAGCCTCGGGGTCGGGGCCGAGGGCGTGTGCCAGCGGCTCGGTACCGAGGCGGATATCGGCGTCGGCCAGCTCGCGGAGCAGATCCAGATCGGGGTTGGCCTCCTGCAGCTCCAGCGCGAACTGCTGCTGCACCGGTTCCGAGACCATCTCGAAATACCCGCCCTGCCCGGCGCAGAGGCGCATCAACAGGAGATCGTAATCCTCGTTGGTTTCGAGCTCGAGGGGCCGCCGATTGGTCCGATAGGGAACGATGGAATCGAAGATCTCGCCGACCCTGATGGGACGGTGGAGCCGAGCCGGGTCGATGGCGATGAGATTGTCAACCAGCCGGCGAAAGAAGCGCTCGAGGTCAGTCATGAGAGGCTGGTTGCTCGTGGGGGTGCGGGGCTATCATTCCCCCAGTTCCTTCCATAAATAGAAACTTGCTCGTGGCAGGTTAGAGGTCGATCCGCCCACTGTCAAGCAAGGGAGTCTCGATGCGCCTTCCACTGCTCGCACTCTTCGCCGGCCTGATGGCCCCGGCCGCCGTCCAGGCCCAGGTGGACTGCACCGAAGGGAATCTCCCCCACAACTCGAACGAAGCGAAGATCTTCAAGACCTTCGCGGTGCCACTGGCCTACGACGCGCTCCGGGCTCCGCTCCCGCCCCGGCCCGGATCAGTCACGGTGGGCATCGAAATGACCCACATTCCCCAGATCGACTCCATCGACCGGGTCCCGAGCTATTGTCGGCCCGGCAAGGGGGCCGAGAACGCCAATCTCCGCTCCTGGTCGTTTCGGCCCCGGTTGATCCTGACCGGCGGTCAGGGGTTCTTCCTGGAGCTGTCCTACATCCCGCCCATCCGGGTCAGCGGCGTCAAGGCGAGCGTGTTCGGCATCGCGGCCGGGCGGGCGGTGGCGGGGAAGAAGACCACCACCCAGATCCGTGGCTACTACCAGTTCGGCACCATCAACGGCCCGGTGACCTGCGACCAGAACGCCGTCAACGACCCCACCAGCGAATGTTTTGGGGAGCCGATCTCGGACGACGAGTACAAGCCCAACCAGTTCGGCTTCGACGCCTCGGTGGGATTCCCTCTGATGTCCGGTCGGTTTACGCCGTTTGCGGGACTCGGCGTGAACTTCCTCCGCCCGCGATTCACGGTGAGCTCGACCGGCCAGAAGGTGGAGATGAATGATACCCGGATGGCGGTCATGGGTGGCGCGAGTTTCTTCCTCACCAGGTCGCTCCAGTTGAGCGGGGAGGCCTACGCCGACCCGGCCCAGGCGGTGACCGGCAAGTTCATGGTGAGCTATGCGTTCGGGGGGTACAGCGGGAAACGCCGACACTAGGCGCGGGACATCGACCCGGCAGGGGTCAGGGATTTCGCGTTACTACCCGCCCAGCTGCTTCACGTCCGCCTCGAACGCCGCATCGGGATCGTAGTCGCCGTAGAGCCCCAACTTCCGCTTTTGCTCCAGCCAGGCCGCGAATCCCGATTCGACGATTCCGGTCGAGGTGATCTGCTCGGTCGCCGCCTTCACCGCGAGATCGTTGGCATACTCGTTCTTAGCGTGCCCCTGATGGCCGCGAACCCAGCTCCAGCGGACGTCGTGCTTCCCGGCGGAATACACCAGCGTCTGCCACAGCTCCAGGTTCTCGATCGCACCGCCCTTCCGTTTCCAGCCGCGCTGGATCCACCCCGGCACCCATTCCTTCATTCCCTTGACCAGGTACTCGGAGTCCGAGACCGCCAGCACTCGTAGCCGCTTTCCCTTCCCGGCCAGGAGCTGCAAGGCGGCAATCGCCCCGGCCAGCGCCATCCGATTGTTGGTGGTGTCGGGGGCGCTGATATAGCAGTCCCGGCGTTCGATCCCCCGCCCGGTCCGGGTCTCGATCAGTCCGGCCGCGCCGCCTGGGGTGGTGCCGTCCCGGCCATTGCCGAGACAGCTCTCGTCAAGATGAAGAACGACGATGGGAGCCGGTGGTGCGGGCACTCAGGTCCTGCGGTTCGTTGTGGACCAGCACGGGAATATCGGTCGCGCGCAGGATCGCTTCGGTGTGGGAGGGAAGCTCCCAGCCGCTCGCTTCGCGATGGGCCCCGGTGAAGAGGGCGTTGCACCCGAGCCGCTGGACCGCCTTGGCGACGACCTGGGAGACCTCACCCGGTTCGAAGTGGGTCTCAAACTGGAGTGGAGTGGCGGAGAGGGCCATGGCGGCGTGGGCCAGCACCTCTTGCCCCTTGTCCTCCTCCCCGGCCTTGGCGGCGTGAATCACGTCCAGGTGAGCGCCGGCGACTTCGGCGTACCGTTCCGCCAGCGAGAGCGCCAGCACGCTGGTCGGGCCGCCATCGTAGGCCACCGCGCAGCGGTCCATGGCGCTGATCACCGAGCCACAGGCGACCACCGGCACCGGCGAGCGACGAATCAGTTGCCGGGTGTCGGGACCCAGCGGATCCCCGCCCGCCGACTTCCGTCCCACCCGGCCCACGAAGACCGCGTCGGCGTGCTCCGCCAGCGCGGTCAGCTCGGACACCACGTCGCCACTCCGGTAGGCGATTTCGGCACGGAGCCCCGCCCGTTCCGCCGCCCCCGCGGCGTCCTCGAGGAATTGGAGACCCGCCTCCTCGAGGTCACGCGCGACATCGCCCGAGCCGGCGGGGCGCCCTTCGCGCCAGGGAGCCCCCAGGCTCTCGATCAGCGCTTCCTGATGCAGCGCCGCGCGGGTGATGTGGGCGAGAACCAGGGTGGAGCGGAATTGCTGGCCGACCAGAATGGCCTGGGCCAGGGCCACCTCGCTCATCGGCGATCCGTCCAACCCTACCAGCAGTGTGGTGAACATGAGTGGACGGTGGCGGCAGGGCCGGGAAAGGTCAAGAGAGGCGGACCCCTTAGAGGACCTGGAACGCCTCCAGGTCGTCCAGCACAAACTCCATCTCGGACCCGGTCATCGGGATCCGGCCGACCAGCGTCTCCCGGCCGCCTGCACTCACGATCCGCAGCGCGACCACCACGTATTCGGTCCCGCGCCGGACCAGGACCACGCGCCGACCCTGCCGGACCGCGTTCTCCAGCTGGTCGAGACGCTCAGGAGTCCATCGCAGCCCCATGCCGGGTCTACTCCCGTCCGGTGTTGACAGGCCACCGCGCCGCGCGAACCTTGAGGTCCTCGTGGCCGCCCGTCGGCAGGAGGTGGGCTCTGCTGGTCCTCTCACACTCGGATGTGCTCCGGTTGCTCCCCATGCGGGTCTGCATCGACCTCATGGCCGAGGCCCTGGCTGCGCGCGCCCGCGGAGAGGCCATCCAGCCGCTGCGTACCCCCGTGCGCCTGCCCGATGGATCCGGCCTCATGGTCACCATGCCCGCCTGGGTCGGCTCATCGGCGCCTGCGCTGGGGGTCAAGGTCATCTCCGTGTTCGCCGGTAACCGGCAGCGCGGAGAGGAGAGCCACCAGGGCGCGGTCCTCGCGGTGGACCCCGACACGGGCGCGCTGATGGCTTTACTCGAAGCGGGAGCGGTCACCGCCGTTCGCACCGCCGCCGTCTCCGCCGTCGCTACTCGCGCGTTGGCCACAGCGGGCGCCGAGGACCTCGCGATCCTGGGCGCCGGTACCCAGGCTGCCACCCACCTCGAGGCCATGTGCGTCGCCCGTCCGATCAAGCGAGTATGGATATGGAATCGCGCCCCCGCGCATGCGGCCTCGCTGGCCCAGATGGCTCGAGAGAAGTTCGGTCTCACCGCCTACGTGGTCAATGACCCCAAGGAGGCGGTGAGTGGCGCATCGATCATCTGCACGGTCACCGGAGCGCCGGAGCCGATATTGAAGGGGGACTGGCTGCAACCGGGCTCTCATATCAACGCGGTCGGTTCCTCCACCGCGAGCACCCGCGAGCTCGACTCCGATGCGGTGGCGAAGGCCCGCCTCTTCGTGGACTCGCGGGAATCGGCACTGAACGAGGCGGGCGACCTGCTGATTCCCATTCAGGAGGGCCGGGTGACTCAGGCCCACATCCAGGCCGAGCTGGGCGACGTGCTGATCGGGCGGCACCCGGGACGGACTACGGCAGCCGAGATCACCCTCTTCAAGTCGCTGGGGT
>Ga0210138_1000193_pt1 | contig 14834 bp, 12 predicted proteins | sample Browns_ThreeSqC__FD_184850 | JGI IMG/M metagenome (GOLD analysis project Ga0210138, IMG submission 184850) | Wetland microbial communities from the San Francisco Bay, California, USA, that impact long-term carbon sequestration -... | ecosystem: Environmental > Aquatic > Marine > Wetlands ... | reverse complement strand
GTGCGGTGGAGGTGGCGGAGCGGATCCGGCGGTCGATCGGGCGGACGGCGTGGCAGTGGAGCGGGCAGCCGTATCCGCTCAGCGCGTCGTGCGGCGTCGCGGCGTATCCGGAGTCGACCGGGGACTGGCGGAACCTCCCGGCGGTGGCCGATGCGGCGCTGTACCGGGCCAAGGAGGGCGGGCGCGACCGGGTCGAGGTAGCGGCGGGAGTTGATGCGGCGGCCCCGCTGGGGTAAGTTGCAGGCGAGGGGGCGACAGGCTTCGACGGGTTGGACGAGGATGTCGCTGCGTGCCCAGGTCTCGAGTCCTGGTAAAACCGTCGAGAAAAGACACAACTGCCAACTCTGAACTGGCACTGGCTGCGTAAGCTTCGGCTTCACGCACCTGCGTGAGTGGCAGCCCGCCTGAGGCGGCGCTCACGTATCGCAAAGTCGGGCTGGCGTGGTTCCGGGCCCCTCGGGACCGCGTGAGAGCTGGCGGGGCTTGTCGCGGTCGAGGCCGGCGAGGCGCTGCTTCCGCGAGACCCACGACGCGTCGCCTACGCACGTAGAAGCGGTTTCGGAATCCTGCTCGGACCGGGGTTCGATTCCCCGCGCCTCCATGGGACAGTTTGAAGAGTGAAGGGGGAAGGGGGAAGGGTCCCTTCCCCCTTCCCCTTTCCCTCTTCCCCCTGGTCTCATGCCCGTCCCCGACGTCCGCATCCGCCCCGCCAACGCCCTGCCGGTCCGGCCCGACGGCGAGATCGTGCTCTACTGGATGACGGCCTTCCGGCGCACGCGCTGGAACTTCGCGCTCGACCACGCCATCGCGCACGCCCGCGCTCTGGGCAAGCCGCTCGTGGTCCTCGAAGCGCTGCGCAGCGGGTACCGCTGGGCGAGTGACCGGCTGCACCGGTTCGTGCTCGACGGCATGCGCGACAACGCCGCGCGCTTCGCGGGCGGGCCGGTGCGGTACTACCCCTACGTCGAGCCGTCCTGGACCGACGGACAGGGGCTGCTCGCGGCGCTCGCGCGCCATGCCTGCGTCGTCGTGGGGGACGACTACCCGGCGTTCATGCTCCCGCGGATGGTCGCGGCGGCGGCGGCGCAGGTCCCGGTGCGGCTCGAGCTGGTGGATGCGAACGGGCTACTGCCGCTGCGCGCTGCCCCGCAGGTGTTCGCCACCGCCTACGCCCTGCGGCGGTTCCTCCAGCGTGCCCTGCCCGAGCGCCTGCTGGAGATGCCGGTGCCGGACCCGCTCGAGGGGCTGCGGCTGCCGCCCGCGCCCGCGCTCCCCGACGCCCTGCGTCGGCGCTGGCCCGAGGCGGGGCCCGACGTACTGTCGGGCACGCCGGGGGTGCTCGGCGCGCTGCCGATCGATCACGCGGTGGCGCCCGTGGAGTACGCCGGGGGCGAGTGGGCCGGTCGCGCGCGCCTCGAGGCGTTCCTCGACGGGCAGCTGGCCGAGTACGCCGACCGCCGCAACGAGCCCGAGGCCGACGCGACGAGCCGGCTCTCACCGTACCTGCACTTCGGCCACGTGTCGGTCCACGAGGTGTTCGCCGAGCTGGCGCAGCGAGAGCAGTGGAGCCCGGCGCGCCTGGCCCCGCGTGGCAGGGGAGCGCGCAGCGGGTGGTGGCGGATGCGCGAGGCCGCCGAGGCGTTCCTCGACCAGATCGTGACCTGGCGCGAGCTGGGGTTCAACCTGTGCTGGCAGCGGTCCGACTACGACGAGTACGCCTCGCTGCCCGATTGGGCGCGTCGTACGCTCGCGGCGCACGAGCAGGACCGCCGCGGGCACCGGTACGGCCTCGAGCGGTTCGAGGCCGCTGCCACCCACGATCCGCTGTGGAACGCGGCCCAGCGCCAGCTGGTGCGCGAGGGGCGGATCCACAACTACCTGCGGATGCTCTGGGGGAAGAAGATCCTGGAGTGGTCGCCGTCGCCCGATGCCGCGCTGGCCGTGATGGTCGAGCTGAACAACAGGTACGCGGTGGATGGCCGGGATCCCAACTCGTACTCCGGGATCTTCTGGGTGCTGGGCCGGTACGACCGGGCCTGGGGTCCGGAGCGGCCCGTGTTCGGCACGATCCGCTACATGAGCTCGGAGAACACCGCGCGCAAGGTCCGGGTGAAGGACTACCTCCGGACCTACGGCTGAGGCACGCGGCCGCTCGCGCCGCCGCCCGGAGGACTCCATATTTGGCTCGCCGTTTGGCGCGCACCGGGCTGCCTGCCCTCAGCGATTCGGGAGGTTGTGATGGAAGCCGTGCTGGAGCTGGTCAACGTTCTGCACGAACCGGCGGCCGTGTTCGAGCGGATCCGGGAGAAGCCCCGGGTGCTGGTGCCGTACGTCGTGATCGTCGTGCTGCTCGTGGCCGTTGCCTGGTTCATGCGGCCGTTGTACGAGCAGGCGCTGCGCGGGTTGATGGCGACGCTGCCGCCGGAGCGCGCGGCCCGGATCGACCCGTCGCGGCAGACGATGTTCATCCTGATCGGGACGCCGATCAATGTCCTCCTCATCCTGCTGATCGGAGCCGGCTTGCTGTGGGTGCTGACGGCGCTGACGGGCAGCGACGCGCGCTACCGGATGCTTCTCAGCGTGCTCGCGCACGCCAGTGTGACGCTCGTCCTGGTCACCATGGTATCGGCGCTGATCGTGTTCGTGCGTGGGACCGAGACGGTGAGCTCGTTCAGCGACCTGCGTCCGGCCATCGGACTGGACCTGCTGGCGCCCGGCGCCACCGGGTTCCTGGGGTCGTACCTCAACGCGATCAACCCGTTCTCGATCTGGGGGGTGTGGCTGACCGGGGTGGGCGTCGCGGTCACGCACCGTACCAGCCGCGGCACCGGTGTGGTGGTTGCCGCGGTGGCGTACCTGATCGGCGCCGCGATCTTCGCGGTGCTACAGAGCCTGCAGGGGATGTAGGGCAAACGCAGAAACGGGGGAACAGGGAACGGGGAAGGGGGAAGGGGCCGCCTCCCCCGTCCCCCGTCCCTCCTCCCTTTTGTCAGACCGTCGCGCGCGTGCGGTTGATCACGCCCGCCTCCTCGAGCGCCGCTTGGGCGGCCGCGAGGCGGGCGATCGGGACACGGAACGGGGAACAGGAGACGTAGTTCATCCCCACGCGGTGGCAGAACTTCACCGATGCGGGCTCGCCGCCGTGCTCGCCGCAGATGCCCACCTTGAGGTCGGGGCGCGTCCCCCGGCCGAGCCGCACGGACTGCTCCACCAGCTTGCCCACGCCCTGCTGATCCAGGACCTGGAAGGGATCGTCGGCGAGGATCCCCGCCTCCACGTAGAACGGCAGGAACCGCCCCGCGTCGTCGCGCGACAGGCCGAAGGTCATCTGGGTGAGGTCGTTGGTGCCGAACGAGAAGAAATCGGCCTCGCGGGCGATCTCGTCCGAGGTGAGGGCGGCGCGTGGGACCTCGATCATGGTGCCCACCAGATACGGCACCGCGCGACCCTCCTCGAGGAACACCTCCTGTGCGACCCGGCGGACGATCTGTGCCTGCCGCCGGAGCTCCTCGACGTGGGCCACGAGCGGCACCATGACCTCGACCACCCCCTTCTTGCCGCGCGCGGCCACCCGGCAGGCCGCGAGGAAAATGGCCCGGGCCTGCATCTCGGTGACTTCGGGGTAGGTGATTCCCAGGCGGCATCCCCGGTGCCCCAGCATCGGGTTGGCTTCGACCAGCGACTCGACCTGCCGCCGCAGCCGGGCCAGCGGGATGCCGAGCGCCCTGGCGACCGCCGTCATCTCCTGGCGCGTGTGGGGCAGGAACTCGTGCAGCGGGGGATCGAGCAGCCGGATGGTGACCGGGAACCCGTCCATCGCCTCGAAGATGCCCTCGAAGTCGGCCCGCTGCATCGGCAGCAGCTTGGCGAGGGCCCGGCGCCGCCCCGCTTCGTCGGCCGCCACGATCATCTCCCGCATCGCGGTGATGCGGTCGCCCTCGAAGAACATGTGCTCGGTGCGACACAGCCCGATCCCCTCGGCACCGAAGGCGCGCGCCCGGCGGGCATCCTGCGGCGTGTCGGCGTTGGTACGCACCCGCAGGCGGCGGTGCGCGTCCGCCCACGCCATCAGCTGCTCGTAGTGGGCGCCGACCTTGGGCGTGACCAGTTTGGCCTTCCCGAGGATCACCCGCCCCGTGGTGCCGTCCACGGTGATCCACTGGCCCCGCTTCACCACGCGGCCATTGGCGCGGAACCGGCCGGCCCGGGGATCGACATCGATCTCCTTGGCGCCGACCACGCACGTCTTGCCCATGCCGCGCGCCACGATGGCGGCGTGGCTCGTCATCCCGCCGCGGGCGGTGACCACGGCGCGGGCGGCCACGATGCCGTGGAAGTCCTCGGGGCTCGTCTCGGGGCGCACCAGCACCACGGCGTGCCCCTTCTTGGCCAGTGCCTCGGCCTCGTCGGCGTCGAACACCACCTCGCCCATCGCCGCGCCCGGTGAGGCCGGCAGGCCCTTCGCCACGGTGGTGACCCTGGCGCGCGGGTCCACCATCGGATGGAACACCTGGTCCAGGTCCTGGGGCGGCACCCGCTGCACGGCCTCTTCCTCGGTGATCAGCCCCTCGGCCACCATCTCGACGGCGACGCGCACGGCGGACAGCCCGGTGCGTTGGGCTCGGCGGGTCTGGAGCATGTACAGCCGGCCGCGCTCGAAGGTGAACTCGATGTCCTGCACGTCCTTGAAGTGCCGCTCCAGCTTCGCCGCCATCTGCTCGAGCTCCCGGTAGATCTTCGCGAAGCGGCCGCGCTTCATCCGCGCCAGCGAGTCGGGCGTCCGGGCACCCGAGACGACGTCTTCCCCCTGGGCGTTGATCAGGTAGTCCCCGTTGAGCGCGCGCTCCCCCGTCCGGCAGTCGCGCGTGAACGCCACGCCGGTGCCCGAGTCGTCCCCCATGTTGCCGTAGACCATCGCGACCACGTTGACGGCGGTTCCCATGTCGTCGGGAATGCCGTTGACGCGGCGGTAGTCGATGGCACGGCGCGTGTGCCAGCTGCGGAACACCGCTTCGATCGCGCCCCAGAGCTGGGCGTCGGGGTCGTCGGGGAAGGGGCGGCCGCGCTTGGCGAGGATGATGTCCTTGAACGTACGGACGAGCGCCTTGAGGTCGTCGGGAGGGAGGTCGATGTCGCGCTCGACCTTGCGGCGGCGTTTGGCGGCCTCGAGCTCGGCCTCGAAGGGCTCCTTGCCGAGGTCGAACACGACGTCGCCGTACATCAGGACGAAGCGGCGGTACGAGTCGTAGGCGAACCGCGCGTTGCCCGATCCCGTGATCAGCCCCTGCACGGTGTCGTCGTTGAGCCCGAGATTGAGGATGGTCTCCATCATCCCCGGCATCGAGACCGCTGCGCCGGAGCGCACCGACACGAGCAGGGGCGCTTGCGCGTCGCCGAACCGCTTGCCGCTGGCCTGCTCGAGCTGTTTCAGGTGGCGGGCCACTTCCTCCCGCAGGCCGGGCGGGAAGATGCCGGACTGCACGTACTCGATGCACAACCGCGCCGAGATCGTGAAGCCGGGGGGCACCGGCAGGCCGAGGTTCGCCATCTCGGCGAGCCCGGCCCCCTTGCCCCCGAGCACGTCCCGCATCGCAGCCGAGCCGTCGGCCCGGCCAGGCCCGAAGAAGTAGACGTGGCGGTCGAGTTGCGGCATGACGGTCCTTTAGGCCGGGACGGAGACCGCGGCCGGGATGTCGTTCCGGCCCCGCGTCGATTCGTCGGGGGTCTCGGTGGGATACGCGCCCGAGAAGCAGGCGTGGCAGAACTCGCTCTCGTCGCCACCGGCCGCGCGCAGCATGCCCGTCAGCGACAGATAGCCGAGCGAGTCGACACCGAGGTGCGCGCGGATCTCCTCGAGGGTGTGCTGCGACGCGATCAGCTCGCGTCTGGTCGGCGTGTCGATGCCGTAGTAGCACGGGCCGGTGATGGGCGGGGAGGCGACGCGGAAGTGCACCTCCCGCGCGCCGGCCTGGCGGATCATGTGCACCAGGCCGCGGCTCGTCGTGCCGCGCACCAGCGAGTCGTCGACCACCACGACGCGCCGGCCGGCGATCACGTCGCGGACCGGATTGAACTTGATCTTCACCCTCGCGTTGCGGCCGGCCTCCGCGGGGTGGATGAAGGTCCGACCCACGTAGTGGTTGCGGATCAGCGCGTGCTCGAGCTTGAGGCCGCTCTGCTCCGCGTAGCCGAGGGCCATCGCGTTGGAGGAGTCGGGCACCGAGAAGACGCAGTCGGCGTCCGGCGCCGGATGCTCGCGGGCCAGCTCGCGCCCCAGCGCCCGGCGGACGCGGTCCACCGACCGGTGGAACACGGTGCTGTCCGGGCGCGAGAAGTACACCAGCTCGAAGATGCAGCGCTGGGCCGGCCTGGGCTCGAGGGGGGGCAGCGGTTCGACGCGCCCGTCCTGTATGCGGAGGAACTCCCCGGGACCGAGCTCGCGCACCACCGTCGCGCCGATCAGGTCGAGCGCGCACGTCTCCGAGGCCACCACGTGGCCCGCGCCGAGCCGGCCCAGGACGAGCGGGCGGAACCCCCGGGGATCCACGATGGCGTAGAGCGTGCGGCCGATCGTCAGGACCAGCGAGTAGGCGCCGTCCACGCGTTCCAGCGCGTCGAGGATCTGGTCCTCGGGCTCGCGCGCCTCGGAACGGGCGATGAGGTGCACCAGCACTTCGCTGTCGGACGACGTCTGGAAGATCGAGCCCTTGGCGACGAGGTCGCCACGCAGCGGGACGGCGTTGGTGAGGTTGCCGTTGTGGCCCAGCGCGAGAGGGCCCTCGCGGTAGCGGGCCAGGATCGGCTGGGCGTTGGCGAGCACCGAGGAGCCGGCGGTGGAGTAGCGCGCGTGGCCGATGGCCACGTCGCCGGGCAGGCCCTGGAGTACCGGCTCCGAGAACACGTCGGCGACGAGCCCCATGCCGCGGTGGCCCCGCGCCACTCCCTCGCCGTCCACCGCGACGATGCCCGCCGACTCCTGACCGCGATGCTGGAGGCTGTACAGCCCGAGGTACGCGAGCCGCGCCGCGTCAGGCACTCCGGAGACGCCGATGACTCCGCACATCTACCGTCAATCTCCCATGCGACGGGGGATCCCGGCGAAATATACCCCGCGCAGGTGGGCGACGGGGTGACGGATCTCCGCGTCGGCGCAGCGAAGGTGCACCGCGCCGTCGGGCTCGCCCACCGTCCCCGCCCGGAACGCCGGGACGCCCAGCTCGGCCGCCAGGGCCGTCACCGCGGTCGTGCGCTCGGGCGCCACCGTGATGACCGCTCGCCCGTGGCTCTCGCTGAAGAGCAGGGTGAGCGGGTCCAGGTCCGCGTGGCCGCGCAGGTCCGCCTCGAGCCCCAGCCCTGCGTCGGCGTACGGCCCGCCCATCGCGACCTCGGCGAGGGTCACGCCGAGGCCCCCCTGGGAGCAGTCGTGGGCCGAGCGGAGCAGCCCGCGGGCGGCCGCCGTCACCAGGAATTCCACGAGGCGCCGCTCGCGGGCGAGGTCCACCGCGGGCGGCGTCCCGCCGACGAACCCGCCGCACGCCTCCCACAGCGCGGACCCGCCCAGCTCGGGCTTCGTCTCGCCCAGCACGACCACCACGTCCCCCGCGGCCCGCGCGTGGCTCGGCACCGCGCGGTCCACCCGGTCGAGCAGGCCGACCATCCCGATCGTGGGGGTCGGGTCCACGGCGCCCACCGGGCTCTCGTTGTAGAAGGACACGTTGCCGCCGGTGACGGGGGTGTCCAGGGCGCGGCAGGCGTCGGCGATGCCGCGACAGGCTTCGGTGAACTGGAAGTAGACGTGTGGCCGCTCGGGACTCCCGAAGTTGAGGCAGTCGGTGACGCCCAGCGGGCGCGCGCCGGTGCAGGCCACGTTGCGAGCCGCCTCGGCGACGGCGGCCTTGCCGCCCTCGTAGGGATCGAGCAGGACATAGCGGGCGTTGCAGTCCACCGTCACCGCCAGCCCGAAGTCCGTGCCCCGCACGCGCAGCACCCCCGCGTCCCCCCCCGGCGTCAGCACCGACCCGGCCTGGACGGTCGAGTCGTACTGCTCGAAGACCCAGCGCTTCGAGGCGATGGGCGGATGGTCGAGCAGGGTGAGCAGGGCATCGTCGGGAGCCGGGAGCCGGGTGCCGGGAGCCGGGGCCGCCGCCCTCAGGCGGGCGATCGCCGGGTCCTCTGCGGCCGCGGGGTGATAGACCGGGCAGTCCTCGACGAGGCGCCGGCCGGGGATCTCGACCACCACGTGGTCGCCCCAGCGCGCCCGGTACACGCCGTCGTCGGTGACCCAGCCGATCGGCGTCGCGGCCAGTTCCCATTTCTCCGTGATCGCCTGGACGGCACCGACGCGGTCGGCCCGCGCGACGACCAGCATCCGCTCCTGGGACTCGGAGAGCAGGATCTCGTAGGGGGTCATCCCCGGCTCGCGCGTCGGGACGAGGGCGAGGTCGATGTCGACGCCGACGCCACCCCGGGCGGCCATCTCGGCGGAGGACGAGGTCAGCCCGGCGGCGCCCATGTCCTGGATCGCGACGATGTGGCCCGACGCGATCAGCTCGAGGCTGGCCTCGAGCAGGAGTTTCTCGGTGAAGGGGTCGCCGACCTGGACCTGGGGCCGTCGCTGCTCGCTCTCCCGCGTCAGCTCTTCGGACGCGAAGGAGGCGCCGTGGATGCCGTCGCGCCCGGTGCGGGCGCCGACGGCGAGCAGGACGTTGCCAACGCCGTGCGCGGCGGCGCGGATCAGCTCGGTCTCGCGCAGCACCCCGACGCACATCGCGTTGACCAGCGGGTTGCCGCTGTAGCCGGGTGCGAAGTCCACTTCGCCCCCCAGCGTCGGCACGCCGACACAATTGCCGTAGTCCCCGACGCCGCGCACCGCGCCCGCGAAGAGGTAGCGGTTGCGGACGTCGTCGAGCGGGCCGAACCGCAGGCTGTTGAGCACCGCCACCGGCCGGGCGCCCATGGTGAACACGTCGCGCAGGATGCCGCCGACGCCCGTCGCCGCGCCCTGGTAGGGCTCGACGGCGGAGGGGTGGTTGTGCGACTCGATCTTGAAGGCGACCGCCCAGCCGTCCGGCAGGCGCAGCACGCCGGCGTTCTCGCCCGGACCCTGCAGGACCTGCGGTCCCGTGGTGGGGAACGTTCGCAGCACCGCCTTGGAGTGCTTGTAGGAGCAGTGCTCGCTCCACAGGGCCGAGAAGATGCCGAGCTCGGCGAACGTGGGCGTGCGGCCCAGCATCGCCTCGATGCGGGCGTACTCGTCGGCGGTGAGGCCGTGCTCCCGGACGAGCGCCGGCGTGATCGGCGGATCCCCGGGGAACGGCCGGGGCGTCACTTCGGTTTCGCCCGGGTCCCGCTGACGGCCTTCACGATCGACAGCAGGGCGCCGCGGAACAGGCCGCGTTCCGCGTCGCTGCGCTTCAGCATCGCCTCGGCCTCGCCGGCGTCGAACCAGACCCCGTGGCAGTTCGGGCACTGGTCGATCTCGACGCCGTGCAGCGTCGTCGTGACGAGTCCGAAGCCGCACTTGGGGCACCTCAGGTAGTGCGACTTGCGCTCGGCTGCGGCGGCCGTCTTCACGAGCGCCTCGCGCTGCTGGCGCAGCAGCTCGGCCTCGCGCCGCGCGAAGTACTCTTCCTCGTTCGAGCTCGGGCCGCCCTGGGCGCCCGTGCGCTTGATATCGCTCATCACGTCCCTTTGCGGATGGGTCAGGGGATGGGCTGGCCCGGCGGCGTCGCCGCGGGCGTGGTCCCGGGCGGCGACGACGACTGACCGCTGTAGCCGTGGCCCGGCCAGCGCAGCACCGCGTCGACGACGCGGTCGTTCTCGAGGAACACGACGTCCATCGTGCCGCAGCTCCGCTCGCAGCCGTTCGGGAAGTAGAGGTATGTCATCGCGCCGGTGCGGCTGCGCGCCACCGGAGTACCCCACATCGCCAGCACCTCCGCCTCGCTCATCCCGGGTGCGACCGTGCCGGTGTCGTCGGACACGTAGGGGACGTCCTGGACCGCCGCCGTCGTGACGGGCGGTGGTGAGGCGGTCTCGATCCGGGACGGCGCGGCCTGGGACTGGGCGGCCGGTGTCTGGGGCGCCGGCGCCATCGCGCCGGTGTCGGCCGCCGCGGTGGTGTCGAGCCGGGCGGCCGCGTCGGTCGCCGGCGGGTTGCCTTCCTTCTTACACGCCCCGCTGGCTACCGCCAACAGCACGCACACCGTCACGGCGTTGCGTCGCATGATGAGCCTCCATGGAAAGGAAGACACGCGCTCCATCGTCGCCGCCGAGCACCGCCGCGTTGCGACGCTCGGGGTGCGGCATGATGCCCACAATATTGCGTCCCGGGCTGCAGATCCCGGCGATGGCCCGCAGGGATCCGTTGGGGTTGTCGTCCACGTAGCGCCACACGACCCGCCCCTCCGCCTCGATCTCGGCCAGCGTCCGCTCGTCGGCGGTGTAACGGCCGTCGCCGTGCGCCACCGGCACCTCGAGCACGTCCCCCGGGGTGTACAGTCCCGTGAACGGCGTGTCGGTCTGCTCCACGCGCACCCGCACCGGGCGCGACAGGAAGCGCAGGCCCGTGTTGCGCGTCAGGGCCCCGGGGAGGAGGCCCGCTTCGCACAGGATCTGGAACCCGTTGCAGATGCCCAGGACGGCGCCGCCGGCACGGGCGTGCTCCGCCACTCCTTGCATCGCCGGCGAGAACCGCGCGATCGCGCCGGCCCGCAGGTAATCGCCGTAGCTGAATCCCCCCGGGAGGATCGCCACGTCGGCCCGCTGCAGGTCGCGCTCCCGGTGCCACACGTAGTAGGCATCCGAGCCGGCGGCACGCGCCGCGGCGAGCGTGTCCGCGTCACAGTTGGATCCTGGGAAGACGATGACGGCGACGCGCTTCAACCCGCCGCCTCGACGGCGACGAGGAAATCCTCGGTCACCGGGTTGGCGAGCAGGCGCTCGCACATCACTCGCGCGCGCTCGGCCGCTGCGTCGCGGGTCGGCGCATCGAGCTCGACCACGACGTGCTTGCCGACGCGCGCGCCGCGCACCTCCGCGAAGCCGAGGGTGTGCAGGGCATGCTCCACGGCCTGACCCTGCGGGTCCAGCAGTCCGCCCCGGGGCATCACCCGGATCTCGACCCGAAATGCGCTCACCCGTTCCCTCCCGTGGGCGGCACGCCCCGCCGGCGCTCGCCCTGTGCCGCGTCGATCCCGCCCGGCGCCGCCTCGTCGATCACGATGGACCCGGCGATCTCGGCGCCCTCGTTCTCCTCGGGTCCCACGAGGAACCCCAGCACCACCGCCCGGGCCACGCCGTACGTCATGTAGGCGAGCCCGAAGAGGAAGAAGAACTCCCGCGGCCGCCAGATCCCGAAGAACAGGATACACAGAAGCACGACGAGTCCCAAGAGTCCCCGGGCGTCCCGCAGGCCGGCCCGCGGGAATTTGGCATACCGCACGTTGCTCACCATCAGGATCGTGAGCGCGATCATCAGGAACGGGAGCAGCTGGGCCCAGGGCAAGTCGGCGACGGCGTTCTCGTACAACGCCGTCCCCCGGAAGGGCCAGTAGGTGGCGAGCGTCATCCCCGCCGCGGGGGAGGGGAGGCCGACGAAGTGGGCCTTGGCGGTCCCGGCCTGGGTGACGTTGAAGCGGGCGAGGCGGATCGCCGCCGCCATCACGTAGAAGTAGCAGAAGATCCACGCCGCCGCGCCGGCGCCGGCAAAATGCCCTTCATACATCAGGTAGGCCGGCGCCACGCCGAAGCTCACGATGTCGACCAGGCTGTCGAGCTCCGCGCCGAACCGCGAGCCGGTACGCGACAGCCGGGCCACCCGCCCGTCGAGCATGTCCAGGATCCCGGCGAACACCACGAACCAGCCGGCGCGCTCGAGGTCGCCGCGCGACGCCAGGACCATCGCCCAGAAGCCGAAGAAGAGATTGAACAGCGTGAACAGGCTCGGCACGACGACCACGACGCGCCGGATGTTGGGACGGAAGCGGCCGCGTTGCATCATGGGTACTCCGCGAGGACGGTCACGCCGGCCCGCACGCGGTCGCCCGCGGCGACGCGGGGGGTGGCCCGCTGCTCCACCGGGAGGAACACGTCCACGCGCGACCCGAACCGGATCAGGCCGAGCCGTGCCCCCTGCTCGCAGCGGGTGCCGGCGCGGCCGTCGGTGACGATGCGCCGCGCCACGAGCCCCGCGATCTGCCGCACCAGCACGGGGCCGCGCGGTCCCTGCAGGCCGAGCGACGCCTGCTCGTTGTCGAGACTCGCCTTGTCGGTGGCCGCGTGCAGGAACTTGCCGGGGTGGTAGTGATAGTGCTCCACGGTGCCGGCCACCGGATAGCGGTTCACGTGCACGTCGAAGACGTTCATGAAGATCGAGATGCGCAGGGCGCGCCGGGCGAGCCACGACGGCTCGTCGACCTCGACCATGCTCACGATGCGCCCGTCGGCGGGCGCGAGCACGAGGCGCTCGCCGCGGGGTCCGTCGCGGCGCGGGTCGCGGAAGAACACCAGCAGCCAGATCCCGAGCACGGTGGTGAGCGCGAGCGGCGCGTAGGCGGCCCAGCCGCCCCACCGCATCGCGGCCCAGAAGCACAGCGCCACGAGCGTCCAGCCGGCCGCGACGAACGGGGTCCCCTCGGGGGCGAGCCGCATCAGGCGATGGCGAGCTCCCGGCCGGTGAGCCGCCGGAACGCGTCGCGATAGCGGCTGCTCGTCGCCTGCACCACGTCGGGCGGGAGCGCCGGCGGCGGCGCGTTGCCGTCCCAGCGGCCGGCCTGCTTCAGCCCGGCGAGGTAGTCGCGCAGCGGCTGCTTGTCGAAGCTCGGCTGGCCGCGGCTCGGCGCGTACTGATCCGCCGGCCAGAAGCGGGACGAATCCGGCGTGAGGATCTCGTCGATCGCCAGCAGCTGGCCGTCGGCCGTGGTGCCGAACTCGAACTTGGTGTCCGCGATGATGATCCCGCGCTGGGCGGCGTAGGCGCGGCCCGCCTCGTAGATCGCGAGGCTCGCGTCGCGCAGGCGCTCGGCGAACGGCCGCCCCAGCGCCGCCACCACGTGCGCGAAGGTGACGTTCTCGTCATGGCCGGTCTCGGCCTTGGTCGCGGGCGAGAAGATCGGGGGATCGAGCCGGGCGCTCTCGACCAGGCCCGGCGCGAGCGGCTCGCCGGCCAGGGTTCCCGAGCGGCGGTACTCCGCCCAGGCCGAGCCGGAGAGGTAGCCCCGCACCACGCACTCGAACGCCACCGGAGTGGTGCGGCGCGCGAGCATGGCGCGGCCGGCGATCTGGGTCCGATGGGCGGCGAGCGCCGGGACGCGGCGCGCGATCTCCTCCCCGTCGGCGGTGAGGCAGTGATGCGGCATCACGGCGGCGAGCCGGTCGAACCAGAAGGCGGAGAGCTGCGTCAGCACGGCGCCCTTGTGCGGCACCGGCTCCGCCATCACCACGTCGAACGCGGAGACGCGGTCGCTCGCCACGAGGAGCAGGGTCTGCGCGTCCACCTCGTACACCTCGCGGACCTTGCCGCGACGGAGCAGGGGGAGCGGCAGCGTGCTGGCGGTCAGGACGGCCGTCATACGTTCACCTCTGCGGCGCCCGCGGTGGGCGCCACGCCTTGGATGCGGTCCAGCAGGGGCGCGAGCGTGTCGGCAAGATACTCATCCACCTGCGCGGGGGCGCGGCCGACGTATCCGGCGGGATCGCTCTCCTCCGGTCGTGCCGCGACGCCCAGGGCGTGGAACGCCGGGTCGGCCGCGAGCTGCGCGAGCAGCGCGTTCGACGCGCCGTCCTCCGCGACGGCCCGCGCGGCGGCGAGGCTGTGGCCGCGGATCACCTCGTGGAGCCGCTGGCGGTCGCCGCCGGCCTTGACGCCGCGCATCAGCAGGCGTTCGGTGGCGAGGAACGGCATGACCTCGGCGACGCGGCGGGCGATCACCGGCACCCGCACTTCGAGGCCGGCCGCCACGTTCGTCGCCAGGACGAGGATCGCGTCGGCGCCGAGGAACGCCTCCGGCAGGATGAGGCGGCGGTTGGCGCTGTCGTCGAGGGTCCGTTCCAGCCACTGCGTCGCCGCGGTATGCCACGCGTTGCCCTCGAGCTCGATGACGTACCGGGCGAGCCCGGCGATCCGCTCCGCGCGCATCGGATTGCGCTTGTACGGCATGGCGCTCGACCCGACCTGCTCGGACTCGAACGGCTCGAGGATCTCCCCCTCGTGCTGGAGGAGGCGAAGGTCGGTGGCGAACTTGGCCGCCGACGCCGCGATCCCGGAGCACGCCGCGAGCACCTGGGCGTCCACCTTGCGCGTGTAGGTCTGGCCGGTGAGCGGCAGCACGCGGTCGAACGCCATCGCCCGGGCCACCCGGGCGTCGAGCTCGCGCACTTTCGCGCCGTCGCCGTCGAACAGGTCGAGGAACGACGCCTGCGTACCGGTCGTGCCCTTCACGCCGCGGAACGGGAGCGTCGCGATCCGCTGCAGCAGCTCCTCGGCGTCGAGCGCGAAGTCCTGCGCCCACAGCGCCATCCGCTTCCCGACCGTGGTGAGCTGCGCCGGCTGAAAGTGCGTGTAGGCCAGACAGGGGACCGCCCGGTGGCGGCGCGCCGCCTCGGCGAGCGTACCGAGCACCGCGCCCACCCGGCCGAGCAGGAGCGTGAGCCCCTCCCGCATCAGCAGGAGGTCGGCGTTGTCGGTCACGAAGGCGCTCGTGGCGCCGAGGTGCAGGAAGGGCCGCGCCGCGGGCGCCTGGTCCCCGAGGTGATGGATGTGCGCCATCACGTCGTGACGGAAGCGCCGCTCGTACTCGGCCGCCCGCGCGAGGTCCGCGGTGTCGAGATTGGCG
>Ga0210138_1000191_pt1 | contig 14861 bp, 13 predicted proteins | sample Browns_ThreeSqC__FD_184850 | JGI IMG/M metagenome (GOLD analysis project Ga0210138, IMG submission 184850) | Wetland microbial communities from the San Francisco Bay, California, USA, that impact long-term carbon sequestration -... | ecosystem: Environmental > Aquatic > Marine > Wetlands ... | reverse complement strand
GAGTTGGTGCCGAGGGTTGCGAGGCGGCGGTACAGGAACGCCTCCTCGCGCTGCTGGCGGAAGGTGGCGGCCAATCGCCCCGCTCCGCGGACGTCGACGTCCCAGGTCAGCGGGTCGTCGGGGATGTCCTCCAAGTGCTTCCACCGGGCGAGGACCGCTCCGGCGCTCCGGGCCCCCCAGCCGGGAAGGCCGGGGTATCCATCGGCACTGTCACCGACCAGGGCGAGGTAGTCAGGGATGCTGGTCGGGTCCACCCCGAACTTCGCCCGGACGCCGTCCTCGTCGTAGGTGATCGTCCGCATCCGATCGCGGAGCACGACCCGCGTCCCCCGCACACACTGGGCGAGGTCCTTGTCCACGCTGCAGATCACGACCTGCTCCACGCGCGGGTCCGCGGCCGCGCGGGCGGCGACCGTGGCCAGCGCATCGTCCGCCTCGTCCTCGACCATCGCCCACAGCGGGATGCCCAGGGCCCGGATCGCCCACTCGGCCAGCTCGAACTGGCTCAGCAGCTCGCGCTCAATGCCCGCGCTCGACTTGTAACCGGGGAACACGTCGTTGCGCCAGCTCTCGATGACGTGGTCGGTCGCGGCGCCGATGTGGGTGACATCCGGCTCACGCAGCAAGCTCAGCAGCGAGTCGATCAGGCCCCGCACGGCGTTGACCGGCCGCCCGTCGGGACCGCGCTCCGGTGGGCGCGAGTGGAAGGCACGAAACAGCTCGAACGTCGCGTCGACCAGGTGAACCTGCATGCACAGATCCTACGGACTGCATTGGCCCATGAAATGCACTAGGCGGCGGGCCATTGCGGTTGTACCGTGCGCGCACCTGTAGCAGGGAGCCCCGATCGCGGTTCGACCATGAGCTCAGTCCCGACCTGCGACAACTGCGGCGCCGCGCTGTACCGCCAATGGTGGAGCAAGTCCATCGGCGCGTACGAGTGTCGTCACTGCGGGGCCCTGACGGCCGGACCCATCGCGAACGCGGGCACTGACGATTCGCCCTCCGCGCCAGGGCAACAGGCCGCGCCATCCCAGTGGTCCCAGTGGGTCCCCCCGCAGCCCGCTCAGTGGGCTCCACCTCCCGTGGCCGACGGCGCAGCCGGAGGCGGGCTGGTCTTCGGGATCGCGATGGGACTCGGTGCGTTCCTCCTGTTGCTGGCCGCCAGTGCCTGGTTCGTGCTGGCCTTCGCCATCGGCCTCATCGTCGTCGTCCTCGCTGCCCGTGACGCGGCAAGTCGCGCCAGGATCTCAGCCCTCGAACGACGGCTCTCCGCCCTCGCCGCGGCCCAGGTTGCATCTGCGCCGCGTGCGGCCCAAATCGAGTCCGCTGCCTCTCCGGTTCCAGCCGCAGCGAGCCCGGTGGCCGCCGAGGCAGCGCCGCCACTGGTTCCTGCTTCGCCGGTCCAGCCCCCGGCGCCGCCGATCCTCCAGCCGCCGCTGCCACCACGTCCGCCGTCTGCCTTCGAGTTGACCATTCGACGTCTCCAATCTGCCTCGGCGGGCGAGCTCGAAGAGCTCGTGGCCGGGCGGCTCCTGCCCATCGTGGGCGGCATTGCCCTTGTTTCTGCGGCGATCCTCTTCCTGGGTCTCGCCTTCACCCGAGGCTGGATCGGCGAGGAGGGTCGGGTTGTCATCGGCCTCGTCGCCGGCATCGGGGCGAGCGCCCTCGGGACGTGGTTGCTCAGCCGCGGCCAGGCGATCATCGGTCACGTCCTCATCGGCGTTGGTCTCGGGGTGACGTCGCTCGCCCTGTTCGGGGCCACCCAGCTCTACGGCCTGGTCGCGGCCGAGGTCGGCGTTCTCGGTGCCCTGGTGGCGGATCTCGCGGCCGCGGCCGTCGCCATCAGGTTCCGATCCCCGGTGGTCGCGGCCCTGGGCCTCGTCACGGTTCTCGCCGCGCCGCCCCTGATGGGGGCGTCCCCAACCGTGGTCACGCTCCTCTTCCTCGGCGTGGCGCTCGTCGCGACCACCGTGATCGCGATCTGGCAGGGCTGGCGGTGGCTGCCCTCGGTTGCGTTCATCCTCACCGCTCCGCAGCTGGCGACCTACGCCTGGGGGCTGCCGCCGCCCATCGAGGCCGTCCCGGTCTTGCTGGCATTCGGGGCGCTGAACGCCGCGGCGGCGGTCGGAGAGGAGTGGAGGGTTCTTCGTCGCGAGCTGAGCCCATCGTCGGCGGCGCTGCTCGTGGGCAGTGCCGGATTCATCGTGTGGGGCGTGGTCACGGTCCTGGTCGGAGACGCCAAGGTATGGCAGGGGGTGGTGGTCGGAGCCATCGGCGTGGCTCACCTGGGGCTCAGCGGCGCGTTCCTGATTCGCGGCGGCGATCGCCATCCATTCGGCCTTCTGGCCGCTGGAACAGGCCTTGCCGCGGTCACGCTCGCCGTGCCGCTCCAACTCGGGGGCGCCCCGGTCCCGATGATCTGGGCCGCCGAAGCCGTTGCCTTGACCTGGATCTACGTCTCACGGCGGCACCCGCTCAGTGGGCTCGCTGCCATCGTGCTCGGCGCGCTGGCTGTCGGACATCTGCTCATGGTCGAGTACCCGCCACAGCTGCTCGTCACGCCGCCCGCGCTCTCCGCCGTGCCGTTTGCCAACCCCGCGGGTCTCGCCCTGGCCTGGGTCGCGGTGTCCGCCATCGCGGCCATTGCGCTGCTGCAGACCAACGTCGAGCGGTCCTTCGTGGCCGCGACCCTCCTGATCACGGTCGCGTGGGCGCTCCCCCACGAGCTGAGCGGGGTCACCCTGATCTGGACCTGGGGACTGCTGGCAGTGCTCGGTTCGGCGACCCACTTGCGCTGGCTCCGCGTCGGCCCTGACGACGCATTTCCGTTGTTTCCCCCCGCGGTCCTGGCGGCGCCGATCGCGGTCCTCGTGGCGGTTGGCTTCGCCGCCCTCCTGGCATACGGCACCACGGTCGTAGCCTATCTCCCGTTGACGGCGATCGCGGTCGGGCCTCCGAGTGACCGATTCCCGTTCACGGACCCGGCAACCGCCGCGGTCGTGGGGCTCGTCATCAGCGCCCTGGCCGCCGGCGCCCTGGGGGACAGGGGCTGGTGGCGAGCAGGGTCGGTGATTCTGGCTGCGGCGACGATTGCCTATCTCCTTCCGTTCGAGATTGCCACGACATGGGTCGTCGTCGGCTGGTCGGTGCTGGCGGGAGGGCTCCTCGCCGCGGCCGCCTGGCTGGTGCGCGAGCCGGCCGTGCGCATCGCCGGCGACGTCCTCGGACTGCTGGCCATTGCCGCCCTGCTGGGCGCGGTGATGCCCCCCACCGCGCTGGTCGCGGACGGAGCGGATATCCGTCTCCCCGTGCTGAATGCTCCGACCGCGGCGGCCAGCGCGACCATCGCCCTCCTCGTCTTTCGCGCCTGGTTGACCCGGGACCCCCGCCAGCGGTTGGCGTTGTTCAGCTCGGCCGGCATCGGCGCTGTCTTCGTGACGTCGGTTGCCGTCGTGGACACCGTGGAATGGGTTGCCGCGGACGCGGTTGGCGATGAGGACCTGCGCTACATCGGACAGCTCGCGTTGAGCGTGTGGTGGGCGACCCTAGGGGTCGGGATCCTCGTCGCCGGTCTTGCCGTGCGCAGTCTCCCGGTTCGCGTGTTTGGACTCGTGCTGCTCGGCGTCGCCACGCTCAAGGTCTTTGTCATCGACCTCGCCGCCCTGGACATCGCCTTCCGCGTGCTGTCATTTGTCGGGCTGGGGCTCCTGCTGATCGGAGCCGGATGGGTCTACCTCCGGCTGCAGGGCCGCACGACGGATCGACCGGCTCCGTAAGACTACAGGGAGCCTTCCTGGCGGGTCCAGACCGTCCGCTGGCACGCCCCGGGTGTCATGTGCAGCGTGCCGTCGGCCTCGAACCACCACGCGGCCAGGCCGCGCCGTCGCGCCTCCAGTCCGATGGACGATGGTCCCGCGAGGAAGAGCGCCTTCGACCACACCTCCGCCCACGCCGGATCGGGGCCGAGTACGGTGACCGCCTGTAGACCGCCGCCGCCCGGCTGACCGGTCGCGGGGTCAATCAGGTGGTGCACCCACTCGCCGCTCGGTGCGGCCCACTGACGCACGGCAACGGAGGACGTGGCCACGGCGCCGCCCGAGGTTTCCAGCACCGCCGCGTGGGCAGTGAGGTCCGCCGGGTCCTCGACACCGATGCGCCACGCGCCGTCAGGGCCGCGGCCCTCGACGACCAGGTCGCCGCCGGCATCGATGAGGACGCCGTCGGCGGAGATCCGGGCGCGCCGAAGGGCGCCAGCTGCCCATCGAAGGGCGAGGCCCTTGCCGATCCCGCCGGAATCGACCGGGACCGCAATCCGAACCCGGCGCCTGCGTGGCTCGCGTTCCAGCCACTCGCCGGTCTCCGTGACGTCCGAGGCGAGCGTGGGCGGGGCGAGCGCCGCTCCGCGCTCGCCCAGCGCCTCAAGCACACCGAGCACGCGTGGGTCGAAGCGACCGCCGGTCAGGCGCTGTGCGCGACGTGCCGTCGCCAGCATCGCGTACAGGCGCCCATCCACCGCGTGCCATTCGGGGCCGGCTCCCCGGTTCAGTCGCGTGAGATCGCTGTCGTCGCGGAACCGCGACAGGGCGGCGTCAGTCCGCTCCACGTCCCCTGAGACGGCTTGCCACGCGCGGACCGCGTCCCGCCGGCTCGCGCCGTACACGACCAACCGCAGCGCCGACCCCATCGCACGCCGGTCGAACTGCCACGGGGCCGTGGCGCCACGGTGATGCGCGCGCTGGATGGTCAGGTCAGCGCCTCCGAGGACGACCGGTGGTCGTCATTTGCCGGATGCCCCGGTCGTGCCCTGAACCGGCGGGGGTGCCGCCGCCGACACCGCACCCGGGGCGGCAGGAAGTGCCCCTCCGCGCGGCATCTGGTTCACCGCGCCACTCAGGGCGGTGATCTGCTGGGCCAGGGCCGCGAGACTGCTGTCGAGGGCGTCCGACGCGCTCACGGCGGCCAGATAGCGCTCGGTGGCGGCCTGCAGCGCGGCGTTGGCCTCACGAATGCTCGCGTCCGCCGACTGCCGCGCGATGCGGCTCCGCTCGGCGGCGTCCACCAGCGGGGCGCGCGCTTCGGTGACCTCCGCCTCGTGGATGGCCTGAAGGGCGGTCACGCCGGCCAGGCTGATCGCGTAGACACCGGTGCACACCGCGGCCGTGATCGGGAGATGGAGTACCGGGCGATTCCCGGCCATCAGTGTGGCTCCGGGGTCGCCGTCGGCTCCGGGGTCGCGTGGTGCTCTTCCTCCTCGCCACCGTCGCTCGACCCGCCGCCCGTCCCGCCGGAGGACGCGGAGCCCGCCGGTTGCGCAGCGGCTGCCCCCATCTGTGCCTGGAGGGCGGCCAGCTGGGCCTGTGCCGCCGCGAGCCTGCTCGCCATCTGGGCGGCGGCGGCGGCATCGGCCTCGGCCTTGTCCTGGGCGGCGGCCAGCGCCGTCTCGAGCTCGGTCGCTCGGGAGGCCACCTCGCGGAGCTGGTCACCCAGGGTCGCGGCATAGGCGCGTTCCTGCTCGAGGTCGGACATCAGCTCCGCTGCGTTGGGCGGAGGCTGACCCAGGTCGGCGGCGGTGGCCACCCAGCCCGCCGCTGCATTCACGACGAAAACGCCGCCGGCGAGGGCCGCCACGGTCGTAAGGACGACGAGGCTACGCCGGGCGAGTAGGTTCTTCATGAGGTTCCTCCGAAGCTGCGGGAACAAGGGCTGGTGGTCCCCGTCGGGCGGCTTGGGGACGCGTGGTCCAGAACCGATGGAAGGCGGCGGCGATGACCGCGAGGGCGATGCCCCAGTACACGAAGGCCATGGCCAGGCTGTCGGTCCCGGCGAGCACGCCGTGCGTCCAGGCGAGCGCCAGGACGACGAGGGCAAACCGATGGAGCTTGAGCCACCACCCGGTGGGCAGGAGCTTGGTGAAACGGGCGGTGAGCCCGGTGATGAACGCCGCGTACAGCGCGATGACCCCCATCGCCACCGGCACGGGGCGGTACTCGGACAGCCCCGGGACCAGCGCCCCGGCGAATCCCACCTTGGCGTACGGGTCCAGGGCCAGGCTGACCGCGTGCACGACCATGAACGCCAGGACGAACACCCACAGCGTCTCGTGCCACGGATAGATGCGCTTCGCGATCTTCCAGCGCGACTGGTCGGGATGGCTCATCAGGATGCCGAGCACGACCATCGCCGCGAGCATCACGAGTCCGGCAACGCCGGTGGCCCGCGCCGCGAGCCAGATCTGGAGCTCCTGCTGGTGCCGCGTTGAGCCGGGCACAATGCGATCGGTGATCGCGATCAGGACCAGTCCCAGGGCGGCGAACAGGACAAGCGCGACATTCGGATTGAGCTTCATCGTCAGCTGACCCGTACGTGATGAAGAAGCCACCGACGCGGCGCCGTCGGCCGCCCCAGTGTCACGTACTGAAGAGGCGGGGAACGATGGCGAGGTTTCGGGCCGCGGGGGGTACCTTGGTCAGACGGCGAGCGGCTCGCGGTACTCCCCGAACACACCCCGGAGTACCCCGCACATCTCCCCGATGGTGGCGTACGCCTCCACGGCCGAGATGATGGCGGGCATGAGGTTGACGTCGGTCCGGACCGCCTCGTCGTGGAGGCGGGTCATGGCTCGCGCGTGCGCGTCCGCGTCCCGCTCGGCGCGGGTCCGTGCCAGGCGGTCGAGGTGGCGGCGCTCCATGTCTGGCGTGATCTCCAGGAGCGGGATCCGCAGCTCCTCGTTGGGATCGGCGTAGCGGGTGACGCCCACCAGGCTGTGCTCCCCGGACTCCAGGGCCTGGACCTGGGCGTACGCGGCGTCCGCGATCTCGGCCTGGGGGTAGCCCGCCTCCACCGCGGCCAGCATGCCGCCCATGTCGTCGATGCGGCGGATGTATTCCCACGCCGCTGCCTCGGTCTGGTTGGTCAGCGCCTCCACGAAGTACGACCCACCCATCGGGTCGACCGTGTTGGCCACCCCCGACTCTTCCGCCAGGATCTGCTGCTGGCGGAGGGCGAGCAGGGCGGCGGCTTCCGATGGGACGGCCCACGCCTCGTCGTACGCATCGGTATGGAGTGACTGCGTCCCTCCCAGGACCGCGGCCAGCGCCTGGATCGCGACCCGGGTCAGGTTGTTCAGCGGCTGCTGGGCGGTGAGGGAGACGCCTGCGGTCTGGGTGTGGAAGCGCATCCAGGTCGAGCGCTCGTTCTCCGCCCCGAAGCGCTCGGTGCACAGCCGGTACCACATCCGGCGCGCCGCCCGGAACTTCGCGATCTCCTCGAAGAAGTCGTTGTGGCTGTTGAAGAAGAACGAGAGGCGCGGCGCGAAGTCGTCAAACGGCATCCCGCGGGCGAGGGCGTCCTCGACGTAGGCGATCCCGTCGGCGATGGTGAACGCCAGCTCCTGGACCGCGGTCGAGCCCGCCTCGCGGATGTGGTAGCCGCTGATGCTGATCGTGTTCCAGCGCGGCAGCTCCGCGGTCCCGAACTGGACCGTGTCGGTCACCAACCGGAGCGAGGGCGCGGGCGGGAAGATGTACTCCTTCTGGGCGATGAACTCCTTGAGGATGTCGTTCTGGAGCGTGCCGGCCAGCTGCGCGCGCGGCACGCCGGCCTTCTCGGCGGCCACGATGTACATGGCCCAGATCATGGCCGCGGGCGAGTTGATGGTCATCGACGTGCTCAGCTCACCGATGGGCAGGCCGTCGAGCAGGATCTCCATGTCGGCCAGGCTGCTGACCGCCACCCCGCACGTCCCGAACTCGCCGGCGGCCTGCGGGTCGTCGTGGTCGTACCCGTACAGGGTGGGCATGTCGTAGGCGATCGACAGGCCGGTGCCGCCCTCCGCGATCAGGCGCCGGAAGCGGGCGTTCGTGTCTTCTGCGGCCCCGAAGCCGGCGAACATGCGCATCGTCCACAGCCGCCCGCGGTGGCCCGTGGGATGGATGCCGCGCGTGAACGGCGGGGTTCCCGGCTCCCCGAGATCCCGCTCCGGATCGAAGCCTGCGAGGTCGTCGGCGGTGTACAGCCGGTTGATCTCGACCCCGGACTGGGTTGTGAAGCGGGGCTTGCGCTCAGTCACGCCGGCATCTTCACGGCTGTCTCGTCGGGCGGCAACTGACCGGTGCCCTCCTCGTGCCCGGCGTCCACGGCTTCCTCGGCGGCCACCAGCAGCACGCGCATCGGTCCGCGCCCGCGCACATCGATCGTGCCCCGCGGCTCGAGGGCCACATCGGCCGTGAGACGCTCCGCGGTCGCCGCGCTGATCTGAACCCGGCCGGGCAGGCCCTGGGACTCCATCCGGCTGGCGACGTTGACGGTGTCCCCCCATAGGTCGTAGGCAAGCTTGTCGCGACCGATGACCCCGGCCACCAACGGCCCCGAGTGGATCCCCACCCGAAGCCGGAGCGGGACGCCGACCTCCGCCCCGAGGGTCTCGGTCGTCTTCACCAGGGCGAGCCCGAACCGCACCGCGCGATCGGCGTGGTCCGCAACCGGCAGGGGAGCCCCGGCCACCGCCATGTATCCGTCGCCGATGGTCTTGATCTTCTCGAGCCCGTGCTCGGCGGCAAGGGTGTCGAAGCGACCGAACAGCTCGTTGAGGACCGAGACGACCGCGGCCGGGGCCATCCCCGAGCCGATCGTCGTGAAGCCCACGATGTCCGAGAAGATGACCGTGGCCTCGTCGATCGCGTCGGCGATGACACCGCGCTGGTCGCGCAGGCGGTCGGCGACCGATGCGGGCAGCATGGCGCGGAGCAGGGCGTCGGACTTCTGGATCTCGCGAGCCAGCGCCCCACGCTGATCCTCGAGCGTCTGGCGTTGCAGGAACCGCGCCCGACTCGACGACTCCAGCATGTACGCACCGAAGGCCGCCACCCCCATCGCGCTGGCCACGATGAAGACCCCGAACCACCCGATCTCGGGGTACTCCCCGATCCAGGCCAGCGCTCCGAGCCAGATGAGGACGGGGAGCTGGGCGGCCAGGCCGGTGACGAAGCCCATCCGGACCACGCTGAAGGCGAAGATCGCGTTCAGGGTGAGCGCGGCGGGCAGCAGCTCGGGGATGCCCACCACCGTCGTGCTGACGTAGATCATGGACAGCCCGCCCACGAAGTTCGTGATGCCGTTGACCACCTGCTGTGCGTCCCAGCTGCGGACGCGGCGGATGGCGATCATGGCGCCCACCAGGACGACGATGGGGATGGACACCGCCAGGGCCAGGGTCGCCGGATCCGTGCCGTACATGAACGGCAGGAGCGCCGCCGCGGTCACCCACAGCGACAGGCCGAGGAGGAGCCCTCCCTGCAGCTGGAACATGAGCCGTTCCCCCAGGTCCAGCTGGAACTGGCGTTCGAGCTCGTGGCTCTCGAACCGGAGGGTCAGCCGGTCACGGGCGAGATCGAGGCCGTCCCCGCCGTAGTGCTCCGGTCGATCGTGCTCAGTCGCCACCGTGCGGCTAAGGGTAGAGGCCCCGCAGCGTGGTTGCCTCGGCGGCCCGCCGGATGGCGACCATCAGCGCAGCCGTGCGCAGGTCAACCCCGTGCTGCGCCGCCTCCGCGAGAACCCAGGCGGTGGCCCCGTCCATGACCCGGTCGAGCTCGGCGGTCACCTCCGCATCGGTCCAGAAGAAGGACTGGAGGTCCTGGACCCATTCGAAGTAGGCCACCACGAACCCGCCGGCAGTGCCGAGGATGTCCGGGATCACCGTCACCCCGTTGCCTCGCAGGATGGCGTCGGCCTCCGGTGTGGTGGGGGCGGTCGCCGTCTCGGCAACGATCGTCGCCTGGATCGTTGGGGCGATGGACGCCGTGATCTGATGCTGGAGGCCGGCGCTCACCAGGATGTCGCACGGCTCGCCGAACACGGCGTCTCGGGCGATCGGCTCGGTGCCGGCCAGGTCGACAACCGAGTCGTGCTCGCTCATGTGTGCCACCGCGGGACCAACCAGGATCCCCGCCGGGTTGCGAACCGCGTTGCGGTCGTCGGCGAGGGCGACGACCCGGGCGCCGGTGCCCTCCAGCATCTCGGCCAATGTCCAGCCCACCCGGCCGAACCCCTGGACCACGAGCCGTGCACCGTCCAGCGCCAGGCCCTGCTGTGCCGCGACTGCCTCGATGGCCCGCAGCGCCCCGCGGCCGACGGCCTCGCGCTGACCGCGCGTCCCACCGATCGCCGGCGGCTTACCGGTCACGACGGCTCGCACCGTGTACCCGTGGTGCATCGAGTAGGTGTCCATCATCCAGGCCATCGTCTGGTCATCGGTGTTCACGTCCGGCATCGGGATGTCCCGCTCCGGACCGATGACGGGGCTGAGCTCGGTGGTGTACCGACGGGTCAGGCCCTCGATCTCGTGGGCCGACAGGATCTTCGGATTGACGACCACGCCACCGAAGGCGCCGCCATAGGGAATCTCGACCAGGGCCGCCTTCCAGGTGTTGCGCATCGCGTTCGCGCGCACCATGCCCAGGGTCAGGTCATCGGTGTAGCGGACGCCGCCGGTGGACGGCCCACGGTTGAGATTGTGGTGCACCCGCCAGCCGGTCATCGCCTCGGTGTGGCCGTCGTCGAAGCGCACCGGGAAGTGGACCTCGAGCTCGCGCCTCGGTTCCCGCAGGACCCGATGCATCCCCTCGTTCAGGCCGAGGCGGTCGGCGACGTGGTCCAGCTCGGCCTGGGCAGCGGCCCACGGACCGAGGCCGTTTCTCGCGGTGTCGGCGCTCATGGCATTTCCCTCCGGAGAACCAGCGTGGGCGCCTCGGCGGCTGACCGCCGGGCGCCCACGAGAGGTCTCGTGCGCGAGATGCGTCCGCTCAGCTAGGCGGTGTCTCCCTCGCCGCCGTCATGGGACTCGCCACCGGACGGCGTCTCGCTCGACCCACCCCAGCTGGATGCCGGGGGCGGTGCGGCCGGAGGCTCCGGTGCGGCCGCAGGTGCCGGAGGCGGGGTGTAGGTCTCGGCAGGCGGCGCAGCGGGTGGAGGCGCTGCAGGGGGTGCTGCTGCGGCGCCGCTGGCGCCCATCGGAAGCCCGCTCATGATCGCGGTCTGGGCATCGCCCGTCACGCCAAAGGCCGCCTTCACGGCCGGGGTGAACAGGTAGTACAGGATGATGCCGTACACGATCAGGTTGATGATGAAGCTGCTGAAGTCGCCATAGCCGAGCACGGCCTCGACCAGCTGAACGATGAGGGATGCCCCGAACACCACGATCCCGAGGCTCCACGCACTCCGCTTCAGAGTCCAGAAGCCGTACCCGATGTACAGCTCGAGGAATCCGAGGAGGACGAGGATGATCCCGAAGATGAATGCCAGGCCACCTCCGGTATACGCCGCGAAGATCGCGCCGAGACCCAGCAGCGCAAGAGCGCCTAGGATCGTGAGGACCCCGAAGATGAACCCGAGGATCGCCAGGACGGTGACCCCCATTGGCCGCTGATTCATCGCTGCACTGACCTCCAATGTGGTCCAGGCCGTCGATGTTGGGCGGCCGCTCGGGGTGTTGTAGCACTTGCGCACCGTGCGCTGTACCCGTTTTGCGCGGCGTGGGTGCGAGGTGGCACCATGGCCGTATCAACCCAACCTGAGACGCCGGCAGTCCGCTGAACACTGACCGACGCCCGAAACCGAGGTACCGCCATGGCTCCCCGGGTCATGACCGTCGCGGGTCCAATTCCCCCCGACCGCGTCGGGTTCGCGCTTCCCCACGAGCACACCAAGGTCTCGCTGTGGCACATCCCGGGTCGCTTCGACTACTGGGAGCTGGCCGCCGACGAGCTGACCATCATCGAGGAGCTCCGTGACTTCAGGCGCCGCGGCGGGCGAACCCTGGTCGACCTGACCCTGCCCGGTATCGGCCGAGACCCGGAGCGCCTGCGCCGCCTCGCGAGTGCGAGTGCCGTCTTCATCGTGATGGGCTGCGGCTGGTACCGGGCGCCGTACTACCCGCCCGAGGCCCGCATCGACCGCCGTTCGGTGGACGACCTCGCCAACGAGCTGATCGCCGAGTTCGAGCACGGGGTGGGGGAGAGCCACGTCAGGCCGGGGATCATCGGTGAGATCGGGACCGACAAGCCATGGGTCAGCCCAATTGAAGAGCGCGTCCATCGGGCTGCGGCGCGGGCCGCGCTCCGGACCGGGATGGCCATCACCACCCACGGCGTGCAGTCAACCGTGGGCCGGGACCAGCTGGCGATCTTCCTCGATGAGGGTGTTGACCCGTCGCGTGTCGTCATCGGTCATGCCGACTCCTGGCCGGACCTCGACCACTACCTGGCGATCCTCGATCGGGGCGCCAACCTCCAGTTCGACTTCCTCGGCCAACGATTCGACCCGCTTGACGAGGCACGTGAGCCGCGGGTGGTGGAACTCCTGGTGGAGCTGCTCGACCGCGGGTACGGCAGCCAGATCCTCCTCAGCCAGGACGTGTGCCACGACCGCCAGCTGAAGGTGAACGGCGGCTTCGGGTACACGTACCTCCAGCAGCATTTCCTGCCCGCCCTGCGGACCGCCGCGGTGGGGGAGGGCGAGCTCGATCGGATCACGATCGACAACCCGCGCCGCATCCTGACCCTGCTCGAGCCCGATCGGGCCTAGACTGACCCTCCGATCGTCACAGGAGGACGAAGACCGATGTCGGTTGCCAGGGTCACCGAGCTCAGCTGCACGTCAAGCGACAGCTTCGAGGATGCCGTCAGGCAGGGCATTGGCCGCGCGCGCAAGACGCTGCGCGGCGTGAAGAGCGCCTGGGTGAAGGAGCAACGGGTCGCCGTTGGTCCCAACGGAGAGCTGGAGTTCCAGGTCAATATCCTGGTGACGTTCGTCCTCGAGGATTAGGCCTCGGCCGAGGCCCGACTGATCGGTCCTAGCTGGCGAGACCGATCATCCCGTTCGAGCGGGTGAAGCGAGACCGATAGCGCGGGTTCGACACCCGGACGCTGACGGCGGTCGCGTCGAGCGGCTTGCCGCTGCGCGGCGGCGCGTAGACCGCCCGCTCGGTGATGGTCGAGGCGAGATCCGCCGCGGTCATCGGCCCACGCTCGGCCAGGACGGCCGCAATCTCGTCGTGGAGCGGGACGGCAGGGTTCTTTCCGCGGGTCCGGGCCGGCTTCCGCGTCGGCCGGGCCTTGACCCCGTTGGTAGCGGCGGTGGTCTTTGGCGGCCGGCCACGACGCTTCGGTGCAGCCTCGGCTGGCTGCGTCGCGGGTGCAGCCTCGGCCCTGGGCGTCTCCGCCTTTGGAGCCTCTGCGACCGGCGTCTCGGCGCGCGTCTTGCCACCGCCCGCGGACAGCGCGTCCACCCGGCGGCTCAGGGATTCGATGCGGTCGTTCAACGACTCGAGCACCGCGCTGATGTCACCCGGCGAGGGTGCGCCGCGACGCTCCGCGTCCAGCCGCTCGGTGACCCACAGGGTCACCAGCTCGCCTGGTCGGACGCCGGCCTCCGAGGCCAGCGTTCGCAGCGTGCCGAGGTGACGCGGATCGAGCCGGATGGACATGGCGCCCTCATCGGGAGCGCCGGCGTATGGCGGGCGGGTTCGGTTCTGGTAAGGCGGCCGGCCACCCTGGCGCGGACCCTGGCGGTCATTCGGGCGGAAGCCGCCGGGGCTGGGCCGACGATCGTCGGGTCGGCGGGGTCGGGGTGGTCGTCGGTCGCGGTCGTATGTCATGACACGACCTTAGCCGAAATTTGAAACTCCTGCCCGCGATGATTTGTAGCGTCGCGGACCCGACGACTAGGCCCGTTTCACCACGAGGCTATTTGCCAATCGGTCGTGGAGTCCCTGCTTAGTGGGGCTCGTGGCCGTTGTAACGAGAAGTGCGATCCACCACACGATCACCGCAATAAAGACAAGGCCAACCATGGCCGGCACCAGGTACACGATCAGGGTGGGAATCGGCCCGGTCGTCATTGCCAGCCAGCGAATTGTCGCGGGTCCCCAGTCCAGCTTTTGCCCGTCGGCGGCGTTTCCGACGATGAGGCCGAACACCCGCATGCCGAGGGTCGCACCGCGCTCGCGCCAGGCGAGGATGAAGTAGCCCGCGCTTACCAACGTGGTCAGGATGAACGACACGGTGTTCCACACGGGGTCGTTGGGATCTCGCGAAGCGCCGGCGACGACCAGCACGATGCCGAGCAGGAAGCTGAAGCCAACGGCTGCGATGAGGTACAGAACGACGTCGATCAAGAAGGCGATGAATCGCGGGGGTACGCTGGCGTAGGCCAGCCCGGCAACGGGCCCCGGCGCCGGTGGCGGCTGAGTCGCGGCTGCCCAGCCGGTAGACGCTGGCTGCTCGGGCGGCGTTGGAACCGGGGCAGCCGTGTCAGGAGCCGGCGATGGGTCGGGGGGCGTTCCGGTCATCAGTGACCTCCGTCCGCCGGGGTCCCCGCCGTCTGGGAGGGAGGTCGTCCCTCAATGGCCCAGATCGGCACTCAGCGTCCGTCCGGAACCTAGCACAGCGACCCGGGGATGCCCATACGTCAAAAGCCGCTGCTTCCGCCGCCGCCGCCTCCTCCGCCACCACCACCAAAGCCGCCGCCGCCACTCGATGATGCCGGTGCCGACCCGATGCTGCCGAGGGTTCCCAGCATGCCGCCGAGGTCAGGCATGCCCGAGTTCGAGAACAGGCTTCCGGCGTCGCCGCCGCTTCCGCTCCAGGACGATCCCAGCCATACCGGGTAGTACGCGCCCGACGACTGCACCACCTCGCGGGTCTGGGGATCGGCCAGCTCGCGCGCCAGCACTGCCCCAACCTCCTCGTGGAGGCCCAGCGCCACGCCCCACACCACCGCCTTGTCGGGCGTATCTGCGAAGACGTGCACGGTCGGGTCGTTGGCCACTTCGCTCATGGAACGAGCCTGGGCGAGTGTCTTGC
>Ga0210138_1000190_pt1 | contig 14899 bp, 13 predicted proteins | sample Browns_ThreeSqC__FD_184850 | JGI IMG/M metagenome (GOLD analysis project Ga0210138, IMG submission 184850) | Wetland microbial communities from the San Francisco Bay, California, USA, that impact long-term carbon sequestration -... | ecosystem: Environmental > Aquatic > Marine > Wetlands ... | reverse complement strand
CCCGCCGCTGGCATCGCCGCCAGGCCCCGGAAACGACATCGGCCACGCCCGTTGCCGCGGAAGACGGCTCCACCGCCCGGGCCGGCGGAGCACTCCCGGAAGCGGCCGCGCTCGCTGCCGCTGCGGCGTGGGTCTCCCGGCCGCGGCGTGCGGCGACGGCCCTCATCGGCATCCTGATCGCTGCCACCGTCATCACGCGCCCGGATGGCACCCTCCACCTGGTCGTGCTCGATATCGGCCAGGGCGATGCGATCCTGATCGAGGCGCCGGGCGGGGCGGTTGGACTGGTGGACGGTGGGCCGGACCCGGATCTGACCCTGCGCGAGATCGGGGACGCGCTCCCGTTCTGGCAGCGCGCGATCGACCTCGTCGTCCTGACCCACGCGCACCAGGACCACCTGGGCGGGCTGCCCGAAGTCCTTCGACGCTACCGGGTGCGGGCGTACGTCGACGGTGGGCGGCCCACCGAGACCGGTCCGATGCGCCAGCTTCGGGCTGCAGCGGTCGCCGAGCCGGAGATCGGGGTCCACGCCGCGCTCGCGGGGGAGGTGATCCGTCTCGGCGGCGCGGAGCTCGAGGTCCTGTTCCCGTCACCGCGGGACGTGGCCCGTCCGCCGCCGATGGACGACGTGAACAACACCTCGGTCGTGCTCGTGCTCCGCTTCGGCGGCTTCCGGGCCCTGCTCACCGGGGACGCCGAGGCGCCCGTGGAGCAGCTGCTCGCCGAACGCGGCGCGCTGGGCCCGGTGGACGTGCTCAAGGTGGGCCACCACGGCTCGGATTCGGGGACCACGCCCGCCTTCCTGGCCGCCGTGCGGCCATCGGTGGCTGTCATCTCGGTCGGCTTGGACAACGACTACGGGCATCCGCATCGGTCCACCCTCGACCACCTGGCCGCCGTCCCCGGGCTGGCGCTGTTCCGCACCGACCTGGACGGCACGGTGGAGGTCCGGACCGACGGATCGACGTACTTGGTCCAGACCGATCGCGGCAGCGGGATGGGGCCCGTCCCGGTCCGGGCGCCGCGGACCGCCATGGCGGGTACGATCGCGGTATGGCCGTGCCCGACCGCGAAACGTCCCGCCGAGTGCTGGCCTCCATCGACCCTCCCGAATGGCTCGTGGTCCATGCCGAGGGGGTTGCCCGGGTGGCCGCTGAAGCGGCGCGGGCCCTCCAGGCCAACGGGGTGGCGGTCGACCCGGCGCTGGTCGAGGCGGCGGCCCGTCTGCACGACCTCGACAAGCTCGAGACGCGCGACAACGGACGCCACGGGATCGTCGCCGCGGAGCGGCTCACGGCACTCGGCTACCCCGAGATCGCAGGCGCGGTCGCCGCCCATCCGGTCCGCCGTCTCCTCGACCCGGAACGGGCTCCGCACGATTGGGCATCGATCTGCGTGTCGGTCGCGGACCGGCGCGTCAGCCTGACGTTCGTGACCATTGCCGAGCGCCTGAAGGATATGGCCGTACGCCACCCCGATCACGCGGACGACATTGCGGCAACCCGGCAGGCCGCCGACGTGCTCGAGGCACGGCTCGCCGAGGCAGCCGGGCTCAGCCGAGAAGCGCTCGATGTCCGCCTCGCGGCCGCCTGGGCAGGACCAGACCAATGAGCGGAGCGGTCCTCCTGGCCCACGGCGACGACAGCTACCTGATCGACCAGGCCGTGGCGGCGTTCGCAGAGCGCACAGGCGCGACCGATCGTGTCGTCCTGGCCCCCGAACGCACGCCCGACGGGGCGCTGATCGAGCGAGCCGCGCTGGAGGCCGCGTCGGTGGGGCTGTTCGGGTCAAACTGCGTGGTCCTCCGTCAGCCACTGCGCGCGGCCGGCACCTCGGCGGCGGCCGCCGAGCGTCTGGTGGCACTCGTCGAACAGCTCCCCGACGGGGCGATCCTGGCCCTCGCCGAGCTCCGCTCATCGCGGGATGTCGGACGCCCTCCGGCACTCCTGAAGCGGCTGGAGACCGCCGTGCTGGGCGTGGGCGGGACGGTGGTCCCCTGCCCCGCGCCCCGCCGCGACGAGCTGCGGGGCTGGGTGATCCGCCACGCCGCCGAGCTGGAGATCGAGATTCGACCCCCTGCAGCCGCGTTGCTCGCGGAGCGGGTGGGGGGCGTGTGGGAGAACGACGTCGAACGGGGAGAGCAGACGCGGACCGCCGACACCGAGCTGCGCAAGCTTGCCGTGGCCGCCGGTGGCGAACCGATCGAGCCGGGGTTGGTCGAGGCCCTCGTGCCGGACAGCCGTCCGCCATCGGTCAATGCGGTTGGCAATGCGATCGAACGACGGGATCCGGCCAAGGCCGCGGAGGCGCTGCGCCGGGCACTGGCCGAGGGCGAGCCGGTGCTTCGGATCATGGCCGCCCTGGAAGGACGCCTGGTGGACATGGTCACGGCCCGCGACCTCGTCAGCCGGGGCGCCAGCCAGGCCGAGATCATGCGCCGTGTCCGACCGGGAAACCCGTCAGCCGCCGAGCGGGTGGTCGGGGCGGCCCGTCGATACAGCGGGGCCGAGCTGGAGGCGATGTTGAACGGCCTGTTCGAAACCGACCTGGCGATCAAGACCAACGCGGCCGAGCCGGAGGCAGCGCTGACCGCCTGGCTGGGAACCTACGTGCTGGGGATGCCCGCGGCCACCGGCGCGCGGAACGGGTGAGCGCCTAGGCGGCGCCCGCGCGAAGGACCCGGTCGCTCTCGATGGCGAACGTGCACCGCGCGTTCGACAGGCCCAGGATCCCGATCAGCTGGTGGTCGATGTACAGCTGCTTGCAGGGCAGGCACAGGGCGCCGGGGAGGGCGAAGAACAGCCGCTCCTCGATGCTCTCGTCGCGGAACGAGGTGTCGAACACCGACGTCAGGAGGCTCCCGCCGCAGTAACGGCAGGTCTCGACGGCAGACGGTTCTCGCTTCCGGGAGGTAGTCACGGCGGCAACGATGGGGTGCACGCCCGGCGCCCTCAATAGGACCCCCGTACCCGGGGCTGGTACTCGGGGCGTACCCAATATCGCCGCCCTCAGACGAGTCGGACGACCGCGGGGGCCTCGCTCCACAGCTTTTCGAGGGCGTAGTGGTCTCGTTCGTCGGGCGTGAAGAGGTGGACGATGACCGTCCCGTAGTCGAGGAGGTACCACCGGGCGCCGGCGCGGCCTTCGATCCCGAGCGGGCGCACGCCCTGGGCGCGCAGCTCGTCGCTCAACGCCCTGGCGAGGGCGGTCACCTGGCGCTCGGAACGGCCGCTGGCGATCACGAAGAAGTCGGCCAGGCTGGTGAGCTCGCCGGTCCGCAGCATGACGACGTCGTTGGCCTTGTGGTCTGACACGATCTCCACGATCCGATGGGCAAGCTGGGATGGGTCCAGCTCCGCGTGGAGCGAGGTCACGTTCGATGTCGGCTGCTGCAGTTCGCGGTCTCCGCTCGGATGCTCAGCGCGAGATCGGCTCGCGTCGATAGAGGTGGCGCTCCAGGATCAGATCCTCGACCGCCCGGGGGACAAGGTAGCGGATGGAGCGGCCGGCCGCCACGCGGCGCCGGATCTCGCTCGCGCTGACGTCCAGCGCCGGGCCGCCGAGCAGGTGGATGCGGCCGGCCGCCCGACCGTGACGCTTGGCCAGGCTGGCCCGGGTGGGGAAGGGCGTCCCCGGCCGCGGGCCGACGGCCCACGACGCCAGCTCGAGGAGACGGTCGGGCTCACGCCATCGGTCGATGCCGGCCAGGCTGTCCGATGCCATGACGAGGTACAGCTCCGCGCCCGGATGACGAGCGGTGAGCTCGACGAGCGTGTCGACGGTGTACGAGGGACCTTCCCGTTCGAGCTCCACCAGGGAGACATCCAGGTCCGCGTCGTTGGCGGTGGCGAGGCGCGTCATGAGCACCCGGTCCGCGGCATGGCTGATCGAGCGCCCGCGCTTGTGCGGTGGGTTGGCAGCTGGGACGAGGAGCACGCGTGAGAGGCCCAGCTCGTCGGCGGCCAGGGTCGCCAGCCACAGGTGACCGATGTGGGGCGGGTCGAAGGTGCCACCCAGAATGCCGATCCGCTCGGCATCGGCCGAGCGGCGCGAGGAACGCGGTTCAGGGCGCCCGGCCGGACGGCCGACCGGCACCAGCCGTGGACGGGAACGAGCCGATGGCGGGCTGGCGGTCACTCCTCGTCCCCCCATTCGAGCTCCAGGGCCCCGATATGCACCATCGTTCCGTCTCGCGCGCCAAGCCGCCGGAGCTCCGCGTCGATGCCCAGCCGCTCGAGCCGCTGCTGGAAGCGGAGGCGCGACTCCTCGTTTGTGAAATCGGTCCGTGCCGCCGCGCGCTCGATGCCGGTGCCCCTGATCCGCAGATCGCCGCCCTCGGCGATGACCTCCCATCCTTCGGCAGCGGGATCGAACCGATGCACGCGTCGCGCCGGCTCGGGCTCGAGCTCCGCCTTCCGGCGGTCGGCCTCGGCCAGGGCGTCGGCGAGGGCAGCGCGCAGCCGGTCGATGCCAGTCCCGTCGTGCGCGGACACCGCGATGGGCTCCAGCCCTGCGGCCTGGAGCCGCGCGCGCACCGCGCGCCAGCGGGCATGCGCCTCGGGGAGGTCCTGCTTGGTCACCGCAATCCGGAGCGGACGCTCGAGCAGGCCCGGGTCATGGAGGCGCAGCTCGGCGGCGACGGCTTCCCAGTCTCCGGCGGGATCGTCCGCGGCTCCGTCGATGACGCCAACCAGGACCCGGCACCGATCGATATGGCGCAGGAACTCGTGGCCGAGGCCCTGTCCCCGATGGGCGCCTTCGATCAGCCCCGGCACATCAGCGATGACCGCGGCCCGCTCGTCGGCGCCGCCGGCGTCGATGGCGATCACCCCGAGGTTCGGCGTGGTGGTCGTGAACGGGTACGGAGCCACCTCCGGGCGGGCGGCCGTGAGGCCCGCCAGGAGCGTGGACTTGCCGGCGTTCGGCGCCCCCACCAGGCCGATCTCGGCGATGAGCTTCAGCTCGAGGTCGATCCACCGTTCCTCGCCAGGGTCGCCCCGTTCGTAATGGCGGGGCGCCTGGTGGGTCGAGGTCACGAAGTGGACGTTGCCGCGGCCGCCCCGTCCGCCGCGGGCGACGACCAGGCGGTCGCCGGGGGCGAGGACCTCGCCGAGCAGCTCCCCTTCAGGATGCGTCCGGGCCACCGTCCCGGGCGGAACGGGCACGAGCACGTCGACACCGTCGCGACCGTGGGCTCGACGCCGTGCACCGCGTCCCCCGGACGTGGCTTTCACATGCGGGGACCGGCGATATTCCGCCAGTGATGTCAGCCCGGCCTCGGCCGCGAGGATGACCGATCCGCCCCGGCCGCCATCTCCCCCGTCAGGACCACCCCGCGGGACGTGGGCCTCACGGCGCATGGACGGTGATCCATCGCCACCGGAACCAGCCGTGGCGTGGATGCGGACCCGATCCGCGAACATCAGGCGCCGATCATACGGACCGGCAGCAGGCGCAGCCCGGGCGAGGGGCTCGCCGTCGACAACCCAGCTACAGGAACCGGAGCGGGTTGACGAGGACCCCGTTGACGATGACCTGGAAGTGGACGTGCGGCCCGGTGCAGATGCCGGTGCAGCCGACCACCGCGATCTGCTGGCCGCGCATGACGCTCTGGCCGGCGCTCACCAGGATTGACCCGAGGTGGTTGTAGCCGGTCACCCGCCCGTCGGAGTGCTGGATCATGACCACCAGCCCGCCGCCGTTGTTCATCCAGCCGGCCGACGTGACCGTACCGGTGTCCGCCGCGACGACCGCCCCGCCCGCCGCGTGGGCGATGTCGATCGCGAGGTGCCCGCTCCAGAAGTACTGCGAGATGTAGCCACCGGGGACCGGCCACAACAGCGAGCCGTCGCCATCCACGTACCCGGTCGCGCCCGCCCACGGCAGGCTTGCGCCGACCCCGCCAGAGCGGACGGGCGGCGGTGCAGGCAGCGGGATGGCCGCGACCGGTTCCGGCATGGGAGTGGGAATCGCCCGGGTGCCGTCCATGACGTCACCCTCGTAGTCGGTCGTGGGCGCGATGTCCACCGAGAAGCCAGGGTCCTGCTGAGCCGCTGCCTGCTCGGAAACCGCCCCCAGGACGGGCGCAACCGGCCGGATCGAGGTTGCATTCAGGAGACCCTGGGCGCTCAGCACGCCCACGACCACGCTGGCCGCGACCAGCGCGACCACCGCCACGTGCGGAATACCGCGGGCGGGAATGGCTCGAATCCGACGGCGCACCGGCCGGGACGGGTCAACCAATAGCGCTGGCTCTCCTCGCGTGCTCTCGTCGAACAGCACCACGCCGGGGGCGGTCCAGCGAGACCGCGTGTGGGGCACGGTTTGGCGTTGTGCCCGGCGATCGTAACAAGGACGTCGGAGCCGGGTCAACCCGACAGGGGTCCTGGCCTAGGGCCCGGTGGCCAGCTGGAGGGCAGGCACGCCGAGATCGGAGAGGACCGCGTCACCCACCCGGACGGTCAGCCACAGGACAGCGCGACCACCGTCCGGCGGCTCCGGCAGGGCCACCTGGAGTCGGACCGATTCGCCCGGTGCGAGCGCGGGGACGACCACGTCGAGCGGGGCCAGCGCGGGCCGTCGCGCGAGGTACGGCTCATCGGTGAGCGCCCATCCGGCGAGCAGCTGCGCGCCGATGGGCCAGGATGCCGCGCCGGTGTTGGTCACGGTCAGCCCCAGGATCGCGGTGCCGAGGGCGCTGCCCGCGAGTTCCGGCGGCCAGAAGGGCGGACCGGTCGTGCCCTGGATGGTCGGGGCCACGCCCGCCTCGCCGTCCGGGAGGTCGGCATCAAGACGAGCCCCGAGGTCGCGCGCGGCGAACCAGCCCTCGAGCGCCTTCACCAGGGCCTCGGCGATGGCGACCTGGCCGGCGGGCGTCGCCAGCAGGTCGGCCTCCGCCTCGAGCGAGATCGAGCCGACCTCGGCCAGGACGCCCGGCATGAGACTCCCCCGCCGCGGCTCGGCGGGATCGCCGGTCTCGGAGGCCGGCGCGATGATGTAGTAGTTCACCGCGTCGATCCCGCGGTCCTGGCGGTCGTACGGCGCGACCGCGGCCAGCGCCTGGACGACGTCCTCCTGGACCAGCGTGGCCAGGCGCTCGGATGCCGGGAGGCCCCACGGCGTCTCATCGGTCCAGAAGGTCTCGGTCGCGGCGACCTGGACGACCTCGCCGTTGTCGGTGAGCGAGTTGATGTGGATGCAGAGCAGGACATCGGCCCGCGCGAGGTTCAGGAGGTCGATGTGGGCCGACAGCTCGTCGCGGGTCCGGGTCTCGGCGGGAACCTCGGGCCCGAACCCGGCGACCCCGTCGCCATTCACGTCGCGGAAGGGGTCGCCCTCGCATCCAAGCTCGGGATACAGGTCGCCGGCCAGTGCGACGTCCGAGTCGCGGGTCATCACGACAGACACCCCATCGGCCTCGAGGAGGTCACGCAGCGCAAGCGAGATGCCCAGGGTCAATGCCTTCTCTGACCGGTCCACCGTGTTGTCGTATGGGTTGGCCACGCCCCAATCGAGGCATCCGCCATGGCCCGGGTCGATGCCGACCACGATGGAGGCGGGGTTCGGTGCGAAGAGGCGACTGTCCGAGCCCGGCGCCGGAGTGACCGAGCCGATCCCGATCGTGGGGGAGGCGGCGGTGGTCTCCGATGCGTCGGAGGACGCAGGCGAGGTCGGGCTACAGGCGACCAGGCCGAGCAGGAGCCCGGCGGTGAGGGTGCGCGGCAGCGATCTGTCGAGGCCGCCCCGCGGCCTCATCGGCCCTCGGAGGCCTCGACGCTCTTGCTGAGGGAGACGAGGAACTCCGAGTTGTTCTTCGTCTTGCCCAGGCGCTGCATGAGGAGCTCGATGCCCTCGTTGGGGCCCACCGCACTCAGCATCCGACGCATGGTCCAGACCATCTTCAGGGTGTTGTCGTCGAGGAGGAGCTCCTCGCGACGCGTCCCGGACCGGAGCACGTCGAGGGCGGGGAAGATCCGCTTCTCGCTGAGCTTGCGGTCGAGGACGAGCTCCATGTTTCCGGTGCCCTTGAACTCTTCGTAGATGACGTCATCCATCCGCGAGCCGGTGTCGACCAGGCAGGTGGCGATGACGGTCAGGCTGCCGCCGCCCTCGATGTTCCGCGCGGCGCCGAAGAAGCGCTTGGGCGGATAGAGGGCCGCCGGATCCACGCCGCCGGACAGGGTCTTGCCCGAGGCGGGCAGGGCCAGGTTGTAGGCGCGCGCGAGGCGGGTGATGGAGTCGAGCAGGATGACCACGTCGCGCCCGGTCTCGACCTGGCGCTTCGCGATCTCGAGCGTCATCTCGGCCACGCGGGTGTGGTTCTCGGTCGGCTCGTCGAAGGTGGAGGCGTAGATCTCGCCCTGCACCGAGCGCTGCATGTCGGTGACTTCCTCGGGGCGCTCACCGATGAGGGCGACCATGAGGAGCGCGTCCTTGTGGTTCTCGGTGATCCCGTGCGCGATGTTCTTCAGCACGGTCGTCTTGCCTGCCTTGGCCGGCGACAGGATCAGGCCACGCTGGCCCTTGCCGATGGGCGCGATGAGGTTGATCAGCCGCTGGGTGAGGTTCTTGGGATCGATCTCCAGGTCGAACATCTCGTCCGGGAAGACCGGCACCAGGGAGTCGAAGTGCGGCCGGCGTCGAGCGAGCTCGGGGTCGATTCCGTTGACGGTGTCGACCCGGGCCAGGCCCCAGTACCGCTCCTGGTCCTTGGGCGGGCGGCTCTGGCCGACGACGCGGTCGCCGGTGCGCAGGCCGAAGCGGCGCACGATGCTGTTGGACACGTACAGGTCGTCCGGGGAGGGCATCACGCCGTGGCGGCGGATGAAGGCAAAGCCCTCGTCCACGATCTCGAGGATGCCGGAGACCTCGCCCACCACCGTCTCTTCGCGCTGCGGGCCCTGGGCCAGCGGAACGGCGTCCAGGAGCTTCAGGACGAGGTCGGAGTGCTCGAGGCCGTCGGCCTCGATCCCGTAGTCGGTCGCCAGGTCGCGCAGCTCCTCGATGGACTTCTCCTGGAGCTCGGCCAGGCTGAGGGCCGGCTCGTCATCGCCTCCCTGGGGGTATCCACCGGCATAGACCGATGCATAGCCGCCGCCGGAAAACTGGCGGCTGCGCTGCTGGTAGTTCCCGCGTGGTCCGCTGTGGCGGCGCGGCCCGCCCTCCGGGCGACGGCGCTGCCGTCCACGTCGAGGCTGGCGAGATTCATCACTCATGGAATAGGGGTCTCCGTCAACGGGAACCGGAATGCAGGTCAGGCAAAGAGCCCGCCGCGGGGTCCGGAAGGGGAAATGCTCGGCGTCCGATCAGACCTTGCGGCTCCCGGCTCGGGTCGTGATGTTCGGCCCGCCGTAACCACTCAGCTCGCCGATCAGTTGCGCGCGGATCTGGCGCAGGACCGGCCGCCAATCAAGCCGATCATACCCGAGCGAGGCAACGACGTTCTCGGCCGATGGTCCTAGGCCGTCTCCCCACGTCGAGCGCAGGAAGGCGCCGGCCTCCGGGTTGCGCCACCAGGCGCCGCCGAACCGACTGCGGAACGCGGCGGAGAGGCTGGCTTCGAGCATCCAGGCGCGGAGGTACTTCGCCGCGTACAGCCCATCGTCCACGTCGGCCAGGTACGACGCCTCAGGGGTGATCACGCCGGTCAGCAGGCCGAGCAGGCCGGCGTATTCCGCGCGCTGAATGGTGGGATCGGCACCGCGGTGCAGGCGGAGCTCGTACAGCAGCTTGGCGGTGTAGCGGCGCAGGTAGAACAGCTTGCGGAACGCCGCGAAGTCGAGCCAGCCGGGGACCTGGTCGGGAGCCACGCGCAGCTCGTCGGTCAGCCAGTCGGGTTCGGTCAGGAGGTACTGGAACAGGAACGCCCACCCCTCGGTCACGCTTTCGTCGCCGACGACCCGGTCGGCGGGCGACAGGTCGGGGCTGATATGCGCGAAGTGCTGGAGGTGGCCCATCTCGTGCAGGGCGCCGTCGAAGTCGTCGTGACCTCCGCGCGGCTGAACGGACAGGCGGACGTCTCCGGGAACGCGAATGGGCGCGCAGAACGCGCGCGGCGACTTTCCGGGTCGCGCCTCGAAGTCGAGCGTCGTCCCCTCCTGGCTGGCGAGGTCGATTCCGAGCCCGCCGAACACCTGGGCCAGGACCGGCATCAGGCGCGACGCCTCGAACAGCTGGTCGAAGCCCCGACCGCGGAGCAGGTGGCCGAGATCCACCACCGTGGCGTCGCCACCCTCGATCTCGATGAGCGCCAGGTAACGACGGAGCGCCGCGTAGTAGATCGTTTCAGAGTCGCTGAGGAAGTCCGCCAGCTGCGCGGCCAGCGCGTCGGGGTCGAGGCCGGTCGCTTCGGCAACGAGCGCCACGTAATCGGTGGCGCCCAGGGCCCGGGCGGCCTCGTGGAGACGCCCCCAGCGGGCCTCCCGCATGGGGTTGATGGCCTCGACCGCCATCCGGTACCGCTCGTCGAGGGCATTGCGCTCGTCGCGATCGCTGATCTCGGCCACCCGAATGGGCGCCTGGCGGTAGCCGATCCGCTCCCCCCGCCACACGATGACGGCCGTGGCCTCGGCGGTCGTGATTCGATCGGTCAGGTCCGCCGCGGCTCGCTGGAGGTGGCCCTGGATGGCAAAGCCGAGGAGCCGACGGGCGCGCGTCGCCGCGGGCCCGCTCCCAGACGCTGCCGCCCGCAGGCCCTCGATGGCGGCCTCCGAAAACAGGCCCGCATGCTGTTCGTAGATCGAGGCGAGGTCCAGCTCGGAGACGAACCCGGCAAGGTTGAGGAAGTGCGCCTCGTTCTCGGCGGCGTTGAACGCCTCGACTTCAGACTCGTAGGCGGCCTGGTCGAACGCTCCCGCGGCGCGACGGCGGGACGCCGGTCGACGCGGGGCCGTGGGGGTCACCGCCGAATCAGGCCTCGCTGGCCGCCGCGACGGCGGCTTCCACTGGCTCGGCGGGCTCCTCGGCCGCGGCGGGCAGGCCGAGCCGGGAGGCGGCCGCGCCGACGAAGTCGCGGAACAGTGGATGCGGCCGATTGGGCCGGCTCTTCAGCTCCGGATGCGCCTGGGTGGCCACGAACCACGGGTGCTCGACCAGCTCGATGAACTCGACCAGCCGATCGTCGGGGCTGACTCCGCTCCACGCCATGCCGGCCTGTCCCAGCCGCTCGCGGTAGGCGTTGTTCACCTCGAACCGGTGGCGATGCCGTTCGTAGACGACCTCCGCCCCGTACGCGGCGCGGACCTTCGTCTCGTCCCCCAACCGGGCGGGGTACAGGCCCAGGCGCATGGTGCCGCCCTTCTCGGTGACATCGGCCTGGTCGGGCATCAGGTCGATCACCGGATGCTCGGTGAACACGTTGAACTCGCTGCTGTTGGCGTCTTCCGTGCCCAGGGCCATGCGGGCGAACTCGATCACGGCGCACTGGAGCCCCAGGCACAGGCCGAGATACGGCACCTGGTTCTCGCGGGCCCACCGAATGGCGCGAATCATGCCCTCCACCCCGCGGTAGCCGAAGCCACCCGGGACAAGGACCCCGGCCACGCCCTCCAGCTCGCGCCCAACCTCGTCGGGCTCGATCCGCTCGAAGTGCTCCGCCCCGATCCAGCGCACCCGGACGTCCACCCGGTGATGGAGGGCCGCATGCTTGAGCGCCTCGCTGACACTGATGTACGCGTCCGGCAGCTCCGTGTACTTGCCGACGATCGCGATCTCGACCTCGGGGCGCGGTGCGCGGATGCGCGCCACCAGCTCCTGCCAGTCACTCAGCTCGGGCTCGGTGGATGGCAGCTCCAGCTCACGGGTGATCAGCTTGCCGAGGCCCGCGCGCTCGAGGATGAGCGGGACCTCGTAGATGCTGCGCGCGGTCCGGAGCGGAATGACCGCGTGCACGTCCACGTCGGTGAAGAGGCTGACCTTGTCGAGGATGTCGTCATCGATCGGCTCGTCGCTGCGGAGGATGATCACGTCCGGCTGGATCCCGATCCCCCGCAGCTCCTTGACCGAGTGCTGGGTGGGCTTGGTCTTGACCTCGCCGGTGGCGCCGATCTGCGGGAGCCAGGTGACATGGACGTACAGGACGTTGCGCCGGCCCACGTCCTTGCGCATCTGACGGATGGCCTCGAGGAACGGGAGGGACTCGATGTCTCCCACCGTGCCGCCCACCTCGACGATGACCACGCCATGTGAGGCCAGCCCGTTCGCCGCCACGTTCCCCGTTCCTTCGCGGGCGACGCGGCTGATCCGCTCCTTGATCTCGTTGGTGATGTGGGGGATGACCTGGACCGTGCCACCGAGGTAATCGCCCCGCCGTTCCTTGGCGATGACCGCCTGGTAGATGCGGCCGGTGGTGACGTTGCTGGCCTGGGACAGGTTCTCGTCGATGAACCGCTCGTAATGGCCCAGGTCGAGATCCGTCTCGGCACCGTCATCGGTCACGAAGACTTCCCCGTGCTGGTACGGCGACATCGTGCCGGGGTCGATGTTGATGTACGGGTCGAGCTTGAGGATGGAGACGGGAATGCCGCGGGCCTTGAGGATGCGTCCGATCGAGGCGGCGGTGATCCCCTTCCCGAGCGAGGAGGTCACGCCACCCGTCACGAAGACGTACTTGGCCATCGGGTTTTCTCCTCAGCCTGGTGACTCAAGCGCATCCGAACAGGCATGCGCGAGCACGGACGTCAACACCACGCTCGGGAGGTCAGTCTAGCGCATCCGTGGCGCGCGCCGACGACCGGGACGTGGACCGCGCGCCGTTTCCGTACGATGCCCCGGTGCTCCGACGAGTGTCCGCCGCCGTCCGCCTGATTCACCCCGCGCCCACCGCCGCGGTGACCGCCCTGACTGCGGCGCTCGCGATCATCCTGGGACGCGAGACGGGCGGCGTGAGTGGCGCGACGCTGGCCCTGATCATGGCAAGCATCTTCGGCTCGCAGGTCTTCACCGGGTCCACCAACGACCTGGCCGACCAGACCCGTGACGCGATCCTGCAGCCGAGCAAGCCGCTTCCCGCAGGTGACCTGTCGGCGAGCACGGCCCTGTGGATCGCCTCGGCCGGCCTCGCACTCCAGATCCTCACCAGCGCGCGGCTCGGGAGCCCCGTCCTGCTCCTGGGCGGCGTGGCCACCGCCTCGGCGCTCGCCTACAACCTGTGGCTGTCCCGCACGCCGCTGTCGTTCCTCCCCTACCTGGTCAGCTTCGGCATCCTCCCGATCTGGGTCGCCACTGCGGTGGGGGTGCCGGTGGAGCGGGTCCTCCCGGCTGTCGTCCTCGTCATCCCCTTTGCCGGCGCCGCACACCTGGCAAACACGCTTCGCGACTTCGACACGGACGCCCAACTGAGCTCGCAGTGCCTGGCCCAGGTCCTGGGACGACGGACCGCCCACTGGGTGGCCGTGGGCCTGGCGGTCGGGGTGGGGCTGGGCGTGGCCCTGACCTTCATCCTGGCTGCGAACGTGCCGCCATCGAGCGTGGTCCTGGGCGTGACGGGCCTGCTCTTCGTCCTGCCCGGTGCGCGAGACATGAACCGCCTGTGGCCCGGAATCCTGGGCGCGGCGGTGGCGTGGACGATTGCGTGGGGGCTGGCCTCGGGACCCCCGGGCTAGCGGGCGACGATCCCGACGGGCCTAGACCGCGTCGTCGATCTCCCAGGGCTCCTCATCGATCTCTTCGGTGAGCTTGAGCCACACGAAGAGGCCGGCGAGAACGGTCAGCGGAACGATGACGAGGGCGGCGAGGATCGCTCCGATGGTGATCGCGAGCGTCTTGAGGATGTTCATGGTTGGATCTCCCAAGTCACGCCGTGGGCGGAGCGTCGGCCGGGGGTGGTGATCCGGCCCCATGTCCGCGATCAAGCGGCGCGGCCTCGATCATAGCGAGGATTTCCTCGCGGGTGAATTCGGACAGCTGGTGGCCGACCTTGCCATGCGAGCTCACCATGAACGCGCGGACCACGAATGAGCCGTTCTGCTCGAAAAAGAAGACGTCGCGGGGCGTCTGGCTGTCGAGCCATTTGCCGATGATCCGCAGCGCCTGCTCGTAGAAGTTCGCGATCCCCGTCTGGGCGTGATCGACCGATGCCGAGCCGCGCTGCTCCCTGGCGGCGCCGATCAGGTCGCCGATCTGGTCATCGGTCAGCTCGTGGGTCTGCTTGGCGAACGTCCCGGACTCAGACCATTGGCCGCCCATGGACGTCGTCAGGCCCTGGACGAGGAACCCCCCGTCGAGCTCGAGCAGGAGCAGCTCCTTGAGGAACTCACGGTCGGCCCAGGCTCCGATGCTGCGCAGGACCTCTTCCCAGTCCTGGCGCGGGCTGCCTTCGTAGATGCGCATGCCGTCCTCCGCAGGTGGGCCGGCGGCTAGGATACCCCGCTCATTGCGACGGCCACCTGTGCGGCTGCATGGGCGTTGGCCACGATGAGACCGATGTTGGCGCGCAGGGCGCGCCCGTTCGACGCCTCGGCGACGTGGCGCAGGATGAAGGGCGTTACGGCGCCGCCCCGGATGTCCTCCGCCTCGGCTCGCTCCAGGGCGGCGTCGATCCAGGCTTCCATCTCGTCCGCCGGGATGGCGAGATCGGCGGGCGGGGGCTGGACGAGGAGGAACCCGCCCGAACCGGGGATGGCGCGATGCGCGGCGATGGCGGCCGCCGCCTCGGCCGGGGAGTCCACCCGATGGGCGAGGGGAAGGGCGGCGCTCGTACGACCTTTATCCGCCGCGCCCGGGAGGGGACGGGGGTTATGAGCGCGTTTACGCTAATTGAGCTGCTGGTGGTGATTGCGATCATTTCCATCCTGGCGGCGCTGCTGCTGCCGGCGTTGAGCCGGGCGAAGGAGTCGGGGCGCGCTACGGTGTGCCTGAGTAATTTGCGGCAAGTCGGCATCGCCTTGCAGCTTTACGCCG
>Ga0210138_1000189_pt1 | contig 15020 bp, 18 predicted proteins | sample Browns_ThreeSqC__FD_184850 | JGI IMG/M metagenome (GOLD analysis project Ga0210138, IMG submission 184850) | Wetland microbial communities from the San Francisco Bay, California, USA, that impact long-term carbon sequestration -... | ecosystem: Environmental > Aquatic > Marine > Wetlands ... | reverse complement strand
TTCCTCGGTCGCGGCGCGCCACGGCGGCCTGCCGGCCGAGACCCCGTACGCGGCGAGCAAGGGCGCGCTGGACAGCATGACCGTGGGACTGGCGAAGGAGGTCGGCAGGGAGGGCGTGCGCGTGAACGCGATTCGTCCGGGCATGATCGAGACCGAGATCCACGAGGCGCACGGCGGTCGCGCGACGATCGACGCGGTGGCACCGACCGTGCCGATCGGACGTGCCGGCTCGGCCGAAGAGGTTGCCGAGACCGTGCTCTGGCTTGCGTCCGACGCCGCATCGTACGTCCATGGCGCCGTAATCGACGTCTCCGGCGGCCGCTAGGCCTGCGCGCTGTCGCCGCCGCGCGTCCTGTCTGCATCAGGTCACAAGCACGAACGCTGACCGATCAGGCGCTTGGCGTGCCCCGCGGCTGTACAGTGCACCGGACGGGCGACGGCGCGCGGGCCGCAAGGCGCCGCAGCGCTCGCGCAAGCGATTGAATCCGTGAGATTTCCCTGATCTGGCATGAAGCGCGCTCAGCGCTTGTCGAGTCCCCTGGACTCGTTCATTCATCCAGATCGTTAGGAGATCTCACATGAAACAGGCACTTTCCAAACTCGCCATCCTGCTTCTCGCAGCCGGCCTCGCGGGAGGTCCTCTTGGCACCGCGCTTGCGGGCTCGAGCGACAGCGGCCAGAAACCGCCGGTGGACTGCAAGAAGAATCCGGACGATCCGAGCTGCAAGAAGAAGTAATCGCGCTGGCGGACGGCGGCGCCGGCCGCATGGCCGGCGCTCAGTGCTTCAGCTGGCAGGTCGCCCGGCTCGCAGGAGCGACCTTGCGGTACGCTAGAGACGTGTCACGGCAGCGCGGATGGACGTGGCAGCCGGGCGTGCCGCTGCGCTAGAGCAATCTGGCGCTTCGGTTTTCCGCAAGTTCGTTCGTAATTCCTGCGCGCGACGCGCGTAGGAGGTTTCCATCATGACGTTCCGCGCCCGGGTCGCGCGTGGCGACGCGCCGGGCGCTATCCTAGCGCCATGCGCTTGGAGGAACGTTTCGCAGTGCACGGCGCGCGCTCGGGTTCGCCGCTTTTGTCGCTCGCCTCGCTCCGTTCGGGCAGCCAATTTCCCGCCCACTGCGTGACCCGATGAGCGAGCACTTTCCCGTGGAACTCGCGCCGCCGGACATCACGCCGTACCGCGCGGGCAACACCGGAGTCGAGTACGTGACGCGCATCGATTCGGGTCGGCCTGGACCGAACGTCATGATCCAGGCGCTCACGCACGGCAACGAGCTGTGCGGTGCGATCGCGCTCGACTGGCTGATGCGCGAGGGCGTGCGACCACAGCGCGGCTCGCTTACGCTTGCCTTCGCAAATGTCGCGGCCTACGAGCGCTTCGACTTCGACAACCCGGATGCCTCGCGCTTCCTCGACGAGGATCTGAACCGCGTCTGGGCCGACGCGGCGCTTGACGGTGGCGGCGATTCGCAGGAGCTGCGGCGCGCTCGCGCGCTGCGCCCTTTCGTCGATGCGGCCGATTTCCTCCTCGACCTGCACTCGATGCACGAGCCCTGCCGCCCGATCATGGTCTGCGGCACCAGCGAAAAGAGCGCAGCGTTCGCGCGCCGGCTCGGAGTGCCCGAGGACTTGCTGATCGATACCGGACATCCGTCGGGCCTGCGCATGATCGAGCGCGGCGCGTTCGGCGATCCTGCGAGCCCGCGCTGCGCGGTCCTGATCGAGTGCGGCCAGCACTGGGAGAAAGCCACGGCCGAGGTCGCGATCGATACGCTGGTGCGCTTTCTCGCGGTTGCAGGCGTGGTCGACGCGGGCTGGGCGCGCACCCGCGAACGGATCGCCGCGCCCGGGCGCCAGCGGCTGGTGCGGGTGACCGAGCCGGTCGTTGCCCGGACCATGGATTTCCGCCTCGAACGCCGTTTTGCGGGGCTCGAAGTCATCCCGCGCGCGGGCACGGTCGTCGCTCGCGACGGCGCGACCCTGTGGCGCACCCCCTATGACAAATGTGTCATGGTCATGCCGTCGATGGTCCACCTCAAGCCAGGCAGGACAATGCTGCGGCTCGGGCGGTATGATCCCGCTTGAACCCTACGCATTCCGGCCGGTCGATGGTGGATGAGCGGCCAAGCGAGGTCGACATGCTGAAGTCCTGCGTTGCGCTCGTGTTTCTCCTGTTTGCGTCGCCGGCCGCGGGGCAGGTCTACCGCTGGGTCGACGCCAAGGGCACGACGCATTTCTCCAATTCGCCGCCGCCCCCCGGAGTGACGGCCGAGCTCATCGCGATCCAGGCAAAGCCGGGCGAGCCGGCCCCCGACAGCAAGGACTGCTACACCATCCGCTGCCAGGGCGAGCGGATGGACAAGCGCATCGCCGCGCGCGAAGCGGAGGAGGCCAAGCTGGCCGTCGCACGCGCGGCAGCCGAACCGCCCGAGCCGCGCGGACTCGATTTTCGCAGGTACATCAGTATTCAGCGCGGGATGACCGAGGGCGAGGTACTCGGTTACGCCGGACCGCCTGATTTCGGCGGCGACCAGGGCGTCGCCTACGCGGCGCCCTCGACAGTGCAGGTCGGCCCGTACCTGCGCGGGGCGGCGCGCGTCGGCTGGGCGGTCTCGACCTGGACCTATATGCCGACTGTCGCCGAGCCTTTCACGACGACGATCACTTTCGTCGGCGGGCGCGTCTCGGGCGTCGAGCGCGTACGGAAATTCTGAGGAATGGCGAGGGGCGGCGCGCCCCTGGATCACGCCCTCCCTAACGCTTTCCCCACAGCGCTTCCAAGCGCCGGTAGCGTCCGCAGCCCTGTACGTAGAACGCGTAGCGGGCCGGGTTCTTCTTGTAGTAGTCCTGGTGGTAGCTCTCGGCAGGCCAGAACATGCCCGCCTTCTCGATCGGCGTCTGCACCGCCTGCGCGAATGGCTTGGTCTGAATGATCTTGGCCTTGGAGGCTTCGGCGAGGCGCCGCTGCTCATCGTCGTGATAGAAGATTGCGGGACGGTACTGCGTGCCGACGTCACAGAACTGCCGGTTGTTGACCGTCGGATCGTGGTTCTTCCAGAACGCGTCGAGCAGCGTTTCGTAACTGACCTTGCCCGGGTCGAAGACGACCTCCACCGCCTCCACATAGCCGGTGCCGCCGCTCGAAACCTGCTCGTAGGTCGGATTCTTGCTGGACCCGCCGATATAGCCCGAGGTTGCCGAGATCACCCCGGGAACCTTCTCCATGGCTTCCTCCATGCACCAGAAACAGCCACCGGCGAATGTGGCCTTCGCGGTTGGCGCTGCTACGGTCTGGGCAGCGCTCGCGAGGAGGGCGGTTGCAAACAGCAGGGCTGGGATCCGCTTCATGGCAATGAGCCTCGGTGGGTGGCGACCCCCTCAGTCGTGTGAGCGGGGCGCAGCTTACGCGCGTTTTAGCTCGGCGACGACGGCTTCGATGACTGGCTGGTCGCGCAGGCACAGGCGAAGAGTCTTCAGCGACGAGGCCTGTGGGCGGCGCAGCCAGCTGCGCGCGGCTTCGACGTAAGCGCGCGCGCAGACCTCGAGCGGCACCGCAAAGATGCCGCTCGATACCGCGGGAAACGCGAGCGACTTCCAGCCCGCCGCATCCGCCTGCTCGAATGCCGCGGCGAGCGCGTGCAGCAGCAGTTCGGCCTCGTCGCCTTCGCCCAGGCGCGGGCCGATTGCATGCACCACACCCTTGAACGGCAGCCGTCCGGCGCCGGTGATCGCGGCGCTTCCCGTGGGCAGCGTGCCCCGGCTGCGCACGACGCGGTCCGATTCCTCTTGCAAGGCCGGACCCGCGGCGCGCGCAAGTACACCCGCCACGCCGCCGCCGTGCGCGAGCCGTCCGTTGGCCGCGTTTACCACGGTGTCAACCGGCTCCTCGAGCAGATTGCCGCGCACGATCAGAAATTCCGCGCCCTCGGCGCCTTCCTCCCGGTGCAGGATCTCTGCGCTCACGGCACTGCGCGGCCGCCTTACTGGATCTTCGCCTTTTCGCGCAATTCGTTCACGCGCGCCGCGATCTTGCGCTGCGTGAGCTGCTGGCGAATGCGCTGCTCGACATTCTCGTAGGGCGGAATCTGCACCGGACGGATGTCGTCCAGTCGAATGACGTGGTAGCCGAACTGGGTCTGCACGGGCGTGGCCGTGGTCTGTCCCTTGCCGAGCTTCACCATCGCGTCGGCAAAGGGCTTGACGTAGACCGTGGGCAGCGCCCAGCCGAGGTCGCCGCCGCGTGCCTTGCTGCCCGGGTCCTTCGACTCGGTGGCAAGGGTCTCGAAGCTGGCGCCGGCGTTCAACTCGCGAATCACCCGCTGTGCGTCGGCCTCGTTGTCGACGAGAATGTGACGCGCGCGGTACTCCTGGCCGCCCGCCTGTGCGCGCGCCTCGTCGTAGGCCTTGCGCACGTCCGCGTCGGTCACCGGATTTGCCTTCAGCCATTCCTGCATGTACATCTGCGCGATCGCGCGCCGCTCGCCGATCGCGAGCGCCGACTGCACGTCGGGCTTCTTCAGCATGCCGGTGCGCTTCGCCTCCTGCACGACGACTTCCTGATTGATCAGGTTTTCCTTGATGACCGCGCGCAGCTGTTCCTGATTCTGCGCGGCCGGCTTGCCTTCCTGCGTTTTCAGCATGAACGTCATGTAGCTGCCCGGAATCTTCTCGCCGTTCACGGTCGCCACCGGATCGCTCTGCGCGTGCGGCGCGGTCGTCGGCAGCAGCACGACCAGTGAGAAGGCGGCAGTCAAGAGACGTCGGGTCATCGTGGTCCTCTGGTCTGGAAATTTCATGTAACGTTCTCGCCGGGCGCGCGCGCCTGGATGGCGAGCGCATGGATCGGATGCTGCATCAGTTCGCCGAGCGATTCGTACACCATGCGATGCCGGGCGAGCGTCGTCTGGCCGGCAAAACGCGGCGAGACGATGCGCAGGCGCCAGTGCGTGCCGCCGCCCGGCTGCCAGCCCGCATGGCCCTGGTGCTGCGCGCTCTCGTCGATCAGCTCGAGCGATTCGGGCTCGAGGCCGGCGAGGCACGCGCGAATCTGCGCTTCCACGTTCACGTTTCGCTGCCGCCCTGCTCGACGTGCTTGGCGAGGAAGAACGCCTGCCCGATGACGAACAGCAGCAACAATCCCATGCCGCCGAAGAGCTTGAAGTTGACCCAGATGTCGGTCGGGAAGCTGTAGGCGACATAGAGGTTGGCCGCGCCCATGAACGCAAAGAATGCGCTCCAGCTCCAGTTGAGGCGCGTCCAGACCGGCTCGGGCAGCACGAGCTGGCTGCGCAGCATCGCCCGCAGCAGGTTCTTGCGCAGGAACAGCGCACTGGCACCGAGCACCAGCGCGAAGAGCCAGTACAGCACGGTGGGCTTCCATTTGATGAACGTTTCGTCACGCAGCAGGAGTGTCGCGCCGCCGAACACGACGATGATCGCCAGACTCGCCCACAGCATCGGTTCGATACGGCGGCGGCGCAGCCGCAGCCAGCCCACTTGCGCGAAGGTCGCCGCGATCGCCACGCCGGTGGCGACGTAGATGTCCGTCAGCTTGAAAGCGACGAAAAAGAGGATGACCGGAAACAGGTCGAAGAGAAACTTCATCGAGTGGGGCGATTTTACCAGCGTGCCAGCACCTGCACGGACTCGATGCGCCTTGATCTGGCCGTGCCGACCGTGCCGACCGTGCCAACCATGCCTACCAGCGGCAGCAGCACGCCCGGGCGCTCGCCCTCGATCAGCTTGACGTGCGTCGCGTCGGCAACGCGCTGTGCGAAAGTCGCATCCACCGCCGGCCAGCCGGCGAGGGCAGGCGCGAGGCCGGAAATCAGCCTTTGTCGAACTTGAGCGATGCGGAATTGATGCAGTAGCGCTGCCCGGTCGGCTCGGGACCGTCGTCGAACACGTGGCCGAGATGCGCGTCGCAGCGCGCACAGTGCACCTCGGTGCGCCGCATGAAGAAGCTGGCGTCTTCCGCGGTAGCGACATGCTCATGTTTCACCGGGCTCCAGTAGCTCGGCCAGCCGGTGCCCGAGTCGAACTTGTGCTCCGAGGAGAACAGCTCGATGCCACAGCACACGCAGCGATACACGCCATTCTCGTGATGATCCCAGTACTCGCCGCTGAAGGCGCGCTCCGTGCCCTTGCGGCGGGCGACCTTGAACTGCATCGGCGTGAGCTGTTGCTGCCACTCCGCGTCGCTTTTCCTCACCTTGTCGTCGGTTTTCGCATCCATGCGGACCCTCGCTCCCTGCCTGCCGACGGATACTATAGCCCCGACTGCAAAAGGAGGAAACCGTGGCGCTGGTGAGGATGATCGAATATGCGGAGGCGTCGCCCGAGGTGAGGGCGGTTTACGACGACATCATGACAACGCGCGGCACCGACTGGATCAACAATTTCTGGAAAGTGCTCGCAAATGATCCGCCGACGCTCAGGCGCCTGTGGGCGAACGTAAAGCAGGTCATGGCGCCGGGCGCACTCGATCCGCTGGTCAAGGAGATGATCTACGTCGCGGTCAGCGCGACCAACGGCTGCGAGTACTGCACCTATTCGCATACCGCGGGCGCGCGCGCCAAGGGCATGAGCGAGCCGATGTTCGCCGAACTGATGGCGGTCGTCGGGCTCGCGAACGAGACCAATCGCCTGGCGAACGGCTACCGCATCGAAGTCGACTCGGCATTTCTACCCAAGACCTGAGCGGCCGGTCTAGGGAAGGTCTGATCAAGTGGGGTCTGCCCGCTTGAGAACCCCCGGCGTCAGACGAAACTCTGATCAAGTCATCGACTTGATCAGAGTTTCCCTAGGCTGCCGATTCCGCCGAGCGGTCCCAGAGGTTCGGGACGGTCGCGTTGTGATAGCCCGAGATGAACTCGCGCGCCGCGCCGCTTTCCGCATCGAAGGTGTGGCGCCGCACCGCGCCGATGTTCGCGCCGTATACGTGAATGCTCACCGCGGGCCCGTCCTGCCCCGCGTTCGAGACCACATGGACATCGCCGATGCGCGGCGAAACGCGGTCCACTTCGCCGGGCCGCACGCGGTGCGTGCCCGTCGGCCGCAGCGGCCCGGCGGCGCGCCCGGGATCGGCGTACTCGTCGCACTGCTCCTCGCCGCGCATCACGCCGACCAGGCCCCAGACCGTGTGGTCGTGAATCGGCGTACGCTGGCCCGGCAGCCAGACGAAGCTGACCACCGAGAAGCGCTCGAGCGGATCGCAGTACAGCAGGTACTGGCGGTAGGAGGCAGGCGAGGGCTGCGCGAAAGCCTCCGGCAGCCAGTCGTCGTGCGCGATCAGCGCGCGCAGGCAGCGCTCGCCTTCCTCGAGCATGCGTGGCTCGTTCGCGCCATGCTGCTCGACGAGCCGCGTCATCTGCTGGACGAAATCTCTCAGTCGCGCGATCGTGTGCATCACGTCCTCAGCCGTTCAGCTTGCTCATCGCCCCCGCAGGATAGCGCGTGCCCTTGGCGGCGCCGACCGGGCAGGCGGCATCGAGCGCCGCGATGTCCGCTGCACTCAGCACGATATCGGGCGCAGCCGCATTCGCCTCGAGATGGTCGCTGCGCCGCGTGCCGGGAATCGGCACGATGTCCGGGCCCTTGTGCAGCAGCCAGGCGAGCGCGATCTGCGCGGGCGCGCAACCCTTGCGCGTCGCCGCCGCGGCGACCGCCTCGGCGAGCTTGACGTTGGCGGCGAGGTTCTCGCCCTGGAAGCGGGGGTGCGCCTTGCGCCGGTCGTTTTCCGCGAGGCTGTCCGTGCCGCGAATCTCGCCGCCGAAGATGCCGCGCCCGAGCGGCGAATAGGCGACGTAGCCGATGCCCAGCTCGCGGCACAGCGGCAGAATCTCGCCCTCCGCTTCGCGCGTCCAGAGCGAATACTCGGTCTGCAGCGCGGTGATCGGATGCACCTTGTGCGCTCGCCGGATGGTCTGCGGCGCGGCCTCTGACAAACCGAGATAGCGTACCTTGCCCTGCTCGACCAGCCGGGCCATCGCACCGACGGTGTCCTCGATCGGCACTTTCGGGTCGACGCGGTGCTGATAGTAGAGGTCGATCGTCGCGATGCCGAGCCGCTGCAGGCTGTCCTCGCAGGCCTGCATCACGTAGTCCGGGCGACCGCAGACGTCGTAGTCCAGCCCCGGCTTCCAGACATTGCCGAACTTGCTTGCGATGATGTAGCGCTCGCGCCGACCCTTGATCGCGCGGCCGACCAGTTCCTCGTTCTTGCCGTTGCCGTAGGCGTCCGCGGTGTCGAGAAAGTTGACTCCGATTTCGGCCGCGCGCCGCAGCGTGGCGATCGCCTGCTCGTCGCTGCCGGGGAAGTAGAACCCCGGCAGCACCATGCAGCCGAAGCCGATGGCGGGGACCTCGAGCGCACCCAGCTTGCGTTTCTTCATGCTCTGATCTCCTCCTGGCGCGCAGCGCCGCCTGCACATCCGGCCGGGACACGGCGCGGTTTTCGATTACCCTCGGGCTTTGCGCGGCTGAACAGCACAGGCTCTTCCGGGGACGACGCCATTATGCAGGCTAAGCCGATCGCGCGCTGGGTTGCGGTGCTGCTGCTGCTCGCGATCGCGGTGAGCTTCGGTTCGAACAACATCTCTGCGCGCGTCGCCTTCGAGCACGGCGCCAGCGTGACGACCGCCGTCACGCTGCGCTCGATATTCACGGCGCTGGCGATGCTCCTGCTGATCCGCGTTCAGGGCGTGCCGCTCGTGCTGCCAGCCGGTACGCGCGGCCGGGCGATGCTGATCGGCGTGATCCTCGCGGCACAAAGCTTTTGCCTGTATTCGGCGGTGGCGCGGATTCCTGTGGCCCTCGCGCTGCTCGCCTTCAGCACCTTTCCGCTGCTGCTGTCGCTGATCTCCTGGGCGGGGGGCGGCGAGGCGCCTACGCGCCACGCGCTCGTCGCGATGCCGCTCGCGCTCGTAGGCCTCGCGCTCGCGCTGGACATCGTCGGTCTCGGTGGCAGCGTTGCCGGGCGCTGGGCCGAAATCGGCGTCGGCGTCGCCTGGGCGCTCGCGGCCGGGCTGTCCTGGGCGCTGATGCTCCATTTCACAGTGCATTGGCTGAAGGAGGTCGACGGACGCGTGCGCACGCTGCTGGCGATGGGCGTAGCCGCGGTGCTGATGCTGATCGTCGGCGCCGCAGGCGCGGGGTTTGCGCTGCCGCAAGCGCCCATGGGCTGGGTCGGGCTGGCGCTGTTGTGCGCGTTCTACGCAACCGCGATCACCACTTTGTTCATCGTGCTGCCGCGCATCGGTGCGGTGAACAATGCGGTAGTGCTCAACTTCGAGCCGATTGTAGTGCTCGCGCTGGCCTGGATCGTCCTCGGCCAGTCGGTCGCGCCGCGCCAGATCTTCGGCGCCTTCGTCGTCGTCGGTGCGATCGTTTTCGCCAATCTCGGCAAGCGCTGAGCGCCTGCGGTGATGCGGGCGCAACACCCCGGCCGGTTCAAGCCAGGGCGGGCCCGATGCGGCGCCGCGCGCTGTTGATCGCGCGCAGCGCTTCGATGCCCTCGGCGGCGATCGCGTCGCCGATCATCGCCTCGCCCTCGCTTTCGAGGTCTTGCAGATCGATCCAGGCGGCGTAGGTGGCCCGCGTGCGCTCGGTGACGATTCCGGCGTTTACCAGCGTTTTCACCAGCACGCGGAACACGTTCGTCGGCAGGGTGAGGCTGCGGCGGCGGTCGGCCTCGCCGAAGATTTCGCGGCAGGCGGCGCGCACCCATTCCCAGTCCAGCCCGAACTGCGCGTAGATCACCTGCTTCTGGCGGATGTTGTTCAGATTGAACAGCAGGGTCTCGAAACAGGCCGCCGCCCAGTCTTCGATGCGCTCGTGCTCGGCGCGCGAGAGCTTCGGAACCGTGCGCGCCGCCCAGATGCGGCCGAATTTGTGATGAAAAGCTTCGTCTGTCATCACGAACTGGACCATGCGCCGCAGCAGGGGATCGCGCGCGCTGGCGTGCAGGCTCGCGAAAGTGCCCATCGCGAGACCCTCGACCAGCATCTGCATGCCGACCAGCTTCTTGTAGACCTCCGGCGCCGCGACCAGCTCCGCCAGGAGTGCGCCGAGCGCCGCGCCGACCGGGTAGGGCCTGCCCCAGCGCACGGCGATATAGCGCGAAAACGCGGCGACGTGACGCGCCTCCTCGCGCGCCTGGTTGGCGGCGTACTCCTGCGCACCGGGATCGAGCAGGATGTCGCACAGGCTCGCCGAGAGCGACAGCGCGCCCTGCTCGCCGTGCAGCACCGCGCTCAGGTTCCAGCGCGCAATCTCGTTGGCGAGCGCGATCTGCTGGCCCTCGTCCAGCCGGTCCGCGACCGCGCTCTGCAGCTCGATCACCTGCTCGCGCGGCAGCACGGTGTCGTGCACGAGATCGAAGGGCGCGTCGAAGTCGAGGTAGCGCGCATCGATCGGGTCCCAGAAATGATCGTGCGTCGCGGCGATGATGTCGTCGAAGGCGTCGCTGCGGCGCGCATAGCGCGGCACCTCGATCATCGAGGCGAAATCGTCGGCATCGACCGTCTCGTAGGCGGGATCGTGGGTGATGTGCTGTTCCATGGCGCGGCCCCCGTGCGTCCATTGTAGCGGCAGGCTCGCGCAGCCGTGGCGTCCCGGCGCAAAGGAGCCGATTGATCTGGCGCAATTCGCCGCCGCGCGCCGGGCGTAGCTTGATGAATCGATGGACGCGCCGCTCGACACGAGACTCGCACCGCCCCAGATCATGGCGCCGACGGCGCTCGCCAAGGCCTTTTCGGCCTCGCTCGAGCGGCTCAGGGGCATGCGTGCGGGCGGGGAGGCGCTGGTCGACCCGCTCGGCGTGATCGCCCCGCTCGCGCACGCGCAGATCGCCTGGCTGCTGCACCCGCAGGAGTTCGCCGAGCAATGGTGGACGTTCCTTGGACAATGGCTTTCGCTGCAGACGCACGCGCTGCGGCGGCTCGCGGGGAGCGCGGAAGCCGACCTGGTCGCACCGCAGGCCGACGACGCGCGCTTCGCCGATCCGGTATGGACCGAGGAGGTGCGCTGGGATCTGCTCAAGCAGGGCTACCTGTTTTACACGCGCCAGATCCAGGACGCCCTGTTCCGCACGCCGGGGCTGGCGCCCAAGGAGCGCCGCCGCGCCGCGTTCTGGTGGCGCAAGTGGCTGAACGCGGTCGCGCCGACGAATTTCCTGTTCAGCAACCCGGTGGCGGTGCGCAAGGCGGTCGAATCGAACGGCGCAAGCCTGCAGCGCGGCCTGCAGATCTTCCTCGACGACCTGCGCGCGGGACAGGTGCGCATGACCAGCCCGGAAGATTTCAGGGTCGGCGGCAATCTCGCCACGACGCCGGGTGCGGTGGTATTGCGCAATCGTCTGCTGGAGCTGATCCACTACGCGCCGAGCGCGGAGCGCGTGCGGCCGACGCCGGTGCTGATCGTCACGCCATGGATCAACAAGTTCTACGTGCTCGACCTGCGCCCGCAGACCAGCCTGGTGCGCTTTCTCCTCGCGCAGGGGTTCGACGTTTACATCACCAGCTGGAAGAACCCCGGCCCCGAGATGGCCGAAACGCGCTTCGACGACTACCTTGCCGAGGGCGTGATCGAGGCAGTGCGCGTCGCCTGCGCGGTGAGCGGCTCGCCGAAGGTGCACGCCGCCGGCTACTGCATCGGCGGAACGCTGCTCGCCGCGGCCATGGCCTGGCTAAACCGCCGCATGGCACGCGACGCCGTTCCCGTGTCGAGCTGGACGCTGCTCGCCACCCTGATCGATTTCCAGTCGCCGGGCGACCTCGAGGTGTTCATCGACGAGGCCAGCGTGCGCTGGCTGTGCGACATGATGAAGGCGCGCGGGGTGCTCGAAGGCAGCGAGATGGCGGCGACTTTCCGCCTGCTGCGCTCGAACAGCCTGATCTGGCACTACGTGGTGCACGGCTGGCTCTACGGCGAGCGGCCGGCGCCCTTCGACGTGCTGTACTGGAACATGGACACCACGCGCATGCCGTACCGGATGCACGAGTACTACCTGCGCGAGATGTACCTGCACAACCGGCTGATCGAGCGCGACGCGCTGACGCTTGCGGGCGAGCCGATCGACCTGGCGCGGATTCACCAGCCGCTGTACGACGTCTCGGCAGAAGACGACCATATCGCGCCCTGGCGGCAGACTTTCCGCATCAACAGCTACGTCACCGCGGCCAAGCGCTTCGTGCTGTCGAGCTCGGGTCACATCCTCGGCATCGTCAATCCGCCGCAGGGTCCGGCCGCGTCCAGGCACAGCTTTCTCGTCGGCCCGGCGCACCGTGGCCAGAGCGCGGAAAACTGGTACGCCCAGGCCGAGCGGCAGCCGGGCAGCTGGTGGCCGGACTGGGCGGTCTGGCTTGCCGAGCGCTGCGGCGCGCCGGCGTCGCCCCCGCCGCTGGCGAGCGCCGGGTTCCCGAAGCTGTGCGAGGCGCCCGGCGAGTACGTGCTCGAACGTTAACGGCCCTCGAGCTGCGCCGACTTCTTCGGCGCACCGATGTTCTGCTCGGTCGGCGGCAGCCGGTGCGCGACGCCCTGGTGGCAGTCGATGCAGGTCTTGCCTTCCTCGAAGCCCTTCGGATGCTGATCGTTCGCGCGTCGCGCCTGCTTGCTGTAGTCCATGTAGGTGTAGGCGTGGCAGTTGCGGCATTCGCGCGAATCGTTTGCCTTCATCCGGTCCCACTCGTGCTGCGCGAGCTCCGCGCGCTTGGCGCGGAACTTCTCGGGCGTGTCGATCGTGCCCATGAAGTGATGCCAGAGTTCGTTGGTCGCCTGCACCTTGCGCGCGACCTTGAAGATCCACTCCTTCGGCACATGGCAGTCCGGGCAGGTGGCGCGCACGCCGGTGCGGTTCTGGTAGTGGATCGTTTCGCGGTATTCCTTGTATACGTTTTCCTGCATCTCGTGACAGGAGATGCAGAAGGTCTCGGTATTGGTCAGCTCGAGCGACCAGTTGAACCCGCCCCAGGCGACGATTCCCGCAGCGAACAATCCGAACGCGGTCCACGGCCCGACGCGCAGCAGCATCGCCCACACGCGGCGAATGAGTCCTTTCTTGTTACTGTCCTGTGCCATCACTGCGCTCCCTGTCGTCGGTTCACGCGACGCCTTACTTGCGCCCGGGCTGGGCGAGTGCGTCTACGGGCTTGAAGCTGTTGCCGACCAGCGGCTTGGCGTCTACCTGCGGAACGTGGCACTGATTGCAGAAATAGCGCGAGGGCGAGATGTTCGCCAGCTCCGCGCCGCTCGCCTGGTCGCGGAAATGGGTCAAGCTGACCTTGGTGGCATTGGCTTGCTTCGCCTTGCTCCAGGCGTGGCAATCCATGCACTTGTTGAAGTTCAGGTCGATGCGGTAGCCCTCGATCTTGTGCGGGATGAGCGGCGGCTGCTGCACGTAGTCGCGCGGAATCGGACCCTGGTCCGGGCCGCGCTGGTGCTGCTCGACCTTCGCCGTCTCCGTGATCGGCGTCGCGCCGCGCAGCGACTGCGGCCGGTCCTGCGCGAGCAGGCTAGTGGACAGGGCGAGCAGTGCCGCAGTCAAGACGGTCAGCAATCGGGTCGGTGCCTTGCTCATGGCCAACTCTCCTGTGATGAAACCGGGTCGTCATCTGAAATACGTCCTGGGCGCACACGTCGATGCAGCGCCCGCAGTGCGTGCAGTTGAGCGACGAGACGATCGCGCTGCCGTCGCCCTTCAGGGCGGGGCGGATGATCTGCGGCTCGGGGCACACCGCGTAGCAGTCGAGGCAGTCGTCGCAGGCGGCGCGGCGAAGCGCGCTCACCTTGGGCACGCCGGTCAGGTTCAGCAGGCTGTAGGTCGCGCCCATCGGGCAGAGGTGTCCGCACCAGCCCTTGGTGGCGATCAGCAGGTCGTAGAGGAACACGCCGAGGACGATGGCCCAGGCTGCGCCGAGGCCGAACAGCAGGCCGCGGTGCAGCAGCGACACCGGATTGATCCACTCCCAGGCCAGCGTGCCGCTCGCAAGACTGGCCACGAGGATCGCGCCGAGCAGCCAGTAGCGCGTGCTCGGCGAGGGCGCGCGAGCGCTCTGCAGATTGAGGCGGCGGCGCAGCCACGCGGCGGTGTCGGTGACGATGTTCATCGGACAGACCCAGCTGCAGTAGACGCGCCCGCCGACCAGCAGGTAGAACGCGAGCACGATCCCCGCGCCGATCAGCGCCTCGCGATACGGCAGGTGGCCTGCGGCGAGCGACTGCAGCAGGAAGAACGGATCGGTGAGCGGCAACCTGTCCAGCGTCAGGCTCGAAGTGAGCGTGCCCCGCACGATCCAGATGCCGAGCCAGGGGCCGAGCGCGAACGCGAGCAGCAGGCCGAGCTGCGACGAGCGCCGCAGCAGCAGCCACTTGTGCGCGCGCAGCCAGCCCTTCTTGCCGATCGCCTCGCGTCCGGGAATCCGCGTCATGAGCCGCCCCCGGGCCGGCGCACCGGCAGCTCGAGCACCTCCTGCGGCAGGAGCGACTTGCCCGCCTTCGCCTTTTCCTCCCAGCCGAGACGATAGTGACGGCCGAGCTCTCCCTTGGCCTGCTGGATCGGCAGCACCTTGATCGCCGCCGTCTCGAGGACGCAAGCGCGCTCGCACTTGCCGCAGCCGGTGCAGGCGTCCGAATGCACCACCGGAATGAACATCGCGTGCTTGCCGGTGCGCGCATTGCGCTGCATGTCGAGCGTGATCGCCTTGTCGATCAGCGGGCAGATGCGGTAGCACACGTCGCAGCGCAGGCCGTTGAAATTGAGGCAGGTCTCGTGGTCGATCAGCACCGCGAGCCCCATGCTCGCCCGGGCGATGTCCTCGAGCCCGCGATCGAGCGCGCCCGTCGGGCAGGCCTTGACGCAGGGAATGTCCGGGCACATCTCGCAGGGCACTCTGCGCGGCTCAAAGTACGGCGTTCCCGGCGCGACGCCGTCGCCGAACGCGGAGAGCTTGAGCGTGTCGTAGGGGCATGCGCGCACGCACAGGCCGCAGCGCACGCAGGCGGCGAGAAACGCGGGCTCGGC
>Ga0210138_1000187_pt1 | contig 15173 bp, 19 predicted proteins | sample Browns_ThreeSqC__FD_184850 | JGI IMG/M metagenome (GOLD analysis project Ga0210138, IMG submission 184850) | Wetland microbial communities from the San Francisco Bay, California, USA, that impact long-term carbon sequestration -... | ecosystem: Environmental > Aquatic > Marine > Wetlands ... | reverse complement strand
TCGCTCCAATCAAGCGCACCGGCTAGCGTCGCTGGAGGAGTTCGACCGATGGGTAGACGATGCGGCGGCCGAACTCGATATCTGGCCCTGGCAAGCGAACCGATTCCAGCCGGCGGAGCTGATGACGATGCTCCGCGGGCGGCAGCGCAACTGGAACCGGGAATGCCTGCTCGTCGCCTGGAGCACGTACATCATCGCGGCGTCGTTCGGAGGCTTCCAGAACACGAGTTTCGCTCGGTTCCTGGAGCAGTATCCGCCGCCGGGCTACGTGCCGAAGGCCTAGAAGGGTACGGGATCGCGGACCGCTCCGGGAAGTACGCAGCCGATCGCGCCGGCATCCTTGCCGGAGGTGACGTGAACCCGGAGCAGATCCTTCGCGGCGAATGGAAGGGTCTCGGCACCGACCTCTGGTCCACACGCACCGGGGTTCGTGGATACTTCAAGGGACATGCCGATAGTGAGGCGCATGACCTCGGCGGTCTTGCACGCGGCGACGTGTTCCTCTGCGGCTCTCCTCGCCTTGAGTTCGAGGACGAGGTCGCGGCCCCGCTTCTTCATCGAGGCGAGTCGTGCTTCCGCATCGGCGCCACTGGCCGTGAGGCACAACCGGAATGCCTGAGACGACGAGTAGAGGACGGTTTCCTTCGCGATCTCTTTGACGACCGGCTTGCCGGCGGTCTCGGCCTGAGCGAGCAGCAGCATCAGCAGAACAGTGGACATGGTTGCACCCCGGCCGAAAGGGTCGCGCCATCTACTGGCGCATGTCAAGGGGCCACATGGGCGACGTGAACCTAGGCTCCGTCAAGGCCAAGCTCGAACTTGACGCCTCGACGCTGGATCGCAGCGTTCAGCAGGCGACCGATGCCCTAAAGAGACTCGGCGCAAGTTCAGAGCAGACAGCCAAGTACCTCGAAGAGATGATGAAGGTCCCGGGTGAATACCGGGATGCCTTCAACGCCGCTCTTATCGCCCAGGCCAATGCCGTCGAGAATCTCGGAAACAAGATCAAGGAAACCAAGGGTTTCCTCGACGGTTTCTCGGACACCTTCAAGAAGGGGCTGCTGTTTGGCGGGGCGTTCGAGATCGGACGGAAGTCTGCCGAACTACTTCTCGGAGGCATCAAGGATCTCGGTGCCGGAATCGTCGATCTAGTCAAGCGTGGCAGCGAAGTAGAGAAGATCGCCAGTTCGTTCGATGCGTTGAGTGCCAGCGTCGGCCAGTCTTCGGTGGCGATGCTCAAGGCTGCGCAGGAGGGATCGCGCGGTCTCATCACGAACTACGATCTCATGGCTTCAGCAAACAAGGCCATGATGCTCGGCCTACCCATCACTGCAAAAGAGATGGGAACCCTGACGACAGTAGCGACCGCCCTCGGTCGCGCAATGGGCCAAGACGCGACGAAGTCGTTCAATGATCTGATCGTTGGGGTAGGTCGTGGTTCAACGAAGATCCTCGACAACATCGGAATCGTGGTGAAGGCGAAAGACGCCTATGAGGCGTACGCCACAGCGCACGACACCACCGTTCAGGCTATGACGCAGGCCGAAAGAGTAACGGCCATGTACAGCGCGACTATCACGGCCGCCGAGGCGCGGGTTGCTTCCCTTGGTGAGGTGTCTTTGACTGCGGCGGAACGACTGCAAACAATCAAGGTGGCGTGGTCGAATTTCACCGAGGAACTTGGACGATCGATTCAGACGAATACGGAACTACTCGTCGGGCTGGACATGCTTTCCAAGGCCCTGACCGGGAAGACTGGCACCACGTTCATCGAAGAGGTCAACATTCACCTGAGCAACATGGTCAGGTGGATCGTGACTGCCCAGGGCGCGTGGGACGGATTCAAGGCCCGCATGGCATCTCCCACGAAAGAGGGAGGAATACTCGAGGGCGCATCGAAAGCGCTAGCCGAGTTCGACAAGAAGGTAGAGGAAGAGAAGAAGAAACAGAACCTGGCCGGACTCAAGAATCTCGGCAAGGAGATGTTCCCTTCAGTCTTCGCGCTCAATAAGCCTTCCACTGGCGAGGGCGGTGCAGAAGACAAACGGTTGCAGGCCGAGATAGACAAGCTCTCAGGAAAAAAGGCGCAGGAAGAGATCGACCGAATCACCGCGGCAGTTAAGAGGCTCGGGCTCGATGGCGTAGCCGACGTGGATGCCCTCGGCAAGAGGCTGGTGACGCTTGGTAGCGAGGGAGCCAAGGTTCCCGAGAAGCTCATGGGCACGTGGTCCGACGCCTTCATCAAGGAAGCCAGTAAGGTCGGGAAGTTGCCCACGAACGCCGATTCGCTGAAGAAGAGCATCGCCGATGCGTACAAGGTCAACAGCAAGACGATCAGCGACGCGCTCAAGGCGGATGAAGAGGCTTGGAAGAACTTCGAGAAGACGCGAGCCTTCATCAACAAGGAGACCGAGGACATCATCCAGGTGCAGCTTCGTGACGGTACGCTCTCAATCGGTGAACAGTACAAGCTCCGCGAGCAGCAGATCATCGCCTCTACGCAGACCCAGATCGATGCTATCCGTAGGATGGCCGACGCGACCACTGACCCAGCACAGAGGGCTGCGCTCGAGGAACTCATTAAGCAGTGGGAGAAGATCCGCGACAAGGAGCTGGAGGCTACCAAGGAGGCACAGCGGTACGCGCAGGTTTCGAAGCTGTTCCAAGACTTCTCGGATGTCCTCGGCGGCATCTCGGACGTGTTCGATGCTATCGGAATCAGCGCCGACTCGACCATCAGTAAGATCGTCAGTGGCCTGCAGACGGCTGCCGCGAGCGTAGAGGACTTCTCCAGGCAGACGACGACAGCAGGTAAGGTCGGCTCTGGGCTCAGTGCGGTGGCGAACATCTATAAGACTGGGCAGCAAAAGGGAGCGGCCGCGGGGGCTCTTTCTGGTGCTGCTACCGGAGCCGGCATCGGATTCATGGTAGGTGGCCCGGTAGGCGCTGGCGTAGGTGCCGTGGCTGGAGCTGTCGTCGGACTGATTGGAGGACTGAGGAAGCCCGAGTACAAGAAGATCATGGCCGACATCGGCAAGTCCTGGGGCGTGAACATCTCCGAGGGGCTTGCCAAAGAAATCGAGCAGATCGCCAAGACGAACAAGATCAGCCGTTCGCTTGCGGAACTCCTAGACGTCAGCAAGATCATGGGCGAGTCCGGCAAGGACCCGCGCACGTTCACGCGCCAGATCGGCGACCTGATGAACGCCATCAAGTCCGGCGCCGTGCCGGCGGCGCAGGGGATGGAGGAGCTCGGCAAGGCCTTTAACATGGTGGCGGACGCGGCTGTCAAGTCCGGCACGGTCGGGGACCGGGCCCTCGTGGGACTCATCAAGCGCGCGCGTGAGCTCGGCCAGATCACCCCCGAGATGAAGGCCTTCGTCGGCGAGCAGCTCAACTCAGCGCTCGAGGGTATCCACAAGTACGTGGCCGGCATTGAGGCGATCAACAAGGCGGCGACCGCGACGCCCGAGGAGCTATCGAAGATCGGGGCGACGTCGGGTGTCGTGTTCGGCGCGATGTTCAACGCGCTCGTATCGGAGAAGGGCATCGTCGGCGCCGTCGATGCGATGAAGGGCGACTTCGACGCACTCAACAAGACCTTGACGGATACGCTGGGGCCGGAGGCCACGGCGCAGATCCTCGGGCCCTTCGGCGCCGCCTTCGACACCATCAATAACGAGAACCTGCGCCCGATCTTCGACGGGATCGACGGCATCACCCAGGCGATGACCGGGCTCGCAAACGCCGGCTACCTCTCGGTAGACCAGTTCGGCGCGATGCAGGACGCGACCGCGCAGCTATTCGACCAGGCGATCGCGGGCGGGGCGGATACCAAGACTGCGTTGCTCGCGGTCGCGCCCGGTATTCAGGCGGCGATCAGCGCGGCAGAGCAGTTCGGGGTCCCGCTCGACGCGGACATGGCGCGGCTCAAAGAGATGGCCGAGCAGAACGGCATTACCTTCAAGACAGATCCCCAGGCCGCCATGCTCGACGTGCTGGTGTCGATCGCGCAGGTGCTCGGGGCTGACGTCCCCGAGAGCGCGAGGCGGGCGCAGGGAGCGATGCAGGACCTCGCGAACTCGGTGCCCCACGACCTCGACGTGAACCTGAACGTCCACGAGAATCGCACCTATAGCGGCGGCGGTGGTGGTGGCGGGGAGACTCCCGCAGAGGCCAGCGGTGGTGGTGGAGGTGGGACGGAGATACCGCCACCACCCGAGTACATTCCGGGTCGGCGCTACGACGGATACCAGCACGGCACGGGCGGCGTGATGGACTTCGGCCAGGGCACCCCCGTTGTGCTGCATGGCCGGGAGGCGGTTGTCACCGAGAAGCAGGCGCAGCAGATGGGCGACAACGTGAACGTGACGTTCAACGCCACCTTCAACGTGGACCCGCTGCAGTCTAACGCTGCCCGAAACGACCTAGCGCAGTTCGTCATCGACGAGTTCATCCGACAGGCGAGAACGTCGCCGATGATTCGGCAGCTACTACGCAAAGATGGCGGCCGGGGATGAGCTTCTTCGGAAACTTCGCTACGACCGCCGCTAGGCTAGCCGCTTCGCTCGAGCCGGTCCTAGAGATCACGCTGAACTCGGCGACGTGGGATGGCTCGGCCGAACTCAACCTCTCAAGCGCCGCTGTGCGTGCGCGGGGGCGCGCCTACGATCCCCGCGTGCTCGACAGCGGATGGAAGTCGATCACCCGACAGATCGACATCCGGGCGTCCGGCCTGGAATCGCTCCAGACATCAGTCACGGTAGCTGACTCTGACAACAAGCTCCGCAACGCGATAGTGACGAGTGTGGACCAGCGCAACAGCGCGGCGGCGATCTATCGCGTGATCCCCGGAAACGACACGGACTACGCCTCGCTATTCACGGGCATCCTCGACTCTTGGGAATTCAAGCCCGGCCAGGTCATCCTCAACTTCAAGACCGACGACCGGGCCCTGAAAAGCCTTCAACCGGCGTGGCCCTACCTCAAGTCCGAGTGGTTCTGGATGGCGGCAGACGCCGTGGGAACCTATACGCAGATCGTCTACGGGAAACACGACTCGACCGGCCTCGATCTTGACCACGGGCTGATTCCGACCGTGCCGCTCTGGTTCGATGCGACATCCGCCTGGTACGGGACGAACATCGGACCTGCGGACCTCATCAAGGATGTCTACGTGCGGACCGGGGACACCACGGTCAAGCAGGCCTACACGACGGCGAACGCTGCGGGCAACGCATACGAGAAGATTTACGGCTCCTACGCCGGCGGCAAGATTGTCACCATGATCGAATTCAATGGGGGCTTTTTCCCAGCGGCCGATGCCACTGTCACATGCGACCTGTACGGATACGCGGCCACCAACAGCGGCGTCTACGACGGCACGGCAGCGCTCACGAACCCCGTTGCGCAGATGCGGCACTTCCTCATCAACTTCGCGGTCGATCGCACCAAGGGCTACATCCCCGGCAACTGGGATGATTCCGACCCCATCATCGACGTGTCATCCTGGACGATTGCCGAGGTCTACGCGACACAACACGGCCTCGAGGGGAGCCGCTATATGACGGACCAGCGGACGTGCCTGGACATCTTCCGCGAGTGGCTGGAGTCGTATCCGATGTTCCGGGCCTTCTGGAACGCGGAGGGCAAGATCGAACTCGCGGTGTTGTCGGCCGACTGGCCCGGATACTGGAGCGGAGACGAGACGAGCAATCCCCTGATCCGCCGCGAGAACGAGCTATCCGCGTCGTTCTCGTACAGCATGGATACCTCCGACATCACGGGCAAGATCAGCGCACAGTACCTCTACGACAGCGCTGGCCGGAAGTTCCTGCGGAGTCTAGACGTGCAGGACTTATCGTCCAACATCCTCTCCGACACGTCCTATCAGCTCTATTGGTCGCCGTCGAGGGTGGTCTGAGATGCCCAAGGCTCAGTCGGTATTCTCGGCGATGTACGGCTGGCATCCGCCCCCGAAGGCGATCGCGGTGGAGTCATCGTCAGGGGTGCGCGACAGCGTACGCCTCAATGGGAAGTTCAGGCTGCGTCATTTCCGTTCGGCGGCCCTGATCGATGACCGCGTAGTCAAGAACACGATCGTCGATGTCGGAAAGGCTGGCGTGGCGGGGCTCATCATCCAGACGGGGAGTACGTCTCCCTTCTCCTACATCGCGCTCGGGACGGGGACGAATGCGGCATCCACGGCGGACACGGCGCTACAGACGGAGATCTCCACGGGTGGCGGCGAACGGGCCCTGGCAACCCTAAGTCGCGTAACCACGAGCGTTACGAATGACACGGCTCAGCTCGTCCACACGTTCACGTTCACGGGGTCCTATGCCGTAACTGAGGCTGGCGTCTTTAACAGCTCCTCGAGCGGAGCGACGATGCTCTCACGCCAGACGTTTGCTCCCACTTCGGTGGTCGCGTTCGACACGCTGCAGGTGACCTACCAGATCGCCGTCACGGGGTCTACGTAGAGCCGTGACTGCATACAACAAAACGCTAACGGAAACCGTCGGCGCCGACGACAGCGTAAGGACGCAGTTCTCCTACGTGTTCGTCACGAACTCAGTGAGGACGTCGCTTTCGTTGATGCTGCGGCTGCTCCGCAGGCCGGTGCGGTATTTCACAATCGACCTGCCGCCTGTCCACGCCTACGTCGAGCCCGGGGATACGGTATGGGTGTCGCATGTGCTCATGCCGTGGACGACGGAGTACGATGGCTCCGATTGGACGACGTATCCAATGCTGGTCGTGTCGATCACCGACAGCGTTCAGCCCGCAAAGGTGAGCCTGAAGTGTATCGACCTGCGCGAGATCTACTGTACTTGGTGGTCGCCGTTCAGGACCGACATCGGGATGACCCCGGATCTCAATGGGATCGCGATCCTCGACCGTGCCGGAGGATGGTATACGACGCGGGACCAGTTAGCCTACGGTGAGCGGCCCGGCGGCGACAACGTCTTTCAGGAAGTGCTTGCGAATACGCAACTCATCGACGGAGCGGGACTCTGGATTCAGGGTGGAGCGGACGTCAATCATCTGCTCAACAGCACCTTCAGCGAGGGGACGGGGAACTCGTTCACGAATTGGACCTCGACGACATCAGGGGCGGCGATCGCGGTGGAATGGAAGCTTTATACGCTGATCGACGCGCTTGGATTCCAGCGATCGTGCCAATTGGCGACGTATGCGGCAGGTGAGAACGCCTACCTGAGCCAGACCGTCAACACGATGGGAAACAAGAAACTCTATGCCCGTGTCTTCTACAAGAACGGCGGGGCTTACGATGACCTGACGCTACGCATCCAGCGGTCAGACAACAGCACGTATTGGCGCGACTCCGACAGCACGTGGCAAGGGTCCGCCACGGACAACGTGATATCTCCGAAGTCTGGAGTGGTGAACTCGCTCCGATGGGTGTCGAATCTGATCGACCTGACTGGGATCACCTGCAACCTCACCGTCTCGCTCGGGCACTTCAGTTGCGCGTCTGCTCTCGCGCAGATCACGCAACTTCAGGGATGCGAACTCATCGAGATGACGACCGATACGGGGCCATACTGCCGGTGGCGATCGCCGCTTCCGACGAAGGCCGCCGCGGTGACCCGCGTCCGCGACCTGACCTACATCGTCAACAGTACAGCCGTGGGCGTCCTGAGCACAGAGCGTGGATTCGTCAAAGTGACGGTGACGCCTCACTGGGACCACGCCGACTTGGTGGACCAGGAGATCAAATACGTCTGGTGCTCAGACTTCGACAATGCGACCGATAACAACTTCTTCCGCTTCTACTACCAGCGGATCGACGCTTCTCTCGGTGGCTGGTACTTCGACCAGAAGAACGGCGGCACGGCCTATGCTGTGACCGGAGCCAACCTGGTTACGAGAGACACGGCCTATACGGTCGTCGGACGTTGGAACTCTGCCGGTAATGACCTTGGACTCCCGGGCCAATTCATGGACGTTTGGGTCAACGGCACCAAGAGCGGCACGGGCTCGGGCGGCTATCCGATTCAAGGGGCAGACTCCGTATGCAACGTCTACCTTGGCGCGACTCCGAACGCGCTCGGGGTGTCGGCCTACACGGGATTCGATGGGCACTTCACGGATCTGGTGATTGGAGAGCACTGTCCGGTGGACGACGAGCTCTTGAGGCTTTAGGACCATGTTCAAGATTCTCACCGGCCCATACCTCAACCATCTGACTCGAGTGACGACGGCTCCAGTCATGGACCCGATCGCGTTGACCGGCTTCGCAGTGACGAACCTCTACGATAACCGGGCCAGCATTCCGTGCATCTTCAGTACGGGGCAGGACCAATCGACCGTCACGATCGATCTGAATCTGATCCCGGGTGGAGGGGACTTCGAGACGGGGACGGAACTGACCGAATGGACCCTGCTCGACACCGGCACTCCTACGATCGAGTCCAATCCGAACACGGGGTACGGGAATCTCCGTCTGACTCCGGTGGTGGATCAAGCGTTGATGGTCCGGGATACGACGGTTCGGGCGGGAGAGGTGATGACGTTCACCGCTGCCGCCGCGGCGAACTCAACGATGGCGACGTCGTCGGTGCTGGTGCGGAATCGGCAGACGGGACGGTTCCTGACGTCCACGGGCGGATGGGTCGCATCAACGGGGGGATACCTTACCGGTAGCGCGATCATCAGCAACGCCGCGACAAGTTACGCCACGGCGGCTGTGACATTCACGGTTGAAGATCTCGACACGTGCAAGACCGATACCGTGACGCTGCGTGTGTACCTGCTCACGATCGGTTCCGGTGGTGGAACATACGGCGATTTCGACTCGATCGGACTCTGGCCGCATACAACGTTCGTGTCGGTCCATGGGCACAACTTCAGCCCGTTCATCACGCCGACGCTGCAGTATTCTGTCACCTCGACGAGCTGGAGCGACGTCAGCGCGATGACGGTACGCCGGGACTCGTTCTATCTGGCGCTCGGCTCGAGTTCGACCGTGACGTCGCGCTATGTCCGCCTGCTACTTGACGGCTATCCCGACGTGGGGTCACTGCCGTACATGGGCGAACTCGTCCTGGGGCAGTACTACAGCCTGCTACAGAATCCGAACTACGGCGGCTCGATCACGTGGACGGAGAAACAGGTTCGGTTGCAGAGCTCAATCGGGGACCAGTTCGTTCATCTCCACGGCGGCCGCCCCGTTCAGTCGTTGCTGATGTCGTTCAACCTGTCGAGCACCGAGGAATACGAGCAGATGTGGCGGCAGATTTTCCGTGGCTCACGCGGCGGATCGAACCTGTGCATCGTGGCTCCAGAGGAGGAGGACGGCGAGCAGGTGATCATGGGCCGGATTCGGGAAACGCTGACGGTCGCAAAGCACACTCCCCGGGCGCGGACGGCCGAGGTAGAAGTGGTCGGATCGCCGCTTCCGAACGTTTCGGATCAGGTATACGTCTACGATGCCCCGATAACGGTAGTGAGCACTGGAGAGAGATAGAGGAGGGGCGGGGCGCCTAAGCCCCCGTGGGCGCGAGGTCCGGCGCCGAGCCCGAGCCGCCCCGACGGCCATTATCGCACGCCGCGCCACCATCCTACGTGCGCCCGCTCGCTTTCCGCCTTGCGTCCAGAATCCAGACTTTACAAGAGGCTCTGTCGTGCCTGTCATTTTGCCTTGACAGGATACGCAGCGGAGCGTATCTTACACACATGGACAGGATGAGCAAGGCGGCGAGGCACAGCGTGACACCGAGCCCGGATGGCTTCATGGTTGTCTCGGGCACCTCGCGCGCCAGTTACCTCGTGGTGCCGCTGGCGATGGGCGGTGCGCACTGCACCTGCAAGGCCGCGCGCGAGTCGAGCGTCGTGGCGTCCACCTGCTCCCACGTCGAGGCGGTCAAGGAGTTTGTGGTGCGCTTCAACGCGGAGCGGCGCGAGGCGGTGGCGAAGGACCCGCAGATGGTGCGCTGCTGGCTGTGCGACGGGGTGGGGCGGATCGAAGTTCGGCCTGTCTACCAATCGCTCGGCTCGACGGCAGGGCGGGTGACGACGTACCAGCCGCGCGTCGAGCGTTGCGCTCAGTGCGGCGGGCTCGGCTACGTCAAGAGGGGGGCGTGATGCGCTTTCAGATCGCGACGCAGGCGCAGTGGCAGACGGCCGCGCGGGCGCAGAAGGCGACGCAGCGCGCGCTGCGGGCGGCTGGCTACATCTCGACGGCGCGGATCAGGGACGACCGAATGCGGACGATCGCCCACATCGTGAACGCTAGCCGGCCGGGACCGTGGGCTGAGTCGGAGGAGCGGATCGCGGTCGCCTCGGTGCGGCAGCTCTACCGCGACAACGCATGGCGCGTGGAGTACTGAGCCCGTGACCCCCGACGACGCGATGGCCGAGACGCTGCGACAGATCGCCGCACGGCTGCTGGCCGAGATGTTGCGCGCCAGCTTGAGCAAAAGGAAGACTGAGCCATGATCCACTTGCAGGAGCGTCGACGCCACGACCTGGCGGGCCGCATCGCCCGGGCCACGTTCCCCATCCGCTACTCGTACGGGGAGTTTCTCGACGGCTTCCCGTGCAACATCGTGGGCCACCACTGGGTCGAGGTGCCAGAACTCCTGCGCCGCAGCAAGCGAAGCGACGGGCGAAAGATGCGTTTCAAGTGCTCGCGCTGCTTCCTCACCGGCGGCTTCACGAACCGATAGGGGATCGTCATGACCGACCGCCCAAAGACGGACTGCTGCGGCTACTGGGTCCAGATGGGCCCGGACGACGGCGGGGCAACTAGGGGCCACTGTTACGAATGCGATGAGGAGTTGTGCTCGGCCTGCGCTGCGGTCTTCGAGCGCGAGGACGGCTACGGAGACGACGGAACCGGCATCCGCTCCTATGCGCTCTGCACGGATTGCCACGCTGAGCGCGAGTACCGCCGCGCCATGCGGGACTGGCGCAACGACTCGGGAGTCTAGCCATGCACACGCTCAAGAGCCTGCGGGCATCCATCCAGTGGTCGCGCTACGTGGCGAGCACGATCCTTGAGAGGCTCCCCGAGGGTGGCGTCACCTACGAGCTCATGGCGACGATCATCCGCGATTTCGACCGTGCGCTCGAGCGGCTGAGCGCCGAGATTCTGACCCTTGCGAGACATGGTGATTCTGCGTAGGCTCCCCTGCAGCGGAGGGGAGATGACGAGCAACAAGGTGCGCAGAGCGGCGGCGATTCTTGGCAGGGCGGCGGGCAAGGGGGAAGTCAAGCGGCGCGGAGACGCCGCCTACTATGCGGCGCTCAGGCTGTCACGGCCGGGTACGGTGACGATCGACGACATGCGCGCGACCGCGAGCCTGATACGCGAAGTCCGGCATTCGATCCACGCCAGCGAGTACGACAAGCACAAAGGATGGGAGCGTGTCGCGGCCTGGCTCGAGCGCGAGGCCGAGCGCCGCGAGCGGCTGAACGAGGCACGGGCCCGGCAGCGCAAAGTCCAGTGACGGTCACTTGAAACTGGCGATCCGCCTCTGGACCCGGCTCCCCCGACCGTAGCGCCACGAGCCGGGCCATGCTCTCGTTCTGATCCTCGCGCGCGATCACCGACTGGAGGGTGACGAAGCCTAGACCGGAAAGTTATGGGGAGTCAAGAAATGGGCTTGACATAGGCTTGCACGTACGTTAGATTGCGCTTGGTATGGACGAGAACGACGTGCCTGAGCCGCTCAGTCCAGGTGCCGCGCTGGTACAGAAGCGGTGGAACAAGACTACGAAGGCCGAGCGGCTGGCCGTGGCTCGGATGCTCGTCGAGGCGCGCCGGCAGAAGCGGCTGGGCAAGGCTCAGTCCAATCTGGCCAAGAGTTCGAAGCGTAAGTCCTGAAGCCTTCAATGTCTGAGGGGATCGTGTCCGCAGAACACTGGATTCTAGCGACAGGCGCAAACGGGGACGCGCCCGGTGCCCCTCAGTCCGGCCAAGTTCGGTCTATGCGGAGGGGATGATGGGCACACCGGAGCCATTCGAGAACGGGTTCAGGCGGGTCAAGACAAATAGCGTTGAGCACGATGCGTTCGCCGCCGCCGGCTGGGTCGTCATCGAGCAGGACGGGATGACGACCATCATGCACGCGCCGCGCCGCGCGAGCGATCAGGCAACGCGCGCGACCGCTGCGGATCTCCTGAAGTGGCGCCGACTCGAGCACGAGGTTCGCGAGCAGCTTGCCGTCGAGCTCAGCGAGGCCCTGGGCATCACGATCGACGCCGGTCAGATCCGCTGGGTACTCGATCAGTTTCGCGCCCGCGTGATGAAGGAAGGCAACGGGCGCACGGTAGTTTCGGGCCGTCTTCGATAGAGCCCGCGCATGTGGGCATCCCTGTCCGCTGTTCGCACTGCCATCGTGTTCGCGGCGACACCGAGTCGCACGAATGGCGGGACCACCCGGCGAATCTGCCCGGTGAGGTGGTCGGGTTCTGCAAGACCTGCGGGGATCTACTCGCGCTATCGGGGAAGCGCAAGTGGGAACGCGAGGGACGGGAGCTGCGTCGCAAGCGTGAGCGTGGATACGGGCCAGCCAAGGACGAGACGGCAATTTTTCGGGGAATGCGAGGGGAGGACGGTATGAGCAACGTGACGGCGATCGTCGAGGCGCAGGCGACAGGCCTGCCGGCGACGATGGACAACGCGCCCGCGGTCGTTCTCGCGGAGGCGCAGAAGGCGGCGGCGGCGCTCAAGGATGTAATCGCGCGCAAGCCGAAGCCAGTCCTGATTAACGGGGAGCAGTACCTAGAGTTCGAGGACTGGCTCACGGTCGGCCGCTTCTACGGGGTGACGGTCGGTTCTGAGGGCGAGCCCGAGTTTGTGGAACTCGCAGGCGTCAAGGGTTTCAAGGCGACCGCGATCGCGATCCGCAATGGGCAGACGATCAGCCGCGCAACCGCGTACTGCATGAGCGACGAGGACCGGTGGACGCAGGCGCCGACATACCAGATCTGCAGCATGGCGCAGACGCGGGCGAACGCGAAGGCATTGCGAAACGTCCTGAGCTGGGTTGCGGTGCTCGCGGGCTACAAGCCGACGCCGGCTGAGGAGATGGACGGGGTCGACGGTCACGGGGCGGCGCGAACGGCGGCGACGGTGCCGGCCTGTCAGAAGTGCAAGACGGCGAAGAAGGTGATGCCGTCGAAGTACGCGAAGGGTGGGGTGCGGCCCTGGTACTGCCTGACCTGTAAGGCGACGTGGGGCAACGCCGAGGAGCCGCCGTCGGAGCAGCAGGCCAACGACGAGCCGTGGGAGCCGGAGGACGAAGCCGGAGCGCGGGGCTAGACATTGGCGCTCATGTTTCGTCACGCTGGCCACGTAGACGACAAGGGGATGTTGCATCTCCGAAGCGTGGCCGCGTGGCGAGCCGCGATAGCGAGGCACCGCGAAAGGGACGTATGGCTGTGCATTGGCCGGGCCTCGCCGCCCAAGACCCGCGAGCAGATGGGCTACTACCGCGGCGTCGTGCTCCCGCTGCTCGCTGAGGAGTGGGGCTGGGACGACCGCGACGAACTGCACTTCCGGCTGAAGGAGAAGCACATCCCGCGCGAACTCTGGACGAAGCGTCGGCTCGGAGCCGAGGAATTGTGTGAGCCGCCGTCTAGCGCGGATCTGACGCAAGAGCAATTCTCAGAGTTCTTGACGGCGGTCATCACTCAGGCGACCCACGACGGGATCGTGGTGCCGGAGCCGCATCGCGTGGAGCAGATAGCGTGAGCATCCACGCCGCCGTCCTGCGATCCCGGGAGTGGCAGTGTCTGTGTGCGCGCGGGATCAGGGCTGCCTCGTGTGCGCAGTGCCTCAAGTGCGGGATGCGCCGGCCGCTCGACACGGGCTCCCAGATCGCTCTCACGGCGGCGGCGCTCCAAGCACTCGACGTGTTCCACGTGGCCCGCGATCGCCACGGCAACGAAGCTGCGGCGATGGGCGAGGTGATCGTCTGGCTAAAGGAACGAGGGAGGGTTTGACATGGCCACCAAGACCGAAGTCGAGCGCTTGCTACAGCAGATACGGGAGGACCCCGACGCGGGCCGGGCCTTCGGCTGGGAACTCCTGGGACTCTGGGCACTCACCGGCCTCGTACTCTTCGGGGCGGTCGGCTTCGTGACGCTCGCCATCCTCGGGTCGGCATGGCTGTTGAGTACCTACGGCTGGCTGCGGGTGCTCGCTGGGGTCGCGGCGGTCGCTGGGTCTTGGATCATCTTCCACGCGCTCGTTCGCATGGACCTTCCGCCTAGCCGGCGGGCCAGGAGGGCGTATCGGTGAGCGATCTCGAGGTGATCCGGGCGCTGTTCGTGTTCTGGGCGGTCTGGCTGCTGCTCACGATCGCAGACGTGCTGATCCACTCCGCGCGGGTCGGTGGCTGCGGGAAGGCAGGCGGCGACGTGACGGGCGCTGTCCACACTCGCCTTCGGGCGGGTCCTGCCTTCCCAGAGCCTCCGGCAATTTCGCCGGACTCTAACAGAGGGGGCGAGGATCGAGAGATTCCTACCCGTCTGGGCTACGTGAACGACGACGGGGCCGGCCTGTCCCTTGGGCCGGCCCCGCTTTCGTGGGCAAAGGTGGGCGCGCGTCTTGGGGCCGACATCCCTTCCCGGTTCCCGGCGCAATCCAGCGCGACAGAGGCAGACGCGCGCCCTCCTTCGCTCGCGGACAGGAAATCCGCGTGAGCCGCCATTACGCCATAGAGCGAGACAACGAAGATCGGGCGGCCAGACTGCTATGGCCGGGCGATACACCCGACGCCAAGCGTCGCGGCGCTTCCGAGTGTGGCTTCTGCGGGGCATCTCTACCCCAAAACGGCAATCCGGGCAGCCCCCGGAAGCACTGCAGCCCGGAGCACCGTCGCGCAGCCTGGGATCGGGACCACCCACGCATCGGTACGCAGAGGGCCCTGGACTGGACGCCTCGGGCCGAACCCGCTGTCCCCCCCTCCGACCCCGGCATCCCCGCCCCCGTCCGCAAGCGAGCCATCTCCCTCAACCGGGCCCTGCTCGCCCGGCTCCTCGACGGGACGCACATCCGGAGCGACGAGGCGCAGCAGATCGCGGGGAAGCGCTATAGCGCAAGGTTGAGCGATGTTCGCTCATGGCTGCGGGGCTTGGGCTACGTGGGCGACCCGCTGCCGGTGCGGTGCCTGGACGGGGAGGCGCGGATGTACTCG
>Ga0210138_1000186_pt1 | contig 15176 bp, 24 predicted proteins | sample Browns_ThreeSqC__FD_184850 | JGI IMG/M metagenome (GOLD analysis project Ga0210138, IMG submission 184850) | Wetland microbial communities from the San Francisco Bay, California, USA, that impact long-term carbon sequestration -... | ecosystem: Environmental > Aquatic > Marine > Wetlands ... | reverse complement strand
GACGCTGGCGTTCCCGAGACCGGCGCGGAACCGCTTGCTTGTGTCGCCCATCGCGGAGACCTCGCGCGTCTCCTGCCCGTCGTTCACGCGAACCTCGAGGCAATGATCGGAGAAGTCCGTACCGCCCACCTTGATCATTGCGTTGGTGCTGACGATGATCGCCATGTTCTTCTCCTAGTTCCGCTCTCGCAGTGCTTCAAAGTTCACGCTGAAATGGTGCTGCGCGTTCGGGTCGCCGATCTCGCCCGGAGGCTGATAGAACGGCGGCTGCAACTCGCGCACCAGCAGATACCGCGTCCCGCTCAGGGTCGTCTCCGAAAGCTGGTCGAGCGCCTGACGAATCTCCTCGATGAGTTGGCGGGTTTCGAGGTACTGACTGAGCTGCCCGATGACCGCGACCTGGAAGCGTGCGATCTCGGCTACCGGATCTCCCAGACTCGGCCCCATCGCACGCAGCGGAGCGCGGCCGGCGTACTCGACGACTGACACCTGAATGTCTGAGAGCGCCGTCTCGGGTACGGGCATCGCCCACAGGTTCGTCCCGACCGTGAGGCCCGACACCGCGCCCCCGAGGTACTCGGCGATTTCTTTCGTGAGCATCAGCTCAACCTAGTCCCGACGATGTCGTAGATCCGGTCACGGATGCGGCGCAGCATTCCGCTCTCAGCCTGAAGCAACGGAACCTCGAGGAACTTCCACTGTCCGACCTGCGCCCAGTGCTTGTACCGTCGCCCGCTCGGGCTCACGCCCCCCGTCTTGCCCGCTCGCGGATTCTCGTGGACCGCCGCAGCGTAGGGCCCCCGGTAGCCGAAGCTGATCGACACCTTCGAGCCTTCGACCTTGGCCGCCTCGTCCACGAATGCGTGATCGCGCCGCAAGCCGCCCTGATCCACCGGGGCGTACTGCGTGACGCTCACCCCCTCGATCGCGCGTGCCTCCTCGTGGAGTGCGACCGCGACGGCGCCGCGGACCTGGTCTGCGTAGGCCCGCAGGTTCCGCATCACCTCGTCGATTCCCGTGATCGTGACGGTAGCCATCAGATCAGCACCACCTGATGATGCAGGCCTAGGTCGTCGTAGACCGGCTGCGCCGCGATGATCGGGGGATTCGTGTGGATGCCAGCCGCCTGGACTTCCGTCGGGACCGTGATCCGGTCAGAGACGTTGATAACATGCCGCGTCCCGTCAACGTCGTCCACGTCGAGGATCAGTATCCCCTTCGATGCGATATCCTTGTGCTGCGGGTCTTTCGTGAGCAGCGCGGACGGCTCGAAGCGGGCAGCGAACGTGAGTGGGTCGTCGTAGGTGCGCACCGCATACCCTCGCCCGGACGTGCTCGCATCCATGGCGAGGAACGGCTCGACGGTGATCCGCAGCGGCATGAGCGCGATGAACTCCGCGGCGAGTGCCATCACGGGGTGTCCAACTCGTCCACGACTGACCCCTGAGTGGTGTTCAGCTTGCCGACGTAGGTGCTGTCGAGCTGATCCACGGTGAACGACGGCTCGACGAGGCTCGTGTCCTGCTGGTTCGCGGACTTCTCGGCGACGAGGATGCCGCCCGCGTGAGGCAGCGCCTGGTAGGCGGCTCGGGCCCGCAGGTTGACCGCCATCTCGTGGTACTGCTTCGCCCGATTGCTGTAGCTGATCCGCAGCGTGCCTACCGTGGTGTCCACGAGCGTCGCGTATTTCGCCGCCAGCCGGTCGCAGCAGATGGCGGCGGCCGAGCGCGGACCGCCGCCCTCTTCGAGCGAGAACTTGATCTCCTCGTCGGTCAGGAGCGGTGCCGTCGAGACGGTGTCGCCAAGGTAGAACCGTACCTTGTCGATCTCGCGCGGCATCGTGTCCTGATAGGTCCACGTCACCGAGTCACCTCGACGCCAGGTAGCTCAAGGTCAACGATCCGGCGGCGGTTGATGCGATCGTCGAGAAGCCCCTGATGCCATTCAGTTGCGGGAACTGCATGAGCACGGTCGGCGGGACCGTGAAGCCGGTGGTATTCCCGCTCGTCGTGGTGATGTCGAGCAGGAGCGAGTTCCCGGCCGTCAGGTTGTAGAGGTAGAGCGACGTCGCCCGGAACTGGTCGTTCCCGGTGCTGAACGCTACGCTAGCCCCACAAGTCGATACGGTGATGGTGCCGCAGAGAGCCATGCTCTCACCGTTACGAGTTCAGCGTGTGGAAGACTGGAAACACCGTCGCCGCGAAGGAGCCCGTGGTGTTCAGCGAGTAACTCAGCGTCACGTTCGAGGTCGAATCCATGTTGTACAGCCGGGACACGCGCACTCCTCCCGCGGTCACTCCGCCCGTGCTGCCCTCGGTCGTCCCGGTGTAGACAGCCCCGAGCAGCATCCCGACGTAGCTCGCGGAGTAGAAGGCGTTCGGAGAACTGCCAGAGCTCGACACCGCCCACAGCAGCTTGATGCCGGTCGAGTTGACGGGGAGGTTCGCGGCAAAGCCCTGCGGCCACGTGGTGAGCAGACCCAAGTTTAGGAGCCCGCTCGTCGCCGCGGTCGCGGTCGTGACCTTGACGTAAACGTTCTCCAGCACGTCGCTCGTGCTGAAGCTGAAGCCGGTCGTCGCGTCCACGGTGCTCGCGGCGGTCGTGATGCTGATCCCTCCGACCTCGGGGAATCCGGGCTTGTCAGCACCGAACTTGCCGGCTAGAGCCTTACCCTTCGTGAGCCTGTTCGACATGGAGCCTCCTGACTAGGTGCGCACGTAGCCGCGCGATGCGGCGGTCTTGTCGAGATGCAGCGGCGAGAGTTCATCCTCGAGCTTCGCCTTGGACTCGGCGCGCTCGTCCTCCTGCTGTGGCGTGAGCTGGCGCGGGGTGTGCCGGTCGCGTCCGTGGGTCGCGAGCGCCTCGTCCGTCACGAACTGCGCCCCGCACTTCCCGCAGGCGACGATCGTCGCCCGCTTGTTCGCGAGCGAGACGTACCCAAGCCGAACCAGCTTTTCGTCGTTGACGAGTCCTTCGAGTTCCAGGATCTGCCCGCGGTCGAGACGCTTCTCTGAGCCCGGACGACCGTACTCCATGCTCCGACGTGCAACGTAGAGCGTTGCGCCTACGGCCATGACCTGCCTCTTCTTTCTCTTCGGAGGCCGGCCCCGCCCAGGGAGCCGACCCCCGTATGGTTCGTCTCTTACGAGACGACGCTCGCGCAGTAGGCGCCGGCCTTGGTGACGATCGCCTTCTGCTGGTAGTACGAGTTGCCCTCGATGATGTCCACCTCGAGCTCCTCGTTCCGCATGCGCTTGATGTACTGGTTCGCCGCGGGGACGCGCTGCCAGACGACGGTGTAGCCGGCAGCGGGAGTCTCGAGCGACGGGCCCGAGGGGACGAACATCAGGAGCGCGTTCTTGCCCCAGATGCGCGTGTAGCTGACCGAGGACTCGGCGACGCCTTCCTTGGTGGTCGTCTGGATCGCCGAGCCGACGTAGACGTTGTCGCACTCGATCATGCCGGCGAACACTGCCGGAGCCACGGGCCCCTTGATCGGGGTCGTGTACTTCAGCATGTCGATCACGTCCGGGTGGTACTTGAGCTGGGTCCAGACCTGACGACCGATGACGAGCGTATTGGCGTCACGGCCGAGGCCGCCCTGCAGCGTGTCGCGCCAGCCCTGGATCTCGGTGAGCGGAGACGAGGACGAGTAGTTCGACCAGACGACGCTGATCGTGTTGTCACCCGCCGAGGCACCGCCCGTCCACACCGAAGCCGCGAACAGGTTGGACGCGAACGCCGCCTCCCGACTCAGGTAGAGCAGGTCGGTGACGAGGTTGGTTGCGAGCCGGTCCTGGTCGTAGACCGGGGCCGCCATGTCACGCACCTCGTCCGGAATCTCGTGCCGGACCGAGAAGCGGTCGCAGAAGTACTTCGTGGTGCTGTCCACCGAGAAGCCAGTCCCCTGCGACTTGGTGCCCGGCGCGCGCATCCGCGCCTCGTTACGGAAGAACGCGGACTGGTTGATGATCGGCAGGATGCCGCTCTGTTTCTGGACTGGCAGCAGCGGGAACAGGTTGTCCGCGATGTACTCGGCGTTGCGGTAGCCGATCGAGACGTTCGTCAGCAGGGCATCGACCCATACTTGACTCGGGGTAGGCTGAGGCATCTTGAATCTCCTTCTTTCTGGCCGGGCCTACGCGGTCGCGCCCGCCGTCTGGTAGCTGAACGGCCCGAACAGCAGGATCTCGATGAGCTGACCCGAGACGCCGGAACTGGCGCTCTGTGACGGCCCGAGCACCCAGCAGCCGGTGGTCGCTGTCATCGCGGTCCCCCAGGTGGTGCAGGCCATGAAGCTGCCCTGCGTGATGGAACCCGAGCTTGAGGCGACGAGCTTGCTCTTGCCGAGTAGCCGGACCTGAGCCACGTGCCCTGAGGTCGGCGTATTCTGCAAGATCCCGATTGCGCGGGTCACGACGCCGATGGCGCCGCTCGACGCGGTGCAGAGGTCCACGTAGCCGGCCGCGCTCGAGGACACGATCATGTACTGCTTCGTCGAGAGATCGGTGGCCGCGATGAAGCTCTCGTCGTAGATGAACGGGGATTCGGCTGCCATTGCTCAGTCCTCCTAATTCGCGTCGCCGCGGTTCGGCGAGCCCACGGTCACGCTGCGCGTGTACTCCACGTAGAGATCCGGCTGTTCAGAGAACAGTTCCTGCAGCGCCTGGTCGCGCGTCAGCTTCTTGTCGGTCGACTTGCTGATCCGCTCGGCGATCATGCGGTTGATCTTCGCCAGAGCGCCCTCGTCTCCCTCGCCGTCGCCCGAGTTGCCGACCTCGCGGAATAGCTTGCCCTTCTCGATCTGGGCGCTCGCCGCCTTCAGCAGCACGGTCAGCGTTTCGTAGTCCTCCTTGGCGAGCAGGTCCTTCGCCCGTTTCAGGAGTTTCCCGGTGTCCTCGGGCTTGCCCGGCAGTGCCGGCATCGCCTTCTTCACCTCGGCGATCTCGACGGCCTCGGCCTTCTCGTCGCGCAGTTTCTGGATCTCAGCCCCCTGTTCGACGAGCGTCTTGCGGATGGACTCGGGCAGCGCCTCGAGCCGGCGCTTCTCGATCGCCTCGGGGGTGTTCTCGTGCGCGTCGACTCGCTTCTGCAGCTCGTCGCGCTCCTTGGTGAGGGCATCGACCCTCACGCACGCCGCATCGAGGTCGGCCTTCAGCTTCTCGTCCGCCATCGCGTCCTCCTTCGGCCGACCACCGGCCGCCTTGTTCGTGTCGTCTGCATCGGGCTCCATCTCGGCCCCGCACTGCGGACAGACCTTGGTGCCCTTCTTCATGCTGGTATCGCACTTCTTGCAGCGCGCCATCTCGTCCACGTTGACCTCCGTGCTCGTCGGCTGCATCTTCGCGGCCTCGTCGCCGATGTTGAACTTGTGCTTGGCTGCTTCGAGCTTCGCCTTGGCCTTGGCTTTCACCTCGGCCGGCATCTCCGTCTGGTTGAAGCGAGCGAGCGCGTTCCTGACGTGGGCTGCGTCGTGTATCGGAAGCTTCCGCTGCTTGCGGCCCTCGGAGTCGGTCCAGACGGCTGCGAAGTCCGCGTCGGACATCTCGCCGCGGGACTCGCCGCCGAGTTCGGCCTTGCAGACGGCGCAGTCGCAGTCCGCTGACTTGAACAGGAGTACGTGCGCGCCCTCGCCAGATGCGGGATCGTAGTTGGCACCCTTGTCGACCAAGTCAATGCGCTTGACGCGGAGCTTACGAAGCAGGGTAGCCATCAGGCCGTGACCTCTTCGCGCTGCGCCTGCCCTTCGATGCTGAACATGAGGCGCGAGCCGGCCTTGACCTTGGCGAACGTCTCGGGCGGAACCTCGAAGCCCACGAGCCACGCCTGCGGGACGAGTCCTTCCGGGATGCCGAGAGCCTTCTGAACCTCGGCGGTTAGGACGACGCTGGCGATGAGCTCTGAGGGGGCCGGGCCGGAGTGCATCTCGCCGCCCTGGCGATAGTCCTTGACGAACCGTGCGGCCGCGTCTTCGAGGTCCGCCGGATCGATGATGTCGCCCTGAAGGTCGATGACGGGGCGACCGTCTTTCGTCACGGCTACAGATGCGTAGCCGTAGACTCTGCGCTGCTCTTGCTGCTTTGCTACGACCTCGAACTGAAGAAGCGCCAGATGCGACCTCCGGTGGTTTGGATCACCGGGCCGCATTCCGCGGGTAGGGGTGAGCGACTGCACGTCCTACTACGTCTAGGGCCTCAGTTTAGCACGCACGTCAATGGGATTTAGGCTGAGTCGGTCACACTCATGTGGACCTTGAGGCTGATCGCGGTCGGCATTTTGACGAGCTGGATAGACATCGGCACGCCCCGCCGGTAGTCCACGAACACCGCGAGCCGGCCATCCAGGGCACATTCGCCGTAGGAACTATCGATCGTAGCGAGCCGCTGCAGGACACCATCGTCGAGCAGAAACCGGGGCGGCGTGCTCATACGACGTTGACTTGCGCCCGGGGCAGCGGCTTTGACCCTACCGCGACGGCAGTGGCGCGGCACCTACAAGCGGGGTGAAGGGGGGGGCCGACACCACCGTCTGTTCCGTTCGCGCTGATGAAGTGCCCGTCCGGGATGCTCGCCCGCGTCCCGTCCAGATCGGCGCATTCCTCACAGCACCGATGGTCCTCCGTCGCGGTCCACTCCTGCTCCGTCCTGGTCGGATCGATGAAGCCCTCCACGATCCCCTGCCGCCATGCCTCGTGTCGTGCGTACTCCGACGCTCGAGCCATCTCGGTCCGGGAGATCAGCTCGGCCCGATACCGCGCAAGCCGCTTGAAGTACCGCTCCGCCCGTGCGTCCACCTTCGCTGCGTCGAGCCCGTCCGCCGTGAGTCGCTGGCGCAGGTTCAGCACGGCCCGCGCCTGCCGCCACGTCAGCCCGATCCCCGTCTGCCGGATCTGGCGGGCTAGCGTCGCGGTGGGGACGTTCAGCCGGAAGCCCTCGGCCACCAAGTTCCGCAGCGCATCGCGGGATGAGTCGCCCCACTGTCGAATCAGGCTTCCGGCGTTCTGGCGTACCCAGTCGACCGCCTGTGGCGTCAGGATGTCGAAGGTGTAGCCCAGGGCGGTCGCCACGTCGTCGCCCTCGATCTCGTAGGCTTGGCGTAGCGCCTGTGGGACGGCCGAGCGTAGGAACGCCTCGCCGAGTTCGACACGGATAGCCTCGACGGCGGCCTCGACTTCGCCGCGGTCGACTGCATCGCGGATGTCTGCGAGGCGTGTGGCGCCCCGGATCTTGTCGAGAGCGGTGAGCAGGGCAGTGCGGATGCGGCGCTCGAGCGTGCTCAGAGGTGGTAGCTTCGGGGCCGTGGCTTTCGCGACTGGCTCTGGGAAGGCGATCATGAACAGACCGCCGCGAATGAGCCGTAGATCTGGATCAGCACTTTCTGTCCGGCGCGTGCGTCGTGCATCGCAACTCCGAAAGGGACATCATCACGCATCACAAGTTCCGAACCTTTGACCGGCTGACGCGCTAACCACTCGACAAAGACATCGTCGCCGCGCCTCAAGAAGCGCCCCGTCTCTTCCCTTGGGATGGACACCGGCAACGGCATCGCAGCGATCACGATCGCCCCGCAAGAGGTCGCGTCGGTTCATCATGTCCAGTCTCCCTCGCGGAACTGCTCATCCTGGGTCAGCGCGCGCACGGCTCGCCGCCCTACGATCCGATGCTGTGCCACGGGCGGCAACCCATTGCCCGGCCGTTTGTACGCCAGTGCCTCGTCCGTGATTATCTCGCCTGCCGCAATTGACCGCGAGGCCACGACTGAACGGCGGGCGGCCACCCGCATGGCCGCCGCCTCCTGCGACTCGTCCCCGATCGACCCGTGCCCGCGCATCTGTTCTGCGCGCCTGACGTGATACCGCAGTGAACGCCACTGCCCGGGGTCCGCTGAGAATGCATGATCTGGGCCCGGCGTCGTGCGATCCAGCGTAAAGTGCTTCTCGATCAGACACGCACCGAGCCATGCCGCGCCCACTGCGGCATCGATCCCGTCGGTATGGTCTGAGTAGCCGACTGGCGCCCCATAGGCCCGCAGCCGCGTCATCCGCAGCAGGTTCGCATCCGCTGGCGAAGTCGGGTACGAGGAGACGCAGTGCAGCAGGATCACCGGCACACCGGCGGTCGCCTCAATAGCGTCCTCGACCTCTTGCGCGTTCGCCATCCCAGTGCTCAGGATCATCGGCAGGCCAAGCGCTTCGAACTGGCGCAGCAACGGAATATGTACGAGGTCGTCGCTGCCGACCTTTATGCACGGCGCCCCGAGCGCCATGAGTAGCCGCGCGTGATCGAGGCTATCAGGCGTCCCGAAGAAGATCACCCGGAGCCGCTTACACTCGTCAGCGATGGCCGAGAACGCCACAGTACTCAGTTCGTGGCGGCGGAACAGTTCGATCTGTCCCTCGCCTTTGTAGACTGCCTGCGGAGAGCAGAACGAATCCGCCTTGAAAGCCTGGACCTTAACCGCGTCTGCGCCAGCTTCAGCCGCTGCGCGGACCATCTCCAGGGCAGTGTCAATGCTCCCTCCGTGGTTCAAGCCCAATTCCGCAACGAGGAGCGCGGGCTCGTGGTCGCCGATTGCGCGCTGGCCGATCTGGAGCTTCATGCCCGCCGTTCCTCGCGGATCGCCTGAGCCTCTGTCTGTAAACCATAGTCGTCACGCATGTCGCACTGCGCTTCTGCGGCAGTCACGATCAGGGCGCGTAGTCTCCGCACCTCGGCCGCGAGCAGTGCGAACCATGCAGGATCGTGCTCCGTCTCGGTCTCCAGCCGCTTCAGTCGCGCCTCGCTAATGCGCCGGTTGCCGTTGCTGTTCATGCCAGATCTTCCAGGCCACCCAGCACATCCGCCACCCGATCCACGTCCTCATTGCTCATCCCCGGCCAGATCGGGACCGACAGCGTTGTGCGGGCCGCCATCTCTGCGTTCGAAAAGTTCTCGGCGGGAAGGTGGAGCTGGCGATGGAGGAGTTCCCAGCTCTCGAGCGGCACGATCGTCTCTATCCCCGCCTGGGCGAATCGCGCCCTGGCCTCAGCCACGCGCTCGAGGTGGATCACATAACGATACCAGCCGCGTGTCCGATCATGCGTCCGCTTGCGAGCGATGTCGTAGCACGCGGCAACCTGGGCACGCCATGCGTTCTCGTCGTCCAGCCGCTTGAGCCGAGAGCGCCCGATGGCGGCGCCGATGTCCGACCATTGCCAGTTGAAACGGTCAAGCAGTTCCCGCTTGCCGTCATAGTCTCTTCGGTCGCGGATATCCTCGATGGCATCCGCAGGTCCGAGCACCGCGCCACCGCTCCCGCAGCCGAGCGGCTTGGTCGCGCCAAACGAGATCACCGACAGCGCGCCGAGAGAGCCGCAAGGTCTGCCATCAAGGCTCACGCCTGGCGCATGCGTGAAGTCTTCGATGCGGTCGTCTGCCACGGGGCAGGGCATGCCATAGCTGTGGACTACGATGTCAGCAGCGGGCGTGTCCAGCGTGTGTTCTCGGCAATCCATCGGCTCGACCAGCGTCATGTCGTCACGTAGGGCATGGTACAAGGCGACGCAGGCGTAGGTCGGCACCTTCCAGAGCGCAGCGTCGTGGACCTGGGCCGCAAGTCGGATTGCCGCAGTCCCACTGGAAACGCAAGCCGCGTCACCACCAGGCCGGAACCGTGCCGCCAGTTCCTGCTCGAATGCCGCCACCTCTGGACCTTGGCCGATCTGCCCAGAGTCCATTACGCGGGCGACGGCGCTTCCGTCCTCGGGGCGCAGACAGACGCGATTGTGCTGGATCATATGATCCCGGCGCCGATGCCGCCTGAGCCATGTCGATAGACGTTGACAGTCCCAGTCGTGAGCACCCCAAGCGAGCCCGGCCCCACGTTCATCAGTAGGTCGATCACCGACATCCTCGGCACGAATCCCGGCTGCGTCTGCGGGTACGTCGGATGCTGGTAGTCCTGGAAGCGCACCTCGATCCCGGCCGCGCGGAACGCCTCGACGTCGGCGTAGTTGCGCCCCTGTGAGCCGAAGATGTACTCCGTCACGCCCCCTATCGCCTTGCACATCGACAGCACCAGCTCGGACTTCGACCCCGCGAGTGGCCCGAGCGTCGAGGCCCGCCTGATCGGACGCTTGAGCCCCAGCGCGTTCATGCACCAGCGCAGCAGCAGCTCGTCCAAGTCCACAAGCCGCTGCCAGTGCGTCGCCATGTAGAACGGCTTGAGCTCGGGGCCGTAGCGATCCCAGAACGGGGCCTTGTGGTAGGCAGCTTCGATCGAGCGCCAGTGCTTCCGTCTCCAGGTCGAGTCGCCCACGATGCGGACCTCAGAGAGCGGCACCTCGCGCGAGTGCCGTATCGGAACTGTGAGCATGAGCGGCCCGGCGTTCGTGAGGATCTTGTTCCGATTCTCGAAGCCGCTGTCTTCGGCGGAGACGATGTCGAACAGAACCATCTCGTCGGCCTGTGCAATCTTGTCGAAGAGACCGCACCAGGGCATGTAGGTCGGCTGGTGCGCGGTGAGCACCTTCATGGCTTCACCGCGAAGCACAGCGTCGGCGACCACGAACAGCGCTCCCAGCGCAGCTCGGGATCGAGCAGCGCCATCTCCTCTGGCCAGATCCCGCCAGTCACGACGACTCCGCCCTTCGGCATCAGCGGCACCATGAACTTGAGCGCAGCGCGCGTCGGCGCCGCTTTCGTGAAGTCCAGGACGAGCAGCGCGATCCTCAAGTCCTTGTTCCTACCCATGTACTCCGGGATCGTCTCGGCCGCGTCGCCCCAGACGAACTCGATGCGCTTCAGGTGTCCGAGCGGCCGATTCAGGTCATGTAGTTTCGCGAGCCGCTCGAGGTCGCTCTGTACCGCAGGATGGACACCAAGGTCGAAGCCCACGACCTTGCGCGTGTAGTTGTATGGCTCCAAGATCGCCGCGAGATGCGCCCAGCCGAAGAGTCCCGCGCCGTCCCCGATGCCGCCCTCGACTATGAGGCCATGGACTCCGAGGATGCGCTGATAGATCGTGTCCTGGACCATGAATCGGGCGATGTTCTGGCGTGGCGTCCAGGCAGTGAAGTTGCTGAACTGCTCGACGCGCGTCTGGTGTGAAGCGAGCGCGAGTACTTCAAGGCCATCGAGGAACTTGCGCTCTTGGCCCGTGCGCGTGGCGTAGGGGTCTGTCATGATGACACGCGCTCGTAGAAACCCGGCTCGAGCATCATCGCCGCCGCCGTCACCCGGGACCATGGCGGGATCACCGCCCCCTTGAGCACCACGCCGGCGCCGATGACGCTGTGATGTCTGATCTGGCAGCCCCCGAGGATCGTCGCACCCTGGCCGATGAAGACGTGATCCTCAATCACGATCGGCCGGCGCTCGATCATGTCCGTGAGCCCGACGCACCTGCGGTGGGAGTCGGCACAATTGATCGTCACGAAGGCCGCGATGTCCGAGTGGTCCCCGATCACGATGCTGCTCGCGGTGCCGTTGATATCTGCTGGCTCACAGATCTCCACGCCCTTACCGAGTTCGACGTTGCCGTGGATCTGGACACCGATCGGGAACAGGTACGGCTCACCCGGCGGGTGCATGAATCGGCAGAGACAGAGCGGGAGATCTTCTGCGAGCTGCGCGAATGCGCCGCAGCGGGCGCACCAGTAGCGCCTCGAGGCTGCGAGGGGAGCGACCCTCATGCCGCTACCACCATGTCGAAGTAGTACGGCGCCTGCTCAAGCGAGGGGCTGATCGGCGTGATCCATGACCGCTTCCAGCCGCAACCCTGAGCCATTCGGAGCAACTCCTCACGCTTGAAAATCGCGCAGTTCTTGTGGACGAACATGAACGGGTTGCTCGACACGAATCCGCGTCCGTCGGCCTTTGTCACGCGCCGCATCTCGCGGAGCACCGTCGCATGCTCGTCGGGTGGGATGCATAGCAGAACACCCGACAACAGCGTCTTGTCGAAGGTGCCGTCACCGAATGGCAGCTTGACAGCATCCCCGACCACCGTCGGGCGAAACGCTTCGATGTAGTCCAGGCCGACGTAGCCGGCTATAAGCGGACGCAGCCGCCTACCCATGAGGCCTTTCGCGCAGCCGATGTCTAGCAGTGAGTCCGTTTCTCGCAGTTCGAGCGCGGCGACTGCATCGGCTACTAGGATGCTCGTCTCCTTCTCGCTGTAGCTCGCACGGGCGGACGCCTGCTCTATCGTGGCGTTGCTACGCGACGCGAACAGGTCGTGCCAGAACTGGCGAAACTCAGCCGCTGGGACGTCGCTCATATCAGGTCCGTGATCACTTGAGCCACGCGGCGCACGCCGAGGCCGTCCACGGTACTCCGGGCGAAGCCGCTCATCTGCGCCGCCAGCCCTGGCACCTTCGCTACCTCCTGCGCCATCGTCTCGAGTTCCGACTCGTCGGTCACGAAAGCGCAGCCGCGGAGCATGAGCCCGCGGGCGTTCAGGTGCTCGCCAGGATTGCGCGGGTAGACGATGGTGGGCGTCCCGACGCACGTCGCCTCCATCGCCCGCATGCCGCCATAAGTGATCGCCACGACGGCGGTCGCCATCTGGACCGCCAGGGCCCGGACGTCCCACTGGTACTTGACCGCCCGCAGGTCGATGATCCCGGAGCGGACGTGCGTGACTTTGCGCTCGGCTGAGAACTCGGGACGCAGCAGAGCGTACTCGGGTCCGGCGAGCACTCGCGCCTTACCGCCCTGGAACATGTCCACCTGGGCACCGACGCTACCGCAGACAATCAGGTCGCCGTCGTTCGGGACCGCGACATCGACGATGCGGACGATGCGCTTGCCTATCTGGATCGGCGGCACCTCGTCGCGATCGAGATCCAGTACGATTACGTTGGCGCCCGACATTAGCTCGGCTGCGGGCGGTGTTGGGTGCAGATATGCCGTCACGCCATAGGCGAGGAGCGCGTCCGCGAGCGCCTGGCAGCGAACGGCGTGCCCGCTGCCCGAGGTGCTGTGGAAGATGGAGGCTACGCTCATGCCCGCCCCATGACCGCGTGGGGACGCTCATACTTCGCGTTCAGTGCCCGCAGGTCCGGCCGGCTGTCGAGGAAGTGCAGCACCTCTGCGTAGCTGGGCGTCGCCTCTCCGAAGTGTCGATAGACCTCCCGCACCACGGCCAAGTCCTCGTGATAGTCCACGGTCAGCCGATAGCTGCAGAGCCCATCGGCCGGCGCCGGCAGATTGCCGAGCCGGAAGATCGCGCCCCCGGCGCTTGCCCGCGTGATCCAAGGCGTGACGTGCTCCCGGTCATACGCCGATCGCGCCTGTGACGTTGCGATCGCCAGCGTCGCCCGCGACATCACCTCGACATCGAGCCCGTGCGGCCAGGTGGATATCAGGTTATTCGCTGTGAAGTCGAGGCTCAGACGGGCGTCGAGATGCAGCGTCACGGTTGCGTCGATCACCCTCGGGTCAATTAGTGGGCAGTCCGCAGTAACCCGCACCACGATGTCCGCATCTGCCGCCTCGGCCGCCCCGAGGTATCGGGCGAGGACATCGTTCTCGGGGCCACGGTAGAGCGCCCAATCGCTGGCGAGACACACATCAGCCAGCACGTCGTCCTTTGCTCCATCGGGGATGGCGACGACGATGCCATGGAGCGTCCGCGCCCGCTGCATGCGAGCCATCTGGCGGGCGATCATCGGCTCTCCGCACACGTCGGCGAGGACCTTATCGGGCAGTCGGGTGCTGCCTCGACGCGCCTGCAGGATGGCCACGATGTTCATGAACTACGGGTCCGCCTGCCTCTGATGAGTTCGGGGGCGAAGCGCGGCTTGGCGACTACGTCGGGTGCCATGTAGGTGGTCGGCGCGGGCGGCTCGTAGCCTGCCAACTTCTCCTGTGCCTGCGGGACCGAGATGCGGTCGAACATGGACACGAACTTCACGGCGTCGCCGCCGTGTCCGCAGGTGGGGCAGTAGAAGACAGCCGGCTCCTGGCGCACGCCCATGAGCGCCGGGACGCCGTGGCGGGCGCAGAAGGGACACGCCCACTCGCCGCTGTCGGTCGGCCCGCCCAACCGTGCCTTGACGACCTCGATGATGCTCATGCGGAAAGTTCCTTTCTGAGCGCGTCCACGACGCGCGTCACGTCCGCTTCGGTCATGCCTGCGTGAAGTGGAAGGCTCAGTTCTTGGTCACTCCAGGCTTCGGCCTCGGGGAACATGCCCTCGTGGTAGCCGTAGCGCTCTCGGTAGTATGGCTGCAGATGGATGCACGGGTAGTGGACTTGGGCGCCGATGCCCTGCGCGTTGAGCATGGCCTTGACGGCATCGCGGTTGCCGTTCTTGATGCGGACGGGATAGAGATGCCAAGCATTCGAGAATGGATTTCCGCCCTGACCGGGACGTGTCAGCCGGCCGTCTACTTCAAGCGCCTCCAAGCCGGTGTGGTATCGCAGCGATAGCAACTCCCGACGCTCTCGCATCTCATCGCACCGCTCGAGCTGCGACGTGCCAAGTGCCGCCTGGATGTCGGTGAGCCTGTAGTTCATCCCGAGCGTGACCATCTGCCCCGAGGCGTCCCGCCCGTGCGAGCGCAGCAGCCGCACTTCGTCCGCGAAGCCCTGATCGTTCGTTGTGACGGCTCCGCCCTCGCCGGTCGTGATCGGCTTGACCGGATGGAAGCTAAAGCACGTGGCTAGCGAGTGCGCGCAGGACCCGACGCGCGAACAGCCGTCGAAGTCCATCGCCCCGAGCGCATGACAGGCGTCCTCGATCACGGTAGCCTTGCCAGGAATCTGCACAGCCCGGCCAGCGTAATGGACTGGCACCACAAACTCGTATGGAGGATCATCGCGGCAGATCAAATTGCCAGTCGCCCAATCAACATCGTAGAATGCCGGCTCATTGCCGGCAAGAAGAATCGCATTCGTTGTGGCTACGAAACTTAGCGGGCTGGTTAGCACATGGCAGAATTCATGCTCACCAAAGAATCCGAGTTTGGTTCGCGCCGCTAGATACGCCAGCTGCAGCGCTGCCGTCCCCGAGCTCACGGCCACCGCGTACTTGCTGCCAACGTAGGCGCACAGGGATTGCTCGAAGCGCTCGACCTCCGGCCCCTGCGTGAGCCAGTCCGAGCGCAGCGTCGCGACGACGGCCGCGATGTCGGAGTCGTCTATCGACTGCTGCGAGTAGCGCAAGGGTTTCATGCTTCGTTCCTTCGACAA
>Ga0210138_1000185_pt1 | contig 15183 bp, 10 predicted proteins | sample Browns_ThreeSqC__FD_184850 | JGI IMG/M metagenome (GOLD analysis project Ga0210138, IMG submission 184850) | Wetland microbial communities from the San Francisco Bay, California, USA, that impact long-term carbon sequestration -... | ecosystem: Environmental > Aquatic > Marine > Wetlands ... | reverse complement strand
CCAGCAGAATCCGATCACCCCGGGACGGTCCGCGCGCGCCGCCCGCACCGTGCGGAGGTACGCCGCCGTGGCGTCGAGGTCGGCCGTGACGGAATCGGGCGGCAGGCCCGCGATCAGGCGGCGCGCCGAGTCGGCGTCGGTCGGGGTGCCCCCGCGGCGCGAGAGCAGGTCCGGAGCGATGGCGACGAAGCCGTCGCGCGCGAGCTGCTCCGTGGTTTGCCGGATGAAGTCCGACAGCCCGAAGATCTCGTGGATCACGATCACCGCGGGTGCGGGATCGCGGCGCTCAGGATACGCCAGGTAGGCGGTGACCGTGTCGGCCCCGCTCGCGTACTTCACGTACTCGGCGTGAATGTCGGGACGTGCGAACGCCCCGATGGTAGTGGCCACGATCGCCGTCACGATCGCCAGCCGCCACCCTGCATTGTCCCGGCTCATGAGCACCTCCGCTCGCCTGTGGCAGATGGCAGATGGCTGATAGCAGGCGCGTGACTGCACCCTGCCATCAGCCATCTGCCTACTCCGAATAGACGCCCGTCAACGCGCCTTCACCGGCAGGGGTCTGCGTCCGGCTCGCGAGCGCCTCCTCGGCCGCGCGCTCCACCTCGGCCGTCACGGCCGACTCGATCTCCTCGAGCCGCCGCTCGGGCCAGCCCCTTTCCTTGAGATAATCCTCGTACAGTCCGATCGGGTCGCGCCGCCCCCAGGCGGCGAACCACTCCGCCGGGAACGTCTCGCGCGCCTCGCGCTCGTCGTGCGTGGCGTGGCCTCCCATGCGGAACGTCTCCGCTACGAGCAGCACGGGCCCCTCCCCGCGGCGGCAGCGCTCGGCGGCGATCGCGCTTGCGGCCCAGGCGTCGAGCACGTTGTTCCCGTCGAAGCTCCCGCCGGCGATGCCGTAGCTCGCCGCCCAGTCGCCGAAGTCTCCGGGCACATGCGACTGCTCGAGGCGCGTCCCCAGCGCGACCTGGTTGTTCTGCACGATGAAGATGGCCGGGAGCTTCTGCACGGCCGCGAAGTTGGTGCCTTCGTGCGCCGCCGTCGTCTTGGTCGAGCCGTCGCCGATCCACGTCAGGGCCACCCGCGGCTCCCCGCGCACGCGGAAGCTGAGCGCGATGCCGGCGATGACCGGCACCACGTCGCCGACGTGGGAGATGGGCTGGAGCACGCCCCGGGCGAGGTCCCCGATGTGGAGATCGCGGCCGCCGGTCGGCGAATCGCGCGTGGCGAGGTACCCGCGCAGCATGTCGGCGACCGACATCCCCATCTCGCAGCACGCCGCCGCGTTGCGGATCATCGGCGCGACTACGTCGCCGCCGGGACCGCGCCGCAAGGCGTGCACCGGGCCGACGGTCGTCGCTTCCTCGCCCGTGCCGAGCCAGGCCTTGGAGATGATGCCGGTCATCACCCAGCGCTTGAGCTGGATATCGTGCAGGCGGGCGCGGAGCAGCCCGCCGTACAGCGCGCCCAGCCGATCGTCGGACAGCTCTCGGACCAGCGCGGCGCGTGCCGGGTCTCGGGCGATGGTGTCGTGGTACAGCCGGACGAGCGCAGGGTCCGGGCGCCAAGCGACGTACTCGGGAGGATCGAAGGCGGGGAACCGCTTCATCCGGTCAGGTGAACTTCCCCTTGAGCTTGCCGAAGAGCCCGCCGCCCCCGGCATCGCCGCCCCCCTCATCCGCCGCGAGGGCGGTCCCCAGATCGACGGCGGTCGGGAAGCGGTCGTCCGGGTTCGTCGCCATGGCCTTGGCCAGGGCCTTTTCGATGTGCACCGGGACGTCCGGGCGGACCTGGCGGATCGGGGTGGGCGTGCCACGCAGCCGCGCGATCATCATCTCCTGGGCGTTGCGGCCCTGGAAGGGCAGCTTGCCCGTGAACATCTCGAACGCGACGATGCCGAGCGCGTAGATGTCGCTGCGCGCATCGAGCGGCTTGCCGCGGATCTGCTCGGGGCTCATGAACTCCGGGGTGCCGAGGATGATCCCGGTCGCGGTGAGCTTCTGGATGGCCGCGTCGGCCCGTCGCTCCTTGGCGAGGCCGAAGTCCATGATCACGGCGCGCTCCGTACCGCTGTCCTCATCCACGAGCATGATGTTCTCGGGCTTGAGATCACGATGGATGATGTGGAGCTCGTGCGCGTGATGCAGCCCGGCGCACACCTGGGCGATGATGCGCACGCACTCGGCCATCGCCATCGGTCCGGCGCTGACCTCGCGGTCGGAGAGCAGCTGGCCCTTGAGGTACGGCATGACGAGGTAGATCAGGCCGTCCTCGGACTCGCCCAGCCGCAGGATGCGGCAGACGTTGGGATGGTCGAGCCGCATCGCCAGCCCTGCCTCGCGGCGCAGCCGCTCGACCGAGCTGCTGTCGGTCGCGAGCTTGGGCGAGAGCACCTTGATCGCCACGACGTCCCCGGACGAGATCTCCTTCGCCAGATAGACGTACGACATGCCGCCCTCGCCCAGCTTGCTGATGACCTGATAGCGGGCGTCGAGCATCTGGTTCGACAGGCTCGACGCCCGGTCGAGGCTCGGTGCCGGCCGGGGCGTGACCGGCGTGCGCACGGAGGTCTGCGACGACGGCGCGGCGGGCGCCGCCGACTTCGGCCGGCTCTGCACCTCGACGAGCATGTTGCCGTCCTTGGGGCAGAAGCGGGCGGTGGCCCCGTACACGGAGCCGCACTTGGGGCAGCGGCGCTCGCTCACTGGCGCACCAGGTTTCGGCCTTCGTTCTTGGCGCGGTACAGGGCCTGATCGGCCCGATCCACGAAGCTCTCGGCGCTCTTGATGCGGTCGTCGGGCTCGGGGAACGTCGCCAGCCCGATGCTGATCGTCAGGCTGAGCGGGTCCATGCCGGGGTCGGCGAAGTCGTGCCCTTCGACCCGCTTGCGCAGGCGCTCGGCGAAGTTCGCCGCGCCCTGCAGCCCGGTCTCCGGCATCACGACCACGAACTCCTCCCCGCCGTAGCGGGCGACGATGTCCACCGATCGGGCCTCGCGGCGCAGGATCTCGCCGATCTGGCGCAGCACCGAGTCACCGGTGACGTGGCCCCGCGTGTCGTTGATCTCCTTGAACCGGTCGATGTCGGCGAGGAGCAAGCTGATGGACAGGTCGTAGCGCCGCGCGCGGTCGAGCTCGGTGTCGAGCGCCTCGGAGAGGGCCCGCCGGTTGAGGCAGCCGGTGAGCGGGTCGGTGCGCGCCAGCGCTTCGAGCCGGTTGCGGTCGGAGACCGCCGACTGGAGGTCGTAGGCTTTCTCGATGGCGGCGACGGCGTTACGGATCACGGTCTCGGCGAACTGCGCGTCCGCGTCGGTGAGCGGCGGGTCCTCTCCCGTGGTGCGCAGGAAGAACACGCCCACCTGCTGGTCGCGCATCGAGAACGGTACCGCCGCCGCGGAGCGCGTGGCCACCTGGATGTTGTCCTGGGCCCACTGGTCCCGCACGGCCGCGTAGAGAGGGTCGGTAGCGACGTCGCGGACCAGCACCGACCGCCCGATGGAGAGCGAGTGCCGGATCTCGGGATAGCGCGCGAGATCGACCTGCAGGTTGCGCAGCATCGGGTTCTCGTAGGCCGCCACGACGACGCCCACGGGGTCGCCGGCCCGCCCGAGCACCATCGAGCACTTCGAGATGCTGAGCACGCGGGCCACCCGCCGCACCAGGATGGAGTAGATCTCGTCCGGCTTGAGGGAGTCGGTGACCTCCTGAAGGATCTCGATCATCGCGCCGCTCGAGCGCGCCTCCTCCCGCGCCCGGCGCAGCTCCTTGCCGGTGCGGAGGTGGCTTTGCACCCGGGCGAGCAGCTCGCGCACGCGGAACGGCTTGGCGATGAAGTCGGCCGCGCCGAGGCCCAGCGCTTTCACGGTAGCCTCTTCGGGCGGCATCGACGAGACCATCAGCACCGGGAGGTCCCGCCACCGGGGGTCGCTCTTCAGCCGCTGCAGCAGCTGCAGGCCGTCCACGCGCGGCATCATGATGTCGAGCAGCAGCAGATGGGGACGCGCCTCCTCGAGCTGCTCGAAGAGACGCTCGCCCGAGGGCGTGCTCACGACGTCATAGCCGTGCTCCTTCAGGATCCACGTCAGCGTCTTCACCAGCGACTGGTCGTCGTCGGCGACGAGGATCTTGGCGCCGGGGGCCTCGGACAATCGTCCTCCGTCAGTCATCGAAGAGCGCGGGATCGACGTTGCCGCCGCTCACCACCAGGACCGTGGGGCCGGCGACGTGGATCGCGCCGCTCCGCAGCGCGGCGGTCGTGGCGGCGCCGGACGGCTCCACCACCAGCCCGCACGTACGATACAGATAATGCACCGCCTGGCGCAGGCTGTCATCATCCACCAGCACCACGCCCCGCAGGCGGCCGGCGTGCGCCTGCAGCTGCGCGAAGTTCCGCGCCCCCACGGTCAGGGTGATCAGCCCGTCGGCGAGGCTCTGCGTGCGCTCCAGCACCACCGGGCGGCCCGCCTCGAGCGACCGCGCCAGCTTGGGGGCCCCGGCGGGCTCCACCCCCCAGACGCCGGCGGCACTGCCCGCCGCCGCGAGGCCCGTCACCACGCCCGAGATCAGACCGCCCCCGCCCACGGGCACCACGACCGTCTCGACGTCGGGCAGCTCCTCGGCGATCTCGAGGCCCAGCGTGGCCTGCCCGGCGATGATCGCGGCGTCGTCGAACGGCGGCACGATGGTGAGCGCCTGCTCCGTCGCCAGCGTCTCGGCCCGTACGCGGCGGTCCTCGGAGGTCGTGCCCGCGAGCACCACTTCGCCACCCCAGCGTCGCACCCCGTCGATCTTGACCGCGGGGGCCGTCTCGGGCATCACCACCACCGCCCGGCAGCCGAGGCGGTGGGCGGCGAAGGCCAATGCCTGCCCGTGGTTGCCGCTGGAATACGTGATCACCCCGCGGCGGCGGGACTCGACCGACAGACGCCGCACCGCCGTGTAGGCGCCCCGGATCTTGAAGGCGCCGATCGGCTGGAGGTTCTCGAGCTTGAGCCATGCGCCGAGGGCGTCCACCCGGATGAGCGGCGTGCGGCGGGCCACGCCCCGCAGGCCGGCCGCGGCCTCGCGCACCTCGGCCGCCGTGACCAGGGGAGCCGCCACGCTACTTCCGGGCACCCGCTCGAGCGCCGCGCTTGCCGCCGCCGCGCTTGCCCCCGCCCTTCGCCGAGCGGCCGGCGGGCGCCTGGCCCTCCTCCTCGTCCCCCGCACCGTCATCCCCCTCGTCCTCCTTCACAACCCGTGCCACGTCCACCACCAGGTCGCCCGGGGTGAGGTTCATGATGCGGACGCCCTGCGTATTCCGGCCGGAGACCCGGATCCCCTCGACGGGCACCCGGATCATGATCCCTTTCTTGGTGATCATCATCAGCTCGTCGTCGGTCAGCACCTCCTTCAGCGCCACCATGTCGCCCGTCTTGTCGGTGTGCTGGAGCGTGATGATGCCCCGGCCGCCGCGGTGCTGCACGCGGTACTCGTCGAGCTCCGAGCGCTTGCCCATTCCCTTCTCGGTCACGGTGAGGAGCGTCGCCTGCCGGCGGACCACGACGAGGTCGATGACGCGGTCCTTCTTGTCCAGCGCGATGCCTTTGACGCCGGTCGCCGCCCGGCCCATCTCCCGCACGTCCTTCTCGTGGAACCGGATGCTCATGCCGTGCCGCGTCGCCAGCACCACGTCGTTCGACCCGTCGGTGACCTGGACGTCGATCAACTCGTCCTTCGCGTCGATGTTGATGGCGCGGATGCCGTTGGAGCGCGGGTTCCCGAACTCCGAGAGGCGCGTCTTCTTCACCGTCCCGTCGCTCGTCGCGAAGAACAGGAACTGCTCCTCGGAGAACTCGCGAACGGGGACGAGCGCGGCCAGCCGCTCGTCGGGCTTCATGGCGACGCAGTTGACCACCGGCTTGCCGCGGGCCGCGCGCGCCGCCTGCGGGACCTCATGGACCTTGAGCCAGTAGCACTGGCCGGACTGCGTGAAGAACATCACGTAGTCGTGGGTCGAGGCGATGAACAGGTGCTCGACCCAGTCGTCTTCGCGGGTCCCCGCCGCGGTCACGCCGCGCCCGCCGCGCCGCTGCCGCCGGTACGCCGATACCGGCAGCCGCTTGATGTACCCCGAGTGGGACACGGTAATGACCATGTCTTCCTCGGCGATGAGATCCTCGATCGAGAACTCGCCCGTGTCCGCCACGATCTCGGTCCGGCGCGCGTCGCCGAACCCCTGCGCCACCTCCGTCAGCTCCTCCTTCAGGATCTTCATGCGCCGGGGCTTGGACCCCAGGATCTCCAGGCACTCCTTGATGAACCGCCGGATCTCCTTCAGCTCCTCCTCGAGCTTCGTGATCTCGAGCGCCGTGAGCCGGGCCAGACGCATGTTCAGGATCTCGGCCGACTGCTTTTCGGAGAGCTTGAACCGTTTGCGCAGGGCCGCGTCCGCGGTCGGCGTGTCCTTCGACCGGCGGATGATCTTGATCACCTCGTCGATGTTGTCGACGGCGATCTTCAGGCCTTCGAGGATGTGCGCGCGGTCCTTGGCGCGGTCCAGCTCGAACTGGGTGCGGCGGGTGATGACCTCGTGACGGTGGTCGATGAAGTGCTGCAGCAGCTCCGTGAGCGGCATCTCCTTGGGCACGCCGTCCACCAGCGCCAGCATGATGGCACCGAAGGTGGTCTGCATCGCGGTGTGCTTGTAGAGCTGGTTCAGGACGACGCCCGGTACGGCGTCGCGCTTCAGCTCGATGACGATCCGCATCCCGTCGCGGTCGGACTCGTCGCGGAGGTCCGAGATCCCCTCGAGGCGCTTGTCGTTGACGAGACGGGCGATATCCTCGATCAGGCGGGCCTTGTTCACCTGGAACGGGATCTCGGTGACGACGATCTGGAACTTGCCGGTGGATTCCTTCTCCTCGATCACGGCGCGCGCGCGCATCGTGATGCGGCCGCGACCCTTCTCGTAGACGTCCCGGATCCCGTCCTTGCCGTAGATGATCGCGCTGGTCGGGAAGTCGGGGCCCCGCACGAAGCGCCGCAGGTCCTTGACCGTCGCGTCGGGATGGTCGGCCAGGTGCGTGATCGCGCCCACCACCTCGGTGAGGTTGTGCGGCGGGATGTTGGTCGCCATCCCCACCGCGATGCCCGACGATCCGTTCACGACCAGGTTGGGCAGCTTCGACGGCAGGACCGTGGGCTCCTGCAGCCGATCGTCGAAGTTGGGCGTGAACGCGACGGTGTTCTTGTCGATGTCCTCCAGCATCGTCATCGCGATGCGGGTGAGCCGGGCCTCGGTGTAGCGATAGGCCGCGGCGGAGTCACCGTCCACCGACCCGAAGTTCCCCTGCCCGTCCACCAGCGGGTACCGCAGCGAGAAGTCCTGCACCATCCGCACGAGCGCGTCGTACACCGCCACGTCGCCGTGGGGGTGGTACTTGCCGAGCACGTCACCTACCACCGTCGCGCACTTCTTGTACGGACGCCCGGGCACGAGCCCCAGCTCGTGCATCGCGTAGAGGATGCGCCGGTGCACTGGCTTGAGGCCGTCGCGCACGTCCGGCAGCGCCCGCTGCACGATGACGCTCATCGAATAGTCGAGGAACGACTCGCGCATCTCGTCTTCGATGAGGCGCGGCAGGATGCGTTCGCGGGCGTTGGGTGCGGTCATGAACAGCCGGGTCAGGGGTGCCTGGGATCCGGGGGCTCGGAGGCGTGCGCCCCTCGGCTAAGTCTTGTAAAGCTAATCACTTACACGACGGATTTCAACCGGGGCCGCGTGCGCAAGTGGTTGGCGGCGCTATACTTCCCGGGACGTCACCACCCCCATCCCCGAGGAGCGAACTGATGCGTCTCATCCCCGTCGCCGCCGCGGCGCTCGTCGCGGTCGCACCAGCCTCCGCCCAATCCGCGTTCCAGGGCGTCGTGAAGTACCGGCTCACCACCGAAGGCCGGACGGTCGACGTCACGTACCTGACCAAGGGCGACCGCGCGCGCAGTGAGATGCAGATGGACGGCATGGCCATCGCCATGCTGATGGACGCCAGCGCGACCACCATGACCACCCTCATGCCATCCGAAAAGATGTACATGACGATGGACCTGAGCCGCATGCGCCAGCAGGCCCGGCCCGACACCGCGGAGCAGCAGTTCACCGCCACGGGCCGCACGGAGACCATCGCCGGCCACGAGTGCGAGCACTACCTGACGGGTACCGCCCAAAACACGGACATGTGCGTGGCGACGGGGCTGGGCTACTACCTCGGCGGCGGCGCCGCCGGGCGGCGCGGACCCGGCAGCGGCGGCAACAGCTACGGCTTGCCGCGGCCCGGCGATGCGCGCGCGGCGGCGTTCCGCGCGAAGTTCAGCAATGGGTTCTTCCCCCTGCGCCTGACCGTCACCGAAGGCGGGAAGGTGACCACCGACATGGTCGTGACCTCGATCGAGCCGCGCGCGCTGGCGGATGACCTCTTCACCGTCCCCGCCGACTTCACCGAGATGCGCATGCCCGGGATGGGCCCTCCCTGAGGCTCGAGGAGTGAGGAGTGAGGAGTGCGCCTTACTCCTTACTCCTTACTCCTGGTTCACGCTCACCACAATCTTCCCCATCTGCTCGCCGCGCTCCATGTGCTCGAAGGCCGCCCCGGCACGGGCGAGCGGGTAGACCCGGTCCACGATCGGGCGGAGCGCCCCCGTGCCGAGGACCCGCACGATCTCCTCGTACTCGGCCGCGTTCCCCATCGTCGAGCCCATGATCGTGTATTGATTCCAGAACAGACGCCGGACGTCCATCGATACCCGCGGTCCCGACGTCGCCCCGCAGGTCACCAGCCGGCCGCCCTTGGCGAGACAGCGCAACGACTCCTCCCACGTCGCCTCGCCGACGTTCTCGATCACCACGTCCACCCCGCGCTTCGCGGTGAGCGCCCGGATCTCCGCCGCCACCTTGTGGGTGCGGTGGTTGATCGTCACGTCCGCCCCGAGCGCGCTTGCCCGCGCGAGCTTCTCGTCCGAGGACGACGTCACGATCACGCGGGCTCCCCGCAACTTGGCGATCCGCAGCGCGGTGAGCGAGACGCCGCCGCCCACCCCCCACGCGAGCAGCGTCTCGCCCGGCTGGATGCGCGCCCGCGTGACGACCATGCGCCACGCCGTCAGCGTCACCAGTGAGAATGCCGCCGCCTCGGCCCAGGAGAGGGGCGGATCGAGCGGCGGCACGGGGAGCACGTTGGCGGCGGGCAGGGTGATCAGCTCCGCCAGCGTGCCCGGGAGGTGCTCGCCGAGCAGACGGTAGGTGACGCACATGCCGTGCTCGCCCCGCCGGCAGAACTCGCACGCGTAGCAGCTGATGCCGGGATTGAACAGCACCGCATCGCCGGGCGCGACGTGCGCCACACCGGCGCCCACCGCGTCCACCACGCCCGCGCCGTCTCCGCCCAGCACGTGCGGGTAGCGGTGCTCCACCCCGGGAAGCCCGCGGACCACCCAAAGGTCGAGGTGGTTCAAGGCGCCGGCGCGGATGGCCACGCGCACGTCTCCCGGACCCGGCGGCGGCGGCGGCGGCACATCGGCCACCACGATGTTCGCTACGTCGCCGGCGGCGGTGAGGACACAGGCTTTCATGGCAAACGATGGGGACAGGGGAAGGGGGAAGGGGGAAGGGGCCACCCCCCGTCTCTTCCCCGGATCACGGGACGAAGGCGGGCGTCACCATCTGCTCGGCGGCCGCCACCGGCAGCTCGACCGGCGCGCCGGTGCCGCCCACCGCCACCACCACGACCCGGTACGTCGGCGCACGGTTGCGCTCCTGTCCCGGAGCCGGGACCACCAGGGCGAGCAGATCGCCCGCCGGCGAGACGGCGAAGTCCGTGATCGGGAGATCGGTGCCCGAGAGCGAGGTCATGGCCCCGGTCGCGAGGTCCGCGCGCATCACCTGGGTGATCGTGCGCCCGCCCTCCCGCCGCTCGACGAGGAACGCGAGCGAGCCATCGCCGAGGAAGTGCGGATGCCGCTCGTTCCATTGGGGCGTGGTCGTGAACGCCCGCTGCTGCGAGCCGTCGGGCGCCATCAGCCACACGTCGTAGTTGCGCGTGCGGGTCGAGACGAACGCGATGGTACGCCCATCCGGCGACACCGCGGGCTGGCTGTTGGTCGAATCCTGCGTGAGCTGGCGCGCCGGCTGCCCGTCCACGCCCATCGCGAAGATCTGATTGCGTTTCCCCACCCGGTCGGAGTGGAACACCACGATACGGCCGTCCGGCGTGAACGCGGGCGCCCCATCCACCGCGGGGTCGTTGGTCAGGCGGACGGCGTTCGTGCCGTCCGGGTCCATCACGTAGATCTCGGGATTGCCGTCGCGCGCGGTGACCACCGCCACGCGCGAGCCGTCGGCGCTGAAGGCCGGATCGGCGGCGCCCAGGGTGTCGGCGGCGAGCCGGCGCAGGTCGGTGGGGGACTCGCGCGCCGCGGCGTAGAGATCGAAGCGGCCGTGGTGCGAGCTCGCGACGACGATCTCGCCCATCACGAAGACGGGCACGACCACAGTCTTGGCCCCCGGCCCGCTCGCGACGGCCCGGGTGCGCCCCCAGCCCGACGCCTGCAGCGTGCCGTCGGTGCCGACGGTCGCCACCGTCGAGTCGTCGGTGCGCCAGACGACGGGCGCGGCACCGAGCGAGGCGCCCGCCTGGTCCAGAAACTCCACGTGGAGCCCGGTCCGGCGACCGGGCGCGAGGCCGATGCGGGCGGGGGTCGCGCGCAGGTCCCCGGCCACCACGTCGATCGTCCACGTCGCGGCGAGCCCCCGACCTGGGGCCCGCGCCACCAGCTGCACGCGCCCCACGGCCTTCCCCGTGACCGCGCCCGTCGCCGTGTCGAACGACGCGAGCGTCGAATCGGAAAGCGACCACCGGATCGGCGCCTCGGACACGGGCGTGTTGTCGGCCGCGAGCGCCTCGACGCTGAACCGGGCCGCGGCGGCGATGGGCACCGTCACCGGGTCCTGCGAGCGGGGCCGCGCCACGAGGAGGTCCACGGGCCGGTGCACGGCGAGATCGATGGCCCGCGTCTGGAGCAGGCCCGACACCGTCACGGCCGCGCGGCCGGGTCCGACCGGCGTCACGACGCCCGTCAGCGTGACCCGCACCACGGCGGTGTCGCTCGACGTCCAGTTGAGCGTGAGCGGTTCCACCGCGCGGCCGTTCTGTGTCGGCACGACGACGTGGAGGGTGACCGGCTCGCCCGGGGAGAGCAGCAGCGGCCCCGCTTCCCGGATCGCGATGTCCGCCTGCTGGACCACCACCGGCGCGGTCGCCGTGAGTCCACCGGGACCGGTGACCTTGATGGTGCCCTGTCCCGGCGTCAGGGCCACTACAATCCCGTTCGCGTCCACGCCCGCGATCGCCGGGACGAGCGAGGTCCACGTCACCGCCAGCGGCGCGGCCGGCCCGCCGTCCTCACGGAGCGCGCGCACCGCCACGCGCGCGTTCTCCGACGGGAGGAGGTACACCGCGCTCGGCTCGACGCGGAGTGCCACCGCCGGGCCGGCACCCGCCGGCTGCCCCGCCGCCGGATCGGGAGCCGGCACCGCGGCCACCGGCGCGGCGGCCGCGACGGGCGGGGCGGGCGCGGCGGTGCCGGTGACCTGGACCGCGGCGACGCCCTTGCGGGAACCCGCGATCGCTTCGACGATCGCGACGCCGGGCCCGACGCCCGTCACCGTGCCGTTGTTGTCCACGCGGACGACCCGGACGTTGGTCGAGGTCCAGCGGAACTGCGCGGTCGGGATGACGTTGCCCAGACGGTCGAACGCCGTGGCGAGGAGGCCGCTGCGCTCGCCCACCTTGAGGGTCACCTGCGGTGGCGCGATCTGGATCTCGGTGACGTTCTGTGCGGCGAGTGCGCCTCCCGGCAGGAGGAGGACGCACAGCAGGCGGGACACGGTGCGGCGGTGCATGGGTCCCTGCGAACCTAAGAATCTGTAAGTGCTTTTGTCAAGCGAACTTGTCACCTCGGCCCCGGCACGCGCACGGTAACGGCCGCATAGCCGTCCACCGCGTCACCCAGCGCCGGGACGAGGACGCTGACCCGCTGCGGCCCGCTCGGCGTCCGCACGGTGATGTCGTAGCGCCGTCCCGCCACTCCTTCCAGGTCGAGCACCAGTGTGTCGCCGGCCAGTCGCTGCCGCACCAGTTTCAGGCTCGTGCTGCGATCGCCCCGGGCCGGCGCCGGCGGCGGCAGCAGGACGTCCCACCCGGCCGTGTGCCGCACGCGCAGGACGAGGGACGCCCCGAGCGCGACCCGGCAGACGACGTGCACGTCGGCGCCCGTCGAGCGGCTCTGGCACACGACGGGCGTGTCGTCCGCCGTCACCGCGGTGACGCGGGCGCCGAGCGGCAGGGCGGGCGCGTAGATGAGACTGTCGACCCCCGTGCCAGCGGTGCGCCGGATGCGCGCGGTGAGAGCCGTATCGTGCCGCTCGAACCGCAGGGTGTAGCGGCCGGAGCCCGCCGGCAGCCGCTCCACGGTGAGGCTGTCCCACGCGGGCGGGAGGTGCGGGGCGAGGCGCACGGTGCGTGCCGGCGCGTCCGCCTCCCATCCGACCAGCCCGCGCACCAGCGGCGTGATCAGCATCGAGGTCGCGAAGAACTGCTGCGGCACGGCCGTGTCGAGCGGCTCGAACAGGGCACCGGAGAACACTTCCGGGTTGGCACCCAATCCCCACACGAACGCCGACCGCGCCACCGACGTGAGGGCCGCGAACCCCGCGGCGGCGTGGTGATAGCGATACAGCCCGAGGCTGTGCCAGCCGGTCACGAACGGCCACACAGTGCCGTTGTTGTAGTGCAGCGGATCGAAGAGACGGGATTCACCCGCCAGGGCGCGCGCGCCCCAGTCGGTGGCGAGCGTCGCGCGGGCGAGCGCGTCCGCCGTCGCCATGCCGGGCTCCTCCGGGAACAGCTCGAAGCTCATCGCGGTCGCCGGCCAGACGGTCAGCTCGCTCGAGCGCTGGCCGCCCTTGAGCAGGGCGAACGCGTAGCGCCGCGCCCCCTCGAGCCAGAAGCGGTCGCGGAGGGTAGCGGCCGCGCGATCGTGCAGTCGCTGCGCCTCGGCGGCCACCCGCGGCTCGCCCATCGCGCGGGCCAGCGCGGGCAGGACAGCGAGGGACCGCACCCAGACGCCCGACATGTAGATGTCGGACTGCAGCCCGAGCCCCAGGTCCCCGACTTCGATGGCGCCCGCACCGGCGAGGTCGTTGTCCATCAGGCCGTCGCCGTCGCCATCGGTGGCCCGGGCCCAGTCGTAGGCAGCCCGGATCGCGGGCCACAGCCGCCGGATCGTGGCGCTGTCGCCGCTCGCCTTCCAGTACTCGGCCAGCGCGAGGATCCAGAACGGCGTCGTGTCGCCGTGATAGAAAGCGTACGGGAAATCCTCGAACCACCGGATGCGGGCGGCGCCCTGGGAGATCTCGTGCGGGATCTTGCCGGCATTCTTCCCGCTCGTTCCGGCGTACGCGGCGAAGAAAGCGAGCCCATCGCGCGCCGCGGTCCACAGGCCGACGGAGCTCATGGCGAGCGAGTTGATGGCGGCATCGCCGCCGAAGTACCACCCGAAGCCGGGGCGGTAGCCCGTCGGGCCCGCGGGCCCGTACCCCGCGACCAGGCCGCAGCCGAGGTCCGGGTTGCAGGCGAGCGCCGCATCGAGGTTGAGGTGGGCCCACGGCACCGCCAAGTCGAGGAGCGGGTCCGGGGAGCGCAGCACCATCGTCTCGTCGAGCACGCGACGCGCGTGCTCGGCGCGATCGTGGTACAGCGACTCCGCCGCGGCGAGCACGCGGCGGTAGAGGGCGCGCACGGTGTCCCGCGGTGCCACCGCGCCGGCGATCACGATCGGGATCCCGGCGGCCCGCACCACGGTGAGCCGGCCGGCGGGCTCCCCCGGACGCGGCATCGGGATCGCGCCCTGGTCCCCTACCGCGATGTGCAGCTCGCTCGCCTGATCGGCGAGTGTGTGGGCGGGGTTGTTCGTGGCCCACGTCGCGGCCGGGGAGCCGAAGACGGCGTTGACCTGCCGCCGGCTCTCCGAGAGCACGAACACTTTCTGGGCGTCGTCCCAGAACACGTACTGGCCGCCCAACGCGGCCGGCCACGCGTACTGGAGGGCCGGGCGGAAGCGGGCGATGATCTCGATCGGGCGGACCGCGTCCACCTCCAGCACCGACACGACCGCCGGCTCGTTGAGCGGCGCGAACACCCGCTGGGTGACCGTGAAGGCGGGGTGGGCGTAGGTGATGGTCACGCCGGCGGGACTGACGCGGACGTGACGGGCGATGTCCCGGCCGGCAATGGGCTGGTCGTACAGCGGGGTCTTGAACGCCAACTCGAAGCCGTACAGCAGCTTGAGAGGCCAGGCCCAGACCTCGAACGAGCCCGTCTCGCTGCCGAACGCCGCGGCCCGGCGTCCCACGGCGGAGACATACCCGCCGGGCCGGGCGGGGCCCGTCAGATCGACGGCGGAGGCCGCCCAATCGAGCACCACCGGGCGCGCCGGGGAGGGGGTGGCCTGTGCAGCGAGCAGGGCCGGGATGGCGCAGAGGGCAGCGAGGAGGCGCGGCATCGTCACTTGCGGGAGAGGTGGCGCGAGATAAGCTATAGGCCGCGTCCGCACACGACCAGCACGAGACCTACCAGCAGAGAGGAGAAGCGATGGTCGATCAGGATCTCACCGAGAGCGGCTTTGGCTCGCCCGGCATGATGGAGCCGATGATGCCGCCGCCCCCGCCCGCGCCCATGATGCCGGCGGAGCCGATGGCCCCGGCGAAGCCCAGGCGGAAACCCGCGAAGCGGAAAGCCGCGAAGAAGAAAGCCAAGAAAGCCGTGAAGAAGGCGGTCAGGAAGCGAGTGCTCAAGAGGAAAGCGATCCGCACGATCAGGAAGGCGAAGCGGGTCGTCCGCCGGAAGGTGAGGAAGGCCGCGAGGAAGGCGAAGCGGGCCGTGCGCCGGGGCGCGCGGGGCGGGCGGAAGCGCCGCTAGTCACCCGAACACCCGAACGTCGCACCGCGGGAGCGCCGCGCGGATGGCCGCCGCCATCCGCTCGAGGCGCTCCCGCGGCACTTTTCGGAGCCCGGGGTCCGCCGGCTCCCGATCGAGCGAGTAAATGTGCGCCCCGGCGGGTGCCGCGGCCACCAGCACCGGGAGCCATGCCG
>Ga0210138_1000183_pt1 | contig 15250 bp, 10 predicted proteins | sample Browns_ThreeSqC__FD_184850 | JGI IMG/M metagenome (GOLD analysis project Ga0210138, IMG submission 184850) | Wetland microbial communities from the San Francisco Bay, California, USA, that impact long-term carbon sequestration -... | ecosystem: Environmental > Aquatic > Marine > Wetlands ... | reverse complement strand
GGCGGGATCAGCTTGCGCTCGGCGAGCCGCTCGAGCACGGTGAGCGTCGGGCGCACCGCGAGCGCAGGGTCGCGCCCGCCGCGGACGAGCTGCAGCGCCTGCGCGATGAACTCGATCTCGCGGATGCCGCCCGGCCCGAGCTTGATGTGATCGGCCAGCTCGCGGCGTGCGACCTCGCGCCGCACCTCGGCGTGCAGGCGGCGCATCGCGCCGAGCGTGGCGTAGTCCAGGTACTTGCGGAACACGAAGGGGCGCACGATCTGCGCAAGCGCCTCGGTGGTCCCCGGCGTGCCGTCTACCGCGCCGGTGAGCGGACGCGCCTTGATCCAGGCGTAGCGCTCCCACTGCCGGCCCTGGGTGATGAAGTAGTTCTCCAGCGCTTCGAAGCTGCACACCAGCGGCCCCGATTCGCCGTAGGGCCGCAGGCGCATGTCGACGCGGAAGGTGAAGCCATCCTCGGTGGCCTCCGACAGCAGCGCAATCAGCCTGCGCCCGAGCCGGGTGAAGTATTCGTGGTTCGACAGCGGCCGCGCACCGTCGCTCTCGCCTTCCTCGGGGTAGACGAAGACCAGATCGATGTCTGAAGACACGTTCAGCTCGCCGCCGCCGAGCTTGCCCATGCCGACGACGACGAACGGCTGCGGGGCGCCGCCCGCGCCACGCGGCACGCCGTGCGCGCGCACCAGCCGCGCCTCGCACCAGGCCTGGGCGGCGGCCAGCGCGGCGTCCGCCAGCGCGCTCATCGTGGTGCAGACTTCGGCCAGGTCGGCGCGGCCGGCGAGATCGCGCGCCATGACCCGCAGCAGCACGCGCTGGCGCAGCCGGCGCAGCCGCCGCTTGAGTGCCGCCTCGTCGTCCGTGTCCGCTCCGGCGAGCGCCGCGTCGATCTCGGCGCGCGCCAGCGGGGCAGGGTCGGCGAGCCCTTCGCCAAGCTCTGGCCGGCTGGCGAGCAGGGCCATCGCGTAGCGCGACGGCGCGAGCGCGGCAGCGGCCCCGGACAGATCGGCAACAGGTTCGTTCACGTGGGGAGATCCGAGTTCGGGCGGGCGTTCGGGCTTAGAATGCAGGTCCGGAACCACGACTCCCACGTTACGCGGCGAATCCGGCAGAACTTCTCGTGCCGCGGCGCCCCAAAGGATGCATGAGGACCGTGGCGGTCCGACCGGACGGACCGCAGCGTCAACGCCGCTCCGCCGGCGACTGAATACTGGGGCAACACTGGCCGCGATGCAATCTGAGACTCCGACCCAGGCCGCGCCCATGCACCGCCGGCATGCGCGTCAGCTGCCGCTGTGGCTGCTGCGAATGCTCGAGACGCTCGCCTGGAGTGCGCTGCTGCTGTTCGCGGCGTCGGTCATCGCCCTGCGCTACTGGCTGCTGCCGCAGATCGACGCGCATCGCGAGGCAATCGTCGGCGCGTTCGCACGCGGGCTCGGCCTGCCGGTGCGCGTCGGCGGGATCCAGGCGGACTGGCAGGGACTGCACCCGCGCATCAGCCTGAGCGATGTGCGCGTCTACGACCTCGACGGGCGCGAGGCGCTGGTGCTGCCCGCGGTGCACAACGTGGTGTCGTGGCGCTCGCTGCTGTTCGGCGAGCTGCGCATGCGCTCGCTGATCATCGATGCGCCGCGGCTCGCGGTGCGCCGCGACGCGGCCGGACGGCTGTACGTCGCCGGCCTCGAGCTGAGCGGGGGCCAGGAAGCCGAGCGCGGCACGAGCTTCGCCGCGTGGATCCTCGGCCAGCGCGAGATCGAGGTGCGCAACGCCGAGATCGAGTGGGTCGACGTGCAGCGCGGGGCGCCGCCGCTCAAGCTGAGCGCGCTGAACCTCAGGCTGCTGAACGCGGGCGGGATGCACGCGCTGGGACTTACCGCGCGGCCGCCCGAGGGCTTCGGCAGCTCGCTGGTGGTGCGCGCGGAGCTCAAGGGCGGCGTGGTCACCGTGCCGTCGAAGTGGAGCGGGCGGCTGTACGCGGAATTCGGTGACACCGATCTCGCCGCCTGGCAGCCCTGGGTCGACTATCCGTTCGAGTTCAGCCGCGGGCGCGGCGCGCTGCGCATGTGGGTCACGCTGGGCGCGGGTCAACGCGTACGCACCACGGTAGACGTGGAGCTCTCGAAGGTGTCGATGCGCGTCGCGCAGGACCTGCCGCGCCTCGAGCTTTCGAGCCTGGCCGGGCGCCTCGAGGGGCGCGCGGAGGGCGGCGGCTTCGAGCTCAATGCGCGCGACCTCGCACTGACGCTCGCCGACGGCGAGGCGCTCGAGCCGACCAGCTTTCGTCTGAGCTGGGTGCCGGCGGCCGGGGCGGAGGCCGCGCGCGGCGAGCTCAATGCGCTTCGCATCGACCTCGCGCCGCTCGCACGGCTGGCGGAATTCCTGCCCTTTCCGGCCGATCTGCGCTCGCTGCTCGCGGAGCTTGCGCCGCGCGGCAGCCTGCGCGAGGTCGCCTTTTCCTGGCGCGGCGATCTGCCTCGGGCGAGCGACTACCGCGCGCGCGCGCGCTTCGAGGATCTCGGCATGAAGGCCTGGCATGCGGTGCCCGGCTTCTCCGGCATGTCCGGCAGCATCGAGGCGCAGCCGGGACTCGGCCATGTCGAGCTGCTCTCGCGCGCGGCCGGGCTCGACCTGCCGCAGATCTTTCCGCAACCGAAGATCGCGCTGGACGCGCTGAGCGGGCAGATCGACTGGCGACAGCCCGATGGCGACACGCTGCGCGTGCGCCTGTCGTCGCTCGCCTTCGGCAACGAGGCGCTGGCTGGAACGGCGTTCGGCACCTACGCGCTGGGGCGCGACGGGCCGGGCGAGATCGACCTGTCGGTGGCGCTGTCCCACGCCGACGGCAGGCGCACCGCGGCCTACCTGCCGCTCGCCACCATCATGGGCGAGAACACGCGCGCCTGGCTCGAGCGCGCGGTCGTGGACGGGCGCGTGAGCAACCTGCGCTTCCACCTCAAGGGGGACCTGCGCAAGTTCCCGTTCGCCAACCCCGGCGACGGCCAGTTCCTCGTCGCCGCGCAGCTGAGCGGCGCAGTGCTCGACTATGCCGAGGGCTGGCCGAGGATCGAGGAGATCGACGGCGAGCTGCGCTTCGATCGCGACCGGCTCGAGGTCAGCGGCCAGCGCGCGCGCATCCTCGGCCTGCGGCTGTCGAACGTGCGCGTGTCGATCCCCAGCCTGCTTTCGCCGACGACCGATCTGCTGATCGAAGGCGCCGCAAGCGGGCCGACCAACGATTTCCTCAAGTTCATCGAGATGAGCCCGGTGCGCCGGATGACGCGCGAGTTCACGCTCGGCATGCGCGCCCAGGGCAACGGGCAGCTGCAGCTCAAGCTCAAGCTGCCCCTGGAGGATCTCGCCAAGTCGAGCATCTCGGGAACCTTCGGCGTGTCCGCCAAGCGGCTGCTGGTGAGCGCCGAGCTGCCGCCGCTGGAAGACGTCACGGCCCTGCTCAGCTTCAGCGAAGCCGGGCTGGCGCTGCAGAAGTTCCAGGGCAAGCTGTTCGGCGGGCCGTTCGCGGTCTCGGGCGGCACCGCGGCCGACGGCGGGCTGCGTCTCGTTGCGAAGGGCGAGGCCGGCGTAGAGCCGATGCGCGTACTGGTCAGCCACCCCTGGTTCGCGCGCGTGCGTGGAGTCGCGCGCTACGACGCCGAGCTGACGGCGGCGCGCGGCGAGGCGCTGCTGCGCGTGCGCTCCGACCTGAGCGGGGTGGAAAGTACGCTGCCTTCGCCGCTTGCGAAGCGCGCAGAGGAAGCGCTGCCGCTCGAGCTGCGCGTGCTGCCGCACCAGGGCGCCAACTGGCAGCGCGTATCGGTCAGCCTGGGGCGCATCGCGCGCGCCGAAATCCTGCGCGGCGCGCCGCAACGGTCCGACGAGGCGGCGCTGGCCGGCGCGCGCGCTCTGGTGGTGCTCAACCCGCCCGCCGAAGCGCAGCTCGAAATGCCCACGCGCGAGGGCCTGACGCTGCGCGGCAAGCTCGATGCGCTCGACCTGGACGCGTGGCGCGCGGCGAGCGGCGGCACGCCGCAGGGCGGCCAGTCGAAGATCGATCTGGAGGTCGGCGTGCTGGATCTGTTCGGCAAGCGCCTGCGTGAGGTCGACGCGCGCGCCGGCAGCGACCCCGGCGGCTGGTCCGCCGAGGTGCGCGCCGCAGAGCTCGAGGGCCACCTCGCTTACCGTTCTGAGGGCAGCGGCCTGCTGGTCGCGCGGCTCAAGCGATTTCGGATTCCGGAGGATGCACCCGGCCTAGGCGCCGCTGCGGCGCGCGGCGAGATCCGCCGCGAGCTGCCCGCGGTGGACCTGATCAGCGAGCGCTTCGAGGTGAGCGGACGCGAGCTCGGCCGCGCGGAGATCACCGCGCGGCCCGCACCCGGAGCCTGGGAGATCGACAAGCTCGTGGTGCTGAATCCGCATGGCGAGCTGCGTGGCAAGGGTACGCGCACGCTCGCGCAGTCCGCAGCGCGCACCTCGCTCACCTTTGCGCTCAATGTCTCCGACGTCGGCAAGTATCTGGAGCGCATCGGCTATCCGAACATGATCGACGGAGGCCACGCGCGGCTCGACGGGACGCTGGCCTGGAAGGGCGAGCCGCAGCGCATCGACTACCCTTCGCTCGAAGGCCAGCTCAAGCTGAAGGTCGACGACGGCCAGTTTCTCGAGATGGAGCCCGGCCTGGGCAAGCTGGTCGGGCTGATCAGCCTGCAGGCCCTCCCCAAGCGCATCCAGCTCGACTACCGCGACGTGTTCTCCGCCGGCTTCAAGTTCGACACCATCTCGAGCTCGATCCAGACGCTGCGCGGCGTCATGTCGACCGAGGACTTCGAGATGCGGGGGCCCGCTGCCGACATCGACCTGCGCGGTCGCACCGATCTCACGGCGGAGACGCAGGAACTGCGCGTCAAGATCGTGCCGAGCGTAAGCGACACCGCGTCCGCGGCGGTGGCGCTGCTCAACCCCCTGTTCGGCGCGGCCGCCCTTCTCGCGCAGCGCGCGCTGCAGAATCCGCTGGGCCAGATGCTCGCCTACGAATACTCGATCACCGGTACCTGGGCCGATCCGCAGATCAAGAAGCTCGGCGTCGAACCCCGGCCGGGCGGCGGTGCGCACGTCGACACGCCTTGATGCAGTGAAGAAGGCACCGCGCGGGGGCGCAGCCTGCGATTTGCTACGCTATCCGCTGTCCAGGAGACCCTGACGATGACCCAAGCATTCGCGACCACAGACCCGCTGCTCGAAATCGCCGAGCGGCGCCTGCTCGTACCCTTCGATCTCGAGTCGGCCGCGCTGCAACGCGTGTTCGGGATGCTGGGCGCGCATCGCATCGACGACGCCGACCTGTATTTCCAGGCCACCCAGGCCGAAAGCTGGAGCCTGGAAGAGGGCATCGTCAAGTCGGGCAGCTTCTCGATCGAATGCGGCGTCGGCGTGCGCGCGATCGCGGGCGAAAAGACTGCGTTCGCCTATTCGGACGAGATCAGTACCGGCGCGTTGGAGGATGCGGCACGCGCCACGCGTGCGATCGCCCGCGCCGGGCAGAACCGCCGCGTGCAGGTGGTGCCGCGGCACGCGATGCCGGTGCCGCTCTATCCGCAGGCCGACCCGGTCGCCTCGCTCGAGGCGACACAGAAGGTCGCGCTGCTCGAGCGGCTCGAGCGCATGTGCCGCGCGCGCGATGCGCGCGTCACGCAGGTGATGGCGCATCTCGGCGGCGAGCACGAGGTGGTCCTGATCGCGCGCGCGGACGGCTCGGTCGCCGCCGACGTGCGCCCGCTGGTGCGCCTGTCGGTGCAGGTGATCGCGGAGCAGGATGGCCGGCGTGAATCCGGCAGCGCGGGCGGCGGCGGGAGAAGCGATTACGCGCATTTCACCGACGCGGTGCTCGCCGAGTACGCCGAGCGCGCGGTGCAGCAGGCGCTCGTCAACCTCGAGGCGCGTCCCGCGCCGGCCGGCACCATGACGGTGGTGCTCGGCCCGGGATGGCCGGGGATCCTGCTGCACGAGGCGATCGGCCACGGGCTGGAGGGCGACTTCAACCGCAAGGGCAGCTCGGCCTTCGCCGGGCGCCTGGGCGAGCGCGTCGCCGCGCCCGGCGTCACGGTGGTGGACGACGGCACGCTGCCGTTGCGCCGAGGCTCGCTCACTGTGGACGACGAGGGCACGCCGGCGCAGCGCACCGTGCTGATCGAGGACGGCGTGCTGCGCGGCTACCTGCAGGATCGCATGAACGCGCGCCTGATGAAGATGCAGCCTACAGGCAACGGGCGGCGCGAGTCTTTCGCGCATGTCACCCTGCCGCGCATGACCAACACCTACATGCTCGCCGGCCCGCACGATCCGGGCGAGATCATCGCCAGCGTGAAGAAGGGCGTCTACGCGACCAACTTCGGCGGCGGCCAGGTCGACATCACCAACGGCAAGTTCGTCTTTTCGACTGCCGAGGCCTACCTGATCGAGAACGGCAAGGTGACCGCCCCGGTGAAAGGCGCGACGCTGATCGGCAACGGACCGGATGCGCTCACCCGCGTGGCGATGGTCGGCAACGACATGCAGCTCGACACCGGCATCGGCACCTGCGGCAAGGAAGGGCAGTCGGTGCCGGTCGGCGTAGGCCAGCCGACGCTGCGCATCGACGGCCTCACCGTCGGCGGAACCGGCTGACGCAGGACCTAAGGATGGACGCGCTGCCTTCGAACGAAACGGAGGTCCTCGCCGACGCCGGGGCGATCGCCGCGCGCATCCCGGACGGCGCATTCGTCGCCCTGCCGCCGGACTATTCGCTGGTCGCGATGGAGGTCGTGCGAGCGCTCATCCGCCGCGAGGCGAGGGACCTTCGCCTGCTCGGCGTGCCGGTGCTCGGCTTCGGCGCGGATCTCCTGATCGGCGCGGGCTGCGTAGCGGAAGTCGAAACCAGCGCGGTGACCCTCGGCGAGGCGGGTCTTGCACCGCGCTTCACCGAGGCCGCCGAGCGCGGGACGCTGCGCGTGATCGATGCGACCTGCCCGATGGTGCACAGCGGTCTGCAGGCGGCCGAAAAGGGCGTGCCGTTCCTGCCGCTGCGCGGCGTGATCGGCTCGGATCTGACGCGTTACCGCGCCGACTGGAAGGTGGTCGACAATCCCTTTGCCGCGGACGATGCACTGATCGCGGCGAAAGCGATCGTTCCGGAGGTCGCGCTGTTCCACGCGCGCTGGGCCGATGCGCGGGGCAACGTCTGGATCGGCCGGCGGCGCGAGCTGGCGACGATCGCGCACGCTTCCAAGGCGTGCTACGTCACCGTAGAAGCGCTGCGCGAGGGCGACATGCTCGAAGACGAGCTGCTCGCGCCCGGCGTGCTCGGGTCGGTGTACGTAAGCGCGGTGGCGCGCGCGCCGCGCGGCGCCTGGCCGTTCGGCGTCGCCGGCGAGTACGGCATCGACGATGCGCACATCCTCGAGTACGCGCGCCAGGCGAAGACGCGCGAGGGCTTCGCGCGCTATCTCGACGCGTTCGTTCTGAAGCGCGCCGCGCAGCCCGCCTGAGCCGACCATGGATTACGCGCGTGAAGAGCTGCTCGCCTGCACCCTCGCGCGCCTGGTCGGCGACGCGGCGCATGTGGCGGTCGGTGCCGCCTCGCCGATTCCGGCGACCGCCTGTTTCCTGCTGCGCGCGCAGCACGGCCGGCCGCGGATCTCGCTTCTGCAGCGCCGCCACGGCAATCCGTTTACCGAGGGCTCGCGCGAGCTGTTCGATCTCGCCGGGCAGGGGCGCATCGACGTGTTTTTTCTGGGCGGGGCGCAGATCGACGGCGAGGCGAACATCAACCTGGTCGGCACCGGCGAGTATCCGAACGTCGAGCATCGTTTCCCGGGCTCGTTCGGCTCGGCGTTCATGTACTTCACCGCACGGCGGACCATACTTTTCCGCGAGGAGCATTCGGCGCGCGTGCTGGTGCCGAAGGTCGATTTCATCTCCGCGCCCGGCTGGAGCCCGCCCGGGCTGTGGCGCCGCGGCGGGCCGCAGGCGCTGCTCACCGGGATGGCGCTCTTTTCCTGGCAGGCCGACGAGCGCCGCTTCCGGCTGGAGAGCGTGCACCCGGGCGTCACGGCCGACGACGTGCGCGCGAACACCGGCTTCGAATACGACGCGCCTGGCCAGATGAGCAGTACGCCTGTGCCCACGGCGCCGGAGCTGAAGCTGCTGCGCGGGCCGGTGGCGCAGGAGATCGCGGCGAACTATCCCGAGTTCGCGCGCCGCACCTGGGGTCTCGCCGCATGAGCGCACCTGAAACGAAACGCTTCGACCGCTCCAGCGAGGACGTCGGCAACATCGTCCTGCTCGAGCATGTCAACGTGACGCAGCCCGACCAGCGCCCGACGACGCTGTTCTACATCGTCGCGCTCGGCGGCACGCGCGACCCGTACATGATGGTCGGGCTGGACAACATGTGGATCAACTACGGCCGCAACCAGCTGCACATGCCGAGCCGCGATCCGCAGCCGCAGGTCCTGCGCGGCACGATGGGCTTCGTGGTGCCCGACCTGGCGCTGCTCAAGGCGCGCCTGGAGCGCGTCGCGCCGCGCCTCGCGGGCACGAAATTCGCCTGGCGCGACTGCGGCACGCATGTCGAGGCGACCTGCCCCTGGGGCAACCGCGTGCGCTGCCATGCGCCGGCGCCCGCGTTCGGCGCGACCGACCTCGCCCTCGCCTACGTCGATTTCGACGTGCCGATCGGCAGCGCTCCGGGCATCGCGCGCTTCTATGCGGAGATCATGGGCGCGCCGGCCTCGGTGGAGAAACAGTCGGCACGGGTGCCGGTCGGTCGCGGCCAGGCGCTGCTGTTCACCGAAACCGCGAACCCGATTCCCGCCTACGACGGCCATCACATCCAGATCTACATCGCGGATTTTTCCGGCCCGTACGCAAAGCTTCTCGAGCGCGGCCTGATCACGCTCGAGACCGATGCGCACGAGTGGCGCTTTCGCAGGATCGTCGATCCGGCGAGCGGCGCGCCGCTGTTCGAGGTCGAGCACGAGGTGAGGAGCCTGAAGCACCCGCTCTACGCGCGGCCGCTGGTAAACCGCAACCCCGCGCAGACCAACACCCGCTACGCGCGCGGCCAGGATGCGTTTCGGGGCACGTACTAGGATACGAGGGACTTGACGGTTCCACTCCGTCGGCGCCGCAGGCCTACCGATGCAATCAAAACGACGGCTCGCGGCCCTGCTCGTGCTCCTGCTCGCGGGCGCGGCGGCTCTCGGGTGGTGGCATTTCCGAAACGATGAAGCGGGGGCCGCGGATCGGCTCGTGTTGCACGGCAACGTCGACATCCGCCAGGTCGAGCTTGCATTCAATGCCAACGGCAGGATCGACCAGGTCCTCGTCGCCGAAGGTGCGCGCGTCAGCAAGGGGCAGCTGCTGGCGGTGCTCGACACCGAGCGCCTGCGCCGCCAGCTGAGCGAGGTCGAGGCGCAGGTCGCGACCCAGCGCCAGGTCCTCGCGCGGCTCGAGGCCGGCTCACGCCCGGAGGAGATCCGCAAGGCGCAGGCCGAGGTGCAGGCCGCGCGCGTCGACGCCGCGAATGCCGAAGTCGTCTACCGGCGCCAGCAGGATCTGGTGGCGCAGCATTTCGTCGCGCAGCAGCAGCTCGACAATGCGAAATTCGCGCTCGAGGCGGCGCGCGCGCGCCTGCGGGCGGCCGAGGAGGCGCTGCGGCTCGTCGAGCTGGGTCCGCGCCAGGAGGACATCGCGGCGGCGCGCGCAACCCTCGCGGCCACCGAGGCGGCGCGCGCGGTGGCCCAACGCGACCTGCAGGAAGGCTCGCTCGTCGCGCCCTCGGACGGCGTCGTCGAGAACCGCATCCTCGAGCCGGGCGACATGGCCTCGCCGCAGAAGCCGGTCTTCACGCTCGCGCTGACCGCACCGGTCTGGGTCCGCGCGTACGTCGCGGAGCCCGACCTCGGCAAGATCCGCGTCGGCGCGCGCGCCGATGTCAGCACCGACAGCTACCCGGCGCAGCGCGAGCGCGGCTGGGTCGGCTTCATCTCGCCGACCGCGCAGTTCACGCCCAAGTCGGTGGAAACCCAGGAAGTCAGAACCTCGCTCGTGTACCAGGTGCGGGTGTTCGTATGCGATCCGCTGCAGCAGCTTCGCCTGGGCATGCCGGCGACCGTGGTCATCCCGCTCGGCCCGCAGACGGCAGCGGCGCCGCCGGCGAATTCCAGCGGCGCCGATCCCTGCAAGGACGCGCAGTGAGCTCCGGCCACGCGGTCGCGCAGCCGCACCCTGTCGATTGCGCGCTCGAGGTTCGCGACCTCGCCAAGCGCTTCCGGGTCGGCGAGCGCAGCATCGATGCGTTGCGCGGGGTCGGCTTTCAGGTCCGCAGCGGCGTGGTCACCGGCCTGATCGGGCCGGACGGCGCCGGCAAGACGACGCTCATGCGCATCGCCGCCGGGCTGCTCGCGCCCGACGCCGGCTCGGTACGGGTGCTCGGTCTGGACGCGACGCGCGACTCGCTCGCCGTGCAGGCCAGGATCGGCTACATGCCGCAGCGCTTCGGCCTGTACGAAGACCTGAGCGTGCAGGAGAACCTGGATCTCTATGCCGACCTGCAGGGCGTGCCGCGCGGCGCGCGCAGCGCGCGCTACGCGGAGCTGATGCGCATGACCGGCCTCGCCGGGTTCACGCGCCGGCTCGCCGGACGCCTCTCGGGCGGCATGAAGCAGAAGCTCGGCCTGGCCTGCGCGCTGGTGCGCTCGCCGCGGCTGCTGCTGCTCGACGAACCGACCGTAGGCGTCGATCCGGTATCGCGCCGCGAGCTGTGGCAGATCGTCTATCGCCTGGTGCAGGACCAGGGCATGAGCGTGCTCCTGTCCACCGCGTACCTCGACGAGGCCGAGCGCTGCGACGCGGTGATCCTGCTGCACGAGGGGCGCGTGCTCGATCGCGGGGCGCCGGCGGCGTTCCGGGGCCGCGTCCAGGGGTGCAGCTTCGCGGTGACCGCGCCGGGCATGCCCAAGCGCGAGCTGCAGCGCGCCCTCGACCACGCCCCCGGCGTCGTCGACGCGATCGTGCAGGGCGAGGGGGTGCGGGTGATCACGCGCGAGCCCGTGGCGCCCGATCTGGGCGCGCTGCTGCCCGACATCCCCGCGGCGCGCGCCGCGCCGGTGCCGCCGCGCTTCGAGGACAGCTTCGTCGTGATGCTGCATGTCGAGCGGCCCGCCGCCGCGCCGGGCGAACGTCGCCCCGCCGCCGACGCCGCCGCGCCGGGCAGTCCCGGCGCGAACGTGATCGAAGTGCGCGGGCTCAAGCGGCGCTTCGGCGCGTTCTATGCGGTCGACGGCATCGACTTCGACGTGCGGCGCGGCGAGATCTTCGGCCTGCTCGGCGCCAACGGCGCCGGCAAGTCGACCACCTTCCGCATGCTCTGCGGGCTGCTGCCGGCGAGCGCCGGGTCGCTGCGCGTGGCCGGCGTCGACCTGCGCCACGCCGCGGCGGCCGCGCGCGCGCGGATCGGCTACATGTCGCAGAAGTTCGCGCTCTACGGCAACCTGAGCGTGCGAAGGAACCTGGAATTCTTCGCCCGGGTGTACGGCCTGCGCGGCGCGCGGCTGCAGGCGCGCCTTGCCTGGGCGAACGCGGAGTTCGACCTGGCGCAGATCGGTGAACAGGTCAGCGCCGAGCTGCCGCTGGGCTACAAGCAGCGCCTGGCGATGGCCTGCGCGTTGATGCACGAGCCGGAGATCCTGTTTCTGGACGAGCCCACCTCCGGCGTCGATCCGCTCGCGCGGCGCGAGTTCTGGCGCCGGATCTACGCGCTCGCCCGCGCCGGCGTCACCGTCCTGGTCACGACCCACTTCATGGAGGAGGCCGAGTACTGCGACCGCCTCGCCATCATGGCCGCGGGACGGCTGCTCGCGATCGGCGAGCCCGCGGCGATCAGGTCGCAGGCGCGCAGCGGGCAGGATCCCGCGGCACCGGAGCCGTCCATGGAGGACGCCTTCATCCGCCTCATCGGCGCAGCCGATGCGCTTAGGGCGGCGGCGTGATCCGCCGCGCCCCCACCGGCGCGCACGCCGCGCGCGGCGGCGCCGGCATGCGGCTGCGCGGCCTGGTGCGCAAGGAGTTCCTGCAGATCGTGCGCGATCCGAGCAGCATCGCGATCGCGCTCCTGATGCCGGTGTTCCTGCTGATCCTGTTCGGCTACGGTGTGTCGCTAGACGCCGAGCAGGTACCGGTGGCGCTGGTCGTGGAGCAGCCGAGCGCTGACACGGCGGACTTCGTCGCTTCGTTTCGCGGCTCGAAGTACTTCGCGCCTACCGACGTCGCGACCATGCCGCTCGCGATCGAGCGGATGCTCGAAGGCCGGGTGGACGCCATCGTGCGCCTGCGCGCCGATTTCGCGGAGCGCCTGCGCCGAGCCGGCGGCGCGCCGGTGCAGCTGATCGTAAACGGTGTCAACGCCAACACCGCGCGGCTGATCGAGGGCTACGTGCAGGGCGCCTGGTCCGGCTGGCTGCGCCAGCGCGCCGAGGCGCGGGGCCAGGCGCTGCGCAGTGCGGTCGAAGTCGAGCACCGCGTGTGGTTCAACAGCGCGCTGCGCAGTCGCAACTACCTCGTGCCGGGGCTGGTGGTGGTGATCATGACGCTGATCGGCGCGCTGCTCACCGCGATGGTCATGGCGCGCGAGTGGGAGCGCGGCACCATGGAAGCGCTCATGGTCACCCCCGCCTCGGTCAGCGAAATTCTGCTCGGCAAGCTCATTCCCTATTTCGTGCTCGGCACCGGGGGCATGCTGCTGTCGGTCGCGATGGCGGTCTGGCTGTTCGGCGTGCCGCTGCGCGGCTCGCTGTGGCTGCTGTGGCTCACCGCGTCGCTCTTTCTGCTGGTCGCGCTCGGCATGGGGCTGCTGATCTCGAGCGTGGCGAAGAACCAGTTCATCGCCGGGCAGCTGGCGATCATCGTCACCTTCCTGCCCGCCTTCCTGCTCTCGGGGTTCATCTTCGACATCGGCAGCATGCCCGCCGTGGTGCAGGGCATCACGCACGCGATCGCGGCGCGCTATTTCGTCGCGATCGCGACTACGCTGTTCCTGGCCGGAGACGTCTGGGCGGTGGTGGTGCCGAACGCGGCTGCGCTCGCCGCCATGGCGGCGCTGTTCCTCGGCCTGACCTGGCGCAAGACGCGCAAGCGTCTGGAGTAGCGCCGGCGCGACCATGTGGCAGCGCATCGCGGCGCTCGTGCGCAAGGAGTTCCTCGCCCTGTTCAGGGACCGGCGCGGGCGCATCGTGCTGGTCGTCCCGCCGCTCGTCCAGCTGCTGGTGTTCGGCTATGCGGCCACCTTCGATCTGAACCGGATTCCCTACGCCCTGTACAACGAGGATCCGGGCGGCGCCGCGCGGGTGCTGGCCGCGGCCTTCGACGGGTCGCCGCACTTCGAGCGCGTCGCCACGATCGCCTCGGCGCAAGAGATCGCGCCGCTGGTAGACGCGCGCGCGGTGCTGATGGTGGTGCACATCGGGCCGCGCTTCAGCCGCGAGCTGCTGCTCGGCGCGCCGGCCCCGCTGCAGGTGATCGTAGACGGCCGCAATTCCAATACCGCGCTGGTCGCGATCAACTACCTGCGCGCGGTGGTCGACCGCTACAACCGCGACTGGGCCTCCGCGCGCGGCCTGGCGGGGCCGCCGGCGCAGATCGAGACGCGCGCCTGGTTCAATCCCAACCTCGAGAGCCGCTGGTTCTTCATTCCGGGGATCGTCGGCGTGATCACGCTGCTCGTGACCATGCTGGTCACGGCGATGTCGGTCGCGCGCGAGCGCGAGCAGGGCACCTTCGACCAGCTGCTGGTGACGCCGCTGCGCCCGGTCGAGATCCTGATCGGCAAGGCCCTGCCGGGATTCATCATCGGCGCGACCGAGGCCACCGCGATCATCCTCATTGCGACCTGGTGGTTCGAGATCCCGCTGCGCGGCAGCCTCGAAGTGCTCTATGCCGGTCTCGCCCTGTTCCTGCTCTCGGCGGTCGGCGTCGGCCTGATGATCTCCTCGATCGCGGTGACCCAGCAGCAGGGCCTGCTAGGCGCGTTCCTGTTCATGGTGCCGGCGGTGACCCTGTCTGGCTTCGCCACCCCGATCGCCAACATGCCGCCCGCGGTGCAGGCGGTGACGCTGCTCGATCCGCTGCGCTACTTCCTGGTGGTGCTGCGCAAGCTGTTCCTCGAGGGCGTTTCCTTCGACGTGCTGCTGCACCAGCTCTGGCCAATGGCGCTGATCGGCGTGGCGAGCCTGGCGATTGCCGGCTGGCTGTTTCGCAATCGGATGTATTAGCGTCGCCGGGACCGGCGCGGAGGACTCGACATGTCAGACCCGAAATACGAGAACCGGCAGAACCTCGAAGTCTTCCGCTGGCCGGAGCTGATGAAGATCTTCACGGACCTCATCGAGCTGGTCATGGTCTCGCCCAACAACCTGACCCGGCAGCTGCGCAGCGAGCTCTTCACCATGGCGAGCCTCGCCGGCGGCTGCCAGCACTGCCAGGCGCACGGCGCCTACACCCTGCACCTGATGGGGGTCGACGCCGACCGCATCCGCGACATCTGGACGTTCGAGCAGTCGTCCGGGTTCACCGAAGCAGAGAAAGCCGCCCTGCGGCTGGCGCGAGATGGCGCAGCCGTGCCGAATGCGGTCGAGCCCTCGCATTTCGCCGAGCTGCGCCGGCATTACACCGACCGCCAGATCGTGGAGATGCTCGCGGTCGTGAGCCTGGCGGGCTGGTTCAATCGATGGAACAACTCGATCGCCACGGTCACGGACCGGGAATCGGTGGACTGGGCCGAAGCCAACCTGCGCGCGGTCGGCTGGACGCTCGGCAAGCACGCGGGCGAGGCCCACGAGCAGCGGCGCAAGCATCCGCGCTCGAGCGACGCGGACCGGATCGAGTACTGAGCGGCGCCGGCGCGCCGCTCGCGCGATCGCCGCTGCAGGTCATGGTTGCGCGCATGCCATTTCCATACCATTGTTCGCTCCATGAAGGCCACCATGGATGCCGCGGTATACGAGAACTACGCGGTCCGGACCAGGTTTCTCGGCTGATACGTCCATGATCGATAAGGCGAGCGGCTCGAACAGCGGACCCGGCTCGCCGAGCATATTGTGGACTGCCGCAGCCATGTGGTCGTGCAGGTTGCGCCCGAAGAAGTATGCCATCCCCGCCGAGCCTTCCGGCGGAATGAACGCCTGGACGTTGAGACAGACGCGGTCCTGCTCGTCGAGCTGGACCA
>Ga0210138_1000181_pt1 | contig 15294 bp, 14 predicted proteins | sample Browns_ThreeSqC__FD_184850 | JGI IMG/M metagenome (GOLD analysis project Ga0210138, IMG submission 184850) | Wetland microbial communities from the San Francisco Bay, California, USA, that impact long-term carbon sequestration -... | ecosystem: Environmental > Aquatic > Marine > Wetlands ... | reverse complement strand
CGGGCTGCTGACCTGGCTGACCCACCGGGTGCCGTCGGTTGCCAGCCTCGTCGTGCTGACCGCCCGCGCGCCGCACGCGGTGCAGCCGACCCTCCGGCGGCTGCAGGCTTCCGGGTACGGGGTGGAGATCCTCGTCCTCGGCACGGAGAGGCTCGGCGGCGCAGCCCGGACGCGCGGCGTGCGAACGCGGACGATGACCATCGAGCCTGGATGGGAGACGGCAGATGTGGTCGCACTCTCCGCCTGAACCCGTCCCCATCGACGACGGCCCGGAGCGGCCGTCCGCGCCGCCGCGGCCGCCGCGCCCTTCGCGGCTGCTCCCCGTCGTCCAGTGCCTCGCCGAGGGGGGCCTCCTCGCGGTCGTCGCGGCCGCGATCCAGGCGCTCTTCGGGGAGGTCCCGACCATCGGTCCGTTCGAGTTCGCCATCCTGGCGGGGATCGGGATGGCGTGGGCTCGCCGCCACCGCTGGCGGGGACCGATCGGTGAGGCCTTCGGGCTTCCGTTCCTCGCCATCGGAGCGGGTGCGCTGACCTGGATCCTCGCTCCCGAGGTCCGCGTTGCCCTCGTCCAGGGTGACCTGCAGTCCGCCATCGCGGCCCACCCGGGCGGCTGGGTCGGCGCACTGGCCATCCTGCGCGGCCACGCCCACCATTCCCGCGAGGTGGACGAGGAGGTCCAGGACCGCCTCATGCGCTGGGGGCTCCCCACCGTCGCCGTGGCCTGGCTGGTGGGAGACCTCGCCGCCCGACAGGCCGGGACCGGCATCCATGACGCATTCACCGCCGTCGCCTTCCTGGGCGCGCTCGTCTTCGTGGGAGCAGGAACGCTCGCCCTCGGCCTGGCCCGCCTGGCGGCCGTCCGCGGCGACGGGGCGGGATCGGCCTCGTGGTTCGGGTTCGTCCTCGTCGTCGCGGTCGGCATCACGGCCATCGGGATCCCCGCCGCCATGCTGCTGGGCGTGCCGCTCTCGACCGCATTGATGGCGCTGGTCGCCCCTATTCGCGTCATCGGCGCCCTCCTCGTCCTCCTCTTCTCGCCGGTGATGCTCCTGGCCGCGCTGCTCGTCGACGCCGCCCAGGGCGTTCTGCCCGAGGGATTCGGCGCCGGAACACTCCGTCTGCCCACCATCCAGCTGGGCGTGCGCAATCCGTCCAGCCCTGTGCCGGGCATCGTGTTCTGGGTCGTGTTCGCGGTGATCGTGGCGCTGGAGCTGGCCGCGGTCGCGCTCTACATCTGGTGGCGGTGGCGGGAGCGACGGTTGATGGAGGCCTCCATCGGGGAGCTGGGGGAGGAGCGCGAGGTGGTCTTCGACCGTCCCGTCCGTGCCCCGCGCGCTCCTCGTCCCGAGCCCGAGCCTCGCGGGGAGCGCGACGACCCGGTTGGCGCCTATCTCCTGGCCCTCGACGCCCTCGCGGCCGATGGCCGCTGGCCCCGCGACCCGGCGGAAACACCGCGCGACCACCTCGCCCGAATCGGCGACGCCAGTCTGGTTGTGGGCCCCCTGCGTCGCCTGGCCGCGGGATACGAGCTCATTCGCTATGGCGGGCGCGTTCTCGCCGGCGCCGAACGGAATCGGGCCCCCGGCCGACTCGCTCGCGTCGAGGACGCCCTCCGCCGCCCATAGCGACGCCGGAGAACCTGCCCGAACCACCTCGGGCGTTGGTATAACCCTTGACAACACCATTGTCAGGTCTTATGGTCCGGGCGCGCCCAAGGAGCGCGACCATCTGATCATGGAGGCAGCCACACCCACATGCGATACCTCACCCGTGTCGATCCATCCGGCGACGTTCGGCGCACCATGGATCGGTTCTTCGATGACAGCTACTGGCACCATGCCAACTGGCGCATGTTCGACGGGACGCTGAGCGCCAAGGTCGACATCCACCAGGACGACGACAACCTGTACGTCACCGCCTCGCTCCCCGGCGTCCGGCCGGAGGACGTCGAGGTCACCCTCTCGGGGCAGACCCTGACCATCACCGGCGAGCTGAAGAGCGACGAGCAGGTCGAGCGCGAGCAATACCTGCACCGGGAGCGCCGGACCGGCGCGTTCAACCGCACCCTGGAGATCCCGGTCGCCATCAACGGCGACGCCGCATCCGCCACCTTCGAGAATGGTCTGCTGCGGCTGACCCTGCCCAAGGCCGAGACCGACAAGCCCCGTCAGATCAAGGTCACGGTCCCAACCGCGTGACCTGGCCCCGCGACCCCAAGCGGCCGTGTTACTTCATCAGCATCGCCGCTGAGCTGGCGGAGGTGCATCCGCGCACGCTGCGGATCTACGAGGAGGAAGGCCTTCTCTGCCCGCAGCGGCGCAACAACCTCCGGCTGTATTCGGAGGCCGATATTGAGCGGGTGCGTATCATCCGTTTCCTGACCCGTCGCCAGGGGGTCAACCTGGCGGGCGTCAAGGTCATCCTGCAGCTCGAGTCGCTCGGCAAGATCCGGGTGTACGACCTGTTCGATGAAGCTGATGTCGAACGCTATGTCCAGGGCGACGCGGAGCCCGAGCCCGTCGCCGAGCCCGTCCCCGAACCCAGCAGCAGGTGAACCACGTGGAATCCGAGACCCCCAAGCAGCCCACTCCAGCCACCCCAGAGCCGACCGACGAGGTCCAGGTTCTTCCACTCGTCGCCCTGCGCGGCACCGTCATCTTCCCCGAGATGATCGTCCCCCTCGAAGTGGGCCGCGAGCGCAGCGTCAAGGCGCTGGAGCGCGCGGTGCGGGCCAATTCTCCGGTTGCCCTGATCGCCCAGCGCGATAACGAGGCGGAGGAGATCAACTCGGTTGACGAGCTGTACACGGTGGGCACGCTCGCCAAGATCGCCCAGCTGATCCGGCTTCAGAACGGGACGATCCGGGCCATCGTGCAGGGCCAGCGCCGGATCCGGTTGCTGGACCTGGTCCAGACCGATCCTCATCTCGAGGCCCGCATCCAGGTCATCCCCGACACCAAGGAGTCGAGCGTCGAGATCGAGGCCCTGATGGCGTCGATCCAGGCCCAGATCGAGCAGTACGTGAGCGCCGGTGCGCCCGTGCCGCCCGAGGTGGCGGTCGCCGCCCGCAACATCACCGATGCCGGGCTGCTGGCCGACATGGCCGCCTACTCGCCCGAGATGGACCCTGAGCTGCGCCAGCAGCTGCTCGAGACGCTCCCGGTCGCCGATCGGCTGCGACTCGTCAGCTCGTTCCTCGCCAAGCAGATCGAGATCCTCGAAGTGAAGGGTCGGATCCAGAGCGAGGTCAAGTCGGAGATGGACCGCAACCAGCGCGAGTACATCCTCCGCGAGCAGATGAAGGCCATCCAGAAGGAGCTTGGCGAGGACGACCCGGCCGCGGGCGAAGTCAACGAGCTGCGCCAGAAGGTCGAGGAGTCTGGCATGCCAGACGAGGTCAAGGAGAAGGCCCTCAAGGAGGTCGACCGCCTGAGCCGCATCCCGAGCGCCTCCCCTGAGCAGGGCGTCGTCCGCAACTACGTCGACACGCTCGTCTCACTGCCGTGGACCACGTCCACCGACGACAACCTCGACCTGAACGAGGCCGAGAAGGTGCTCAACGAGGACCACTACGGCCTGGAGAAGCCCAAGGAGCGGATCCTGGAGTACATGGCCGTGCGCAAGCTGGCCGAGAAGATCCGCAGCCCCATCATCCTGTTCGTGGGCCCGCCCGGCGTGGGCAAGACCAGTCTGGGCAAGTCGATCGCGCGCTCGATGGGACGGAAGTTCGTCCGCATGAGCCTGGGCGGCATCCACGACGAGGCGGAGATCCGCGGCCATCGGCGCACCTACATCGGTGCATTGCCCGGTCGGGTCATCCAGTCGATCAAGCAGGCGGGGACCAACAACCCGGTCTTCATGCTCGACGAGATCGACAAGGTGGGCATGGACTTCCGGGGCGACCCGTCATCGGCGCTGCTGGAGGTCCTCGATCCCGAGCAGAACAACAGCTTCCAGGACAACTACCTGGAGGTGCCGTTCGACCTGTCCAAGGTGCTGTTCATCGCGACCGCGAACATGGCGGACACCATTCCACCGGCCCTGCGCGACCGGATGGAGGTCATCCCGCTGGCGGGCTACACCCAGCTCGAGAAGCTGCGCATCGCCCAGCAGTTCCTGGTCCCCAAGCAGCTCGAGAACCACGGGCTGACGGCCAAGCAGCTGACCTTCGAGGAAGGGGCCCTGGTCCGCATGATCCAGGCCTTCACCCGTGAGGCCGGCGTGCGGAACGTCGAGCGCGAGATCGCCTCGATCTCCCGCAAGGTCGCCCGCAAGGTGGCCTCCAACCCCAGGGCCAAGGTCAAGGTCCGATCCGATGACCTCGAGGAGTACATCGGTCCGGCGCGCTTCGACTACGGCCAGCTGGAGGAGGAGGACCAGATCGGTATCGTGACCGGCCTGGTCGTGTCCGATGCCGGCGGCGACATCGTGCAGGTCGAGGCCACGAAGATGGACGGCAAGGACGACCTCATCCTCACCGGCCAGCTGGGAAGCGTCATGCAGGAGTCGGCCCGGGCGGGCCTGTCCTACATCCGCGCCCGCTGCCGTGAGCTGGGTCTCGACCCGGTGATCTTCGAGAAGCAGACCCTCCACATCCACGTTCCGGCGGGGGCGACCCCCAAGGACGGCCCCTCGGCCGGGGTGACCATGGCCACCGCCATGGCCAGCCTGCTCACCGGGCGACCGGTGCGGCGCGACGTGGCCATGACCGGCGAGATCACGCTTCGCGGGCGGGTGCTGCCCATCGGCGGCCTGAAGGCCAAGCTGCTGGCAGCCCATCTCGCAGGCGTGGAGACGGTGATCATCCCGCGTCGTAACGAGCGGGACCTGGTGGACGTGCCCGACGACGTGCGCAAGCAGCTCACGATCGTGCCGGTCGACCACATGGACCAGGTCCTGGCCGCTGCGTTGATCGACGAGGCTCGACCGGTGGCGAAGACCGCCGTGCGGTCCATCACGCCGCTGGTCCGCAAGCCGGGGCGACGGGTCCGCAAGGGCACCAAGGCCCCGGTGGCCGCGGTCCCGCCGACGGTCAAACCCGTCAAACAGCCGCCTGCGACGCCCCCCTCCGGGGGCGCCTAGGGCGGGGAGGGGGCGCCCATGGAGTACCGCGACTACTACGAGGTCCTGGGCGTCCCCAAAACGGCCACGCAGGCCGAGATCAAGAAGGCGTTCCGTCGCCAGGCCCGGGAGCATCACCCGGACACCAACCCGGGCGACGCAGAGGCCGAGCGCCGATTCAAGGACGTGAACGAGGCGCAGGCCGTCCTCTCCGACCCGGAGAAGCGGAAGCGCTACGACGAGCTGGGGAGCAACTGGCAGGCGTACCAGCAGGCCGGATTCGATCCCAACCAGGCCGGTGACTGGTCATCGTTCGGCGGCGCGCCGGGCGGCATGCGCTGGACCGTTCGCAGCACCGATGCGGGCGACCTGGGCGACTTCTCCGATTTCTTCCGGGTCTTCTTTGGTGATGGACCGATGGGCGCGGGCGGAGGCGCCCGCGCCGGAGGGTTCTCTTCATTCGGGTCCGCCTTCGGAGACCCGGGCGCGTTCCAGGCCGCGAGCCCGCCCGTGGCCCGCGCCGAGGCCCACGGAACGGTGGAGGTGACGCTGGCCGAGGTCGCCAAGGGGACCGAGCGCACCGTCTCGGTGGACAGCCGCCGCCTCCAGGTCAAGATTCCGGCAGGCGTCGCGGACGGTTCCAAGATCCGCCTCCGTGACCAGGGCGTGACGCTCACGGTCAAGGTCAAGTCCGATCCGCGGTTTACGCGCGACGGCGCCGACCTGTCCACGGAGATCCGCCTCACCCTTTCCGAGGCGCTGCTCGGCGGAGAGGTGCCTGTGGCCACGCCGACCGGATCGGTGAAGCTCCGTATCCGACCCAACACCCAGAACGGCCAGGTCATCACCCTCCGTGGTCGCGGCCTGCCCAAGCGCGGCAAGCCCAGCGAGAAGGGGGACCTGCACGTCGCTGTCCACGTGATCCTCCCCCACCTCGACGAGCCCGCGCGGGAGGAGTTCGCCCAGTTCTCCGAGGCTCATCCCCAGCCGGACCCGCGCCTTCGCCCATGACCGATTGGAAGGACATCAAGGTGACGTTTACCGCCGACCAGCATCAATGGCTGGCGGTCGACCCGCCCCGGCCAATCTCACCGACCGAGTTGACGATCGCCACGAGGCTCCTCTCGGTGCCGTTCCCGCTTCGGGACGAAATCCTCCGAGAGGTAGAAGACGCCATGGTTGAAGAGCGGTGCAAGCATTGCCCGACGGTGTCGTTCCGTCTTCCTTCTACCCCGCCAATCCTGGTCGACGAGCAACCGGTGTACGGCGCGGTGCCCTACGAGGTAGTTGCGCGGGACGACGACGGAATGCCGGTGATGGTCCTGCTGATCTTGTCGCAGGGGCACGTTTCTACGCTCGACATCAACCGTGGTGACGGAAAGCGGCTAGAGCGAATCCCGAACCCGACCGAGGCTGAAGTGCGACCTGTGGGGCAGGGCATCCCGCCCGCGCACCGCACATCGGTCGACGACAGGGAAAGACGCAATAGCTCCATCTCATGAGGACTGAGCGGTTCACGCAGAAGGCCAATGAGGCCATCGCCGCCTCGCAGGATCTGGCCGAGGGGGAAGGCCACGCCCAGTTGGAGGCGTTGCACCTGCTGTACGCGCTGGTGGAGCAGCCCGAAGGCGTCGTCCCCGCGGTCCTGGAACGCGCCGGCCACGACCCGTCAGCCCTGGCCGGCAGGATCCGCGACGAGCTGGCCAAGCTCCCCAAGGTCACTGGCGCCCAGCTCACCCTGTCCGAGGACGCGCGCCGAATCCTGTCGGACAGCCATCCGCTGGCGGAGCGGATGCATGACGAGTACGTTTCCACCGAGCATCTGCTGCTCACCATCCTCGCCACCCAGCCGCCCAGCCCTGCCACCCGGCTGCTCGCCGCGGCCGGCATCGGTGAGAAGGAAGTCCTCGCAGCCCTGACCCAGATCCGAGGGAGCCAGCGCGTGACGTCGGAAAATCCCGAGGCGACCTACGAAGCCCTGGCCAAGTACGGCCGGGACCTGACCGATGCCGCCCGCGACGGCAAGCTCGACCCGGTCATCGGTCGCGACGAGGAGATCCGGCGGGTCATCCAGGTCCTCAGCCGCCGCACGAAGAACAACCCGGTGCTGATTGGGGAGCCAGGGGTCGGCAAGACGGCGATTGCCGAGGGGCTGGCCCAGCGCATCGTGCGCGGCGACGTCCCCGAGGGGCTCAAGGACAAGCGGGTGGTCGCCCTGGACCTGAGCTCCATGGTGGCCGGGGCCAAATACCGCGGGGAGTTCGAGGAACGCCTCAAGGCGGTGCTGAAGGAAGTCACCGCCTCCGAGGGCCAGATCATCCTGTTCATCGACGAGCTGCACACCGTGGTGGGTGCCGGCGCCGCGGAAGGCGCCATGGACGCCGCCAACATGCTCAAGCCGCTCCTCGCGCGGGGCGAGCTGCACTGCATCGGGGCCACGACCCTGGACGAGTACCGCAAGAACATCGAGAAGGACGCCGCGCTGGAGCGGCGCTTCCAGCCGATCATCGTGGACCAGCCATCGGTCGAGGACACGATCTCCATCCTGCGCGGGCTCCGCGAGCGCTACGAGGTCCACCACGGGGTCCGGATCACGGACTCGGCCCTGGTCGCCGCCGCGGTCCTCTCCAACCGGTACATCACCGAGCGCTTCCTCCCCGACAAGGCCATCGACCTCGTCGACGAATCGGCCAGCCGGCTCCGGATGGAGATGGACTCCATGCCGGCTGAGCTGGACGAGATGGAACGGCGCCGGATGCAGCTCGAGATCGAGCGCGAGGCGCTTCGCAAGGAGAAGGACGCAGCCTCCAAGCGACGACTCGAAACGCTCGAGAAGGAGCTGGCCAACCTGCGCGACATCACCGACGTGATGAAGGCGCAGTGGGAGCAGGAGAAGGAGGTCGTGGCCGGGATTCGCGAGACGCGCGAGGCCCTGGAGCGGCTCCAGCCGGAGATCGAGGCCGCCGAACGGGCCGCCGACTACGCGAAGGCGGCCGAGCTGAAGTACGGGCGCGAAGCCGAGCTCCAGAAGCAGCTGGAAGAGCGCGAGGAACGCCTCCGTGAGTTGAAGTCATCCGGATCGGTCCTGGTCAAGGAAGAGGTGGACGCCGACGACATCGGCCAGGTCGTCGCCCGCTGGACCGGCATCCCCGTCACCCGCCTGATGGAGGGCGAGACCGAGAAGCTGCTCCGCATGGAGGATCGGCTCCACCAGCGGCTCATCGGCCAGGAAGAAGCGGTCACCGCCGTGTCCGACGCCATCCGCCGTGCCCGGGCGGGCCTGAAGGACCCCAAGCGGCCCATCGGCTCATTCATCTTCCTGGGGCCCACCGGGGTGGGAAAGACCGAACTGGCGCGCGCCCTGGCCGAGTTCCTGTTCGACGACGAGAACGCGCTGGTTCGGATCGACATGAGCGAGTACATGGAGAAGTTCGCCACCTCGCGCCTGGTGGGGGCGCCGCCGGGCTACGTGGGATACGAGGAGGGCGGCCAGCTGACCGAGGCGGTGCGCCGCCGCCCGTACCAGGTGGTGCTGTTCGACGAGATCGAGAAGGCCCACCCCGACGTGTTCAACGTCCTCCTCCAGCTGCTGGACGACGGCCGCCTGACCGATTCCCAGGGCCGGACCGTGGACTTCAAGAACACGGTCGTGATCATGACCAGCAACATCGGGTCGGCCGCGCTGGTGGATGCCGCCGAATCGGGCGACGAGGCGTTCGAGCAGGCAGCGGATGCCGTGCGCCTGCAGCTGCGCGAGTTCTTCCGGCCCGAGTTCCTGAACCGGGTGGACGAGGTCATCGTCTTCCGGCCGCTAAACGAGGAGCAGCTCAAGGAGATCGTGGACCTGCTGCTAGCGGGGGTGGAGGGCCGACTGGCCGAATCCGGGATCGGCCTGGAGATGACCGATGCCGCGCGCGCCTTCGTCGCGCGCGAGGGCTACGACCCTACGTACGGCGCCCGGCCGCTGCGCCGCGCGATTCAGCGGGCGGTGGAGAACCCGCTGGCCAAGGCCATGCTGGGCGGGCAGTTCACCCGGGGCGACACGGTGCTCATCGACGTTCGCGACGGCGCGCTGGTCTTCGCGAAGGTCGCAACTGGGGTGGCGGGCGAACCCGCGTCCGATGGGGCGGAGATCGCCAGCCGCTGACACGGTTTCTCCCAATCTGAAGGTTTGCGCGCCGCCACGTGTCATGTGGGTATGCGCACAGCGACGTTCGGCCTGTTGATCGTGATCTTGGTTGCCGGCTGCACGGCGAGCCCAGCGTCCCGCGCGGAGCCGTCGCCGCTGCCTGAGGCATCACGCGCCGCTGAGCTCGCGTTTTGGGGCGACGGGTTCTACGAGATCCCGGATCCCTTCGCGTCCGCGGAGCGGGGCAGCCTGGTCCGGGTCACGATGCGGTACCAGCAGGACGATGCGCGGATGTATCGAATGATGTACCACTCGACATCGGTCGATGGACAGGCGGATGTGGCCCTCACCGGCGCCATCTGGGTGCCTTCCAGCGCAGCACCTGACGGCGGCTTCCCGATCGTGGCCTGGGCCCCGATGTTCGACGGCGTTGGCGACGACTGCGCCTACTCGCGCAACCCCTCCCACCGACCCTTCGACGAGGTCATGACCTCACTCCTCGCGGACGGTTTCGTTGTCGCGGTGACCGATTACGAAGGGCACGGGACGGCATATCAATATCTGGATGGCATCCCGGAAAGCGGTACGCACGCGGTCCTCGATGCAGCCCGCGCGGCGCAGGACCTGCTTGGTCCTTTGGTCAGCGACGACGTCGTCGTCGTCGGCCACGGCCTCGGGGGCTGGGTCGTGTCGCAGTCGTTGAACTACCTGGAGGCCTACGCCGACACGCTGCACATCCATGGGGTGGTCGTCATCGACGGGGGCGGCGATCCTGCGGTGACGGCGGCAGGGGTCGCCGGACCCGACGATGTTGGGGTTCTCGACCCGCTCCGGGCTGTGAGGGCGTACGCGGCCGCCTATCCGGAGCTGAGGGTGGAGGACGTCCTGACTCCGAAGGGCGTTCAGTTAGTGAACTCCCTGCACGAGGACGGCTGTGTTCCCTTCCCTGAACTCGACAACGTCCGGGTTCTCGATGTGTCGAACGTGGACGTCATGGGAGTCGAGCCGTGGGCCGAGCGTATCCGCGCTCATTCACCACACAAGGCCCCATATCCGGCGCTGTACGTCGTCGGACGCGAGGCGTGGGTGCCGGTGGAGGTCGTTACGGACGTGGTCGACAAACTGTGCCAAATCTCGGATCAGGTTGAGCTGCGCGAATACGCTGCGCCGACGCACGACTCGGTCATCGCGTCTGCCTACCACGACTGGGGGCAGTGGATTCAGCAGCGGATCACGTCCGACGATCCCGTGAACGGCTGCTAGCTCAGCTAACGGGCTGCCCGGTCATTTGCTTGACGGGGCGCAGCAGTACTGCTTATCATACCCGTCATGCTAAGCGTGAAAGTAAGCACTAAGCATCAGGTCGCGGTGCCAAGCGAGGCTCGGCGGGCGCTGGGTATCAAAGCGGGCGATCGCCTCATGGTGGAGATTCGCGAGGACGAGATTGCGCTCAAACCGCGGCCGCGTGGTGCGGTAGATCGGCTCCGCGGCATTGGCCAGGGCACGTACGGCGATCCGGTGGCCTTCGTTCGCGCGCTTCGGGACGAATGGGAAGACTGACCACCGAGGACCTGGTCCAACGCCACCACAAGATTGGCCTGGACAGCAATCTCCTGATCTACCTGATCGACGACGCTCAGCCATGGGCCACGCCGGTCGGCGAGCTGGTGGCAGCGATCGAAGGCGGGCACATAGAAGGGGTCATGTCAGCCCTGGGCGTGACCGAGATTCTCAGCGGTCCTTCACGGGATATGGACCTCGGACGCCTCGAGCGGACCTCAGAGGAGATTCGCAGTATCCCGGGACTGGACATCGTGCCGCTGGGGACGGAAATCGCAATTGACGCGGCCGTGATCAGGGGTATCCGTGGCATGCCCCTGGCGGACGCCATCCACCTGGCAAGTGCCCGGGCGGCCGGCGCGACCGCCTTCGTCACCAACGACCGCCGCATCCGGGGCAGCTCCAAGCTCGAGGTGATCTACCTCGATGAGCTGGTGCCCGCGCCGGAATGAACCGGGTCCTGGGCCAGCGGGCGCTGAATCGGGCGCTCCTCGCGAGACAGCTCCTTCTCGACCGATCCCCGCTCGGCATCCCGGAAGCCCTGGAGCAGCTCGGCGGTATCCAGGCCCAGTACGCCCCCTCGTCGTACATCCGCCTGTGGACGAGCCTGCAGACGTTCGCGATGGACGACCTCGACCAGGCGCTCGAGGAGCGGGCAGTGGTCCAGGGCACGCTCATGCGCTCGACCATCCACCTCGTCTCGGCCCGGGATTACTGGCGCTTCGCGGAAGGCATCGGTCCATCACGGCAGGCCTGGTGGCACCGGACATGGGGCAAGGAGTTCCGCCGCGAAGACATGGACGACATCGCGGCGCGGCTCGACGCGGAGCTGGCCGGGCGGGCGTGGCCGCGCAAGGAGCTCGACCAGCTCATGCGCTCCCACAGCACCACGGTGTGGAGCGGAGCCTGGGTCGCCCTCATCCGGGTCCCGCCAGCGGGGACGTGGCGGAGGCGCCGGGCAGACGTCTTTCAGCGCGCCGCGGAGTGGATCGGTCCGTCAGATGCTGATGAGGCCGATGGACTGGAGCATCTCCTGCGGCGCTACCTGGCGGCGTTCGGCCCCGCGCGCATGGCTGAGGCCGCCGACTGGGCGGGTGTTTCCGTCGCGAAACTTGCCCCGGCGCGTGAGCGACTGGACCTGCGCTCGTTCCGAGACGAGGCGGGCCGCGAGCTGGTGGATCTCCCAGGGGCCCCGCTCCCGCACCCGGAGACGCCAGCGCCCGTTCGGTTCCTGCCCACCTGGGACGCGACCCTGCTCGTGCATGCGCGGCGAACGCAGATCCTGCCGGAGGCTCATCGCACCCGCATTTTCAGCACGAAGACGCCGCACTCGATCGGGACGTTCCTGCAGGACGGGGTCGTGGCGGGCACGTGGCGAGCGGAACGCGAGGGTGACCGGGCCATCGTCCGGGTCGTTTCGTTCGGGTCCACACCCGCGCCGCTCAGAGATGAGCTCGAGGGTGAGGCCCTCGGCCTGGCGCGCCTGGTGGAACCGGATGCTGCCCGTCACGCGGTGGAGGTCGTGACCTCGGCGACCTGACCGATTCAGGTCGTCAGCGAGAACCCGAGAATCAGCAGAGCCGTCCCTCCGATCACGAGCAGAAGTGCGGCCGCCACCCGCTGCCAAGTGCCGATCCCGCCTTCGTAGGCCGCCACCGATGCGACTCCCCCGCCGATCAGGGCGATCACGAGCACGAGCAGTCCGATGGAGAACATCGCGGCGAAAGCAAGCGGGAGGAGCATGCATGCGGCAACTCCCGCCAACAGCGCGCGGCGCCGGGGAGCCTTCACGAATGCGGCGATCAGGAACAGCGCGGCGGCCGTAATGAGCCAGCCGGCGACGAACACGACGCGGGATCCCAGGCCGGTGCCCTGGCCGCCAATCCACCCCAGGTACACGAGCGTGAGGCCGGCAGCGAGAGCACCCGCCAGGAACGCGGCCCGGCTGGCCAGGCGCCGTTCGTTGATGGTCATCGCCCTAGCGGCGGTGGGCCTTGCGACCGCCGGCGGGCGTTGGCTTGGTCCGGGCCGCGACCTCGCGACGAGGCGGCGGGACGTATCGCCGTCGCCGGATCTCGTCGTTCGCGGCTTCCAGGCGAGGCGGGTATCGAATGAAGGCGCCGTATGCCGCCATGACGATCCCGGGAATGACGATCGCGAGCACGATGATCAGCGGGACGTGGATGACGGCGAGCAGCGGGACCGTGATCCACGGCACGAGGAGCACCCAGTACACCCACTCGTGGAGCGCCATGTGGGCCGGATATCGGCGGTATCGCCGTGAGGCGATCCAGTACACGATCGACCCGCCCACGCAGATCACCAGCGCGCTCACCCACATCAGGGTGAACAGGTTCGGGAAGCTGGTGGGGTTCAGGGGCTCGAAAAGAATCACCGGCGGGCGAGTCTATCAGAGCCGATTCAGAGTCCCGACATGTCGACATCGCCCAGCCACACGCTCGACGACTGATCGCCGAGGGATTCAACCAGGAACTCCGGCCCGCGCGCCGTCGCGGCGACCGCGATCGTGTGGATCCCCTGGCTGCCGGGGATGTCGGCCGCGGTCAGGGCCGGCTCGGGACTGACGCAGCTCCAGGACAGCCCATCGGAACTCTGGCCGACACCGACCCGGGCCGGGTCAAGGTTCTCGTCGAGACCGTTGTAGAACAGCAGCCAGCCGGGATCGGTCTCTCGCAGCCGTGGAATTGCCACCGAACGCGCGTCAAAGCCACCGCAGAAGCCAGGCTCGATCAGCGGCGCGTCGCCCTTGGTCCAGGTCACGCCGTCTGTCGACGTGGCGTACCCGATCCGACCCTCGTTCGGGGCGCTGAGGCTGCTGCCCGCATAAAGCATGAGATAGCCGGTCTCGGTGTGGACCACCGAGGCGAAGTCCACGCCCTGGCTGTCCCACGCACCAGCGGTGCCGCTGAGCACAGGCGTGGGATTGGCCGTCCACGGCCCGACCGCCTCCGGTGCCGTGGCCCGATACAGGTCCGCACCGCGGGCACCCGGCGCGGGCACGCCCCACAGGTACATGACCCACGACCCGTCTGGCTCCTGGAGCACGCTCCCCGGGACGGGGCCCGGATCGCCCAACTCGAGGCCGAGCGTGGCGAGCGGATCCTCAGCGCCGACCGTCCAGGTCGTGCCGTCCGGCGAGGTGGCGTAGTAACCGTGGTGCTCGGTGGACTCCTGGTCGAACGCGACCCCGTACAGGTGGTAAGTGCCTTCGACCCAGACGACCGCCGCGGGCAGGACCCAATCGTTGTTCACCGCGGCGCCCACCAGGACCGGCTCGTCGCCGAGGATGTGGACCGATACCGATCCGGCGGGCCCGTCGGTGGGTGAAGCACTGGCGGTGGATGCGCCGGATGGCAATGGCTCTGAGCCGGTGGGCGAACCACCCGCGGGAGTGCAGGCCACCAGACCGATGACCACGCCCAGGCCGGCGAAAGAGACACGCGCCTGCATTGCCAGTAGTAGCGCTGTCCTGGCGCGAATGGTTCAGTCGACGGTGAAGGTTTGAGATGGCTCGCGTGTCTATTCGATATGGACAAGCGGCTCATCATGGCGATGGCAGTACTCCTGCTCTCGGCGTGCTCCGACCCCTCGAACTCCCCGTCCCACACACCGAGCCCAATGGGTTCAAGACCGGCGACACCCGGAGAGCGCGGAGATGGTCCCGTGGTCTTCGGTGACGATGCCCTGGTCTCGGTGGGGTCACCGGCGAGTTCCTTTCCCCGGAACTGGCAGACCTCGCCCGCCCTGGCGGTTGACCCGTCCCATCCCAGGGTCCTTGCGGCGTCAGCACAAGACGGGATCGACGCCGCACCGTGCTCGGCGTGGGCCAACGCCGGCGACTGCCCGTTGGGCAACGTCGGGTTCGAGGGCATCTACTTCTCCTTCGACGGCGGTGCCTCGTGGTCGCAGCCGACGTATGAAGGGCTCACCCGCCGGAACTGCGTATCAACCGGAACGTGCGAACTCGAACCGGGCCCGATCGGGACGGTGCCGCACCACGAAGAGGTCGGCGTCTTTTCGTCATACAACTCGACTGTCGCCTTCGGTCCGCAGCCCGACCCCGATGGCACCTTCGACTGGGCCAACGGAACGCGGCTGTACCACGCCCACCAGGTCGAAAACCTCGCTGCTCCGTACGGTCCAGGGACGGACAGCGTCATCGCGACGGCGGTTTCCGTCCTCGACGGACAGCCGGCCCTCACCGCGACTGTTGTCGCCGACCCGGCGAACTGGTCCCTCCCGGTCCTCGTCACCGATCCGGGTCCGGGTCTGGGCACCTGGACACCGTTCGTGTGGGCCGACAACGCGGCGACGAGCCCGTACTTCGGCACGGTCTACGTGTGCGACATCGTCTACGGGGAAACCGTGGAGATGGAGGAGCAGGTGGTCCTGGATGTGTCGACGGACGGCGGCGAGACCTGGACGCACGCCATCGTCCCCGGCGGCGAGCTCCTCGGCGAGGACTTCTGCCATGTCCGGACCGATTCTCGCGGCACGGTGCACCTGTTCTGGGAAGCGACCTA
>Ga0210138_1000179_pt1 | contig 15397 bp, 16 predicted proteins | sample Browns_ThreeSqC__FD_184850 | JGI IMG/M metagenome (GOLD analysis project Ga0210138, IMG submission 184850) | Wetland microbial communities from the San Francisco Bay, California, USA, that impact long-term carbon sequestration -... | ecosystem: Environmental > Aquatic > Marine > Wetlands ... | reverse complement strand
AAACGAATCCCCGCGAACTCGGAGCACAGACATGACCCTCACACGGCGCGACCTTCTCAGGCTCGGCGCAGGCACGGCCGCCACAGCGCTCACCGGCGCTGCGCACAGCGCGAATGCGCTCGTCACACGTCCGATTCCCTCGAGCGGAGAGCGCCTGCCGGTGGTCGGCATCGGCACCAACCGTTACCGCAGCGGCGCGGAGGCGGACATCGCGCCGCTGCGCGAGACGCTCAAGACCTTTGCCGCGGAAGGCGGAAAGCTGATCGACACCGCGCCGATGTACGGCTCTTCCGAGGTCGTGCTGGGGCAGCTGATCGCGGGGCTCGGCATCCGCGAGCGGCTGTTTCTCGCGACCAAGGTCTACGCCAGCGGGCGCGAGGCGGGAAGCGAAGAGATGAACGATTCGTTCAAGCGGCTGCAGACCCGACGCATCGACCTCGTCCAGGTGCACAACCTGTCCGATACCGCAACGCAGCTCGCGACCATGCGCGAGGGCAAGCAGGCCGGACGCTACCGCTATATCGGCGTCACCACTTCACGCGACGCGCAGTACGACGAGATGGAGGAAGTGCTGAAGAAGGAAACGCTGGATTTCGTCCAGGTCGACTATTCGATCGACAATCGCACGGCCGGCAGCCGCATCCTGCCGCTCGCGCTCGAGCGCGGCGCCGCGGTGCTCATCAACCTGCCGTTCGGCCGCGCGCGGCTGTTTTCGGCGGTGCGCGGCAAGCCGCTGCCAGCCTGGACTGCCGAGATCGACTGCACGAGCTGGGCGCAGTTCTTCCTCAAGTACGTGATCGGCCACCCGGCGGTGACCGTCGCGATCCCCGGCACGCGCTCGAGCGAGCACGTCGTCGACAACCTCGGCGCGGCGCGCGGACGGCTGCCGGACCAGGCGACGCGCAGGAAGATGGAGCAGTTCTTCGAGACGCTCTAGCAGGGCGAGCCATCAGTGCCCGAGCTGGACGAAGCGCAGCTCGCTCTTCACCAGATCAGGCACCACGACCGTCATCCCCTTCCGTTTCGGCACGACGCAGAAGTCGGCCGGGCCCTTGAAGCCGGAGGCGAGCGTCTGCATGCCGCCTTTGGCGCTCCATTGCGCGAGCACGCCCGAATTCCAGTCCGTGACGAGCAGCGTGCCATCGCCCAGTTCGTAGACGCCGTCGAGCCTGCCGAGGTCCTTCGCCAGGGTCGTCAGCTTGCCCTTGGGCGAGAGCGCGTAGATCCCGCGCGGCTCCTTGTCCGACTTGAAGCCGACCATCAGCAGCGCGCCGTTCTTCGCCGGGTACACGCCGTTCGGGTTCACGTCCTTGCCGCTCAGCACGACCTTCGCCACGGGCGGCTTCTTCGCGTTCAGGAAATCGGCGGGGCGCACGCTGTAGAGCGCGTCGCCACGGTTGTCGCTGACGTAGAGCGTGCCGCCCTGCACGGTCGGATCGTTCGCAAATTGGATGCCGGGCAGCTCGACCTTGCGACCCTTCTTCGTCTTCAGGTCGAACACCCAGACCACGTCGATGTCGGTCACCCATAACCGGTTGCCGCTCACCCACAAGCCCTTCGGCTTGTTGAGCGGCTCGCCGCCCGCGCCCGGCAGGAACTGTGCCTCGATCACCTTGCCGTCCAGGCCGACTTTCGCGATGCGCCCCTTGCCGTCCTTCTGCGTCGGCTTCAGCTCCGAGCCGAACTCGCTCACGTAGAGCACTTTCGCCGCGCGGTCATACGCGACCGACTCGGGAAACGCGAAGCCGGTCGCGGTCGTCTCCGATACGAGCATGAGCTTGTTCGGGCCGGCGCCCTGCGCCGGCGAAAGCGTCAGCGCGAGTCCCGCGGACAGCGCTGCGCCAAGCAACCTGGTATACGTCATCGTCCCTCCCCTTGTCCGGCAATCCGCGGACGCGGCAAGAGTCTACGCTCGATCGAGGACAACTTCGAGCGCCCGGTCAGCCGCCCGTGTGCAGTGTGAAGACGGGCGAATTTTCGGTGTGCAGCGCCTCGGCGCCGGTGCGCACCTGCAGGAGCAGGCGCGCCTTGCAGCCGCGCGCGCAGGCCTCGGCCATCGTCGGCACGACGAACTCTAGCGCGGCGAGCGTCGCGACCGGCGACTCGGCGCTGAGCGTTCCGCCGACGTTGGTGTCGATGGCCCGGGCAAACTGGTCCGCACGCCGCGCCTCGAGCGGCGCGACGACGATGCCGATCGCGGCGTAGTCCGCGCGCGGCACGTCGCGCCTTTTTTCCAGCCGCAGGTTCTCCACCATCACGTGCAGATGCCGGCCCCTGGCCTCGGCACTCACGCGCTCGGCGCCGAAGAGGATGTAGCGCGTGCCTTGCGCCGCGGGCACCGCGAAGCCGGCATAGCCCTGCGCGATGCGTCCGGTGGTGGCATAGTCCGCCTCGCCGGCCGCGCGCGTCGCGTTGTGCAGGGCGGCGAGCGCCGGCGTAGGCACCCAGGGCGCGATAAAGCGCGCGCCGCGTTCGAGCAGCGGTGCGGACAGCCAGAGGATAACCAGCAGCGCAACGGCGACCCCGCCCGCGGCGAGCGCACCGTGCAGGCCCGCCGCACGCGGCGCCGTGCGCCGCAGGCCACGTGGCACGATCGGCGGCAGCGCGAGCACGGCGGGCACCGGGCGCGCCGTGGCGAGCCGCCCGAGCTTGAGGTAGGCGCGCATCTTTCCGGAGTACGGCAGAGTGAGGTCCTCGGCGATCGCGCGCAGGCAAGCCTCGACGTCGGCGACCGGCGCGCCGAGCTCCGAGAGCTTGGCATGCACCTGGTCCGGGCCGAGGCCTGCCGCGAAGCCGGCGGTGGCGAACTTGCGCAGACGCCCGATCTGCGCCGCACCGACGTCCTGCGTGCCGCGCGCCACGGTCGCAAGCACCGCGTCGGCGACCACGCGCAAAGACGCCTCGGGCGCGCCACGCGCGAAGCGGATCGCACCCTCGTTGGAAACGATGTGCACGCCGTGCGCCGCGTCGGCGCGCACCTCGTCCACGGCATCGGCCGCGAGCACCGTCTCGCGCAGCACACCCTGCCCGATCACCAGGCAGGCGCGCACGCCGGTCGGGTCGACTTCGAGCGTCTCGAACAGCCGCACCCCGAGCACAACGGCTGCCACACCGAGCGGCAGCACGGTCAGCCGGCCATAGGCGGCAAGGCGCGCCGAAAGGCTCGCGGTCTCGAGATCCACACCGCTCAGCGCGGCGAGCAGCGCCAAGCCCGCTGCGATGCACGCGACGCCAAACCCGATCGACACAGCGCCGCGCCAGCGGCGGAAGGCATAGCCTTCGGCGCGCGGCAGCGAGCGCAACGAACCCGTGGCAAGCGCCTCGGCCGGTGCGGCCGGCGGCGTGAATTTGCCCTCGGCGGTCAGCGCGGCGAGCGGCTTGCCGAGATCGTCCGCCGCGCGCGCCTCGAGCCCGCGCGCGCTCGCGGCGAGCGCCGGCAGGCCGAGCCGCTGCGCCCATGCGGCGAGCCGCGCGCGCTGGCCAGCGGGGCCCGGCGATCGCTCGAGCACCGCGTCGCGCGCCGCATCCCTGGCGTGCTTGAGCACGATCGTGTAGCGCGGGGCGCGGCGCGCGGCCTCGCAGCCGGCGAGAACGCCGCGGTAGGCCTCGAGCGGCTCGCACCAGGCCTCGCCGCCGCGCAGGCCGCGCTGCTCGAAGGTCACGCCGTCACGCTCGAGCGTGAGCCGCGTGCGGAAAAGCAGCGCGTCCAGCCCCCACAGAAGCAGCGCGAGCCCGCCCGCGACCAGCGCGAGCGGCACCGCGGCCGGCGCGGGAGACTGCGCCGGTACATCGAACCAGAGCGGCGCGGCGAAGAGCGTCGCCGTGCCGAGCACCGCGACCGCGAGCACGCAGCGCAGCAGCCCCGTGCCGAGCCGCCGCTCGGTCAACTGGCGGGGAAGCCGCGCGGACGCGCCAGGCTCGGTCAACGGCTCGGGCATCGGCGATGCAGCGTGCGCACCTACGCTCATCGGCGCAGTAGAGCGCGGCCGCCTGGCATGCGCGAGGAAGTTTTCCGCTTACCCGCAGGGGTCTCGGCGCGCGTGGCACCCGGGCAACAGAATTTCAGAGCCGCGGCGCCGGGCGGCGACGCGGCGCGCCCTGGGCGAGCCGGTTACTGCATCGTGAACTTCAGCGCTGAAATTCCGAGGTTGATCGCCACGCCCTCGCCCTTGCCCGAGAAGCGGATCTTGACGCCCTTGTCGTTCGACAGCCAGAACCCGTCGAGGCCCTTGATCAGCGTGGCCCCGGCCTGGGCGGCCGAATAGTATCCGGCGAAGTCGGCGATGTTCTTCAGATGGTAGATCTCGCCGTCTAGGCGCACCTTCTGCACCCCCACGCCGCCGACCTTCACGCCCTCGGTCTTGAATTTGTAGGACTTGCCGCCGAACTTCAGGACCCCGCTGCCCGAGCTGCCGCCGACCAGCAGCATGACCTGCGTCTCGTCGATCTCGATCGTTCCGGACGGCTTTTCGTTCTGGGCGACGGCCGTGCCGCCGGTGGCGAGGAAGGCTAAGGCCAGCATGGCCTGTGCAAATTTGCGAATGATGTTCACGTCAGTTTCTCCGTTTCAGTGTGGTCCAGGAATTCGTTCGCCGCGCTACCGCTTCGGCTCACAGGCTGTCCAGAATGGCCTTCCGGCGCGCTTTGTATTCGGCGGGCGTGATGTAGCCCCCGGCGGCGAGCGCGTCGAGTTCGTTCAATTTCTGCTGCGGGGTCTTCGGCAAAGGCGGCTGCGGCGGCATCGGCGGGGGCGGGAGCGCGCGCATCTGATTGGCCTGCTGCATCGCTTGCGCCTGCTGCTCCTGGGCGTGCACGCTTTGCTTGATCGCGCCGGCCAGCTTGGTGGCGAGCACGCCGCCGAGAAACCAGCCGGCGTCGCTTGCCTGCGCCGGGAGGCTGCACGCCATCGCCGCGGCATAAACGGCGCCGAGCGCCGCGCCGCGCATGAGTCGGTTTGTGTTTGCCATCGCCTCGCTCCTTGTTACTGCGCGGTACACGCGCCGAAAATCATGTAGCTGACCAGCTCCCCGGACAGGGTGGTGGTCATCCTTCCGCTCGAGCGGTCGATCGACATGTTCCAGCCGTGGCCGTTCTCGACGCCTTGCAGGATGAAATGGTTGCGCGTGGTCTCGGCATTCTTGATCGGCGAATCGACCTTCTTGAACGGGCTTTCGGAGGTCGCGCGCACCACCTTCGCCTTCATGTCGACGAACATGAACTCCGGCAGATCGAAGGTTCTGGCCAGCCCGTGGAAGCAGCTCGGTCCCTCGCCGCAGGCGACGACGCTGACGGCTGCGCAGACCATGTCGCGCGTGCCGTCGACCGGCTCGGCGGATGCGCCGCGCGCGAGCAGCGCGGCGACTGCAGCGAGCGCTACGGCTCGCCAGTTAGGTCTATCCGATCGCATGCAGATACTCCCTGTCGTTCCTGAAACTCTGGATTAGGCGGCGCGCGGAAACCTGCCTGACCGATCGCATTCGGCGCCGCATATGCGGCCGGTTCGCCTGCCACGGGGATTCCGCGACTGCGATTTTAGATCAAACCGGCGAAGCTCGCGGCGTTGTGATATTCGTTCAAGTCATTGCACGACATTTCCGCGACCGGGAGCGACGTTCGATCTCCTTGTGCGCGCACTGTTTCAGGGCGTATCGGGACCTGTGCGTCGCCAGGACCCGCCAAAGCTGCGGGAATCTGCCGCAGCTCAAGACGCCCAGCGCGACGCGCAAGAACGCCCCCAACCCGTCGGCCGCGTCTAAGGCCTCTGGCGCGCGCGACCGCGCGTGTTCACCACCAGCGCGATCACATGGTGCAGCTTGGTGAAATCCCCTGCCGCGGACTTCTGCAGCATCGCGGCCTGCGCATCGGGAAACGCGTTGCCGAGCGCCGCGATCAGGAACGCGCGCGGCCGGCCGTTCGCCGCCGCGATCGCGCCGAGCTCGTCGGATGGCTCGAGCCGGCCAGCAGGAAGGCCGGAGGCTTTCGAGACCACATCGAGTACAGCGCGGATGTCGGGGATCGAGGCGTCCGGCAAGCCCGCTTCGGCGTAGTACGCGCGGTAAAACGCGTCTGCCGTGAGGTCTCTGCGCCCGGAAACGTCGAGCGGCCGGAACGCGAGCCGCTCCGCGCTGCGGCGGCGCAGGAGCAGCATCGTGACGAGCGCGCCGATGACGAGCGCGGCGATGATGAACTTCATCGGAAAGGAGCAGCGTTCACAGCACCTCGTAGACCTCGTAGATCGGCCCGCTCGCCTCGCGCCGTCCGCTCGCGACCGAGACGATGCGGTTCAGCCAGTCGTATTTCTTCGCCGCCGTCTCGAACACCGGCGTGGTGCGGAAATAGTAGCTCTTCGCGTCGACCGCCTCGCCCTTGGCCAGGCGCGCCATGACATTGGCGGGGCCATGCCGGATGCCGCGATAGCTCATGTAAATCAGCTCCCCGTCGTCGGTCTCGAGCGTGACGCGCACATCGAGGATCGTCGCGCCGTCGGAGCGCAGCAGCAGCCAGTCGCCCCCGGGCGCGGGCTGGATCGTGCCGCGCAGCCGCTCGCCCTTGAAGGTGCCGCCGGTGACGTTGGCGATGCGGCGCGCGCCGTTCGGCGTGGCGCCGAGGTCGACGATCTTCGGCACGTCGGCCGTGAGGGTAAACAGATGTCGCGTCTCGATCATCGTGGGTCCTCCTCCATGGCTGTGGATCTTTCCGCAATGGTACCTAAGGCATGACTCGCGCATTCCGAGCGGCAACCCGCTCGGCGACCCGCATCACAGGAGGACGCTCGCCGTGCGGCCGCCGCCGCAGTACGACGCCGGCAGGCAGCCCTTCGCCGCATGGAAGCGCCGCACAAAATACCGCAGCACGCCTCTCCGCGGAATGTTCCCTCGCGGCGCTTGTTCGCCGCACGAGGATGTGTCACCGTCCGCGGTATTCGCATCCGCGAGAGGAAAAGGAGCGGCATGCTGCAGGAGACGCCTTCTGCGACGCAGCTGGCGCAAGCCTCGCCGCGCGAGGTCTTCGCCGCGATCGCCGCGGCGCTCGATGCGCGCGTTGTCGGCCAGCGCGCGCTGACGCGGCGGCTGCTGATCGCTCTGCTGTGCGACGGGCACGTGCTCGTCGAGGGCGTGCCCGGACTGGCCAAGACGACCGCGGTGAAAACTCTCGCCGAGCTGCTCGAGGCGGACTTCCATCGCATCCAGTTCACGCCGGACCTGCTGCCGGCCGACCTTACCGGGACCGAGGTGTTCCGAGCCGAGACCGGGACTTTCGAGTTCCGTCCGGGTCCGGTGTTCCGCAGCCTGGTGCTCGCCGACGAGATCAACCGCGCCCCCGCAAAGGTGCAGTCGGCGCTGCTCGAGGCGATGGAAGAGCGCCAGGTGAGCGTCGGGCGCGCGAGCTTCGCGCTGCCGGATCTGTTCATGGTCATGGCGACGCAGAACCCGATCGAGCAGGACGGCACCTATCCGTTGCCGGAGGCCCAGCTCGATCGCTTCCTCATTCACGTGCAGGTCGGGTATCCCGCGCCGCAGGCCGAGCACGCGATCCTGCAGCTCGCACGCGACGAGGCGCTGCGCGCAACCTCGGGTGCGGGTTCCGGGCCGCGCGTCCCGGCGACGGCGATCGCGACCTCGGCGCAGGTATTCCGCGCGCGGCGCGAAGTGCTGATGCTGCACATGGCGGCCGCGCTCGAGCAGTTCATCGTCGAGCTGGTGCTGGCGACGCGAGACCCGGGCGCCTACGACGCGGACCTGGTGCCGCTGCTGCGACTGGGCGCGAGCCCGCGCGCTACCATCGGTCTGGACCGCGCCGCGCGCGCGCATGCCTGGCTGGCGGGGCGCAGCTACGTCTCGCCCGAGGACGTCCATGCCGTCGCGCCGGACGTGCTGCGCCATCGCCTGATGCTGAGCTATCAGGCGCGCGCCGACGGCGTGGGCGGCGACGAAATCGTCGCCCGCCTGCTCGTGCGCGTGCCCGTGCCGTGATTCCCCCCGCTGCGGCCGTCCTGCGCGCCGGCCTGCCGCGCCACGTGCCGCGCGGCGCGCGCAGCACGCTGGACACGCTGCTCGGTCTGCGCCGCTACGGCGCGGAGATGCGCAGACTGCTCGCGATCGACACGCCACAGCGCGCCGGGCCGCGTGCGCCGATCGCGCGCAGCCAGGGCATGGACTACGCAGAGTCGCGCCCGTATACGCCGGGCGACGACGTGCGGCGCATCGACTGGCGGGTCACCGCACGCACCGGGCGTGCACACACCAAGGTCTTCCACCTCGAGCGCGGCAATGACGTCTATTGCATCGTCGACCAGCGACCCTCGATGCATTTCGGCACGCGCTCCGCGTTCAAGTCGGTCGTCGCCGCGCACGTCGCTGCGCTCGCCGGCTGGGCCGCGGCCGAGGGCGGCGACCGCTACGGCGCGCTGATCGTCGGTGCGCGCGACGCGATGGTACGCGTGGGCGCGGCGGAGGGTTCGGCGCCGGCGCTCTGCGCAGCGCTTGTCGCCGCCGCGCACGACGACGCAGCGCTCGCCGCCGTCATGGTGGACGAGCCTTCCGGCGGCGCGGCGCTCGATCGGCTCGCCGCGCGCGCGGCCGGCGAAGCCGCCATCGGTTCGCGCTTCGTCATCGTGTCCGACTTTGCGGATCCCGCCGCGGCGCTTGCGGCAGCGGTGAAACGCTTGCGCGCGCGCGGCGACGTCATTCTGGTGTGGGTGTTCGACACCATGGAAGTCCGCCTGCCGCCGCCGGCACGCTATCCGCTGAGCGACGGCCGCGAGCACCTCGTGCTCGACACCGCGTCGAGCGCTGTGCGCGCGGCGCATGCCCGCGAGGTCGCCGCGCGCTGCGAGCGGCTGGCGCGCGTGGCCGCGCAAACCGGCGCACAGTGCCATGCGGTGCGCACCGGCGAAGAGCTGTTCACCGCGCTCGAACGGCCGTTCGCCGAGCGCCCTGAGGGATGATTCCGGATCTCGACCTCGTCGCGCGCCTGCGCGACCTGCATCCGCCGCCGGCGCCGGCAGGGTGGCCGCCCGCGCCGGGTTGGTGGGCTGCGCTGCTTGTGCTCGTGGTGCTGGCGGTGATTCTGTTGCGTTTCGCGCCGCCGTGGTGGCGCCGGCTGAGACTGCGGCGGCGCCTGATCGCGACGCTCGAGGCGATCGCGCGACGCCACCGCGACGGCGCGCCGGCGGCTGCGACCATTGCCGAAATCTCCTCTCTGCTTCGCCGCGCGGCGCTCATCAAGTTTCCGCATGGCGGGATGGCGGGGCTGCACGGTGGCGACTGGATTGCGTTTCTGGAATCGCACGACCGCGTGCCGGGCCGCTTCGCGGCGCTGGGGAGCGCGCTTACGGTGGCACCGTACCGCCCGCCCGACACAGGCGCCGATGCCGAGCCGCTGCTCAAAGCGGCGCGCGGCTGGCTGCGTTCGGTGCTTTAGCGAGCAGCCGATGCTGCAGTTCGCCTGGCCACTCGTTGCTGCGGCAATCGTGCTGCCCTGGCTGGTGGCGCGCCTTGCGCCGCCCGCGGCGCCGGTTGCCACGCCGCTGCGCGTGCCGTTCCTGCGCGCTGCGCGCAGTTGGCAAGCCGGCGCCGGCGCCTATCCGCGTGCACGCCGGCTGCTCGCGCTCGCCGCCTGGACGGCGCTGGTCGCGGCCGCATGCCGCCCGCAGTGGATCGGAGAGCCGATGGGCACGACGGCGAGCGGGCGCAGCATGCTGCTCGCGCTAGACGTATCGGCAAGCATGCGCACTGTGGCTCTGCACGGTGCGGTGGGGCTCGAGGTGATGCGCCGAACCGCGCGCGAGTTCATCGCCGGCCGCGCGGGCGACCGCATCGGGCTCATCGTGTTCGGTTCGAAAGCCTACGTGCAGGCCCCGTTGACCTTCGACCGCAAGGCCGTGGCCGGCATGGTCGACGAGGCGTTCATCGGTCTCGCCGGCGAGGGCACTGCGCTCGGCGACGCGATCGCGCTCGGCGTCATGCGGCTGCGCGCGATCCCGCGCGACGAGCGCGTCATGATCCTGCTCACCGACGGCTCGAGCACGGATGGCGTCATGGCGGTGCCCGACGCCACGCGGCTCGCGCGTTACTACGGCGTGCGTGTCTATGCGATCGGCATCGGCGCGCTCGCCGCGGGCGACGCGTTGCGGCGCGGCGAAGGGCTGAATGAGCCCGTGCTGAAGCGCCTCACCGCTGAGACGGGGGGCCTCTACTTTCACGCCGGCGACGGCGCGGCACTCGAGCGCATATTCGCCGCGCTCGAGCGCTACGAGCCGGCGGCGCGCGACGAGCGCCATGTCCGTCCGACCACCGAACTGTATGCCTGGCCGCTCGCGCTCGCGCTTGCGCTGGCGCTGGCGACTTTCGCCGCCGGAGCACGCGCCGCGGGCGCCGTGCGCTCCATCGGCCCTGCGCAATTGCGCCGATGAGCGAAACGCTTGAATGGCTGCGCCCGGGCTGGATTCTCGCGCTGCCGGCCGGGCTCGCGCTGCTCTGGCTATGGTGGCGCGCGCAGGCAGGCACTGGGCGCTGGCGCGGGCTGGTCGATCCGGCGCTGCTGCCGCACCTCGTCGGCCGCTCGCCCACCGGCACGCGGAGCGCGCCGATCACGAGTGCACACGGCGCGCTGGCGATCGCCGCAACCGCGCTGATCCTCGTCTGCGTCGCGCTTGCCGGACCGAGCTGGCGCTCGCATCCTGCGCCGCTCATCCGCGATCTCACTGCGCGCATCGTCGTCCTCGACCTTTCGCCGTCGATGGATGCGGTCGACGTGGTTCCGAGCCGCCTCGAGCGCGCGCGCGCGGCGATCGTCGGCATTCTGCGTGAATCCCCGGACGCACAGCTCGGCCTGGTGGTGTTCGGCGCCGACGCGTTCACCGTGGCGCCGCTCATGAACGACGCCTCCGCGCTGATCCACCTGCTCGGCAGCCTCGGCACCGCGACGGTGCCGCGCGCGGGCAGCCGCCCCGACCTCGGGCTCGACATGGCGCGCACGCTGCTCGCGCGTGCCGGCGTTGCCGCGGGCGACGTGGTTCTCGTCGGCGACAGTGCAGGGGACGCGCGTACGCTGGAGGCCGCGCGTGCGTTGGCGCGGGCGGGATACCCGCTCTCGGTGCTCGCGGTCGGATCCCTTCACGGCGGGCCGGTGCGGCTCGCGAGCGGCGCGTTTGCACGGACCGACGCGGATGAAATCCTGGTCGTGAAGCCTGAGCTTGCCGGGCTCGAGCGCGTGGCGCGCGCGGGAGGCGGCCAGTTTCACGCGCTCGCCGCCGGCAGCGCGGTGCCGCACTTCGCACGGGGTGCACGCACCTGGGCCGAATCGCCCGACGCAATGAACAGCGCGATGCGGCTGCGCCGGGACGACGGCGCATGGTTTGCGCTGCTGGCGCTCCCGTTCGCGGCGCTCCTGTTCCGCCGCGGCTGGCTGGTCGGCCTTGCCGCGGTCGCGCTCACCCTCCCGCTCGCACCGAAGCCGGCCCTGGCCTTCGACTGGCCGGACCTGTGGCGCCGTGCGGACCAGCAGGCGGCGGCCGAGTTTGCGGCGGGAACATTCGGCGCGCAGGCGCAGCTCGTCGCAAAGCTCGATCCCGATTCGCCGTGGCGCGCACCGCTGCTGTACCGCAGCCGACGCTTTGCGGAAGCGGCCGCGCTGTTCGCCACCGAGGACGGCGCGGACGCGCATTACAACCGCGGCAACGCGCTCGCGCTCGACGGCCGGCTGGAGGAGGCGCTGGCTGCCTACGCGGCCGCACTCGAGCGCAGCCCCTCGATGCGCGACGCCCTTTTCAACCGTGCGCTGGTGCGCGAGGCGCTGGCCAAGCGGCGCGCTCGGGGGCAGGCCGGCGGCCAGGCGCCGCAGCGCTCGGCGGCACCCGGACCATCCAACGCGCGCCCTGAAAGCGGATCGGCCGGACGCGGCCGAGGGTCCGCAGCAGGGTCAAACGCCGCGCAGCGGGGCATGCAATCGGGCGAGGGCGCAGGCTCGGGCCAAGCGCGGGCGCGCAGCAACGTCGCACAGTCTAGAGAGCCGTCGGGTGCGGACAGCGCGGCGCGGCGGCCGGAGGACGCGCTCGACGCGCCCGAGCTGCGGCGCCTCGAAGCCCTGCTCGCGCAAGTCCAGGACGATCCCGGCTCGCTGCTCGCGAACCGGTTCGCCTGGCAGCTGCGGCTGCGCGGGAACTGGAACTACGATACCGGGGCGCGCTGGTGAGGCACCGCGTGCGCAGCGGCTGGAACCGTGCGGCGTTGCTCGCAGCGCTGACCGCGTGCGCGCTGTCGGCGCGCGCCGCGCCGGCAGACGTCGTGATCGAGGCCGAGCTCGTGCCCGAGCAGGTCTATGTCGGCGGCGAAGCGCGTCTGCGGCTGCGGCTCCTGCGTGCTGCGGGCGTCACGCACGGCGTGCTGCGTGCGCCCGCGCTCGGCGATGCGGCGGAGATCACGCTGCTCGGTCCGATCCACAGCTACGAGACAGAGCGCGACGGCGTGACCTACGAGGTGCTCGAGCGCACGCACGTCATCGTGCCGCGGCGCGCCGGGCGCCTGGTCGTACCGGGCGCCGAATTCGAGGGCTCGCTGAACTACGAGGTGTACAACCGCGCCACCGGCACCACGCCGCGCACCGCACGCGGGCCGCAAAGCGTGCTCGCGGTACGCCCGCCCCCGCCCGGGGCCGGCGAACCCTGGTTGCCGGCGCGGCGCCTCACGCTCGAGGAATCATGGTCGCGCGACCCCGATGCGCTCTCCGCCGGCACGCCGGTGACCCGCACCCTGGTGCTGAGCGCCGAGGGCATCGCGGCGGACCGCCTGCCGCGCCTCGAGATGCCGCCGCACCCGGCGCTGATCGTGCATCACGACCAGCCCGATCTCGTCACCGAGTACCCCGCCACGGGCATGGTCGGCCGCAGAGTGCAGCGCATCGTGCTGATGCCGGTCGATGCCGGCGAGGTCGAGCTTGCGGGGCTCGAGGTGCGCTGGTGGGACGTCGGGGCCGATGCGCCGCGCAGCGCGACGCTGCCCGGCCGCAGGCTGCAGCTGCACGCTGCGATCGCGCCCGCCGCGGTGGTGCGCGAGGCGCCGGCGAGCGTCTCCGCGCCGGACGCGCTGCGGTGGATCCTGGCCTGCATCGTGTTGCTGGTTGCCTGCGCGCTCTGGTGGCACTTGCGCACGCGTGCGATGCGAACCGCGCGGCGCCGTCTGCGCATCGCTTGCCGGCGCAACGACGCGCGCGAAGCGCGCGACGCAATCGTCGGATGGGCCAAGGACAGCGGCACAGATCGGACGCTGCCGCAGCGCATCGGCGCCGGCTGGGACGCGAGCGCGCGAGCGCAGCTCGACATTCTGGATGCCGCGCTCTACGGCGGGCGCGCGTGGGACGGCAAGGCGTTCTGGCGGGAGGTTCGGCCCTGGTTGCGCAAGCGCCCGGCGCGGGTCAAAGTAACCACGCCGGCGGCGCTGCCGCCGCTCTACAGGCTGCAGGCGCGACGCTAGCGACTCCATCCGCCCCATGACTGTCAAGCTCAACCACACCATCATTCACGCACGCAACAAGCGCGCCGCGGCCGACTTCTATGTGCGAGTCTTCGGCTTCGGCAAGCCCGTGGCCTTCGGCCCCTTCCTCGATGTGGAGACTGCGAACGAGGTGACCCTCGCGATCCTCGAGACCGACGAGAAATTCGAGCCGCAGCACTATGCTTTCCTCGTGAGCGAGGCCGAGTTCGACCAGATCTTCGGTCGCGTCAAGGCGCGGGGCCTGGACACCTGGGCCGACCCGGGCAAGCTGCAGAAGGGCGAGATCAACACGCACTTCGGCGGGCGCGGCGTGTACTTCGAGGACCCGAGCGGGAATCTGCTCGAGATCATCACGCGGCCTTACGGCAGCGAAGGGTAGGCAACCCGTTCGTCGAGCCTTCGATCAGCCCGAGCTCCGAGGCCGCGCCGCAGCGCCCCTGCGGCCGTAAGGCGGAAGTGTCGTGAGGCGCGGATCGTCCACGGCGCCGCCGACGGTGAAGTGATACAGGGACTGGAAAGCGAGGTCCTTGAAGCCGAATACCTCGTGCACCGGGTCGTCGAAGAAGCAGCCGATGCCGGTCGAGCGCACCCCCGCCGCTTCCGCCTCCAGGTAGAGCACCTGCCCGATCGCACCGGCTTCCCAGAACAGCCGCCGGTAGAACGACGCGCCGTGCGCGAGGAGCTTTTCCTGGTACTCGGCGATCATGCCGATGGAGAACGCGCCCTCGCCCGCGATGTCCTGGCGGCAGCTCAGCTGGGTCGCGAGCTGCCTCGCATCGCCGCGCTCGAGCAGGTAGAGCGGGAGACTCGCGGGACAGCCCGGCGGCATCGCCCAGTCGAAGTGGCTGTGCATGCTGTGCTTGAGCGTCTCCACCTTGCCGGGATCGCGCGCCATCGCGTACAGACCGCGGTCGATGCCGTCGACGCGATGCACGAACAGGCCGAAATGGATCGCCGGTTCCCAGGGAATCGCGTCCCAGGGCATCGGGCGGCGCGCGACGTCCAGTTCGACCCGCGGCATGACGCGCGCGAGCATGCGGTAGAAGCGCTCGACCGGGATCGAGGTCCTGCCGTCGCAGGCGACGAGGCTGCGCCGCTGGCGGATGATCTGCCCCGCGCTGGGCCCGGAATTCATTCTCTTCGCGATGCCGCAGCCACGCGGTCGATCGCTTCCCAGGGCAGCGGATCGTCCGCGCTTAGGCGGTTCGCCTTCCCGTGCCAGCGCTGGTTGGTCAGCTCGCGCACGGCCTCGGCGTCGAGTCCCGTGGTCCGTAGTGCGCCGCTTCCCGGCCATAGCGCCATCGCGAGCTCAGCGCTTTCGCGCTCGCCGCCGTCGAAATCCGCCGGGCGGTCTAGGCCCAGTAGCGCTTCGAGCGTGGCGTCCGCGACGTCGTCCAGCACGAGCGCCGACCAGCCGAGCGTCGCCGCCGCAATACGCAGCGCACCGATCGCGTGACCCACGTCGTGCTGGCAGTAGCGGAAGGCGCGCTCGCCGTACTTCCATGCCTCGCGCCAGTACACGGAGGACAGGCCCACGAGAAACGCCTCCGGCGGAAAACTCTTCATGATTCCTGAAAACAGCGAAGGCGGGCAATCGGCGCGGCGCTCGAGCGCGTGCTCGCGCGGCGCGTAATGGAAGAGCCCCGCCAGTTCGCCCAGCTCTTTGATGGAACGGATGAATAGGTATCCCTCGGTGGGGTGGAGGTTGCCGCTCGAGGGGTTGACCCGCAGCGCCCAGCGCGTGCCGTGGGCCTCCTTCCACGCCGACAGGGCGAGCGCGTGCTCGAGCAGGCGCGAAATCGATCGCAGCTCGACCGGCGCGCTCGCCACGGCTTCGGGCTCGTAGAGCTGGTTGTAGAACGGCGCGCCCGGCTCCGCTTCGCGAGCGAGCAACGGCAAGGGCG
>Ga0210138_1000178_pt1 | contig 15404 bp, 11 predicted proteins | sample Browns_ThreeSqC__FD_184850 | JGI IMG/M metagenome (GOLD analysis project Ga0210138, IMG submission 184850) | Wetland microbial communities from the San Francisco Bay, California, USA, that impact long-term carbon sequestration -... | ecosystem: Environmental > Aquatic > Marine > Wetlands ... | reverse complement strand
CGCCGAGCTGCTCGAGGTGGCGATGCGTGACCGCCTGCACCAGCCGTACCGGCTGCCCCTCCTGCCCGGAGCCGCGCGGCTGATCGAGCAGGCCTACCAGATCGGTGCCGCGGGAGCCTGCCTCTCGGGAGCGGGGCCATCGGTGCTGGCCATCTGCGACTCGCCCCTGACCGCCCACTCCGTCGAGAAGGCGTGGAACGCGGCCGCCGGCTCCACCGTGGGGATGGAGGGCATGGCCACCCGCCTGCGCTTCGACACCGGTGGCGCCCGGCTCACCGTCGATCAGGGCCCGTGAGCCTCGTCAGCCTGGCCGGCGTCGCCAAGAGCCACGGCGCCCAGCACCTGTTCAGCGACGTCACCCTCCAGGTCAGCGCCGGCCGGCGGGTGGCCATCGTGGGCGCCAACGGGACCGGCAAGACCACGCTGCTCGAGATCATCACCGGGGAGCAGACCGCGGACGCGGGCACTGTGGCGCGCGGGAAGGACGTGGTCATCGGCTACCTGCGCCAGGAAGTGGCCGAGTCGCGGGGTCGGACCGTGCTCGCGGAGATCCTGGCCGGTGCGGGCACCGTCGCCGGCATCGGTCGTCGCATGCAGCACATCGAGCAGGAGATGGCCGAGGGGCCTGACCCGGACGAGCTCAACGAGCTCATGGACGAGTACGGACGCCTCCAGCATCGGTTCGAGCAGCTCGGCGGCTGGTCCCTCGAGGCGGAGGCGCGCCGCATCCTGGGGGGACTGGGCTTCGCCGATGCGGATGCGGAGCGCGACATCGGCGAGTTCTCCGGCGGCTGGATGATGCGGGTCGCGCTCGCCCGCCTTCTCCTCGCCAACCCGGACCTGCTCCTGCTCGACGAGCCGTCGAACCACCTCGACCTCGCCTCGGTCGAGTGGCTGCAGGGGTTCCTGGCCGAGTACGCCGGGGCGGTGATCCTGGTCAGCCACGACCGCGACTTCATCAACGTCGTCGCCAACCGGGTCGCGGAGCTCCGCGACCACACCCTGACCGAGTACGTGGGCGACTACGGCGACTTCGTCGACCAGCGTGAGGCCCGCATCGCCGAGCGTGAGCGCCAGGCGCGGGTCCAGGGCCGCGAGATCGTCCGCGTCGAGCGGTTCATCGAGCGCTTCCGGTACAAGAAGTCCAAGGCCCGCCAGGCCCAGGCCAAGATCAAGTACCTCGAGCGCATGGACCGGGTCGTCGTGCCCGAAAACCGGACGAAGTCCATTCGGTTCCGCTTCCCGCAGCCGCCGCGGAGCGGCCGGACGGTCATCAGCCTCGCGGGCGTCACCAAGCGATATGGGGCGCACACCGTGTACGACGGGCTGAACCTCGTCCTGGAGCGCGGCCAGAAGATCGCGCTCATCGGTCCGAACGGCGCCGGCAAGAGCACCCTGCTCAAGATCCTGGCCGGCGCGCTCGACTTCGACGGCGGGACGCGAACCCTGGGCCACAACGTCCGGGTCGCGTACTTCGCCCAGCACCAGATCGAGGCGCTGAACCCGGCCAACACCGTGCTGGAGGAGCTGGAGGAAGCCTCCCCGCGGATGACGACCGGAGAGCAGCGCCGGCTGCTGGGCGCGTTCCTCTTCAGCGGGGACGACATCCGCAAGCCGGTCGAGGTCCTGTCCGGCGGGGAGCAGACCCGGCTGGCCATGGCCAAGCTCCTGGCCGACCCGGCGAATCTGCTCTGCCTCGACGAGCCCACCAACCACCTCGACATCGCCAGCCGCGACGTGCTCGAGGACGCCCTGACCGCCTTCGGCGGGACCCTGGTCCTCATCACCCACGACCGATACCTGATCCGCACCGTGGCCACCGCGATCATCGAGGTGACCGGGGGGACGGCGACCCTGTACGACGGCGACTTCGAGTCGTACGCCGATTCGCGCGGGATCGACATCGAGCGGCCGGGCGCTTCGGAGGGCAAGGCCACGCCGCGCGGCGTGGTCGCGGCGACGCCCGCCCGGCGCGAAACGTCTGCCCAGGCGGCGGCCCGAAAGCGTGCGGAGGCCGAGGCCCGCAACCAGCACCACCGCGCCACGCGCGGTGCGCACGCTGCCCTTGACCAGGTCGAATCCGACATCGCAACAACGACAGCGGAGCTCAACGACCTGACGCAGCGCCTGGCGGACCCATCGATCTACACCGATGCCGCCCTGGTACGCCGGCTGATCGCCGACCACAACGCGGCCCTGGACCGATCTGCCGCGCTGACCGCGGAACGCGATCGGCTCCAGGGAGAGCTGTCCACCGCGGAGACGCCGTGAACCGGGGCGCCGCCCTCGTCGTCCTGGCCGCGATCTGCTTCGCGACGCTCGGACCTGCCTCCCGGTACGCCTTCGCCGCGGGGGTCGATCCGCTGACCCTGGTCACGTGGCGGGCGACGATCGGCCTGCTGTTCGTGATCGGGGCGGGGTTCGTGCTGGGGCGTCGGGGTCAACTCGTGGCCCGGCCGCTCAGCGAAATCCCGCGCCGACACCAGGCGCTGAACGTGGTTGCCGGGCTGGCCGGCGGGCTCCTGAACCTGATGGTCCTGATCGCCATCACCCGGATCAGCATCACCCTGGCGCTGCTCGTCTTCTACACGTACCCGGCCATGGTCGCGCTGGTGTCCACCGTCTTCTTCAAGGAGCGCCTGGACGCGACGCGGTGGGCAGCGCTGGTGGTAAGCCTCGTGGGCCTGGTGCTGGTGATCATCGGCGCGGGGTCCGTGGGCGCCTTTGACATGCTGGGGGTCGGCCTCGCCTTCGTGGGGGCGCTGTGCCAGGTCGCCTATGCCCTCCTCGCCAGGCATGGGTTCCCGTCCATCCCGGGACCGCAGGTCGGAGCCATCACCTTCGGGGTCGGGACCGCGTTCTACGTCGTGATCGGCGTCGCGGTCGGCAACCTCGCGGCCCTGGGTGCCCCCCTCGCCTCCTCCGCGGCCCTGCTGCCCATCGTGTGGGCTGGTGTGATCGGGGCCGGGATCCCGACCATGGCCTGGATCGTCGGTATCCGCGCGCTGGGTGCCCCGAGGGCGGCGATCATCTCCACCCTGGAGCCCGTGGTGGGCATCATCCTGGCTGCGCTGCTCCTCGGGGAGCGGCCCACCCCACTCCAGGTCGTGGGTGGCGCGCTCATCGTGGGTGCGGCGATCGTCGTCCAGCGCCGGGCCTCGGTGGAGGTCGCGGACCACGAGGCGGTGCCCGATCCGGAGCTCGTCCCATGACCAATGCCCCGGGCGACAGCGCCAGCGCGGGCTCTATCCTGCCCCGGTGACCGGATTCCGACGGCTGGCCTGGGTCGGCCTGGCGATCGTCGTGGTCGGCTGCTCACCGACCACCAGCAGCTCGCCCACCGCCTCTCCCGCGGGGTCGTCTACCACCCCGGAGCCCTCCCCAACGATCGCGCCATCCCCGACAGCCGAGTCCAGCCTGACCCCGGCGCCAACGGTGCCGGCCAACGCGCTGCTCCCCGACCTGGTGATGGAGCCGCTGGCGGACTGGGACGTCGAGTACGAAGGCAGCCGACGGCTGCTCCACGTGACCACCATCTTCAGCAACGTGGGCGTTGGGGCGTTCGAGCTGCAGGGCAGCCGTCCCGGGGTGGATGCATCGCGGATGACCGTGGAACAGATCATCTTCGACCCATCGGGTGAGTCCATACGGATCCCGACCAGAGCCGACGCGCAGTACGCGGGAGACGGCCACAACCACTGGCATGCCCGACAGGTCGTGACCATGCAGCTCGCCCCGGTACTCGAGCCGCGAAACATCCAGCTGGGGAACAAGATCGACTTCTGCTTCTTCGACAACAGCGCGACTCACCCAGACGTGGCCGGCGCCTTAACCAAGAGCTACTACCAGAACAGCTGGTGCGGCCAACCTGACGCGCTCTCGGTGCGGATGGGCCTGTCCATCGGTTGGGGCGACCGATACGGCTGGGACTTCGTGGGCCAGTACGTCGACATCACCGGTGTCCCCGGCGGGACGTACACGCTCAAGGCGACCGTGGACTGGTCGAACGCCTTCTACGAGACCGATGACACGAACAACTGCACGATGAGCCGGATCCAGATCCCGCCAGCGGGTGAGGGCAAGATCATCACGGTCGAGGCCACCGCCCAGCCCTGCTGAGCGAACGGCGCCGGTCAGGCCATGAGGGCCGCGTGGACCGATTGCGCCGACTGCTCGGCGAAGGACACCGGCACCTCGGCCCACACGACCCGAAGGCCGCCCTCGTCGAACGAACCCTCGCCGTGGGCCGGGAGCGGCAGCAGCTCGGGCATCCGCTGAGCCGGACCGATGAGGCTGATGCGGGCGATCCGCTCCTTGCGGTCGACGGCGAGCACCATCGGCTCCTCGTCGCCCCGAACAGGACGCGCCCGGACCTCGGTGGCCGGAGCGTCGTCCTCGAGGGAGCGGACCACGAGCCGCAGGCGTCCGCGCCGGGCACGGCGGACGGCGACCGGGTGGACGATTTCGGCCCCCAGCTCGGCCATAAGCTCCAGCTGGAGCGCATCGAGCCACGGCAGCAGGCGCGCGCCGGGAACGAGGTGCGGGTCCGCCTCCCACACCCCGCCCACGTCCTTGAACAGCTCGCAGCGGTCCGCGCGCAGGGCGACGGCCAGGGCCACGGCCGAGAGGTCAGTCCCGCCCCGCCCCAGGGTGGTGAGCTCGCCGTGGGCGCCGATCCCCTGGAATCCGGCCACGACGGGGACGAGCCCGTCGGCCAGCGCGGAGCGCAACGGCCTCGAGTACACGCGGCGGACGGCTGCTCCCAGGTGAGCCGCCGCAGTCCGGATCCCCGCCTCCGCGCCGCTGAACGATCGAGCGGGAATGTCCCGCGCACCAAGGCCCAGCGCGAAGAGGGCGGCGGAGAGGGCCTCGCCGGTGGCGAGCGCCCGGTCCGTCTCGCGAGCCAGCGCCGAATCGGGCGGATGAGCGGCCTCGCCCCGGAGGGTCGCGCCGCCATCGGCCAGCAGGACAGACGCCGAGCTCAGGATCGTGTCCGTCACCCCCTCGAACGCGGAAACCACGACCACCGGGCGCAGCCCTGCCGACCGCTGACGGACGACAACGTCCACCGCGGCGGCCACGTCCGCCGGACTGGTCAGCACCGACCCGCCGAACTTGTCGACGACGATCGGTCCTTCGCTGGTCATGGCGCGGACTGTACCGCTACCCTCGGCCAATGCCGCCGTCCGTCCGCCGCACCACGCTGCGGGGCGTCCGCGGACGGATCCTGGCCTGGTACGCGTCGGACCACCGCGAGCTCCCGTTCCGCCGCAGCCGCGAACCGTGGCCGACTCTGGTGGCGGAGGTCATGCTCCAGCAGACCCAGGCGGGGCGCATCGCGGATCGGTTCGATGCATTCCTGGACCGATATCCGACACCCCAAGCCATGGCGGCGGCCTCGCCGGCCAGGGTCCTGGCCGATTGGAGCGGGCTCGGCTACAACCGGCGCGCGCTGAACCTCCATGCCGCGGCGGGCCGGATCACAGCAGACGGCTGGCCCACGACCGTGGCAGGGCTCGAGGCACTTCCCGGGATCGGGGCCTACTCGGCGCGGGCCATCGCGTCCATCGCCCTCGGCCAGCCGGTGGGAGCGGTGGACACCAACGTGCGGCGCTGGCTTGTGCGCCGGTTCGCCGCGGTCCCACATGGCCGGGCGGGACTACAGGCGCTGGCGGACGGCCTCGCGACCGCGGCCAACAGTCCATCACCCGTCGAAACGGCCACCTGGACGCACGCCACCATGGAGTTCGGGGCGCGGATCTGCACTGCACGGAACCCCCATTGCGGCGACTGCCCCGTTTCGCGGGGCTGTCCCTCGCGCGCAAACCCGCCGCACGTGGCGGTGCCCCGCCAGTCGGCCTCCACCGCCTCGACGCGCGCGGCCCGCGGCGCGCTCCTGCGCGCGTTGACAGCCGCCCCCGACCACCGGATCAGCGAACGGTCGGCCCGCCAAGCGGTGAACGGTTCGGATTACCGGTCGCTTACCGATGCGTTGGAGCGGGACGGGCTGGTCCATCGGTCCGGTCGACATCTCGTGCTCGGCCCGCGGCGACGAGGCGCCTGACCGAACTCCCGACCGGTCTCAGGGAAGTGGCGTGTGCTCCTTGGGAGGAAACGCGCGCATCAGGTGGCGCAGCAGGCGGTGCAGCTCCTCGCGCTCACCGCGGCTGAGAGTGCCAGCGATCAGGGCCTCGGTCTGCGCCTGGGTGCCAACGGCCTGGTCCCAGACGGCGTGGCCCGCCTCGGTGGGCTCGATGAGCGTGCCGCGACGGTCGGTGGGATCGGGGAGGCGGCGGATGAGCCCGGCGTCCTCCATGCGGTCGAGCCGGTTGGTCATCGCTCCGCTGGACAGGTGCATGTCCTCGGCAAGCTCTCCCGGGGTCCGCTGATACGGCGGGCCGACGCTCCGCAGCTTCCCCAACAGCTGGAACGAGCGGTGCTCGAGGCCGAACTCTTCGAGAGTCCGGTCCATGGATTGGTTGAACCGCTTGGCCAGGAACTGGAGGCGCTGGACGATGCCCTCGGTCAGCGGGTCCAGGTTCGGGATCTCGCGCGCCCAGACGACGAGCGTCTCGTCGAGGCGGTCGAGCTCCTCGCCGGTTGTCTTCACGGCGACAGTATTGGTGTCAATTCTGTTCCATGTCAAGCCTCTTGTCATCGTATTGCTTGACATCAAGACATCTGCCCGCTATCGTTCCGCACCTCATTCGTTTGATCTCGAACTTCTTGACGTATAGACACTCGGCCGTCCCGGCCGGAGCAAAGGAGGCACCCACATGTTCGGAATGACGGCAGTGACCGCCTTCGAGCTCGAGGCCGAGCGACGCCGCGAACTGGCGATGGCCTACCGACCGCCGCGCGCCGAGATCGTCGCGCGGCGTGAGTTCCGCCCGACCGCCTCGCTGCGCCGATTGATCGGCTCCCTGCGCCAGGTCCCCGCTCGCGGGCTCGAAGACCTGCGCACCTGACGACCGGGAGGCCGTTCGGAGAGCGGCCGCGGCCCGGATACAATCGGTCCGTGAGCCGGAATGCCCCAAGCCTGTCCGTGAAGGTGGGCGACCCCGTCCCGTCCATCGGCCTGCGCGCGACCGACGGCTACCTGTTGAACCTTCGCTCCTGGGTCGGCAAGTCCCCGGTCGGGCTGTTGTTCTTCACCGGCCCCACGGCCACCGGGGACGCCCGAAAGATCGGTGAATCCCTCGCCCGCGACCTGGCGGCCGCGCTTCCCCGCCTGGATGCTGCCGGAGTCGCCGTGGCGGGCATCACCGCCGACAACGAGCGCCAGCAGGGCGAGTTCGCCTCGGCCCTCGAACTGCCCTACCTGCTCATGAGCGACGAGCGGCTGATCGCCTGCCAGTCGCTCGGCATCCCGGTTGCCACCAAGCGCGGAACGACCAACGTCGTGAGCCCCATCCTCATCGGTGTCGACGACGGCGGATTCATTCGGGGCATCTTCCACGACCCGGACCCGCGCCTGATGGCCGCCGTCATGCTCGAGGTCTTCCGGGAACCCCTCCCGGCCTGAGCGACGACGGCGAAGACCGATGCTCGCCGTCCGGACCTACGCCGCGGGTGAGCCGCTGCGCCTGGAGGAGGTCCCGATCCCGGTTCCGACCGGGACTGCGGTCCTGGTCAAGGTCGCCGGCGCCGGGGTATGCCACACCGATCTGCACCTGGCCCGGACCGATCGTCTCCGGGTCAAACGCCCGGTCACGCTCGGGCACGAGATCTCCGGCTGGGTGCATGCCGCGGCGCCGGACGCCGAGGGACTGCTGAAGCGCCAGCGGGTCCGCCAGGGCGACGCGGTGGCCGTGTTCGGCGGCTGGGGGTGTGGGGAGTGCCGCGAGTGCCGCCGCGGGGCGGAGCAACGCTGCGAGCAGGGACTGTCGCCCGGGTTCCAGGTGGACGGCGGGTATGCCGAGTACGTCCTCGTTCCCCATCCTCGTCACCTGGTGGCGCTGGGCGGGCTGGATCCGGTCGACGCCGCACCTCTCGCGGATGCGGGCGTGACCCCGTTCCGCGCGGTCCGGCGCGCTGGGAAGTGGCTCGACCCCGGGGCGCGTGTGCTCCTGATCGGAATGGGCGGGCTCGGGCAGTTCGCGCTCCAGTACCTGCGCCGCCTGCCCGAGCTGCGGGTGGGCGTGCTCGAGATCGACCCCGAGAAGCTGGGCGTCGCCGATTCGCTGGGCGCAGACGTGGGCTTCCTCGGCAGCGGAGGCGATCTCATCAGCGCGGGCCTGGGCGGTCCCGCGGACGTCGTCTTCGACTTCGTGGGCTCGAACGAGACGCTGGCCCTGGCCGTGGGCCACGTCGCCCGCGGGGGCCTCGTGTCACTGGTCGGGGAGGCGGGCGGCGAACTGACGTTCGGGTTCCACACCACGCCAGACGAGGCCTGGTTCACGACCACGTCGTGGGGCTCGCCCGACGACCTGCGCGACGTCGTTCAGCTTGCCCGGCGAGGCCGGCTGAAGTGGTCTGTCGAGCGCATGCCGCTCCGCGAGGCCGCGGCAGCCCACGAGCGCCTCGCCGCCGGCAAGGTCCCAGGGAGGCTGGTCCTCGTCCCCTAGGCGCCCCACTCGGCGATCAGTCGTTCGGTCTCCGCCAGGTCTACGGGCACCTCTTTTCGACGGTACAACGCCGCGGCCTGTGACAGCGCGTCGAGGGCCTCGGCCGTCTGGCCTCCGGCCTTCAGGACGTGAGCCTGGTGAACGAGGACCTGGGCATGCCAGTCCAGGTAGTCGGTGGCCGCCATCACGTTGACAGCCTGCCCGGCGAGCATCTCCGCTGCCTCCTGATCCCCGCGGTGCGCCAGGACACGCGCCATCACTGCCTTGCCTCCGCCCTGTGACGCGATGTCGTCGGCGGCCGACGTTTCGACCGCGATAGCGGCGTACGTTGCGGCTTCCTCCCAATCGCCTTTCAGAACAAGCGCTCCCGCGAGGTTCACCGCGGTGGTCGAGGCGAATCCGCGGTCGCCCAGGGCAACCTTTGCGTCGTACGACCGCCGCAGCCGGGTCACGGCCTCATCGACATCGCCCTCCACGCGCGCGATCTCCCCGAGGACTTCGTCTATCTGGCTGAGCGTCAGCCGGTCTCCAGCCTCGCGGATGCTCACTTCGGCCCTGTCGAGTGCCTCGCGGGCCTCCACGCTTCGGCCCTGCATCACCAACAGCCGGGCAATGCCGATCTCCCGACCGGGCAGGGCGACGTCCTGATGTGACTCGCGGATCACCTGGATGGCCTCGCTGGTCGGTGTTGGTCCATAGACCGATGCGGCCCCGACCCAGCGAGCGGCCTCGAGCTGATTTAGAGCCGTCGCACCGGGCCGGTCATGAACACGCCGGGCGCGCTCGACGGCCTCGCCGGCGCGGCCCATGATGAACAAGGCCATGGATGCGGTCAGCTCGGCCTGCGCCGCCCCCTCCTGGTCCCGAAGACTCGTGAACACCTCGCGCAGTCGCTCCGCCTCCGCCAGCAATTTCGCGGCTGACAGCGAGGTCGTCGAGTTCTGGACCCATCGCAGGCCCAGCGTCGCCCAGGCTTCTGCGCGCTCGTCGCCCGTCGAGCGCGCCTGGTCGACCGTTTCCTCGAGCAGTGCCTCTGCCCTGGCGCCCTGGCCGACCACCAAGAAGAGCCAGCCGACCTGGGCGATCGTGAATCGCCGGTCCGACGAGTCGGGCGGCAGCAGCTCCATCGCCCGTTCGAGCAGGGGCACGGCAGCGGCATCGGCCAGGACATTTGCCTGGCGCGCGGCGGCGGCGATCAGCGTCCCGGCCCGGAGTGCCAAGTCGGCGGCGTGCGCGTCGACCGGGCCAAGTTCCACCCGATAGCGAAACGCCTGTTCGTAGTGATACCCCAGGATCGCGCGGTACTCCCCAATACGGTCGCCAGCCGACTGCTCGAGCCATTGGGCGAACCGCTCGTGGAGCTCAGAGCGGGTCTGCTTGGCCAGCGCCTGGTACGCCGCGTCCCGAATAAGGAGGTGACGGAAGCGGTATGCCTCTTCGCCGGCAAACGAGGCCTGGTCGGGTCGGAGGAGCTCCATCCGGGTCAGTGCTGCCAGCCGCTCCGAAACCATGGCCCGCATGGCCTCCGGCGCCATCGCGGTCACCGCGCCTCGGTGGAACGTCTTGCCCTCGACGGAAGCCCGTTCGATGACCGTCCGTTCCTCCTGGCCCAGGCTGTCCAGGCGCGCGGCCATGAGAGCGTTGATGGTCGGGGGAATGGCCAGCTCCCGGAGATCGCCCATCGCCGCCCAACCGCCCTTCGAGCGAACGAGGAATCCATCGTCAATGAGCTTGCCGAGCAACTCTTCGACGAACAGCGGATTGCCCTCGGCGGCCCGGCTGATCTGGGTCATCACCTCAGCCGGAAGTTCGGTCTGGCCAAGCAGACTGACCACCAGCTCGTCGCTCTCCCCCGCTGACAGCGGCTCGAGCTGGACCGTCGTCGCCGATCGCTTGCCGCCACCCCATCCGGGCCGCTTCTCGAGGAGTTCCGGCCGGGCCATGGCAATGAGCAGGATCGGGGCATCGTGGGTCCAGTCGGCAATGTGATCGACGAGGTCGAGGAACGTGGGCTCGCCCCAGTGGATGTCATCGAGAACCAGCACGAGCGGGCGCTGGCGCGCAATGGCCTCGAAGGTCCGACGAATGCCCCAGAAGACCTCGCTCGGCGCCGGAGCCTCCTCGACGAGCCCGAGCAGATGACCGATGACGGCCATGATCCGCTCGCGCTCCGCGTCGCCCGCCAGCAGGTCCCCCAGCCTGGTGTGAGCCGCCTCGGAAGGTTCGTCCTCGGCCAATCCAAGACCATCTCGAATGGCCTCGAGCACGGGCAAATACGTGATGCCATGGCCGTAGGCCAGGCATCGGCCGCTGGCCACCTGGGCCTGTTCGCCGACGGAGGCGACGAATTCGTCGATCAGGCGGGACTTGCCCACGCCGGCGACACCGAGGACGGTGAACAGATGGCAGATCCGGTCCTCGACCACCTCGCGGAAGGCTTCGTCGAGCAGCCGCAGCGGACGGCGGCGGCCAACCAGTGGCGCGTCCATCGGCCGTTCGTGGGTCTGCCGGCTTCCTGAGCCCGATCCCCCGGTGAGTCGCCAGGCAGCCACCGGCTGGCTCTTTCCCTTGAGCGTCAATGGCGCCAGTTCGTCCACCTGGACCGATCCGCGCACGAGGGCGAACGTGTCCGAGCCGATCAGAATCTGGCCGGGAGTGGCCGCACCTTCGAGTCGGGCGGCAACGTTGACCGCGTCCCCTGTGACGATCCGCTGACCGCTGACTCCGTCCCCGGCCACTACCTCGCCGGTGTTGATGCCCATTCGCCATTCAACTGCCGCACCGCGCTCGGCCAGCACCTCCCCATCAAGCGTCACCAGCCGCTCACGGATCTCGAGCGCCGCCCGGCAGGCGCGCATGGCGTCGTCCTCGTGGACGACCGGCACACCGAACACGGCCATCACCGCGTCGCCGATGAATTTCTCGACCACGCCCCCGTGGAATTCGATGACCTGGCGCATGACATCGAAGTAGCGGGTCATCAGGGCGCGCATCGACTCGGGATCGAGGCGCTCCCCCAACGCCGTGGACGAAGTGGCGTCGCAGAACAGGACGGTGACCGTCTTGCGGGTCTCGACCGCTTGGGTGGCCACAACCTCGAGCGCAGTGCCGCATCCGTTGCAGAACCGCGACCCGGCGGGGTTCTCAGTACCGCAGTTGGGGCACAGCGCCGCAGCGGTCACGCCGTCCACTCGGTGATCAGCGCACGCGTCCGCTCAACGCTCGGGAGGACACCCTTGCGCTCGTACCGCTCCAGCGCGGCTCGTACCGCATCGAGGGCGTCGTTCGACCGTCCCGCTGCCCGGAGCACGTGCGCCTGGTGGACGAGCGCGTCCCCGGTCAATTCGAGGTAATCGGTGACGTCGGCCAGGGCAACCGCCTGCGCCGCCAGATCCAGCGCGGCGGGTAGATCGCCCCGGGCCGCCAGCACACGAGCCTGCGCCGCGAGCCCCGACACTTGCGAGGCGACGTCATCGTCTGAGCTCGTCTCGCGCGCGATCGTTGCGTATCGCCACGCGTCGTCAAACCGGCCAAGCGCCACCAGCGCCATGGCCAACCAACCCGCGACCGTAGAGGCAAACGACCGATCTCCCGTGGCCGTCATCGCATCAAAGCTCTCGATCATCAGGGCCACCCCACGGTCGTAGTCGCCAGCCAAGATTTCGAGCGGTCCTCCGAAGTGGCCGCCGATTGAAACGACGACGACCCGCTGGCCCAGCTCCTCGGCATCCTGCTTTGCTTCAGCCATGAGCCGCCGGGCCTCGTCGAACCGCCCCGCCATCCCCAGCAGGCCTGCGAGGTGCCGTTTGCCAAAGGTGCCCACGGTCGATGCCGTCCGCATGAGCTCCTCGATACGGGCGGTCGCCTCCGGGACGGGCGTCGGTCCCCAGTACAGCACGCCGGCAAACCAGGACGGCCTGGGATAGCCCATCTCGTCGCCCTGGCGGATCAGTGGCAACAGACGCTTCTCGGCGTCGGCCGCGCGTCCGATGAAGAACAAGTTGGCCCCCGCCAACACGCGCGCATACCAGGCGGCGCGAGGGTCGCCCTCTCGCTCGAGGATGTTGGCGAGTTCTTCCGCGCGCTCGATGACAAGTCCAGGCGGCGCCGATCGGAGCGAGCTCTGGACCTCGAGCAGGCGCATCGACGCCCTGGCATGCGTCCTCTGTTCGCCCGCCTGCTCGGACTGCTCAATGAGATCGACCAGAAGTGCTTCGGCCCGCAGGCCCTCGCCAGAGGAATAGAGGGCCTCGGCAAGATCGGTCGCCACGAACCGTCTCCGCGGCGTGTTACGAGTCATCAGCGCGAGCGATCGCTCGAGGAAGTCGACGGCCGCATGCGTGTCGGCCCGCAAGATCGCGCGCTCACCGGCCGCCGCGAGCAACTCCGCGGCTCGGCCGGCAATCTCCTCTGCGCGAGCATCCGGAGGACCGAGCTCAGCCCGATACCGATAGGCCTGCTCGTAGTGGTAGGCGATGATCTCCTCGTATTCGGCCATCCGATCCGCGGCGGCGCGCTGGAGCCACTCGGCAAAGCGTTCGTGCAGCTCCGAGCGGGTCTGCTTGGCCAGTGCCTGGTAAGCCGCGTCGCGGATGAGCAGGTGCCGGAACCGATACGCCTCCTCACCCGCAAACGAGGCCTGGTCGGGCCGCACGAGCTCCATGCGCATCAGGCTCGCCAATCGGTCGCGCACGTGGGGCCGCATGGACTCCGGCGCAAGCTCCATCACCGCTCCGCGGTGGAACACCTTGCCTTCGACGGAGGCGCGCTCGATCACCGTCCGCTCCTCGCTGCTCAGTCCGTCCAGACGGGCAGCGAGCAGGGCCTGGATCGTGGGCGGGAGTGCGAGCTGACTGAGGTCACCAGCGGCTCCCCAGCCGTTTTCAGCCACAACGAGGAACCCGTCGTCGATCAGCTTCCCCAACAGCTCCTCGACGAACAGCGGATTCCCCTCGGCCGCGTGGCTGATGTGGGCGCGGAACTCTGGTGGGAGGTCGGCACGGCCAAGCAGGCTGGTCACGAGCTCCTCGCTCTCGACATCGGAGAGCGGTTCGAGCTGCATGGTCGTCACCCAGCGCTTTCCGCCGCTCCACGCAGAACGCTTCTCGAGCAGCTCCGGGCGTGCCATCGCGATCAGGAGGATGGGCGCATCACGGGTCCAGTCGGCGATGTGCTCGACCAGGTCAAGGAATGTCGGCTCGCCCCAGTGGATGTCGTCGAAAACCAGGATCAGTGGTCGGACGCGGGCCATCGCCTCGAACGTCTTGCGGATGGCCCAGAACATTTCGTCGGACCCCGGAACCGCGTCCGCGATGCCCAGGAGGCCGCCGATGATCTCCGCGATCCGCACCGCGTCGGGCTCGCTGGCCAGCGTTGCGCGCAGACGTGTGGCCGCCACCGCGGGCGGGTCATTCTCCGCGATGCCGATCCCGTCGCGAATGGCCTCCACCACCGGCCAATACGTGATGCCGTGGCCGTACGCCAGACACCGCCCGGTCGCGAGCTGCGACTCCCCGCCAACCGAGGCAACGAACTCGTCCACCAGCCTCGATTTGCCGACGCCAGCGGCGCCCAGGATGGTGAATAGATGACAGATCCGTTCTTCCACGGCCTCGTGGAAGGCGTCATCAAGGAGACGCAGTGGGCGGCGCCGGCCGACCAACGGGGCTTCCAGCGGGCGAGCGTGCCGGCCCGTGCCGTCAACGACGTCGTCCAGCGTCCAGGCGGCAACCGGCTCCGCTTTGCCCTTCAGCATCAGCGGCTCGATGGCCTCCGCCTGCACTGCCGACCGGACCAGCGCGAACGTGTCCGCCCCCAGCAGTATCTGGCCCGGCGCCGCTGCCCCCTCGAGGCGCGCGGCCACGTTTACGGCATCCCCGGTGACGATCCGCTGCCCGGTGCTCGCGTCACCGGCCACGACCTCGCCCGTATTGATCCCCATCCGCCACTCCACCGTCGCACCGCGTTCCGCCTGGATCTCCGCGTCGAGAGTGGCCAGCCGATCGCGGATCTCGACTGCGGCGCGGCACGCACGCAGCGCATCGTCCTCATGAACGACCGGCACACCGAAGACGGCCATGACCGCGTCGCCGATGAACTTCTCGACCGCGCCCCCGTGGAACTCGATGACCTCGCGCATGGCGTCGAAGTAGCGCGTCATGAGCCCCCGGAGGGTCTCCGGGTCGAGCCGTTCGCCAAGCGCCGTCGACGAGGTTGCGTCGCAGAACAGGACCGTGACCGTCTTTCGGGTCTCGGCAAGGGCAGGGGTCGCCTCCATCGGTGTGGCGCAGGTCGAGCAGAAGCGCGAGCCGGGCAGGTTCTCGGCGCCGCACGAGGGACAGGGGATGGTCGCGGTCAACCCGGCGCTCCGGCGGAAAGGCGAGCCGCTGCGGCATCCACGCGGGCCATCGTCCGCTCACGGCCAAGCAGGACCATGGAACCAAACAAGGGCGGCGAAACGGCCTTCCCGGTGACCGCGATCCGCATCGGCTTGAAGAAGTCCCCGGCCTTCCAGCCGAGCGCCTCCGCGGCGGCCCGTCCGGTGGTCTCGAGCGCCTCGGCCGACCATTCAGCGGCACCGGCCAGGGCCTCGCGTGCGGCAGCCAGAGCGCTGGCGACCTCGGAGGCGTCCTTTCCCTTGGGCAGGAGGTCGTCCACCGACCACCACGCGGCTACAACGTCATCGGCCTCGGCCAGGAATCCGGACAGCTCGACCGCATCGGTCAGGCGCACCATCCGCTCCTTCACGAGCGGCACCAGCCCCGCCAGGACCTCGTCCGACACCGCGGCGGGCACCAACGGCCGGAGCCGCCCAGCGAGGTCCGCATCGGTCAGGGC
>Ga0210138_1000177_pt1 | contig 15486 bp, 10 predicted proteins | sample Browns_ThreeSqC__FD_184850 | JGI IMG/M metagenome (GOLD analysis project Ga0210138, IMG submission 184850) | Wetland microbial communities from the San Francisco Bay, California, USA, that impact long-term carbon sequestration -... | ecosystem: Environmental > Aquatic > Marine > Wetlands ... | reverse complement strand
CCCTGCCCCGCCCCGCCGACGAACGGCGGCTCGTGACCGGCATTGCAGTACTCGATCGTCCCGGTCACCAGATCGAGGATGCCGACGAACAGCGTCACGAACATGGTTTCCGGATTCTCGAGGGCGATCTCCGAGGCGGCGCGACCGACGATTCCGGACACGTCGCCATCGGCGCGCAAGGCCGTCGCCTTGAGGATGGCCTTGGCCAGCGCCATGAACAGCGCCGCCGGCATGCCCTTGCCGGAGACGTCGCCCACCGCGAACAGCAGCTTGCGCTGGTCGAGCTTGATCACCTCGTAGAAATCTCCGCCCACGGTCTGCGCCGGCTCGAGAAACGCGTCGACGTCGAAGGCGCGCTCGCTGCGAAACTGGATCGCCGGCTCCGCGAGCAGGCCACCTTGGATGCGCCGCGCCGCCTCCAGCTCGCCGGCGACGCGTGTTGCGGCGTCGTGCAGCCTGCGCCGCTGCAGCTCCGCCTGCTCGAGCGAGGCGGCGAGCATGACTATGAAGGCCGTAAGCGTGGCGAGCATCGGCGTTGCGATGTCGAGCAGCAAGCCCGAGGCTTCGAAGGCCACCGCCCCGATCAGCGCCTCGGCCGAGAGCAGCAGGAGCGCGACCGAGACCGCCTCGCGCGAGCGCAGGCGCGGCACCCACAGGATCAGCAAGGCGCAGCCCGCGATGAGCAGAAGCCGCTCGAGCCACGGCGCCAGCGACGAGCGCACGAGATAGCTGCCGTCGAAGATCTGCTCGATCAGCTGCGCGTGCAGCTCGACGCCCGGAACTTCCTCGCGCAGCGGGGTAATGCGCCGATCGACGAGCGCGAGCCCGGTCACGCCGACGAGGACGAGCTTGTTCTTCAACCGCTCCGGGTCGACCCGTCCCGCGAGCACCTCGCTCGCCGAGACGAACCGCTCCGGCGTGCTGCGGCTGGCGTACAGCCAGAAGCTGCCGTCGGCCTGCACCGGAATCTCCCGCTTGGCGAACGAGATCTCGAGCAGCCCGCCGTCGCCCTGCGCTACGCGCAGCACGGAGGCGCGGCTCGCGACGCGCCACAGCTCGAGCGCAAGGGTGGACGCGATCACGCCATTCACCTGCGCGACGAACGGGATGCGGCGCACGATGCGGTCGCTCGAGTCGCTGTTGACCAGACCGCGCCCCGCGGCGGCGCGATCGATCACCGGCCGGCTCTGCAGCACGCCGGCGTAGCTGCGCAATTGCGGCGCGACGCCCGGCGCGAACAGCACCGGCGCCACACGGGGCGGGTTTGGGAAGCGCGGATCGACGTACTCGAGGCCGGTGATGCCCAGCACGACGCGGTGCCGGGCAACCGCCCCCGCGAGCCGCTGGTCGTTGTCCTGCAGCCGACTGAGTGCGCGCGCGAGAGGCTCGGGAAGCCCGATCGAGCGGGCGTACTCGGCGGGCGAATAGCGGTCCGGCTCGGGAAGCATCAGGTCGAGCGCGATGCCGGCCGGCTTCGCTGCGGCGATCCTGTCGACCAGCGTGGCGAGCAGCGAGCGCGGCCAGGGCCACTGGCCATGGTCGGCGAGCGCCACTTCGTCGATCTCGACGATGATCGCGGGCGCGCTCTTGCGCTCGCGCGGCCAGAGCGCCTGGTAGCCGTCGAACACGAGCAGCCGCAGCTGCTCGCCGAGGGGCAGAAAGGTGAGCGCGAGAAACACGAGCAGCACGGCGACTCCGCCCACCCGCCCGTCGAGGCGCAGCCGGCGCATCGTTCCCTGCTCCTGCGCCGCAGGGCTCACAGCGCGATCTCCAGCCCGTCGTAGGCCGAGGACACCTTGAGCGCGCCGCCTTCCCGGGTCAGCTCCTCGAAGCGGCGCGTCTCCGTCAGCACGCGCTCGATCGCGGCGTCGTCATACGCCGGTTCGTGGTGGAACAGCACCAGGTGCTTGACCCCCGCCATCTGGCAAAGCTCGACGCCGACCATGTTGCTCGAGTGGCCCCAGTCTTCCTTCACCGAAACGGCCTCGGCGAGCGAATACATGGAATCGAAGATGACCAGATCGGCATCGCGAAAGAAGGCGATGAAGCCGTGCGTTTCGGTGACGTCCTCCAGCTTGTGCTCCGAATCGGTGCTGTAGATCACGCTGTGCCCGCCCGCCTCGAAGCGGTAACCGTAGGAATCCCCGCCGTGCAGCTGCAGCTTGGGGGTCACCCGCACGCCGTCCACCTCTACGGTCTGGCCGGGCGCAAGCTGGACGAACTCGAAGCTGGCACCGAGCTGCGCGAAGGGCACCGGAAATCCCGGTGGCTCCTGCTGGCGCACGAACGCCGCTTCCAGGTTCGGATGGCAGCCGTGGATGCGCAGCTGGGTTCCCGGCACGTAGGCCGGCACGAAGAACGGGAACCCCATTACGTGGTCCCAGTGCAGGTGCGACATGAACACATTGACCCGCGCCGGGGCGCCGGCCTGGCGCGCCATGACGTGCGCACCGAAGGGGCGCGCGCCGCTGCCCATGTCGCAGATGAAGTACGACGGGCCGTCCGCATCGAGCTCTACGCAGGGCGAATGCCCGCCGTAGGTGCCCGCGACGGCAAAGGGCAGCTCGGACTCGGCGAAGGCGTGCGCCTTCTCCAGCGAGTCGAGCGCACGCCCGTTCGCCGCAACGATCGCCTGCGCGATGCGGTCGCGCAGGTCGCGCCAGGTGAGCGAGACCGGTATCGAGCCGCGCGTGCCCCAGAAGCGTACGCGCATCCCGCTCGCCTAGCCCCGATCGAAGGCGGCCGTTGCGTCCGCCGACAGCGCAGCGAGCGCGTCGCGCACCGATGCAAAGATATCGAACACCAGGTTGAAGCGGCTGATCTGGAAGATTTCCGCGACCACGGGCTGCATGCCGGCAATCACGATTCGGCCGCCCTGCGCCTTGGCCTGCTTTGCGGCGAGCACGAAGCAGCGCAGCCCCGCGGACGAGACGTACGCCAGGCGCGACAGGTCCAGCACCACGCCGCGCTGCGGACGCGCCGCGGCATCGAGGTAGGGCTGCAGCGCCGCGCGAAACGCCTCGCTGTTATCGTGATCCAGGCGTCCGTCTGGCGCCAGGACCACGGCACCGGCATACTCGCGCGAAACTAGCTCCATCCTGCCGACCTCGATGCGGTGAGTCGCTATTCTAAGGCCATGCGCCGCGCGCGGCGTTCGCGGATCCGCGCCGGACAAACGGATATGGGAACAAGGACGATGAAGCGCAAGCGAGTGCCGAAGATCAGGAGAATCGCGATATCGACCGGCGGCGGCGATGCGCCGGGCTTGAACGCAGTCATCCGCGGCGTGGTGATGAGCGCGCAGCACTACGGCTGGGAATGCGTCGGCATTCGCGACGGATACTCGGGATTGCTCGATCCGCCGGCCGACGGATCGGGGCTGATGCGGCTGACGCCCGACCGGGTGCGCACGATCACGCATCTGGGCGGAACCATCATCGGCACCACCAACATCGGCAATCCTCTGTACTTTCCGACCCGGCTGGCGAGCGGACGCATCGTCGAGCGGGACCGCTCGGCAGAGCTGGTGCGCGCCTTCCGTCGCGCGAAGATCGATGCCTGCGTCGCGATCGGCGGCGACGGCTCGCTCGCGATCGCCAACGCGCTCTCGAAGAAGGGCCTGCGGGTGATCGGGGTGCCGAAGACGATCGACAACGACCTGTCGCAGACCGCGGCCACCTTCGGCTTCGACACCGCGGTGTCGTTCGCCTCCGAGTGCATCGAGCGCCTGCACACTACCGCGGCCTCGCATCGCCGCGTGATCGTGGTCGAGGTGATGGGGCGCTATGCTGGCTGGATCGCGATGAACGCCGGCGTAGCGAGCGACGCGCATGTCATCCTGATCCCCGAGATTCCGTACACCCTCGAGCGCGTGGCGGACGCGATCGGCTCCCGCGAACGGCGCGGCGCGCACTACACGATCGTGGTGGTGGCCGAGGGCGCGCGCCCCAAGGGCGGGCGGCGCTCGGTGATCGAGAAGCGCCTCGGCGCCGCCGAGCGGCTGGGCGGCATCGGCCAGCGCATCGCGGGCGAAATCAGTGCGCGGACGGGCAAGGAAACCCGCCACATCGTTCTAGGGCACCTGCTGCGCGGCGGGCCGCCGACGACTTTCGACCGGCTGATCTCGCTGCGCTTCGGCGCCGCCGCAGTGCGCGCGCTCGCCGAGGGCCGCTCGGGCGTGATGGTGGCGCTCGCGCCGCCCACGGTGCGCTACGTGCCGCTCGCCAAGGTCACGCGCAAGATCCGCAACGTGCCGCCGAACTGCGACACGATCCGCACCGCGCGCGACCTGGGAACCTGCTTCGGCGACTGAGCGCGCCTACCAGCTCACGTAGGTGCAGCGCCGGCAAGGATCGCCGACCGAGGTGCGACTCGGCAGGGTCTCGCGCAGCCGGCGCAGCGCCGGCTGGTTGAAGATCTCCAGCACGTTCTGCGTGCGTGCGTCGCCCTTGACGTACTGCCCTTCGCCGTCCATGCAGCAATAAGAGACCTCGCCCGTCGCCATGATCGAAAGATCGAACCAGCGATGGCAGGGCGCCTGCGGCACGCGTTGGTTCGTGTCCTCGCTCACCACGTCCCCCAGCCAGTCGTGGCGCGGGAAGATCTGCGATTGAAAGCGCGGGAAGCTCTGCGCGCACCAGACGCGAAAGCTGATATCGGTTTCCTTGGTCACGTTCACCCGCGTGAGGCGCACGATGAAGGGCGCTTCGCGCGACTCCAGCGCCTGATGCAGGGCTTCGAGCCGATTGATCGTTCGCTCGAAGGGCATCTTCATCAGCGCTTCGTATTCCTCGGGGTCGTTCGAGTTGAGGGAGATGTTGACCGTATTGATGTTGCGGCAGGCGAGCAGCTTCTGGATGTTCGAATCGGTCAGCGCCGCGCCGTTCGTGGAAAGGTAGATGTGCGCGTTTGGCAGCCTGCGCTCGATCAGGCCGAGAATGTCGTACAGGCGCGTATCGAGCAGCGGATCGCTCACCTTGTAGGGGAAGATCTGGAACGGCAGGTCCTGCGGAATCGCGCTCAGATCGCCGATGATCTTCTCGATCAGGGCGTCCGACATGCGCTCGCCCTTGCGCTCCAGGCGCGGATAAGGGCAGAACACGCAGGCCGCGTTGCACATCGCGATCGTCTCCAGATGGACGACGCGCGGGTAATCGAGATGGCGCGTGGGACGCAGCGCCTCGCTGCGCTGCCGCATGCGCGCGACCATGTCCTCGTAGCGGTAGTAGCGGCCGTCCTCGTCCGGGGTTTCCTGATCCGTGATCGGGCGGCTGCGCTTGAAGAAGATTTCCTTGACGACCGACTTCAGCATGCGGGCTGGGGATCCTGGGTTGCCTGCGGCTCAGGCTAGCACGGGCCCGCCACGCACAGCGTGCAGCACCGCACGGTCGATCACAGAATCTGACGCGCGGTGCGCAGGCGCACGGCGCGCATGTCGTCGCCGCGCAGCTCGCGCAGCGCATACGCGGTAAAGCTCGACACGACCTCCTTGCGCCAGTACAGGTCCATGTCCGCGTTGTCCATCGGCTTGGCGCGCGAGGCCACCGTCGCCGCGGCCTCTTCGATCGCCTCCTCGGTCAGTTTGCGCCCTGCGAGCGCCTCGCCGACCTTCGGCACCAGGAACGGGCGCGATGCGACCGCGCCGAGCGCGATGCGCGCTGCCTCGACGGTGCCATCGGCGGCGAGCTTGGCCGCCGCGGCGACGCCGAGCACGGGAAAATCGAACGACCCGCGCCGGCGCAGCTTCCAGTAGGTGCTGCGCCAGCCCTTGGCCTCGGGCAGGAGCACCTCGGTCAGCACTTCCTCGGCCTTGCGCGAGAGATAGTCGATGCCATCGTTGCGGTACAGCTCTGCGATCGGGACATCGCGCACGCCGGCGACCGACGCGAGCCTCACCTTGGCGTCGAGCGCGATCAGCGCGGGCGCCGTGTCTGTAGACGAAACGGCGACGCAGCGCTTGCTCGCCGTAGCCACCCAGCAGGTCTCGCCGTCCTTCTTGAGGCAGAAGTCGATCGCCTTGCGCCACTCGTAGCTCTGGTTGTAGTAGGTGCAGCGCGTATCCAGGCAAACGTTGCCGCCGAGGGTCCCCATGTTGCGCAGATGCGGCGTCGCCACCTGCGCCGCCGCCTGCCGCAGGCCCGCGTACGCAATGCCCAGTTCGGGCAGCTCGACCACTTCGCTCAGAGTGAGCCCGGCGCCCAGCCGCAGCCCGGCACCGTTGGCCACGGCCTTGAGCTCGTCTACTCCGCGCAGCGCGATCAATGTCGCGGGAGATTGGTGGCGCCGCTTCATGTTCGGCAGCAGATCGGTGCCGCCCGCCACCAGCATCGCGCCGGGACCCTCGCCGGCAAGGATGCGCGTGACTTCGGCCACCGAGCGCGGTGCGCGATATTCGAACCACGGCAGGCGGATCATGCGGTGGCCACCTTTTGCGGGCGGCGCAGCGGCTTGCCGTCCGCACCTTTCAGCTCATCGCCGTCGCCGTCTTCCCAGGGCGGCAGCACGAACGTCGGTTGCGGATACGGCACTACGGGGAAGCTCTCGGGACCGATGCGTGCGGGCTCGCCCTTGGCCTTGCGCTCGAGCGCGCGCAGCACCTTGTCCGCAGTCACCGGCACCTCGTCGATGCGCACGCCGACCGCGTCGTAGACCGAATTCGCCAGCGCCGGCATCACCGGCAGCAGCGGCCCCTGGCCGACCTCCTTCGCGCCGTACGGGCAGTTCGGATCGGGTTCCTCGATCAGCGCGACCTCGATCTGCGGCATGTCGAGCGCGGTCGGGCTCTTGTAGTCGAGCATCGAGGGATTGCGGTGCACCAGCGCGTCGGTGAGCTTGGGCGGCAGGCGCCGGAACACCTGCTCTTCCATCAGCGCTTCGCCCAGTCCCATGTACACGCCGCCGATGACCTGGCCCTCGGCCAGCACCGGATTGAGCGCGCGGCCGATGTCATGCGCGATCCATAGTTTCGGCACGTGCACCCATCCGGTCGCCGGATCGACCTCGGTTTCGATGACGCAGGCCGAAAAGCTGTACGCGGGCGATGGCCCTACGCCGGCGCCCTTGTATTTGCCCGGCGGCTTGGGCGGCGAATACGAGCCGACCGCGGAGAGCGTGCCGAACTTCGCCTCCGCCAGGGCGACCGCCTCTACGAAGCTCATCGCCTTGCCTGCGTCCTCGGCGGCAAACACGCGGCCCTGCGAGAACACGACGCGGTCGGGCAGCGTGTCGAGGCTCTCCGCCGCGGCTGCAGCGAGCTGCGTGCGCACGCGCCCCGCCGCCTCGAGCGCAGCGTTGCCCATCATGATCGTGACGCGGCTCGAATACGAGCCGAGATCGATCGGCGTGATGCCGGTGTCTCCGGTGACGCAGCGCACCGCGCCCGTGTCGATGCCGAGCGATTCCGCGATCAGCGCCGCGAGCACGTCGTCCGAGCCCTGGCCGATCTCGGTCGCGCCGCAGTACACGGTGACCTGGCCGCTGCGATCGAGCAGCAGCTGGACCGCCGAGTGCGGCATCTTGTTCCAGTAGATCGCGACGCCCGCGCCGCACATGTAGGTCGAGCAGGCGAGTCCCACGCCGCGCCCGGGCGGCAGCTTGCGGTGCTTGTCCTTCCAACCGGACATCTCGACCACCTTGCGAATGCACGCCGCGAGCCCGGTGCTGCCCACGCGCAGCCAGCTCGCGGTGAGCGAGCCGGGCTCGGTCACCATGTTGAGGCGCAACTCGGCCGGATCGAGCTTGAGCTTTTCGGCGATCTTGTCGAGCTGGACTTCCTGGCCGAAGCGCGGCTGCGGCGTGCCGTGTCCGCGCTTGGGTCCGCAGGCCGGTTTGTTGGTGAACACGCGGCAGGCCTCGAACTTGAAGCGCGGCAGCTGATAGGTGACCGGCGTCAGCACTCCGGTATAGAAGGTGCTCGCCGGCCCGTGCGAGCCGTAGGCGCCGCCATCGAGCAGCGTCTGCAGGTGCATCGCGGTGAGCTTGCCGTCCTTGCTCACCCCGGTGCGGAACTTCATCAGCACCGGGTGGCGGCCGCGGTGCTGGTAGAACACCTCCTCGCGGGTCAGGCAGATCTTCACCGGCCGGCCGAGCATCAGCGCCGCCTTGCACGCCACGAACTCGTGATTGCCCGGGTCGCACTTGCCGCCGAAGCCGCCGCCGTTCGGCGTCGCGATCACCCGGATCCGCGAGGCGGGCATCTGCAGCACGCGCGCGAGCTGCCGATGCAGGTAGTGCGGGTTCTGCGTGCTCGACTGCAGCAGCAGCTTGCCGTCGCCTTCGACCGAGGCGAGCGATGCCTGCTGCTCCATCGGCAGGTGCGTGTTGCCCTCGTAGAAGAACAGGTCCTCGAAGACGTGGTCCGACTTCGCCAGCGCTTCGTCTACGTCGCCGAACTCGTAGGCCTGATTGCGATGGATGTTGCCCTGCTCGCCGTAGTCGTGAATGCGCGGCTCGGCCTTGGCGAGCGCCTCCTCGGGCGAGGCGATGGTCTCGAGCGGCCGGTACTTCACGCCGATCAGATCGAGCGCCTCGCCCGCGGTCTGCTCGTCCTTCGCGATCACCGCGGCGACAGGGTCGCCTACGAAGCGCACCCGCTCGCGCGCTAGCGGATATTCGTCCAGCGACACCGGCATGATGCCGTAGGGAATCGGGAACGCTTCGCCGGTCAGCACGAGGTGCACTCCGGGGTGGCGCTCGGCGCGCGAGATGTCCACCGACTCTACAACCGCGTGCGGATGCGGAGAGCGCAGGAGCTTGCAGTGCAACATGCGCGGCAGCACCAGGTCGTCGGCGAAGCGCAGCTGGCCGACCACCTTGCCGCGCCCGTCGACGCGCCTGCGCCGCTTGCCTACGACGTCGAATTGCTTCTTGTCGCCGCTCATGCCGCTGATTCGCGCAGCTCGCGCGCCGCGTTCTCGATCGCGTCCACGATCTGCTGGTAGCCGGTGCAGCGGCAGATGTTGCCGGCGATCGCCTCGCGAATGCGCTCGCGCGACGGGTTCGGTTCCTGGTCGAGCAGAGCCTTGGCGGTCATCAGCATGCCGGGCGTGCAGTAGCCGCACTGCGAGCCGCCCAGATCGGTGAGCGCGGCCTGCAGCGGGTGCAGCTGCGTGCCGCTCGCGAGGCCCTCCACCGTCTCGACCGAACGGCCGGCGCACTCCACGGCGAGCACCAGGCAGGACAGCACCGGCTCGCCGTCGAGCAGCACCGCGCAGGCGCCGCATTCGCCCAGCTCGCAGCCGTGCTTGGTCCCGGTCAGGCCGAGATCCTCGCGCAGCAGCTCTAGCAGCGTCTTGTAGGGGGCGAACGAGACTTCGCTCGGCTCGCCGTTGACCTGGAGGTCGATCTGGACGTTGCGGCGCAGCGTCACAGCCGTGGCCACGCCCTTTTCCACGCCGGCGTTCATTTGTTTGGTCCCCAAACAATTAGCCTGAGGCCACTCTACTCCCGGCCAAAGCCGATTGCAAAGGGGTGGGCTTGCGCTGGATCAAGCCGGCTGCGCACCGCCTTGATCCTCAGGGGAGGATCAGGACGCCGGCGGGATGTTCTGATTGACGCGGAACAGGTTGGCGCGGTCGTACTTGCGCTTGATGGCGGCAAGGCGCTTGTAGTTGCCGCGGTAGGTGGCCTGGATCCGTTCGTCGCCCTCCTCCATCATGAAATTGACGTACGCGCCGCCCGCCGAATGCGGATGGATCGCGTCCCAGTACTCGCGCGCCCAGCGGGTGATCTTGTCGCGGTTTGCCGGCTCCGGATCGACCCCTACGATCACCTGCGCCCAGTTCGCGTCGCGGTAACTGAACGCCGTGTCTTTCGCGCCGAGCGCGTGCGCCGCGCCGTCGATCGGATACATATGCATCGTCGAATGGGGCGTCGGCAGCTTCGCGCCGTGCTTGGCGTTCGCTGCGATCGCGGCATCCGACAAGTCCTTGACGAAATCTGCCTTCCAGTACCACTGCAGCCCTGGCGGGTACAGTGGATCGAAGAAGGTCTGCAGCGCCGCGAGCGGCATCGGCTGCACCCCGTGCAGGAGCGGCTGCTTGAACTCGCGTACCGGCTTGAACAGCTTGTCGGCTTTCTCCTCTGGCCCGCAATAGCACCACACCACGCCGCAGACTTTGCGACCGTGCAGCGCCTCGGGGAATGCAGGAACCGGAGGCACCGTCGCGAACGCGAAATAGCCATTCAACGTCTTCGGCGCCGCGCGGATGAAATCGCCGTACCAGCGCAGCACCTCGGCGCTCTTCTCGATCGCCCAGAAGGTCGGCCCGGCATGCACCTGGCCGACCGGGCGCAGCCGGAACTCGAAGTTCGTCACGATGCCGAAGTTGCCGCCGCCGCCGCGCAGCGCCCAGAACAGATCCGGATTCTTGCGCGCGCTCGCCCGGACGAATCGGCCGTCGGCGAGCACCACGTCGGCGCAGATAAGGTGATCGATCGTCAGGCCGAAGCTGCGGCTCAGATTGCCGATGCCGCCGCCGAGCGTAAGGCCGGCGATGCCGGTCGTCGACAGGATGCCAGTGGGCAGTGCCAGTCCGAAGGCGCCGGTCGCGTGATCGACGTCGCCGAGCGTGCAGCCCCCCTCGACGCTCGCGGTACGGGCAGCAGGATCTACGCGAATGCCGCGCAGGCGCGACAGGTCTATGACCAGGCCGTCGTCGCACACGCCGAGTCCGCCCGCGTTATGGCCACCCGCGCGCACAGCCAGCAGCAACTTGTGCTCGCGCGCGAAGATTACCGCTTGGATCACGTCGGCGACATCCGCGCAGCGTGCGATCGCCCCCGGCCGGCGGTCGATCATGCCGTTGTAGACCTTGCGCGCGGCGTCGTAGACCGCGTCCCCCGGCTGGATCAGCTCGCCGCGCAGGCGGCCTTTCAATTCGGCGAACACTGCTTTGTCAGTCATACATCCTCCTCCTCGGGTTGACTCGGGCAGCCAACGGCGTCAACATGCACCGGCATCCGCCAGACCCGACTTTGTGAATGGGGGGAGCGACCATGGCACTTTTTCTGATCGAGCGGAACTTCGCAGAACAGCTCAACGTGACCTCGGAGGGCGCAGCCGCGATCAAGCAGATCAATGCGGAAGTCGGCGTCAACTGGCTGTTCTCGTTCCTCAGCGCGGACAAGAAGAAGACCTACTGCCTGTACGAAGCACCGAATCCCGAGCTGATCCGCGAGGCGGCGCGGCGCAATAATCTGCCGGCCGACATCGTCATTCCGGTGACGGAGATACAAGCCAGCGCGTTCGCCTAGCACGCGGCGATCCTCGCTGCGAGCGCGCTCATACCAAGCGCCTTCGCCGTCGCGGCCGATTCGGAGAGCAGCGTTCCGATCCGCTCTTGATCTGCTGAGCGGCCCCGCGCGCGCAGCATACGTGCGTATTGGTACCGCGTATGCGCGACCCAGGGCACCCCGCCCTGTCGCTCGTTCGCTTCGAGCGCATGCTCGAAATGTTCTTCCGCGGCCTCCCACTGACCCATCACTGTCGCCAGCATGCCGAGGTGACGCGCGACCACGCCGTAGCACGCGACGGTCGGCGCCGAGATCACGTTGCACTGCGCGAGCGGCCGGAGCCGCGCGTAGAGCGTCTGCGCGCGGGCCACATCGCCCAACGCGCAGCAGACTTCGGCAAGCATCGCCATGCAGTTGATCCAGGTGCTGTCGGCCGCGACCACCGCGAAATCGTCGGATGCGAGCGTGTCGAATTCGCGCCGCGCGTCGTCGAGCATGTCGAGCTCGGCGTAGACCAGAGCCAGTCCCGGGCGCCAGCTCGATTCGCGCGGCGTCGTTGAGACGAATTGCCTGAGCAGCGGCGCCACCTCGCTCAGACGGCCCTGCTCGCGGCGCAGGCTGAACATCTGAATCCCGTACGGGCCGTGGACGTCGAGTCCCTCCATGGCCTGCCCCACGGCGAGCGCCTGCTGCGCGATCCTTTCGCTGTCCTCGAAGCGTCCACCGAACAGCGAGAACCCGGCACGCGAGGACAGCAGGAAGTACAGAAGGAACGGCTGGCGCTGACGCTCGGCGAGCGGCGCGTAGTGCTCGAGCGCCTCCACCGCACCGCCGACGTCGCCGAGCCAGTTTCGCGCGTTGATCATCGCGGGCAGGATATTGAGCAGGATTTCGCTGTCGCCGTCCTGTAGCGCACACCGCATGAAGGCGTCGATTTTCGGCAGCATGGAAGTCAGTTGCTCGACCGCTGCGAGGTTCGTCTCGTGAAGAACCGATTTGAACAGAGTTATCAACACGGTTGCCGGCTCGCCGAGCCGCTTGGCCATCGCCTCGGCCTCCACGCGTACGCGCCGCGCGGCATCGACTTCGCCGGCCATCCCGAACTGCAGTGCGAGAGACGCGAGCACCCGGGCCTTGCTCAGCCCGTCGTGCAGTCCGAGCGCATCGCTCGCGCGCGTGAGCATTCGAATCGAGGTGGGGTTGGGCAAGCCCGGTCGCCAGCTCGCATCCGCATGGCCGATCGCCGCGCGCACCATGGCCTCGGTGCTGTGGCGCGCTTCGGCGCGCGCCCACGCAACCTCGAAAGTCTTCATCGGCTCGAGCGTCCCGCCGTCGCGCATCTGGGCATCACCGAGCTCGATCAGCAGCTCCAACTCGGTCGCGTCGCGCTCGCGCGACTCCGGGAGTGTACGGACGAGCTCCAAGCCGCGTGCGAAATGTACGGCCGCCTCGCGGTTCGCGGCACGCCCCAAGGCCACCTGGCCGGCGCGCAACCAATAGGGAACAGCGCGCGCGGCCGCACCAGCAGCGCTGTAGTGGCGCGCGATGACTTCCGGATTCGTGTCCGTAAAGCGCTTTTCCAGTATCTCGGCGATGCGGGCATGAAGCTCGACGCGCCGAGTCTTGAGCAGAGAGTTGTACGCCGCCTCCTGGACAAGCGCATGCTTGAACACATAGGTCGCTTGCGGCCCCGCTCGGCGCCGGTAGATAAGCTCCGAGCGCACGAACGCCTCGAGCGCCTTATCCAACGCGGCAGCATCCATCGGCGCCACAGCGGCGAGCAGTTCGTGATCGAACTCGCGGCCGATCACCGCACCAATCTGCGCCACCTCCTTCACCGGCAGCAGCCGATCGAGCCGCGCCATCAGCGAATCGTGCAACGTCGCCGGTATGCGCAGACTGTCGAGCGTGCCCCGCAATGAATAATTCTCTCCGTCCTCGACCAGCAGCTCCGATTCCAGCACCGCCTTGGTCATCTCCTCGACGAACAGCGGAACGCCGTCGGCCTTGTTGACGATGTGCGCGAGGAGCGCTTCGGGAAGCGCCTTGGGCGCGATCTGCGCCGCGAGTTCGCTGCATTGCCGGCGAGAAAGGCGGTTCAGGGAAAGCCGGGTGAGATGTGCCTGCGTTCCCCAAGGCGGCTCGAACTCAGGGCGATGCGTGACGAGCACGAGCATGCGCATGTCCGCGACGCGCGCAATCAGCTGATCGAGGAGCTCCTGTGTCGTGGGATCGATCCAGTGCATGTCCTCGACCATGACCAGCACCCCTTGCGCCGCGACCATGCGTCGATATTGAGTGGTAATGGCATCGATCGTGCGCGCCTTGAGCTGCTGCGGCGAAAGTTCCAGAGGGGAAATGGCGCTCGACGCCGGCAGCGACAGCAGCGCCGCGTAGAGCGCCAGGGTTTCGGGCGTCGTACCCCCCGCGCCCTCGAGCATCGACTTCAGCCGTGCGTGCTTCTCTTCGACGCTGTCCTCCTCAGCAAACCCGGCGGCGCGCTTGAGCTGCTCGATCACGGGATACAGCGCCGTGTTCGAGAAGAACGGTGAGCACTGATACTGGACCCAGAAGTGCGGCGTTTGCGCGATCTGCTGGCGCAAGGTGTACGCGATGCGCGACTTGCCTACGCCGGGCTCGCCGCTCAGCAGGACGACCTGACCTTCACCATCCAGAGCCTGAGACCAGCGCTCGGTGATGAGCGCGAGCTCGCTCGCGCGCCCGACCAGTGGCAGCAAACGCGCGCCGCCGCGCGCAGCGAAGCGACCGTCTGCGCGGCTCTCGCCACGCACGCGCCAGATCGACACCCGGTCAGCGAATCCCTTCAGCGCATGTGCGCCGAGGTCCTCCAGCTCGTAGCTGCCGCCGAGCAGCCTGCGCGTGCCATCGGCAACCAGGATTTCGCCCGGCGCAGCGCGCGCCTGGACCCGGGCCGCAAGGTTGGGCGTTTCGCCTACCGCCATTTTCGGTACCGACGCGTCGCCGGACCCGGTCTCACCGATGACGACATCTCCTGTTGCAACGCCGATACGCACGCGCAGGGGTTCAGGCGCAGGAACCTGCTGGACCGCTTGGACGATTTCGAGCCCCGCGCGAACCGAGCGCTCGGCGTCGTCTTCGTGAGCTTTCGGCCAGCCAAAATAGATCATCAGGCCATCGCCGAGATACTGCGCGACATGCCCGTCGTAGCGCGTAACCGCCTGCGTACAGGCGCCTTGGTAGGCGCGCATAAGCTCGCGCAGTTCCTCCGGATCGAGCTGCTCGGCAAGCCGCGTCGATCCGACCAGATCGCAGAACATGACGGTCAGCTGACGCCGCTCCGCGCGAGCGCCGCCGGAGCCCGCCGGCGTCGGCACCGCGGCCTCGGTTTCACGCGGCGCGCGGATTGCCGAGAGCAGCTTGATGCGATGACCGAGGGGCAGACCGAGGTCCTTGAGGTTCTCCTCGGTCAGATGAGGCAGTGCGTCCAGGTCGAGCTGCTCGCGCTCAAAGGCGTCGGCGTGCTGTCCCAGGCCACGCGCCTGCAGCCATTGGCGAATGTCGTGCATGGCGTAATTTACCGGGCCAGTGTACGCCTGCCGCGGCCGCGCAGGAACGCGCTACCCTACGCGCCGCGGCAGAATCGCCGGAGGTGGCATGCTGAACGGAGAACGACTGACACTGGGTGTCGAAACCGACGGCATTGCGCTTTTGCGCTTCCACAACCCGCCGCAGGGATTCATGGACGGGACGATGGAGACCGAGCTGGAAGCGGCGCTCGATAAAATCGACGCCAGCGACGATCTCCGCGTCGTCGTCCTGACCGGCGCGCACGCTGGCGTCTTCATTCGCCACTACGACGTCGGCGTGCTCGAAGACCGCGCCCGCAGGATGCAGGCGCGCGGACTTGCGTTCTCGACCGATCGTCCGGTGCCCGAATCCCCGATCCACCTTTGCCTGCGGCGCATCGAGGCGAGCCCCCGCATCTTCATCGCCGCGCTAAACGGCACGGCGATGGGCGGCGGCTACGAGCTCGCGTTGGCCTGCGACCTGCGCATCGCCCAGGCGGGCGACTACCGCATCGGCCTGCCCGAATCGAACATCGGGCTGCTGCCGGGCGCGGGTGGCACGCAGCGTCTCGCCGTTCTCATCGGGCGCGCTCGGGCGCTTGAGTATCTCCTGCTCGGTCGCACTTTCATGCCTGAGGAAGCCGCTGCCGCAGGTCTGGTCAACGAATGCTGCCCTGGCGCTGCCGTCGAGCGCGCACTCGAAATC
>Ga0210138_1000175_pt1 | contig 15603 bp, 12 predicted proteins | sample Browns_ThreeSqC__FD_184850 | JGI IMG/M metagenome (GOLD analysis project Ga0210138, IMG submission 184850) | Wetland microbial communities from the San Francisco Bay, California, USA, that impact long-term carbon sequestration -... | ecosystem: Environmental > Aquatic > Marine > Wetlands ... | reverse complement strand
GTCCTGGACGGGGATGGGCGCGGTCCGGTGACCAACCTTTGCGTTCCCTCGAACGTCGCCCCGACGTATGCACCTGCCGGCGCCTCGCTCGTCTCGGCTACGGTGATCGGCGTCCCCGCCGAGGACGACGCGCGCCTGGAGGTCGTCGTGCGGCACCAGCTCGAGGAATGGTTCGGGCGCGACATCCGAGGCTGGAGGCACCTTCGAACGTACCGTATCCCCCACGCCCTGCCGGATCAGGCGCCCCGGAACGGCCGGCGAGCAGCCGAGGCCACGGTCGACGGCCTGTACGTCTGCGGCGATGGCGGCGAGACCGCGTCGATCCACGGGGCGATGGTTTCGGGCCGCGTCGCCGCCGAAGCCGTGGCGGCCGAGGCGCGTACCCGGCCGTTCACCGTCACCGGCGTGCGGACGGGGAACCGCCGCAAGGGCGCGCCCGCGCCGTTCACCACCAGCACGCTGCAGCAGGAGGCGGCGAAGCAGTACGGTTTCTCGGCGAAGCGCACGATGCGCGCCGCCCAGCGGCTCTACGAGGGCGTGGAGCTGGGCGAGGAGGGGCCGGTCGGCCTGATCACGTACATGCGCACCGACTCGGTGCGCGTGGCGGACAGCGCCCTGGCGCAGGTGCGCGACTTCATCGGCGCGAAGTACGACGGCCGCTACTTGCCGGCCACGCCGAACGTGCACAAGAGCGGCCGGGGGAGTGCCCGCGTGCAGGATGCGCACGAGGCCATCCGGCCGACCGAGGTGACGCGGCGGCCCGATGACATCAAGGCCGCCCTCGACACCGACCTGTTCAAGCTCTACAAGCTCATCTGGCTCCGCTTCGTGGCCTCGCAGATGACGCCGTCGGAGTACGAGACCACGACGGTCGATTTCGATCTCGGGCGGTTGCTGTTCCGGGCGACGGGGTCGCGGGTGCTGTTCAACGGTTACCGCGTGCTGTACCACGAGGGCCACGAGCCCGAGGAGGGCAAGGACCCCGAGGACCTGGCCCCCATCCCGAAGCTCGCCGTGGGCGACGTCACGACGGTGCGCGCCATCACGCCGAGCCAGCATTTCACCGAGCCGCCGCCGCGGTACAGCCAGGCGAGCCTCGTGAAGGCCCTCGAGGAGAAGGGCATCGGCCGCCCGTCCACGTACGCCACGATCATCGGGACGCTGCAGGACCGCTGGTACGCGACGACCAAGGACCGGCGCTTCTCCCCCACGCCCCAGGGCGAGAAGGTGTGGAAGGCGATGCGGCGCTGCTTCCCGGAGGTGTTCGAGGTCGGGTTCACGGCGCAGATGGAAAGCGAGCTCGACAAGGTCGAGGAGGGCGAGCTGCGCTGGCAGCAGGTGCTGGGCGACTTCTGGGGGCCGTTCGCGACCGCGCTCGCCGCGGTGGACGTGCCGACGCTGATCCGCGAGGTGCACGACGTCTCGGACCTGCACACGCAGTCGTGCCCCAACTGCGGTGGGCCCCTCGAGGTCCGGAGCGGGCGTTTCGGGCCGTTCATCGCGTGCGCCAAGTACCCGGAGTGCAAGTTCTCCAAGCCGATCGGCCGCGACCGCGTCCCCGACCGGCCGACGGACCAGAAATGCCGCGAGTGCGGCGGGGACATGGTGATCAAGACGGGGCGCTACGGGGAGTTCCTCGCCTGCAAGAACTTCCCGAAGTGCACGCACACCCGTCCCGTGCCGCTGGGCGTGAAGTGTCCGAAGTGCGGGGTCGGCGAGCTGGTGGAGAAACGCGCCAAACGGCGGGGCCGCACGTTCTACGGGTGCGATCGCTACGTGGCGGACGGCTCCGGCTGTGATTTCACCGCCTGGAACAAGCCCGTCCCGGTCCCGTGTCCCGCGTGCGGCTTCGTCGGCATGGAGCACCGCGAGACGAAGACCGCGGGGGCGTCGCGTAAATGCCTCAAGTGCGGGCACGAAGTCACGCTCGCGGAGACCGACGGGGCGGAGTCGGACGCGGCGTGAAGGCGACGGTCGTGGGCGGCGGGCTCGCGGGGTGCGAGGCCGCCTGGGCCCTGGCCGGTCACGGTGTCGCGGTGACGCTGGTCGAGATGCGCCCGGTGCGCCGCACGCCGGCCCACCAGACCGATCGCCTCGCCGAGCTGGTCTGCAGCAACTCCTTCAAGTCGGTCGAGACCGTCAACGCCCACGGGCTGCTCAAGGCGGAGATGCGCCGCCTCGGCAGCATCGTGCTCCAGGCCGCCGACGAGGCCCGGGTGCCCGGCGGGGCCGCGCTGGCGGTGGACCGCGCGGTGTTCGCCGACGCCGTCCACGCGCGGATCGTCGGGCATCCGGGCATCACCGTGGTGCGCGAGGAGGTCACCGCCCTCCCGAGCCCGGCGGTGATCGCCACCGGGCCGCTCACCTCGGACGCGCTGGCGCAGGCGATCGCGGCGCGGCTCGGCGTCGGGTCGCTCGCGTTCTACGACGCGATCGCGCCCATCGTCGCGGTCGAGTCGCTCGACCACGGGCGGCTCTTCCGGGCGTCGCGCTACGGGAAGGGCGGGGGCGACGACTACCTCAACGCGCCGCTGGCGGAGCCGGAGTACGACGCGCTCCTCACGGCGCTCGCGGCCGCCGACCCCTATGTGCCGCACCACGCCTTCGACGAGGTGCCGTATTTCGAAGGCTGCCTGCCGGTCGAGGAGATGGCGCGGCGCGGCCGTGACGTGCTCCGATTCGGTCCCATGAAGCCCGTGGGCCTGCGCGATCCACGCACCGGCGGTGTGCCGTTCGCCGTGGTGCAGCTGCGCCAGGAGGACCGGGCGGGCCAGATGTGGAACCTGGTCGGCTTCCAGACGCGCCTCCGCATCCCCGATCAGCAGCGGGTGTTCCGGATGATCCCGGGGCTCGAGCAGGCGGAGTTCCTGCGCTTCGGGAGCATCCACCGCAACGCCTACGTCAACGCCCCGGCCGCGCTGAGTCCGCACCTCGCGCTGCGCGACGACCCGCGCGTTCTCTTCGCGGGGCAGATCACCGGTGTCGAGGGCTACACCGAGTCCGCGGCCACGGGGCTCCTCGCCGGGATCAACCTCGCCCGCGTCCTGGCGGGGGAGGCCCCGCTCGTGCCCCCGCCGACCACCATGCTGGGCGCGCTGTGCCGGTACCTGCGGGAGGCGGACCCGGGGCATTTCCAGCCGATGAACGCGAACTTCGGCCTGATCGAGCCGCTCGAGGCACCGCCGCGCGACAGGTCGCGCCGCAAGGAGCGCCTCGCCGAGCGGGCGCTGAGCGACATCGAGGCGTTCGCGCGCGCGGTGGGGGCGGCCGCCCCCGGAGTGCCGGGATGACCGGCACGGCTCGCGGCGCGTTCGAGATCACCGAGTTCGTGGCGTTCCTCGCCAAGGAGCGCAACGATTCCCCGCACACGGTAAAGGCGTACGCGCGCGATGTGGCCGACTTCGCCGCGTTCTGCGGCCGCTACTACGGCGGCGCGTGGTCGTGGGGGGGCGTGGACCGGCTGGCGGTGCGCGGCTGGCTGGCGGCGCTCGACGAGCGGGGTCTGGCGCGCCGGTCGGCCGCGCGCGCCCTGTCGGCGTTGCGGGCGTTCTACCGGTTCCTCGAGCTGACCGGGCGGGCGGGGGCCAACCCGGCGCGCGCCGCACGCACGCCCCGACTGGGGCGGGCCCTCCCCACGCATCTGTCGCGGGCCGAGATGGACGAGCTGCTGGGCGAGGCCGCCCGGCGCGCCGGGGCGGGCGGGTTCCGCGAGGCCCGCGACCTGGCCATCCTGGAGCTGTTCTACTCGACCGGGATGCGGCTCGCCGAGCTCGCCGGCCTGAACGACGAGGACCTGGACCTCGTGGCGGACCAGGTCAAGGTGCGCGGCAAGGGGCGGAAGGAGCGCCTGCTGCCGGTCGGCCGGCACGCGGGCGCGGCGGTGCGCGCGTACTGCGAGCGCCGCGAGGCGCTGATCGCGGAGCGGCGCGGGCCGGGGGACCGTCGGGCGCTGTTCGTGAGCGCCCGGGGGCGCCGGCTGTCGCCCCGGGGCGTGCAGCTGGCGGTGCGGTCGCTGCTGGCCACGCTGGCGCGGGGACGGGAGCTGCGGGTGCATTCGCTGCGCCACTCGTTCGCGACCCACCTGCTGGACGCCGGGGCGGATCTGCGCGCGGTGCAGGAGCTGCTGGGGCACGCGTCGCTCGCGACCACCCAGGTGTATACTCATACGTCGGTGGAGCGCCTCAAGCAGGTCTACCAGCGGGCCCATCCCCGGGCCTGAAAGGACGACGGGCTGGTGCAGACGGTTCGCAGCACCACGATCCTGTGCGTGCGCCGCGACAGCAAGGTCGCGATGGGCGGCGACGGGCAGGTGTCGGTCGGCGAAACGGTGATGAAGACCCGCGCCGTGAAGGTCCGGACGCTGAAGGGCGGGAAGATCCTGGCCGGGTTCGCCGGTGCTGCCGCCGACGCGTTCACCCTCTTCGAGAAGTTCGAGGAGAAGCTCGAGCGCTATCCGGGGAACCTGCCGCGGTCCGCCGTCGAGCTCGCCAAGGACTGGCGCTCCGACCGCGTGCTGCGGCGGCTCGAGGCGCTGCTCGTGGTGGCGGATCGCGAGCACGGGTACGTCATCAGCGGGTCGGGCGAGCTGATCGAGCCCGACGACGGAGTCCTGGCCATCGGCTCGGGCGGCAGCTACGCCCTGGCTGCCGCGCGGGCGCTGATCGCCGCGACGCCACTTCCGGCGCGCGAGATCGTCGAGCGGTCCCTCCGGATCGCCGCGGACATATGCGTGTACACCAACGACCAGCTGACCATCGTGGAGCTGTGATGGCTGACCGCACCCCGGCCGGAGCCCCGCCAGCGCCCCCCGGGCACCCGACCCCCGACGCGGCAGCGACGCCCGAGGCGGCGCCGTGGCTCGAGGAGCTGCCGCCGCGGCGCATCGTGGCGGAGCTCGACCGCTACATCGTGGGCCAGGAGGCAGCCAAGAAGGCCGTCGCCATCGCCGTGCGCAACCGCTGGCGCCGGGCGCAGGCGGCGGAGGCCATCCGCGACGAGATCCTCCCGAACAACATCATCATGATCGGCCCCACGGGGGTCGGAAAGACCGAGATCGCCCGCCGGCTGGCCCGCCTTTCGGGCGCGCCCTTCCTCAAGGTCGAGGCGTCCAAGTTCACCGAGGTCGGGTACGTCGGCCGCGACGTGGAGTCGATGATCCGCGAGCTGGCGGACGTCGCGATCAACATGGTTCGGGAGGAGCGCGAGGACGAGGTCTACGGGCAGGCCGAGGTCAATGTCGAGGAGCGGCTGCTCGACATTCTCCTGCCGCCGCTGCCGGCGGCTCCGGCCCCCGCCGCAGGCGAGCAGGTGGTGGCGGGCGTGTCCCGTCCCCTGTTCGTGGTGTCGTCGAAGGGCGACGTGACGCCCCGGGCCTCCGAGTCTGACACCGAGGACGTCGAGCGCCGCCGCCGGACCCGTGAAAAGCTGCGCCAGCAGCTGCGGGACGGGCAACTGGAAGAGCGGGACGTCGAGATCGAGGTGCAGGAGCAGGGGTATCCGTTCCTCGACATGCTGCAGCCGCCGCAGGGCATGGAGGGCACCGACGTCAATTTCGGCGAGATGCTGCGCGAGATGCTGCCCAAGAAGAAGAAGCGGCGCACCGTGCACCTGCACGAGGCGCGGCGCGTGCTGGTCGACGAAGAGCTGAAGCGGCTGGTGGACATGGACGACGTGGTCAGCGAGGCGCTCGACCGAGTCGAGAACCACGGCATCATCTTCGTCGACGAGCTGGACAAGATCGCGGGAGAGCGCGGGAGCGTGGGGCCGGACGTCTCGCGCGAGGGCGTGCAGCGGGACCTGCTGCCCATCGTCGAGGGCTCGACGGTCCAGACGCGGTACGGGTACGTGCGCACCGACCACATCCTCTTCATCGCGGCCGGCGCGTTCCACGTCTCCAAGCCGTCGGATCTCATCCCCGAGCTGCAGGGGCGATTCCCGATCCGGGTCGAGCTCACGCCGCTCGGCGAGCAGGACTTCGTGCGGATCATGACCGAGCCCGAGAACGCCCTCACCAAGCAGTACGCCGCCCTCTGTCAGGTCGAAGGCGCGACCCTCGAGTTCACGCCCGACGGCGTGCGCGAGATCGCCCGCCTCGCCACCAAGGCGAACGAGCGGATGGAGAACATCGGCGCCCGCCGGCTGCACACGGTCATGACCACGCTGCTCGAGGAGGTGCTGTTCGAGCTCCCCGACTACCCGACCAAGCACATCGTGTTCGACGAGCACGCGGTGCGCGGGCGCCTCGAGCAGCTGCTCGACGACGAGGACCTGCGGAAGTACATCCTCTAGAGTGCGCAGATGGCAGTAGGCAGTGGGGCAGTGAGCAGGAGGCGCTGTCGCGGCCTGCCATCGGCCATCTGCCATCTGCCATCTGACGACGCTTGTGTCCCGCCGCCCCCGCAGGTAGAATGCCCCGACACCTGTCATTTTGACCGGACCCCAAGGACTTCATGGCCAAGCGCGATTTCCTCCAGATCACCGACTTCACCCGCGATGAGGTGGTTCGGCTGTTCGACCTGGCCCGCCGGATGAAGGACGGGTCGTATCGGGAGCAGCCGCTCCGGGGCAAGACCCTGGCGATGATCTTCGCCAAGTCGAGCACGCGCACGCGGGTGTCCTTCGAGGTCGGCACCTACCAGCTCGGCGGCCAGGCGCTGTTCCTGTCGTCGCGCGACATCCAGCTGGGGCGGGGCGAGCCGATCGCCGACACGGCCCGCGTGCTCTCGCGCTACGTGCACGGCATCATGATCCGGACCTTCGCCCATGCGGAGCTCGAGGAGCTGGCGCGGTACGGCACGATCCCGGTGATCAACGGACTGACCGACCTCTCCCATCCCTGCCAGGTGCTCGCCGACCTGTTCACGGTGCGGGAGGCGCTGGGGACCTGGGAAGGGAAGCGGGTCACGTGGGTCGGCGACGGCAACAACATGGCCAACTCGTGGCTCGAGGCCGCGGAGGTGCTCGGATTCGAGCTGCGCCTGGCGTGCCCGGAAGGGTACGAGCCGGACCGCACCAGGTTCGAGCGCGCCAAGGCGAAGGCGAAGGTGCTGATCACGGAGGATCTCGAGGAAGCGGTCGAGGGCGCCCACGTGATCAATACCGACGTCTGGGCCTCGATGGGGCAGGAGACCGAAGCCGAGGCTCGCCGGCAGGCGTTCCACGGCTACACGGTCGACGCCGGGTTGATGAAGCGCGCGGATCCCCGGGCGATCTTCCTCCACTGCCTCCCGGCGCACCGCGGCGAGGAGGTGACCACGGACGTGATCGAGGGGCCGCAGTCGCGGGTCTGGGACGAAGCGGAGAACCGGCTGCACGTCCAGAAGGCCCTGCTCGCGACCCTGATGGGCTGAGGAGGCGACGGGATGGCGGATCAGGCATTGAAGCGGACTCCCCTGCACGCGGCGCACGTGGCGGCCGGGGCGAAGATGGTGTCCTACGGGGGCTTCGAGATGCCGGTGGTCTATCCCACGGGGATCGGGGCCGAGCACCGCGCGGTGCGCGAACGGGTCGGGATCTTCGACGTGTCCCACATGGGAGAGTTCGAGGTCACCGGACCGGACCGCAACGCCTTCGTGCAGCGCGTCACCTGCAACGACGTGAGCCAGCTGAAGCCGGGTCAGGCGCAGTACTCGGCGCTGCTCACCGAGCAGGGCACCTTCGTCGACGACTGCCTCGTGTACCGCTTCGCCGACAAGCTGATGCTCGTCGTGAATGCGGCGAACATCGACAAGGACTGGGCCCACGTGGTCGAGCAGAAGGGCGGCGCCAACGTCCGGCTGCGGAACATCTCCGACGAAGTCGGGCTCCTCGCCCTGCAGGGGCCGCAGGCCGAGGCCACGCTCGCGCCCCTCGCCCGCATCCCGGTCGCCGGGATCCCGTACTACGAGTTCCGGGATGGCGAGGTGGCGGGGGTGCAGTGTTTCGTGTCGCGGACGGGATACACCGGCGAGGACGGATTCGAGATCTACTGCCGCGCCGCGGGCACCACCACGTTGTGGCAGGCGATCATGGCGCAGGGTGGGGTCACGCCGTGCGGTCTGGCCGCGCGCGACACGCTGCGGCTCGAGGCCGGCCTGCCGCTCTATGGCAACGACATCGACGACACGGTCACGCCCTACGAGGCCGGCGTCGGGTTCATCGTGAAGCTGGAAAAAGGGGCCCCCTTCACCGGCCAGCAGGCCCTCAAGCGCCAGAAGCTGGACGGTGTGAAGCGGCGCCTGGTGGGGTTCCGGGTCCTGGAGGAGAAGGCCGTGGCCCGGCACGGGTACCCGGTGCTCCTGGACGGCGCGCCCGTGGACGTGGTGCGCAGCGGGACGGTCACGCCGACGGTCAACGCGAGCATCGGCACCGCCTATCTGCCGGCCGCGCGGGCCAAGGTGGGGACCCGGTTCGAGATCGACGTGCGCGGCCGCCGCGCCGCGGCGGAGGTGGTGAAGCTGCCCTTCGTCGCCCACCGCACGAAGCGCTGATGCGGATCGGCATCCTCACGGTCTCCGACCTCGGCGCCGCGGGGCGGCGCGCGGACACGTCCGGGGACGCGATCCAGGACTGGGCGGTGCGCCGCGGGCACGAGGCCGTCGTCCGCAGCGTGGTCCCGGACGAGACCGACGCCATCGCGGGGAAGCTCGCGCGGTGGGCCGACTCGGGTGAGGTGGACGTGGTGCTCACGACGGGCGGGACGGGCCTCACGGCTCGCGACGTGACGCCGGAGGCGACGGCCGCCGTCCTCGAACGCGAGGCGCCGGGGATCGCCGAGGCGCTGCGGGCGGCGGCCGCGCCGGGATTCCCCCACGCCTGGCTGTCGCGGGGCCGAGCGGGGGTCCGCGGCAGGTGCGTCATCGTGAACCTCCCCGGGTCCCCCGGCGGCGTGCGGGACGGGCTCGCGGTGCTGGACGGGCTGCTGGCCCACGCGGTGGATCTCGTGACGGGCGCCGACGCCGCCCACCACGGCGAGACCGTCTCCTGATCATCTCCGGCTGACTGCTGCGCATGCCCGATCAGATCCTCATCACCACCGACGACCTCGAGCACGCCGTCCGCGCGAACGCGGCGCTCGAGGCGAGCGGCTACGAGACGGTGCTCGCGACGTCGCTCGACGAAGTGCGCCAGGCCTTCCGCCGCCGCGAGCCGGACTGCCTCATCGTGACGGGCGGCCTCCATGAGGAGTCCGCCGCCGTGCTGTTGGGCGGAGCCCGCGACCGGGCCATCTCCACGCTGGGGCTCGTCGAACCGACCGATCCGGACCCGAAGGGCGCGGCGCGCACCGTGGGGCTGACCGCGTATCTCGTCAAGCCCGCCGATCCCGCCGAGGTGGTGGCCACGGTCCGGCGCCTGATCGAGCGCCGCCGGCTGCAGCAGCGCACCGGCATCCTCGGCGAGTCGCCGCCGATCCAGGAGGTGCTGGTCAAGATCGAGCAGATGGCACCGGTCACGTCGACCGTGCTCATCGAGGGGGAATCCGGCACCGGCAAGGAGCTCGTGGCCCGGGCGATCCACGACCTTTCGCCCCGCCGGGGCAAGCCGTTCATCGCGGTGAACTGTGCGGCCCTGCCCGAGACCCTGCTCGAGAGCGAGCTGTTCGGCCACGAGAAAGGCGCGTTCACCGGCGCGGCCGAGCGCCGGCTTGGCCGCTTCGAGCTGGCCGATCAGGGCACGATCTTCCTCGACGAAGTGGGCGAGATGCCGCCGTCCACGCAGGTCAAGCTCCTGCGGGTGCTCGAGGATCGCAGTTTCTTCCGGGTCGGCGGCACTCAGCCGATCAAGGTCGACGTGCGCGTCGTCGCGGCGACCAACAAGCCGATCAAGGACACCGTGGCGCTGGGCCAGTTCCGGGACGACCTGTTCTATCGGCTCAACGTGCTGTCGATCTACCTGCCGCCGCTCCGGGAGCGGCGCAGCGACATCCCCCTGTTGGTGCGGCGGTTCATCGCGGACCTGGCCACCGAGCACGACCGGCCGTTCAGGGGCGTCACGCCGGAGGCGCTGCAGATCCTCGTGGACGCGGACTGGCCGGGGAACGTCCGCCAGCTCCGCAATCTGGTGGAGTCGATGGTCGTGCTGGCGCCCCAGGACGAGATCCGCGCCGCTGACATCCCCCGCGACATCCGTGAGCGCGGGCGGGGCCTCCCCGTCCTGGTCCAGGGCGCGATCCGGGACGTCCCGGGTCAGGAGCTGCAATTCATCTTCCGCAGCCTGGTCGAGCTGAAGCTGCAGGTCGAGGAGCTGCGCCGGCGCCTCGACGAGCGCCCGCAGCGCGTCGAGGTGATCGAGGTGGGTCACGGCGCGGCCCTGGCCCCCGGCCCGGGGGAGACCGAGTCCCGGGAGACCGTGCTGTACCGGCCCGGCATGACGATGGCGGACGTGGAGCGGGCGGCCATCGAGGCCGCGTTGAGCCACACCGGGGGCAATCGTCGCAAGGCTGCCGAGGAGCTGGGCATCGGGGAGCGCACGCTGTACCGCAAGCTCCGCGAGTACGCCATCGCTTAAGTGTCTGTTCCAGAACAACTTAACGACAGGCAGCATTGACAGAGCTGCCGGTTTTTCGCATGTTGAGCCCCCCTTTTTCTCGGGGTGGATTGGCATCCGGTGAGGAAGCGGCGTGGATTTTCGGATCGAGCCGGACCTGTGCGTGGCCTGCCTGGCCTGCGTGCGCGTGTGCCCGGCGGACGCCGTCGCGGTCGAGGGCGAGCGGGTCCGCATCGTGGACGAGGCGTGCACGCGATGCGGAGTCTGCGTCCCGGCCTGTCCGCACGTCGCGATCGCGGCGTCCGGTGACCTGGCGCGCGCGCTCGAGTTTGCGCGGGGTGGCCGCGCCGCGCTGATCCTCAGCGTCGAGGCGGTGGTCCATTTCTATCCGGCCACGCCCGAGCAGGTCGTCAACGCGTGCTACGCGTCCGGATTTCGGACGGTGCAGCGGGGGGTGATCGGGGACGAGCTGGTCGCACGGGAGTATCTCGCGATGTGGTCGGATCGCGGGTGGGGCACGATGATCCGCAGTACGTGCCCGGTGCTCGTGGCGACGGTGCGGAAGGAGTACCCGGAGCTGGTCCCCTATCTGGCGCCGGTCACGACGCCGGTAGCGGCGGAGGCGCGGTACATCAAGTCGGCCTACGGGCGCAAGACGCCGGTGGTGTACGCGGGGGTCTGCCTGACCGAGGGTGGGAGCGATGTGGATGCGGCGCTGACCTTCGGGGATCTGGGTCAGCTGTTCGAGCAGCGGGGCGTGCGGGTCGCGGATCAACCCACGCATTTCACCCGCATCCCCGAGGAGCGGCGGCGGCACTGGAGCACGGCGGGCGGCCTGCCGATCGAGGTGCTGGAGCTGGAGCGGCAGGCGAGCCGGCGGTTCCGCAAGGTGCGGGGCCTGGGCCAGTTGGGGGCGATCGCGCACGCGGTGGGGGTGGACCGGATCGATCTGGGGTTCATCGATATCCTGCCGTGCGAGGGCTGCCTGGATCACCCGCTGCTCGGGCCGCGGGAGCACCTCTTCTGGCGGCGGGATGTCGTCGAGGCCACGGAGCCGCCGCGGGCGGCGCAGCCGGTGGTGGACGAGAGCATCGCGGTGAGCGTGCAGCAGGCGTTCGAGGTCGCGCCGAACGGGCATCATCCGACGGCCGATGCGGTGGCGGGTGTCCTCGAGGCGATCGGTCTGGCCCCGAACGGGCGGCCGTGGGATTGCGGGGCCTGCGGCTATGCAACGTGCCGCGAGTTCGCCGAGGCCGCCGCGGTGGGACGGACGACGCTCAAGTCGTGTCCGCCCCATCTCGAACGGGCGGCCGAACAGGCCCAGCAGCGGGCGGCCGAGGATGCGCTCACGGGGCTGGCGACGTTCCGGATCCTGCGTGAGCGGCTGAGCAACGAGGTGGCACGGTCGAACCGTACCGGCGATCCGTTCGCCGTACTGTTCATCGATCTGGACCACCTCAAGGACATCAACGACCGGTTCGGGCACGCGGCCGGGAGCGAGGTCCTGCGGGCGGCCGGCGCGCAATGTGCCAGGGCGATCCGGACGACCGATCTGGCGGCCCGGTATGGCGGTGACGAGTTCGTGGTGGTGCTGGTGCGGACGCGGCTCGATGGCGCGCAGCGGGTGGCGGAGAAGGTGCGGGCGGGGGTCGAGGAGGCCGGGCGGAGCCTCAAGTACCCGGAGGGACTCGTGACCGTGAGCATCGGGGTCGCGGAGTTCCAGCCGGAGCAGGACGAATCGAAGGATGTACTGCTCGCGGCGGACCGGGCGCTGTATCGCGCCAAGGCGAGCGGGCGGAATCAAGTGGTTGCGGAGGAGGACTGACGTGACTTCGAGCAAGCCATCCCGCACGCCGGGGGAGCCGGCGGATGCCGGCCGGTCGCCGGTGCCTGCGTCCCTTCCCTCGGCGGCGGGCGTGACGCCCGACCCGTGGGGGGTGAAGCGCGCCGAGAACCTGATTACCGGCCTGACGGGCGTGCTGTCGGCGCGCATCGTGGTGACGCCGCTCGGTGAAGTGGCCGAGATCCACGTCCTCACGACAAGCGACGTACTGCCCAAGCAGGTGGTGCGCAACGTCGAGTCGGCGCTGATGGCGCAGCTCGGCATGAAGGTCGACCACCGCAAGATCTCGGTGGCCCAGACCGCCGACGTCCAGCCGATCGAGGCGCTGCAGCAGGAGGCGATCTCGGCGCGGGCGAAGCGGCGGGTGGTGGTGTTCCAGAACCTCGAGCTGCGCCCGGCGGAACGGCCGCAGCGGGTGCGGGTGCGCGTCAAGCTGGCGTACGGGGACCGGGAGGCGGAGTCCGAGGAGATGGGCACGGACACCGTACGGAACCGGGTGGAGGCGGCGGCGCGGGCGGCGGCGGCCTGCCTGGACGAGCTGCTGAGCGACAACTCGATCGCGCTCGAGGGTGCGGTGTTCATCGAGGCCTTCGATCGGAAGTTCGTGTTGGTGGCGGTGCATGGGTTGGGCGGGCGTGAGGCGCAGCTGCTCACCGGGACGTGCGAGATCCGGGAGAGTCCGGAGCGCTCGGCGGTGCTGGCGGTGCTCGATGCGACCAACCGCTGGGTGGACGCTCGGCGTTAACCCGTTATAAGAGAAGACGTTAACCATGACGTCCCGGTCGGGGCCGGGAAGTGTGACGAATGTCCTAGCGGAGTGCGCGTTTTGGTGGTATCTGGGTTTCTGTGACAACCGCCAAAACGCGTCGTTACTGGGGGACGCAGCGAGTCGCCCGGATATGCCAGGTGTCGCCCGCAACGGTGGCCCATTGGATCGACCAGGGGCATCTGAACGGGCATCGCACGCCCACCGGCCGCCGGCGGGTGGGGGCGGAGGACCTGGTCGCCTTCCTGCGCAGCCACCGCATGCCGGTGCCGCCCGACCTCTGGGCGGCGGCGGACGCGGCGGGGATACGGGGAGTCCTGGTTGTGGAGGACGACCCGTCGTATCGCCGGATGATGGTGCGGTACCTGCGCCGGGCGGAGCTGGGGATCGAGGTGCGCGAGGCGGGGAACGGAGTGGACGGTCTGCTGGAGATCGGGCGCACCAGTCCGGCGGTGATCCTGCTGGACTACGGGCTGCCCGACCTGAACGCCGACCAGGTCATCGAGCGGCTGCTTGCGCCCGGTTCGGGACTCGGGGCGGATGTGATAGTGGTGACGGTCGGTCTGCCGCCGGGTGCCGCGGCGTCGTTGCGGCGGCTCGGGGTGGAGACGGTCATCGAGAAGACGGCAGGGATGGAGGTCGTGGTGGACGCGGTGCGCGGGGCGTTGGCCCGGCGGGTCGCGCGCGGCTGACCCGCGAAGGGATGGTAGCCGGTGCGCCGGATGGCGCGGCCGGTGTTGGCTGAACTCGAGAATCCGGAAAAGGGGGCCCCTGGTAATCGTTACCACTACCTGAGCGGAGCAGAGCGGACAGCTCTTTAAGCGGAGCGTCGGGTGCGTCGTAGCGAGACGTGCCACTCCAGATGTCCATCGATCCTACATACGTAGGTCGTGAGGAGGTGACGCTTCATGTTCGGGCTGCTGTCCATGGTCTTTGCGAGCCTTGCGAAGCTGTTCGTCGCGAACGGTACGGTTGGTTGGTAATGATTAGGCAGGGGCTTCCCCTCACCTTCTTAGGCAGTCGCATCTAAGGATGATAGCTCCAGCGAGAGAATACGCCCACCCGTTCCGCCTTTATGTCCTGATCGCCCTCACAGCGATCGGGGCAGTCGCTGGGCTGCTTGCTCTTCCCTGGTCGTTTCCGGTCGCGTCCGACGCGAAGTTCTGGAACGGCCTAATTGCGTTTACCCTGCTGGCGATTGCGTGCGACACTTCATTCCTCAGGATGTCGTTCGCCAACATCAACAGTTCGGTTGCCTTCGTTCCGTTCCTGGCTTCAGCGATGCTCTTCGCACATCCGTGGCCGATGCTCATCTCCGGGACTACGGCTGCGATCGTTGACACGTTCGTTCGGCGGAAGCCCCCAATTCGGGTAGTGTTCAATACCGCCCAATACATGCTGGCTGTGGGCATTGCCCAGTTCCTGTTCACGGCCCTTGGCGGAATAGTTGATGCGCACATGTTCATCATGCAGTTCTTGCCGTTCGTTGTCCTCGTGGCGGCGTACTTCTTCGTCAACTCTGGCAGCGTTACGCTCGCTGTCTCGTTCGCAAGTGGGATTTCCATCCGAGAGTCGTTGTCGCGGATTGTCGGTGGAGCGTTTGTATACGACGTCTTCTCAAGTTCCTTGGGCCTTCTCCTCGCCTATCTCTATGTTCGACTGGAGTTCGCCGGCCTAGCCGTGCTACTGCTTCCGCTGTTCTTTGTGCGCCACATCTATGAGATGAACCAACAACTCGAACAGAAGAACCGCGAGCAGTTGAATCTCATGGTGCGAGCGATGGAGGCCCGTGATCCATATACATCCGGACACTCAGTGCGAGTGTCCGAGTACGCACGCTCCATGGCTCGCGAGCTCGGGCTGTCGGCGAAGCAGGTTGACAACGTAGAGACTGCTGCCCTTTTGCACGACGTCGGCAAGATGTATGAGGAGTTTGTGCCCCTGCTGCGCAAGGAGGGTAAGCTGACGCTCGACGAGCGGAGGGTGATGCAGAGCCATCCGGCGCGGGGATCAGAACTAGTCGCTACATCCGCGGGTCTTCGCGGTGAAGTCGAGCGCGCAATTCGGCATCATCACGAGAACTTCGATGGCTCAGGATACCCCGATGGCCTTGCGGGTGAAGCCATCCCGATGGGCGCGCGAGTAATCATGATCGCTGACACGATGGACGCGATGACGACGGACCGACCCTATCGTAAGGCCCTAAGCTTTGAAAGGGTGGTTCAGGAGCTGGTGAAACACTCCGGCACGCAGTTCGATCCCGACCTCGTTAGGTTGGTGATTCACTCGCCGGTCATTCGACGACTGGTTGATGGGACTGGCCCCAGAGCGATTGGCCTCGCGGCGGACGACTCACGTCGCGCCATCGCTGTTGAACGCGTGGCAGCGGGTTAGCTAGCCCGGTCGAGTTTCAGTCCTTCCTCAGCGCCATTGCGGAGATGACGAATCCCTCTGCCCCGAGCAACGCGCGACGTCCTGGAATCGCGCCCCAGCGCGGGTCGACCATGGCTGCTGCAGATTCTGCACTTTG
>Ga0210138_1000173_pt1 | contig 15678 bp, 17 predicted proteins | sample Browns_ThreeSqC__FD_184850 | JGI IMG/M metagenome (GOLD analysis project Ga0210138, IMG submission 184850) | Wetland microbial communities from the San Francisco Bay, California, USA, that impact long-term carbon sequestration -... | ecosystem: Environmental > Aquatic > Marine > Wetlands ... | reverse complement strand
CAGCGTGATGTATAGAACTATACCCCCAATTCTGTAAATTCCCCGTGATGGCGGTCACGGGGGAGAGGTGAGGCGGGTCACCTGCCTCTTTTTTGTGCAATGCCGGCAACCGTCTTATTCCACGTGGTTCACAGACCCTCTCCACAGGCTTTTCCCCTGGAATTGTGACCAAATCCCCAACTGCTTGACCTGGACCGGTAAGCCGAGGCATCGCGATTCGCCTAGACGTAACTGGCTGCCAAAGCAATGGGGTCTGCGCCAGCTCGGGCAACTGAGCCGGAAGCGGTGTGCGCGGCGGCTCGCTACGCCGGCAACCATGGCGTGTGCCTGGCGCGGCAGATCGCCATCGATCGACACCGCGGAGCCGAAGCGGCTGCGCGTGGCGTTGAAGAAGTTGTCCGCGGGGTTGAGCGCGTTGCTCAGCGCGTTGCCGTTGAAGCTCAGCGCATCGCCCGTGAACTGGTCCTCGCCCTCGAACGCCACCACACCCAGCGCGTACTGGTCACTCTGCGGGCCCGCGCGCTGACCGGCGCACTGCTCGGGACTCATGAACGCGGGGGTCCCGATGACCGCGCCCGCCTCGGTGAGCGTCAGGTCGGCCGCGTGCAGCGCGACACCGAAGTCCGTGACCAGCACGCGACCGTCGCCATCGACGAGCAGGTTGGCGCTCTTGATGTCGCGGTGCACGATGGCGCGTTTGTGCGCGTATGCGAGGGCGCGGCCGGCGGCGCGCAGCACATGCAGCGCCACGGGTACGGTCAGGGGCCCCTGCGCGCGGAGGATCGAGTCGAGCGCCTGGCCGTCCACCAGCTTCATCGCGATGTAGAGCACGCCGCCGACCTGCCCCACGCGATACACCGGCACGATGTTCGGGTGCTCGAGCTCCGCCACGACGCGCGCCTCGCGGCGGAAGCGCTCGGTCGACCGCGGCGCCGTGCCGAGTCCGGGCGCGAGCACCTTCAGCGCCACCTGTCGCTGCAGCGCGACTTCGGTCGCGCGGTAGATGACGCCCATGCCGCCGCGACCGATCTCCCGCTCCACGTCGAAGTCGCCCGAAAACACGTGACGCAGGCGCTCGATCTCCGCTTCCCCCGTCGCGCCCTCCAGGATGACCGTCGAGACCTGCGGGTCCGACACCAGCAGACCGCAGCGGCCGCAGAAACGCGAGCCGTCGGGGACCGTGGCGCCGCAGCGGAGGCAGATCATCGGGGCGGGCCGCCGGTCACTCGGAGGCGGAAGGCGGTGTCGGGCGGGACACCCGTGGTGAGTGAGCTGAGGAGCTCGACCAGAACGTCGCCGCCGCCCGACCGCTTGGCGATGATCGAGTCTCCGGTGGCGACGAGCGCGATGATGTCCGTGTCGTCGACGGGGACGCTGACCAGCAGCCGCGGCGCCGGGAGCGGCTCCCCGTCGGCCAGCACGGTGATGTGGATCGGGACCACCTGACCGCTCCCGAGCAACGAGTCGCTCTCCCACACGAATACCACCGCGCCGGCGCCGGGAGTGGAGAAGACGTCCGACAGCCCGCACCCGGCCCCGAGCACCGCACCACACAGGGCGAGCGCGCGGCGCAGATCCCGGGCGGGACGGAGCTGAGGTGCGGCGTCTGACGGCACGATGGGCCCAAACTGGCCTCCGAAGGCGGGTGAAGGCAAGGTCCGCATCTCGCTGTGGCACGCGGATTTGTGCGGCGGCGGGCACCGCAGTGCGCGGCCCGTCCCCAACCCGCTACTTTTTGCGTTGACCCTATCGGAGCATGCCTATGTCCGCAGGTGACGTGCGTGGCCGTTTCTTGTGGCATGAACTGTTGACCACCGATCCCGATGCAGCGAGCCGGTTCTACGGCAGCGTCGCCGGCTGGGAGACGATTCACTGGGAACAGGATTCCGCATACCGCCTCCTCGCCACGGCCGGCGTCCCGATGGCGGGCCTCGTTCCCCTGTCCGCCGAGGACCGGGCGCGTGGCGGGTCTCCCCGCTGGCTCACCTACATCGGCGTCCTCAATGTGGACGAGGCCGTTCGCGTCGCGACCGCGGCGGGGGCGACGGTCCGCGCCGCGGCGCAGGACGTCCCCACCGTCGGGCGGATGGCCGAGCTGGCGGATCCGCAAGGGGCCGTCTTCTCGGTGTACACGCCTGCCGGCGACCAGGTCCCCGCCGAGCCCACGACGCCCGGGGACTTCTCGTGGCACGAGCTGGTCACCACCAACTGGCAGGCCGCCTGGGAATTCTACGCGCAGCTGTTCGGCTGGGAGTACGATTCGTCCTTCGACATGGGCCCCGCGGGCACCTACTGGATGTTCCGGCGCCCCGGCGCCAAGCGTGCGCTGGGCGGGATGTACACGAAGCAGCCCGACCAGCCCGGGCCGCCGCACTGGCTGCCGTACGTTCTGGTGGCGAGCGCGGATCGTGCCAGCGAGGCGGCGCTCCGCGACGGCGCCAGGATCCTGCACGGGCCGGCCGACGTTCCCGGCGGTGATCGCATCGCCATGGGCAGTGATCCCCAGGGCGCGGCCTTCGCGGTGCACGCGCTCAAGCCCGCGCGGGCAAAGAAGAAAGTCGCAAAGAAGAAAGTCGCAAAGAAGAAGGTGAAGAAACCGGCGACGAAGGCCGCGAAGCGTACTCCGAGGCGGGTGGCCCGCCGGTTGAAGGCCAAGACCAGGTCGAAGGCCAAGACCAAGGCGAAGCGGCGCTAGGGCCCGCGGCGCTCGCTTTCGCGGTACCCTCCCGCGAAGTCGATGACGCACATCGTCCGGTACTCGGTGTGGCGCCCGCAGCCGACGCCGGCGACGCGCACGTCGGCGTTCAGGACGTTGTGGCGGTGCCCGCGGCTCGGGACACCGTCGTCCACCAGCAGGCCGATCACCACGTCGCGCGGTGCATCCGACCCGTACGAGATATTCTCGGCCGCGGTGCCGTCCCACTCCCCGTAGCGGCTGATGCGGCCGTCCATACGGGAGCCGTCCGACCCCGCGTGCCCGAACGCGCCCCGCGGTCCCAGGTCCTCGGCGTGGTCGCGCGCGGCGCGTGCGAGCCCCGGCGACGCGGCGAGTGCCGGCAGCGGCGACTGGGCGCGCAGTGCGTCGACCGCTTCGCGCACCGCGCGCGCGCCCTCGCTCGTGCGGAGGGCGACCGCACCGGGGATTCGGAGCAGGTTCCCGTCGAAGTACTGGAGCAACCGGTCGATGTGGCGCGCGTATCCGGACGGATCGGTGCGCGCCAGGTTCAGCTCGGCGAGCACCTGCTGCTCGAACGCGGTCATCTGCGCCGCACTCCTCGCCGGGATGGCGGCGAGACCGAGGGCCAGCGTCGTGGCCCGGACGACCCGCCAGTGCATCAGCTGTCGTCGAGCGCGGCCGCCACCTGGGCCAGGCCGGACGGTCCGAGGCGCTCGCGCGCCATCGGGAAGAGCACCTCGTCCTCGCGCGTGATGTGGGCGCGCAGCAGCTCCACCATCTCGAGGGCGACGTCCGCCGTCTCCGGCGCGTTGCCCGTGCGGGCCGCCCGCGCCAGCTCGCCTTCGAGCCCGCGCAGGCGCCGGTGCTCCTCGACGAACAGCGCCGTCGGGGCATCGTCGCCGAGCAGCGGGAACAGGGCGCGTTCCTCGTTGTCGTTGTGCGCCCGCACGGCGGTGGAGAGGAAGGCGTGCGCCTCGAGCGTGGCGGCGAGGTACGGCGCGACGTCGCCCCCGCGTCGCAGCGACAGCGCGGCCGCTTCGAGCCGGCCCAGCACGATCAGCGCCTCCTGATGCTCGGCCTGGAAGCGGACCAGCGGATCGCCCGTCACGGGACCACCACCCATCGGACCCCCTCCCCCCGGCGCAGCCGGTCGAAGCCGGTGTTGATGTCGGCCAGCGGGATCGTCCCGCTCACGATCGGGTCGAGCGTGAGCCGCCCCGCGACCACGAGCTCCAGGATGTCGCGGTATTCGCCCGCGCCGCAACCGAGGCTGCCCATCACCGCGAGCTCGAAGTACATCAGCTTCGCCGCGGAGAGCGTCACGGGCTCGTGAGAGTACCCGATGATACACATGCGGCCGCCCTTGCGCAGCAGCGAGAACCCCAGCTCCATGGTCTTCGGGTTGCCGATCGCCTCGAACACGACCTCGGCGCCGCCGTTGGTCAGCTCGCGGATCTTCCGGTCCGGGCGGTCCACGGTGCCGGGATTCAGCGTGGCGAAGGCACCGAGCCGGGTGGCCAGCGCGAGCCGGGCGTCGTTGAGATCGAGCGCGATCACCCGTCCCCCCGCCGCCGCCGCGCACTGCACCACGTTGAGGCCCACGCCGCCGCACCCCACCACCACCACCGATTCCCCGACCCGCACGCGCGCGCGGTTGCGGACCGCGTGGAACGGCGTGGAGAGCGCGTCGGCGATCACGCTCGCCTGCTCGAGCGGCAGCGAGGCGGGAACGGGGATCAGCTCCCTCGCCGGCACCACGACGTACTCCGCGTAGCCGCCGTCGATGTTGTTCCCCAGCATGACCATCTCCACGCACAGGTTCTCCCGCCCGCGGCGGCAGAACTCGCACCGCCCGCACCCGTACACCGAGGGGATCAGGACGCGGTCGCCCGCGGCGTGCTCGGTGACGCCGGCGCCCAGCCCGGCCACCGTGCCCGCGATCTCGTGGCCGAGCACGAGCGGCGGCGCCTTGAACGGCTTCACCCCGTGGTCGAGGTAGTGCAGGTCGGTGTGGCACATGCCGCACCCGGCGACCCGGACCAGGGCCTCGCCCGGACCGGGCGCGGGGGTGGGGATCTCCTCGATCGCGAGCGGTCTGCCCGCTTCCCGGAACACTGCCGCCTTCATGTCCGCTCCTTACTCCGGCTGCCGCCGCGTGTAGACGGTCCGGAACATCGTCGCGAGGGCGCAGGTATCGCAGCCCTCGTCCAGGTCCTCGGGGACGACGGGATCGGCCACGACCTCGTAGCCCATCGCCGCATAGAGCGCGACCGCCTCCTCCGCGCGGGCGACGTCCGTGACGAACCGTCGCTCCCATCCGGCCGCGAGCCGCGCCGGATTCGCCCGCACTCGCTGGGTGCCCAGGGTCCGGAGGGCTTCCGCTGCGGCGATCGCGCGGAGCGCGTCGGCGGGGTCGGGCTTCACCTCATGCCGCCGCGGCGCCCGTCGTGGTGAGACGGCGGTGCGCGAGCACCGCTGCTCCCAGGGCCGACACGAACTGCACGTGCTCGGGGGGCGGGAGGTTGACCTGCGTCTCGAGCTCACGGCGGATCACCTCGGCCATCCGCTCGAACCGCAGGATGCCGCCGATCAGGGTGAGCTCCGGCTCGAGGCGCACGCGCTTGAGCAGCTGCACCGAACGCCCCACCAGCGACACGATCGCGCCGTACATGATGTCGGCCGGCGCGGCCCCTTGCGACAGCTGGTTGATCACCTCGGACTCGGCGAACACGGCGCACACCCCGGAGATCGTCACGGCCTCCTTGGAGGTGGCGACCAGGGGGCCGATCTCCGCGGTCGAGTAGCCCATGTAGCGCGCCGTCTTCTCGAGGAACGCGCCGGTGCCCGCCGCGCACTTGTCGTTCAGGCGGAACGACTTGACCTTGCGGTCCTCGCCGACGCGGCTCGCCTTCATCGTCTGCCCCCCCACATCCAGTACGGTGCGCGTGCCGGGGAAGAGCAGGCCCGCCCCGCGGGCCGCCGCGGTGAGGTCGGTGACCTGGAGGTCGCTCCCGGTGGCCTGATGGCGGCCGAACCCCGTGGCCACGACGTATCCCACGTCCTCCTGTCGGATCCCCGCGGCGGCGATGGCCTGCGCGAGCACGTGCTCGCCCACCTTGGTGAGCTGGAATCCCGTCGGCTCGATCGCGAGGCCGGCGATGCGCGTGCCTTCGTCGAGGACCACCGCCTTGGTGTAGGTGGACCCGATATCGATGCCCGCCGCGTAGGTCATACGGCTCCCTTCGTCGCCGGGGCGGGGGTCCGGCCCGCGAGGATGTGGTCCAGTGCGAACAGCGCCGCGCCCAGGGCCCCCATATAGTGCGAGTCGTCGCTCACGTTCACCGCCATGGCGAGCTTGTCGCGCAGGGCCTCGATCATCGCCTGGTTCTTCGCGACGCCGCCGGTGAAGGTCACCTCGGACTCGATGCCGACCCGGCGCAGCAGCCCGACGGAGCGCATCGCGATCGACTGGTGCACGCCGAGCAGGATGTCCTCGATCTTCTTGCCCTTGCCCAGCCACGACAGAACCTCGGATTCGGCGAAGACCGTGCAGGTCGTGCTGATCCGCACCGGCCGCTCGCCCCGCAGGGCGGTAGGGCCGAGGTCGGCCAGGGGGATGTCGAGCGCGCTCGCCGCGGCGCCGAGGAACCGTCCGGTGCCGGCGGCGCATTTGTCGTTCATGCAGAAGTCGAGTATCTCGCCCACCGGCGAGACGCGGATCGCCTTCGTGTCCTGGCCCCCCATGTCGATCACGGTGCGGGTGGCGGGGAACATGTGAGCCGCGCCGCGGCCGTGGCACGAGATCTCGGTGACCTGCGTGTTGCCGAAGGTCACCTTGTAGCGCCCGTACCCCGTCCCCACGACGAACTCGACTTCCTCCTCGCGGAGGTCGCCGTCCTGGAGCGCCATGCGGAACGCCGTCTCGGCCGCGCGCGTGACGTTGGCGCCCGTGTCGGTGAGCGCCCGCGCCACGATGCCGCGACCCTCGTCGATGATCACCGCCTTCGTCTGCGTGGACCCGACGTCCACCCCTGCCGCGAACGCCACGCTCACCTCCCCGCGGCCGCGATGGCCGCCTGCGCCCGGCGGGACGCCAGCCCCTCGAAGAACGCGTCCACGCGGTTCTTCATCTGGGCCTCGGAGACCACGCGCCGGTCCATCATGTCGGACTCGATGAACAGTGTGGCGATGTCCTTCATTTCCATCAGGGCGCGCCGGTTGTCGGCCAGGCCGGTGGAGACCGTGCGGCAGCTCTTGATGGGGTGGAACACCACGCCATCGATCTGGTAGCCGTCGATCATGTCGGCCAGGATTCGCGTTTGGAAGAACATCGAGTCCATCGCGTCGCGGACCGAGACCAGCAGGCCCTCCGCGAGACTGTCGAGTGGTCGGGCGAGGTCGTACTGGAAGCCCAGGTTCGTGCCGCCCGAGGCGAACCACAGGTAGGTCGAGTTCACGAAGGTGCCGCCCCACTCTCCGAACAGCTCGTTGAACCGCCGGAAGATCGGGTAGCACGGCACGCCGACGAACACGAGCCGCCATTTCTCCTCGGTGAGCGTGCCGATGCCGTGCGCCACCTTGTACTCCATCTCGGCGACCAGGTCCTCGAAGTACGCCGCCCCCTCCGGGGTGCCGCGCAGCGCGTTGGCGACGCCGAGGTAGATCGTCCCGTCGGACAGGGCGTTGAACACCGACGGGCGGCTGCGGTTCAGCTGCAGCAGCCGCTCCCACGCGCGGCTCATCCGGTTCGCGTGGCCGAGCGATTCGCGCAGGCGGTCCACGTCGAACGACCGGCCGGTGACGCGCTCGAGCAACGTGATCAGCTCGCGCAGCTGGGCCAGCACGTACGTGCGATCGCCCTCGAAGTCCCGGTCGCCGGGCCCGGGCTTGAGCCCGGCGGCCCGCGAGCCGGGGACGTCGAGCACGAACGTGGGGGTGCCGTGCATCCGCTCCCAGATCTCCGCCCACTTGATGTACGTGTTGCAGGCGTTGGTGAGCACCGCGACCGCGGGCTTGGGGATCTTCCCCATCGGCAGGACGCCGCCCCGCAGCTGGGTCGCGACGTCGGCCTTGACGTAGCCGCAGATGTCCGGTGAGTAGCCGTACTCCTCGGCTTCGGCGAGGTACTCGTGCGCGACGCGCCGCACCGCCGTCTGGAGCGAGTTGATCTCCGGGAACACGATCGGCAGGTCGAACGTCCGCAGCAGCTCCGCGAGTGAGCCCATCACGAAGACGTACGCCGCGCCCCGGCCCGCGGCGGCGGCGGCGGTCAGGTCGGTGAACCACTCCCGGAACAGCCGCGCGCCATCGGCGTTGCCGCGTCCCACGATTTCGGGCGTCGCTGTCGTCATCCTCGCCTCACTCGAACAGCAGGTTCTCGACGAACGTCTCCAGCTGGATCTCCAGCTGGTCGAAGCTCGTCATGTTCTCCTCGAACTCGCTCACGAAGTACGGAATGCCCGCCTGGTCGAGGGTGCGCGTGTGCACCACCTGCTCCTCGAGGCCCGGCTCGCACATCTTGGCGGCGGTCACGATCGCCGCCTGCGCCCCCGATTCCTGGATGCGCTTGAGCAGCATCTCGCCCTTGGGTTTGCGCAGGTCGTGCTGGACGGGGCTGTGCGACGACTGCTCCAGGTAGGCCGTCGCGAGGGCCTGGAGCGGGTCCCCCGACGGCGGCACGTCCTCCACGATCCAGCGCAGGCCGATGAGCAGGTCGTCGTCCACCACGTAACACGAGCGCCCGATCATGCGGATCAGGTCGAGCGGCGGCTGCTCGCAGAACCCACCCTCGAACACGACGCGGATGCGGTCGCGCGGCCGCGCCGGCCGCTCGCGGACCCGCGGCAGGAGCGTCCGCAGCAGCTCGTTGTGCTCCTCCCTGGGCAGCAGACCGCCCAGCGCCACCAGCACGTACGCCTCGTCCGCGGGGAGGAGCCACGGCGCCGTGCGCTTGAGCTCGTAGATCTCGCGCAGCAGGGCGCGGTTCTCGTTGTACACGGCGATCGAGCGGCGCACGTCGTCGTCGGTGATCGCGCGGCCGGCGATCGGCTCGAGGGTGCGGCGCACGCGGTCGTACTCGTGCCGCAGGTACTCCGCCGCGTGGGCCGAGTTGGCGTTCTGCGGGAGGTAGAGGATCTGGCAGGGATACGGGAAGTTCCGTCCCCACACGCCGGCGAGGTTGCGCGCCGCGTCGCAGATCGGGTGCGTGAAGAAGGCCTCGAACTGGACGCGCTGCGACAGGGCCAGCTCGAGCGATGTCTTCAGGATCGAGCAGAGGTAGCTGCCGAAGTGGGAGTCGGCGCGAGTGGGCTCGATCGGGGCGCCGCGCACCTTGAACGGCAGGAGGCCGCCCGCATGCGCGATCTCCTCGGGGAAGTAGACCTGGAAGTGCCCGATCACCCGCCCGCCCGCGTCGCGCCAGCGGCGCACCGTCGGGAAGCGATCGTCCTCCAGCAGGTCGCGGCAGGCGCGCAGCGCCTCGTCGAGCGGCTGGTCGCGCCACTCGGGGAAGAGCAGGGTCATCGGTGGCTCCAGACGGGGTCGCGCTTCTCGACGAAGGCGCGCAGTCCTTCGACTGCGTCGGCCGTCGCCATCAGGTCGTTCCGGTACAGCGCGCCGACCTCCTGAAAGGCGGGGGCGGCGCGCAGGGCGCGCTTGGCGAGACGCAAGGCGGCGGCGCTGTGGCGCGCGATGCGGCGCGCGAGCGCCGCCGCGGCCTCCTCGACCTCGCCGTCCGGCACCACGCGCCGCACGATCCCGAGCCGCAGTGCCTCGGTGGCGGGGATCGGGTCGCCGGTGTACACGATCTCGGCCGCCCCCTGCGAACCCGCGATGCGCGGCAACAGGACGCAGGCGGCCGGGGCCAGCACGCCCAGGACGATCTCGGGCTGTCCGAAGCTCGCCCCGGCGCCCGCGACGATCAGATCGGCGGCCTGCACCACCTCGAACCCGCCGCCCAGGCACCGGCCGCGCACCGCGGCGACGACGGGCACCGGGAACGCCGCGATCGCCCGGACGGTGTCGAGGAACTCGGGGATCAGCGCGTCGTGGTCGGGGGGCAGGTGTTCCTGGACGTCGGCGCCCGCCGAGAAGTGGCGCCCGTCAGCGGTCAGCAACAGGGCGCGGAGCGTGGTGTCCGCGGCCGCCGCGGCGAGCGCCGCGCGCAGCTCGCCGAGCGCCGCCCGCGTGAGGATGTTGAGCGGTGGCCAGCTCAGGTGGAGCCGGGCCACGCCGCCGTCGGTCGTCCGCGTCACGCCCATCGCCGCCTCACGCCAGGGCGCCGGACATCAGCTGCCCGCCGTCCACGGGAAGGACGACGCCGGTGATGAATCCGGCGGCGTCGTCGCAGAGGAACCGGACGGCCGCGGCCACGTCCGCGGGGCGTCCGCTGCGGCCGAGCGGCGTGCGGACGAGGGCCTCGGCGCGGACCGACTCGGGCAGGTCGGCGGTCATCGGGGTGTCGATGAAACCCGGCGCCACCACGTTCACCGTGACCCCATCGCGCGCCAGCTCGAGGGCCAGGGAGCGGGCCAGTCCCACGAGGCCCGCCTTCGCCGCCGCGTAGTTGGCCTGGCCGACCTTTCCCCGCAGGCCGTTGATCGACGAGATGAACACGACGCGGCCCGCCGGGGAACGGCGCAGGTGCGCGGCGGCCGCGCGGCTCACGTGGAACGCGCCGCTGAGGCTGACGGCGAGCACGTCCCCCCAGTCGGTGTCGGTCATCTTCCAGCTGATGCGGTCGCGCACGATGCCCGCCGCGTGCACGACCCAGTCGATGCCGCCGCGCTCTCGGGCGACCGCGTCGACCGCGCGCGCGACGCCGGCGGGATCCCGCACATCCGCCTCCATGCTCGCGGATGCCGCGCCCCGTCCCTGGGGGAACGCGACGTCCAACGCCGCGACCCAGGCATCGGTGGCGAGTGCCTCGACGATGGCGCGGCCGATGCCGCGCCCCCCGCCCGTCACGACAGCGGTGCGCCGCATTGCCCGCAGAACCGGTGGCCCGCCGGGAGGGTCTGCGCACCGCAGGTGGCGCACGTCCGCACCGGCGGACCCCACGGGGTCTCCGTCCACTCACCGCGCGCCGCGCGCTCCCGCAGCATCTCGTAGCGCGGCGCCCGCTTCTCCACGAAGGCCTGCATGCCCTCGACCGGCTCCCAGCAGGTGTAGTGCAGGGCGAGCCAGTCCTGGGCGTGGCGCACCGTCTGGTTCCAGGCGAAGTCCTTGAGGACGTTGGTCTGCTGCTTGGTGTAGCGGACGCATTCGGGGAACGACGCGAGCAGCCGGCGGGCGAGGTCGTCCACCATCTCGTCGAGTTTGCCGAGATCGAGGCGGTAGCCGTCCTCCCCGCGCTCGGCCTTGCGGATCTCCTCGGGAGTCGCGGCCTCGATCCACGCTTCGCCCCGGCGCACGGATGGCGCCACCCAGTTCACGAGGCCCCAGTCGCGCGCCTTGAGGGCCGGGACCGGCTCGTTGAGGAACAGGATCTCGCGGGCGCGCTTGTCCCCGACCACGAGCGGCAGCCACTGCGTGGCGCCGCCGCAGGCCACCGAGCCCACGTGCGTCCCCACCTGCTTCACGTAGGTGTGCTGGGCCATCGCGGTGAGATCGCACGCCAGCTGCGTCTCGTTGCCGCCGCCCACGGCCATCCCATTGATGCGCGCGATCACCGGCTTGCCGGTGTTGAGGATGCTCTCGATGTAGGCGCGGAACAGCGCCATGTACTTCCAGTAGTCGTGCGGCCGGCTCACGTACTCGGCGGCGTACTCCTTCACGTCGCCGCCGGTGCAGAAGGCGCGGTCGCCGGCGCCGGTGAGCACGATCACGCCCACCGCGTCGTCGAACGTGGCGTCGCGGAACGCGGCGGCGAGCTCCTCCAGCGCGGCCGTCGAGTAGGCGTTGTAGCGGGTCGGACGGTTCAGGGTGATGCGCGCGACGCCGTCCCGCTTGGCGTAGAGCACTTCGCGGAAGCCGAGCGCCTCGGGGGCGCGCGGGGCGAGCGGGCGACGGCCGTCAGCGGCGGGCGAGGCCGCCGATGAGGTGGTCGGCGAATTGGGCGCCGAGCTCTGGGGCATGGAGTGAACCCTCCGGGCGATACCAGCGCGCGATCCAGTTGATCGCGCCGAGGATGACGAAAACGGGGACCTTGGGATCGAGCGGGCGGAACTCGCCCTCCGCGATACCCTGCTCGATGAGTTCACGCAGCGCGCGCTCGTAGCGGTCGCGGCTGGCGATCACCTCGGCCTGGTGGGCCGGGGCGAGGGCGGTGACTTCGAAGGCGAGGGTCGAGCCCTCGAGCGTGTCGGTCATCACGCGCACGTGCTCGCGGATCACGTGCGCCAGGCGGTCACCCGCGGCGGTGTGCCGGGTGCGCGCCTCCTCGACGTGGCGGTGCACCTGCGTGAGGCTCTCACGGTGGCAGGCGTAGAGAATCGACTCCTTGTCGGGGAAGTAGTGGTACAGCGCCGTCTTGCGGACGTCGAGGCGACGGGCGATGTGCTCGAGGGTGGTGGCGTGGTAGCCGTGCTCGCGGAAGGCGCGCCGGGCGGCGGACAGGATCTCCGCGCGCCGGCGGCGGTGCTTCTCACGGACGTGCTTCGAGCGGGGAACGGGGCCCGCAGCAGGCATGGCGATCTCCGAGCGAATCACTAGGAATTGAACGCTCATTAGAATTTCTACCACAAGTTCAAATTTGTCAAGTGATCGTCCGTTCCCCGGTGGCTGGCTTGCGATGGCGCAGTCAGTATTGAGAATGGCGCCCGGTGGTGTGGGCGCGGGATCGGGGGAACCGTGATCCGACTGGTCGTGCTGCTGCTCGTCGCCCTGGCGACGGCTGCGCCCGTGTCGGCGCAGGACACGCTGCCGCCGTCCCAGGGCGGCCGCGTCCGCTCCCTCGGTCTGCCCGTGACGCGCCGGCCGTACCTCGGCGTGAGCTTCGGTGGCTCGCCGTTCGAGGCGGACCTCACGGCCCACTTGCGCTTCGGCAGCTACCGCGACCTCACGATGGCGACGACCGGCCTGCTGGGCCTGGCCGTCGAGGCGTACGGCGGACTGGACGGGGTCAACGGCGACGCCGGCGGGCGTGCGATGCTGCGCAGCAACGCGTTGCGGGTGGGCGGCGGTGTGGACTACAACGTGCGCGCGCACCACATCGGATCGATCTTCACCCTGGCGCTGCCGATCCGCCGGGGCGGCATCGTGCGGCGCAGCAGCGAGCTGCGGCTGGACGTGCTTCATGGGCATCAGACGTCGGTCGCGCTGGGGCTCAACTACCCGCTGCGCTATGCGTTCCGCGGGGTCACCCGCCCGCCGCGCGACCACGTGGTGCTCTCCGACGACGGCGGAGAGCCGCTCCCGTACACGGTGGACGACCCGGCGACCGACGCCGCCCTCGCAGCCGTGCGCGAGCGCGCCCTGTGGCTGCGCCGGTTGACGACTCCGCCGCTCCGTGGAAGCGGGCCCCCCGCCGAGGCCACGGCAACGGTGGCCGCGCGTCTCGCCGCGGGGAGCAGCGTGACGGACGAGGTCCGCGCCTACCACGCGGCGGTGCGGCGCAGCTTCCGCCTCGCCGTGGGGGATTCGGCGCTGGGCGAGTCGGTGGCGACACAGGCCCTCGCTATCCTGCTCGACGCGGTGGTCTTCCCGTACAACCGCCTTCTGGGCCAGAAGAAGAAGGAGGACACGACGCGCGAGTTCGCGCGCCACGGGCGGGGGGAATTCGCGCGCTGGCTGGTGACCCAGTCGGGGGTCGCTCCGGCACGCCAACACGTGGTGGCGTACGTGTTCCGGGGCCTGCTGCAGGTGGTGGAATCGGTCCGGGCCGAGCACCGGCGCCAATGGAGCGAGTCGCGACTCGGCTGGCTGCCGCTGCAGCTGGCGCTCGCGCCGGAGGATTACGACGAACAGCGCGAGCTCGACAGCCTGGTGAGCCACGCCGTGGGGCGGCCGATCCTGCACGGCAACCGCGTCTGGTACGTGCACAACCAGCGGTTCCAGACCGAACTGGTGCGCTCGATCGGTCTGGCGGAGGACTATCACATCCTGTGGGTGCACGACTTCGCCGGGATCAACGCGCGCGGCCAGCCCGATCGCGAGGCGCTGTACACAGTGACGCGGGCGTACCTCCATGCCCTGCGGGATCGAGTGGCGCGGTACGACGCGACCGGCCGGCTGCCCGTGTTCATGCTGTTCATCGACCAGCACTACTTCGACAAGAACCGCAGCCGCCCCGTCCTCGCGTTTCTGGCGGACCCCTTGCGCCGCCGGCTGGAGTTGCCGGCGGGGTTCGATTCCCTCCAAGCCGAGGTGCGTGCCGCCCAGGAGGAGCTGCTCCGGGCGGTGGACGCGTCGCTGCTGCTCCGCGCCGAGCGGACCCAGTACGGGGAGCGCTGGTTGCGTGCTCTCGTCAAGGTGCACGTGAGCGTCACCAATCCAGCCGATCCGTCGTTCCGGAGTCAGTGGATCGTGCCGGGCATCGGCGTGCCGGACGACATGATGCGCGATCATCGCAAGATCGTGGTCTGGGACGTGAGCGAGGAGGACCCCTACCGCGGCGTGGCGATGTACACGGGCGCCGGCGTCGGCGAGCACTATGTGGGCGGGGCGTGGGAGGACCGCGCGATCATGCTGCAGGGCCCCGCTGCCCTGTCGGGACGGGACGAGGCGCGTGCCCTGCTGGAGACCCAGGGGATCACCGAGGGATCGGTGCCGCACGTGCTGCGTCCGCGACCCCGGCCCGCCGATTACTGGCGACGCGTCCAGGCGTACGTCGACAGCATGGACCGCTGGGGCGGCGTCGCGACTCGCGCCCTCGAGCTGCACAACGAGACCGGGTACGCCTGGAAGCGGATCAACGTCGCCAAGGCGACGATCTTCAACCTGGCCGCGCCGGGCTCGGTGATCAAAGTGCCGGACTCCCTGTGGGAGTCCGACTTCCTGGCGTCGCTCCTCGCGGGAGCGGCGTTGCGCGGGGCCCGGGTGCTGCTGATCGCGCCATCGTTCGCATCGGCGCCGTCGCGCGGGTCCCCGCAGCTGGCCGTCATGCACGACCTGCTGTCCCGGGTGCTGGCGTTGCGCCGCGCCCTCGGACCCGCGATCGCCCGGGCGGGCGGAGCCTATCGCCTCGGCATCTACGACCCGGTCATCACCGTGGACGACGTCACCGGCCGCGTGGCCGTGCTGCGGCAGCGGCTCGCGGAGACGCCCTTCCTGCGCGACCTGTACGCCTTCTGTCCGGCGACCCTGGCGGTGCTGGACTCGGCCGAGGCGATCGTGGGGCAGGCGCCGCTGGCGGTGACGGGAGACTCGGGTGATCGTCCCAAACTCCATTTCAAGGGATTCCTCTACGTCTCGCGGGAGGCGTGGACCCGGCTGATCAGCGGTCCGGCGATGGCCATGGGCATGCGGGCCTATCTCGAAGAGCGGGGACGGCAGCTGCGCGAAGGGATCGGCGTGGAGGAAGAGGCGATGGCGGTCGCCCTGCAGCGGGTGGGCGCAGCGGCGATCAACCCGCTGCTCGATACTCTGATGCTCGGCGAGCGCCCGCGGTGGACGTTCTTCCTGATGGTCGGCAGCGCCAACGAGAACTACCGCAGCATGCTGATGGACGGCGAGGCGATGGTCCTCGTGTCCGGCTGGACCGGCCTCTACGCCGTCCCCGATCTGATCCTGCTCACCGGGCTGGCGACGTGGATCGACGACCAAGCCGAGCTGGACCGTCGGCTGCCGCGTCCCGGCGGACTGGTCCGATTCGCGGGACGCGTGTTCCGCATGGGGTTGTGACGGGCGCTACGCCGCGAGCGGCGGCGTCGCGGCGCGGCGGTGCGCCATCACGCGCAATTCGTTCGCGACGCGGCGGCGCTCGACCGCCGAGCCGCCCGCGAGCAGGGCCCAGCGTCCCGCGTCGAGCGGGATCACCTGGGACTCCTCCTCCATCGCGGGCGGATACTCGCCCAGCAGAGTGACCGTGACCATGTGCACCTCCTTTCGGGCATCGTGGGTGA
>Ga0210138_1000172_pt1 | contig 15767 bp, 17 predicted proteins | sample Browns_ThreeSqC__FD_184850 | JGI IMG/M metagenome (GOLD analysis project Ga0210138, IMG submission 184850) | Wetland microbial communities from the San Francisco Bay, California, USA, that impact long-term carbon sequestration -... | ecosystem: Environmental > Aquatic > Marine > Wetlands ... | reverse complement strand
CTGTCAACGCCAACGTGAAAGCCGGGCCCAGAATTCGTCAGGAGGTCCTACTTCGTAAGGCCTTCATGCACGATCCTGCCTTGGCGGACGCGTTTGACGCATCGGTGATCGCTACGAGTGGTATCGGCGCACGAGTAGCTGAGCTGGGTGAGGCCATCGGGACTCAGATCGGCAACCTCAACACAGCCTATGCCGCCAAACATGGCGAGGATCTCTTCAAGGCTACCAATAAGACTGCACAGGCACTTCTCAATATCGGGAAACCAATAAGGGATCTTGCTTCATACAAGACCTTGATAGACGACCTGTATTTCCTGTTCAGGGAAAGTCTTGGCCAGCGCTTGAAGGACCGGCTCCCCCCGTCCTTCGTTGACGTGAATACCCTCCGCACTGATCTACAGCACGACGTTGATCACGGCGACAAGAGAAAAGTGGCTGCGAAGCGAAAAAAGATCGGCACGACCTTCCGCGGGTATGCCGGTGCAGCGTCACCTGAAGTCCTAGAGCCATCACGTTTTGTCCTTCTTCAGGCCAATGTCTTGTCGGCGTTGATCCTAGATCTCGAGAACTTGGCTGTCTGAACAGCCCAAACCAGCCAGCATGGCGCAATCCGCTACGCCCTCGGAAGACGAGCAACAACACTGGCTCCGCCGACTCGAAGCAACCGGGCGAGCCCAGGCGCGCTACCTCTGGCTCGTACTAGTAGTTGGGCTCTTCTACGCAGCGCTCCGCGTTCGTGGTACGGATCCCGAACAGATCACGGTTCCAATCGTAAGTCTCAAGCTGGATGCCGCCACCGTCCTCGCATCAGGCGGCCCCATTGTCGCCTTCTTAGTCCTCGTTATCATGGGTGCGATACGCGCCTGGACCCACGCTCTAGAGCAATACCGCGGCACCTCTCCCGCCAACGACGCAGAGCAGCTCGATACGCACCCGAATGCGCTCGACTTGGCCATGTATACTACAGACAAGTCGCCAGCCGTGATGCGGCACCTTCTCTCATTCGTGTACCCACTCTTCCTCACCGCCGCCCTTGTCGAATCTGTTTGGCTTGGATGGTGGTTATGGTCCGACCCTGTAGTTCCAGGGCGCGAATACTTCCTTGTCGCTTGGGTAGTGTCGTGGATACCAGCCGCGGTGCTTGTCCTAAGTAACATGTGGTGGAAACGAATCAGGCAGGTTTTCGACCGAAAGCAGGCCGGCTAACAAGGGCATTAACAGACCTGACAACGGAGTCCGAAGACCTCCCGCTCCTCGGGAACTCGGAAAGCGCGGCGACGTTGGCGCCCGCTGGGTGGCGCGTTATCTCCCCACCAATGAGACCGAGCAGACCATGACCGTGGCCCACTCCGCCTTATGCCTCGCACCAGCTATCTCCTGCCCCTGTTGCTGAGCCTCCTCGGCTCCCGGGGGCTCGCGCCTGAAACCCTCGATCCCTGGCGCGGGTGGGTCGCCTTCAAGCAGTTCGCGCGCATGGTGGCGGAGGTGCCCGACCCCGGCGTCAGCGTGCAGATTACCCGTGCTGATCGGGAGACCGTTCACCTCGTCCTCCTCCGCCAGGTTCTCGAACCCGAAGACGATGAGCTGGTCCCCGTAGGTGGAGTCATCATGGAGCTCACCTTTGACCAAACTATCGAAGGCAAGGAGGAGTGCGAGTTCTGGTCTTTCGACTCAGGATCGTTCGACCGCTTCGTTGACCTGGTCGAGGGTCATCCGCTCTTCAGCAACCTGATGGCCAAGCGGCCGACTGGTTCGTGGGTCTATTGGCAGGACGCGTAGTGGCTGGCCGCGGTAGGATGCCTGCATGTGAACGGCGGACGCGAAACAGTAGCACGAGGAATCATGAACTTCCTGCACATCAATGAAGCGGCCGAATGGTGCCAGGATCACGGAATGAAGATCGGGGAGCGCTGGGAGCTCCTACCGGATGGCCGGCTCGTACACTCCTCCCGACTGGTGTATTCCCCCGATGGACCGACCAAACGGGCATCTGAGATCGCTCATGCCTGCCTCGCCGCGCTCGGACCTTGGGATGAGTGCCTCCTCTGGGCCATCGACTGGGACATCTGGGAGAGTGGCGAGGACTGGCCTGGGTTCTACGCAGCGCGTGGGGCCCGTGGGGAGCGCCACAGCGTTGCTGCCAAGCCGGGACATCTGTTCCTTTCCGGCGAGACCGAGGAGCTTCTGCTATTTCTGAGGATGGTCCTTGAGTACAGCTGGGATGCTCACGTCCTGCCGATCCGTGGGTCGGGAAGCGATCGCCGCCTCTGGTGCTCCCATGATGGCTGGGTCGACTTGCGCGCCGCCACACCGGTTGACATCTCGCAGGCCGTTGTGTAATCACCGATCCCCACTCGACGTCCGCCGCAATTCGAAGGAACGCCCTGCAGTGAAGTAGGCTGATGGCCCGCAACGAAGCCTTGCTATACTTTACCCCCATGTCTTCCCCGCCCTTCTTCAGCGTCATCCTCTGCACCTTCAACCGCGACCCGCTCCTGCGCCGCGCGCTGGACTCGGTCGCGGCCCAGACCTTCCGGGACTTCGAGACCATCGTGGTGGATGGCGGGACCAGCCCCGACACTCGAGGCGTCGCCGAGGGCCACCCCACCCTGCCCCGCTACTTCCGGATTCCGGACACCGGGATCGGCGGCTCCCGGGACTTCGGCCTCCACCAGGCCCAAGGGACCTACTGCGCCTTCCTGGACGACGATGACGAGTTCAAGCCCGAGCATCTGGAGGCGCGCTACGGAACCCTCGGCGCCTTTCCCGATCTCGACCTGCTCTACAACGGATTCCAGACCATCGGTTCCGAGTACGTGCCCGACCTGCTCAACCACGGCCAGTTCCTGCACGTCGAGGATCCGCAGATCTTCCACGCCGGCACCTCGGTGGTGAATACCAAGAAGGCGATCGCCGCGGGCGGGTTCAGCACCGATCACCATAAACACTACCCCGACAACTTCCTGGAGACGGCCCGGGCCCACGGGCTCAAGAGCGCCAGCGTGCCCGAGCGGACATACGTCTACCACCGGCTCGACAGCTCGTACACCGGGCAATTGAGCAAGGCCTACCGGAAATCGGAGCCCCCTGCCGGCTGAGGCCTACTCCCACTGAACGAACGGGCGCCTACCGGATCAGCACGATGTCCCAGCTGGCAGGCTCCTGGAGCCCGTCGCTGTTGAAGTCGTACCCCCAGTGCATCACGCTGATGTCAAACGCATCCGAGCACCAGATGTGGAGCGTGTTCCCGGACAGAGAGAAGTTCCAGGACCAGTACCACCCGCCCGGGATCATCCGCATGAGATCGATCCCATCGACCTGGTAGGTGCCGGTCATGACCAGGGGAGCGCCACCGCCGGTCCGTGGGGTAATCCGGTACTCGAAGGTCCCGTCGGCGTTGAGCGTCAGGGTCACCACATTATCCACCACCAGATCCACCGTCGGGTAGGGCGGATTGTCCTTGCTGATGAACGCATCACTGGTCGCGGTCCAAACGCCGGCGAGATCAGTGGGTGACGGCCCAGCGCTATCACCTCCGCTGCAGGCCAGCCCCAGAGCGATCAGCGAGACCATCGTCCCTGCCCGCCATCCGAGTCCCATTCCCGCCTCCTTGCAAGACGGCCATTGCGGCCGCCCCACAGTATGTCACGGGTGCCTTGAACCGGCCGTGAACCTCGCCTGAAACGCGGGTGAACTCCGGATGAAAAGATCCAGCGGGCCCCGCGAATTCCGGGACGTGGTCGTATCTTCGGTAGGCAACACCCGCTCCCAGGTTCCGGGTACCCGGACCAGGCGCCAGGCCTTTCACCTCAGGCTCGGGGAATCGAAATGCGCGACAAGATCGTGGTCATCACGGGCGCCAGCACCGGGATCGGCGCCGCCGTGGCGGAGCTGGTAGCCCAGCGGGGAGGAACCGTGGTGATCGCGGCCCGGCGGGAGGCGGAACTTCGGGCGGTAGCGGGCCGCTGCGGCGGCCGGGCGCACCCCATCGTCGCGGACCTGACCGTCAGGGCCGAGGTGCGCCGAGTGGTCGAGGAATCGCTGGCCCGCTTCGGCCGGATCGACGTCTGGGTCAACAACGTGGGACGGGGAATCACCCGACCCCCCTCCCAGCTGACCGACGAAGACCTGGACGAGATGATGCTGGTCAACGTCAAGTCGGCGCTCTACGGGATGCAGGAGATCCTTCCGCACTTCAAGCAGCGCGGCACCGGGCAGGTGATCAACATCTCGTCCATGCTGGGGCGGATTCCCTACGTGATGTTCCGCTCCGCCTACAACGGCGCCAAGCACTTTCTCAACGCCCTGACCGCCAGCTTCCGCACCGAGGTGGAGCAGACCCATCCCGGAATCCAGTTCACCCTGGTCTCGCCCGGGGTGGTGCGGACCGAGTTCGGCCACAACGCGCTCCACGGAGGACCGGATTCCCGCAAGCTGCCCGATTCGCAGAGCGCGGAAGAGGTGGCATCCGTGATCGCCGATCTGATCGAGCACCCGAAACCCGACCTTTACACCCGCGCGGGCTGGCACGATCGGGTGGTCGCCTATTACGCGGGCCTGGGCCAGGACCCATAACGGTCGAGCGCATTCACGCCGGATTCACGGTGGTTTCAAGGCTGAAAGGACAACCTGATGTTGAGGTAGTGTCTGGTTGGACAGGGGCGTCGGCCCAAGGCCGGCTTGCGCCCAACCGGGTACTGGCCGTCACGCTCCAGCAGGAGAAACCGGTAATGACAACTCTTCCTTTGGACGCGCGACGGGACCTGTTCCAGGAAGAGGGGGACTTCTCCTTCGTCCTGGGAGGCCCGCTCTTCCAGCTGTTCCGCCGGCTGCATCTGTCCGGCGACGCCCTCGAGCTGTCGCGCCGCCGGGTCCTCGTGATCTCGCTGTTCGCCTGGTTGCCGCTCCTCCTGCTCTCGATTCTGGGGGGCCGGGCGGTGGGCGGCGACGTCCCGGTCCCGTTTCTCAAGGACATCGACGTCCACGTCCGATTCCTGCTGGTGGTGCCGCTCCTGGTCCTCTCCGAGCTGGTGATCCACAAGCGGCTGCGCTTTGTTTCCCGGCAGTTCCTGCAGCGCTCCCTGATTCCGCCAGCGGTCCTGCCCCGGTTCGAGGGTGCCCTGGCATCCGCGTTTCGACTCCGTAACTCGGTGCCGGCCGAGCTGATCCTGATCGGGTTCGTCTATCTGGTCGGGGTCCCGTTCGTCTGGCGGCACTTCACCTCGCTGGACACCGGGACCTGGTACGCCACGGTGGGACCGGACGGGAGTTTCAGCCTTTCGCCGGCCGGCCTGTGGTACGTCTACGTGAGCATGCCCCTGTTCCAGTTCCTCCTGCTTCGATGGTACTATCGCATTTTCATCTGGAGTCGGTTTCTGTGGCAGGTGTCACGGCTCGAGCTCAACCTGATGCCCACCCATCCGGACGCGGTGGGCGGCCTGGAGTTCCTCTCGGTCTCGGTCTTCGCCTTCCTGCCACTCGCTGTCGCCCATGGCGCGATGATGGCGGGGCGGATCGCCAACCATATCTTCTACGGCGGGGCCAAACTCCTCGACTTCAAGGTTGAGCTGGTCGTCCTGATCGTTCTTCTCCTGCTCATCGTGCTGGGCCCCCTCCTGGTGTTCGCGCCCCAGCTGGCCCACCTCAAGCGCAAGGGGCAGCGCGACTACGGGATCCTGGCGGAGCGATACGTCCAGGAATTCGATGCCAAGTGGCTGCACAGCGGCTCCCCTCCCCAGGAAGCCTTGCTGGGCCACAGGGACATCCAGTCGCTGGCCGACATGATGAACGGCTACGCCGCCATCCAGCGAATTCGGCTCGCCCCATTCGGGAGGCAGGCGGTGATCGGCCTCGCGGTGGCGACCCTGCTGCCCATCGCCCCGCTGCTGCTGACCATGATCCCGATGGACTTGCTCCTCAAGCGGCTCTTCGGCATGCTGTTCTAACCCGGCCGCGGGGAGGTCGAGAAACAGGGCTGGGGGTGATGGCTGGGAGAAACGCGGGCGGTCGAAGTCGCCCCGCTCATGGCGAGCGTTCAACCCGTGATGCGAACCCTACGAGTGGTGATGGAGTTGATCAACCAACCCTGGCCGATCTCCATGCCCGAGTCAGCCTCGGGCGAGCCTAGTGCCGAGGCCATCCGCTCTCTGGCGCTGCCCAAAATGCGGGCACCGCTTCGTCACCAGAAACCTCTGGCACTCCTGCGGCCGCTATCGCCTGGCCGATCACTTCAAAGGCAAGCCGCCCAACCTTCGAGCCACCTTCCGCCGGTGGGTCGCCGCCGCGCGACGCTGTGGTCCGGTGACGGTCTATGCCCAGAAGACCCGGATCGTGATTCAATCGCGGGTCCGCTTCGCGGGAGCCGTGGTGGAATCGCGATGGCTCAACGGCACGCTCTGGCTCAGACGCCGAGTCTCCCACCCACGGGTCCATCGAATCGAGGACTTCGGGAAACTCGGCTATGGCGTCCATTTCCGACTCACGGAGCCGAAACAGATCGACCGGAGGATCGTGGGTCTGATGCGTGAGGCGTACAACGAGGCCAGGCGACCTCGGCGCGCCGTTTTCCGGCTGATCGCGATGCTGCTCCTGCCGCTCGCCCTGAGCGCGAGTGGTCTCCGAGCCCAGGACTCGACTCCCGAGTGTGACGAAACCTCCCCTCCGGGTGCCCGCATCCAATTTCAGCTCCCCGCCGGATACGGGCTGGTGCTCGAGCGCACCACGGACACGCTGGACGTGGAGTTCATCTGTTCGGCCACGGTGAGAGACTCGGCCGATTCGGTCGTCTGGAAGGACTCGGGATTCCGGACCCGGCAGGACGACTGGACCGGCAAGGACCTGGATGGTGATGGGGAGCCGGACGCCGTGATCGGCGTGGACACCGGCGGTGGCAACCGTTGCTGCTGGGGTTTCGCGCTGATCCGGTTCTCGCCCGCGTTCGAGGTGATGGCCCGAATCGACTTTCTCCCCTTTTTCGCCAACGACGATTCGGGCCGGGTGCTGATCCAGCAGGTGGTGCCGTTCTACGACCTGGGCCCCGACATGGCCAGCTCTCCGATCGTCATCCTGGTGCATCAGTTTCGTCAGGGCAAACTGGTGGACATCACCCAGGAACGGTGTGCAAAGATCCTGGGCAGGACCGCCGCCCCCCGCACCATTCTCGACCTGGGTCCGGAGTGGGACGAGGTCACGCCGGAGCATCTGGCTGCCTCTCGCCAGGCCGGCAAGCCCGACTACGACGTCGAGCAAAGCCGGGTAGCCGCCACGACCATCGCGCTCCAGCAGATTACCTGTGGCCAGGATAGTGCGGCGGCCGAGATGGTGAACGCCGCGTGGCCGCCCAGCGAGACGGCCGAAACAATGGTTCGGTTTCGCAAGGTAGTTCAGGGAATGAAGTGAGGACCGAATACCAATTGAGGGAATGGGGCAGTGGGGGGAATGTGAGAATGGGGAATGGGGGAGTGACAGTGCCGAGTGCCGTCGAGACGGCATCGCACTGGTCGCTTCGACCGCCTTGCCCGCCCTGACCGCCTCGTTCCTCCCGTTCCCCCCGTTCTATCGTCCCGAATCTCCCAACTCCGCCCTGAACTTCGCCGCCTGGTCGGGCTGGCGCAGCGAGTCGTACTCGGCCACCAGGTCTCGACGAGCGTTCTGGAGCCAGTTGGCTGCGGGATCGGGTTGCCTGGACACGATCTGATATCCGGCCAGACTCTCCTGGGCGCCGTCGGCGAAGCGCCGCTGGCGGAGCAGTGAGCGACCCAGTTTGATCCGCACGATGCCCATGTACAGGTGGTCTTCGGAGAGCGTCTCGCGGTAGCGCCGAACCGCCTCGCGAAAGAAGCGCTCCGCCTGTGCGTGATCCTTCCGATCCATGTAGACGCTGCCCAGGTTGGAGAGCGCTACCCCGATCAGGTAGTGCTTGTCGTGGTAAACGGCGCGGTAGATGTCCGCCATCCGGCGGAAATCTGCCTCTGCTTCGTCCAGTCTCCCCTGCTGCTGCGCCACTCGGCCCAATTCGTTGAGCGTCGACGCCACGCTGGGATGCACCTTGCCGAAGACGTTCTCCCGGATCGCCAGGGCCTGGTGGAGCAGATCGCTGGCCTCATCCAGTCGCCCCTGCGGGATCAGCACCCGGCCGAGCATGGTCATGGTGGAGGCCACCTCGTAGTGGGTCTTGCCATACCATCCCTGGTAGATCTCCAGCGCCTGCCGGTAATACCGCTCGGCCTCAGGGTAATGACCGCCTTCGGACTGGATCGCCCCCAGGTTGATCAGGTCGGAGGCCACATGAGGGTGGTGCTCGCCATAGAGCTGACGGTCAATCGCCAGCACCTGGCGATTCAGGGTATCGCTCACCGCGTAATGGCCGGCGTAGAACTGGACGTTGGCCAGCTCGGTCAGGGTGGCCACCAGATCGGTCTGGGGAAGGCCGGCGGAGGAGTCGAGACGCGCCGCTTCGGTGAGCACCTGGATCGCCTGGTCGTAGCTGCCCCGGTTCTCCAGCACCACCCCCAAGGCGGTGGCCGCTCGGGCGACCGCGGCGAGATCGAGTGGCACCGCGCGCCGGCTCATCGCCAGGCCTTCGCGCGCCAGCCGCTCGGCTTGGTCGTAGTCGGCCTGGTCGGAGCGGAGCAGACCCAGGGCCACCAGGCTCCGCGCCACTTCAGGATGCTCGGCGCCGAACAGGGAGCGCCGCTGCTCCAGGGCCGTCTGGAGCAGCGAATCGGCCCGGCCCAGGTTGCCCAGCTTCTCGTAGATGCTCCCCAGCGTCTGATACAGCTCGGCCTGTACCGCCGGCTCTCCGCTCAGGGTGCGCGCCTCCTGGACGCCACGGTCGAGCAGGGTCACGACCCGGAGACTTTCCGCCGGACCGGCGGTCTCGTCGCCGCCTTCGAACAGGCTGGTCATGAAGCCCTGGATCCGCTGAGTCCTGGCCGCCTGCGCCAGGGCAGCGTTTCTGGCATTGGTGAGGCGAACCGTGTAGAAGACCACCACGCCGATGATCACCGCCAGCGCCAGCGCCGCCGCGGCAACCTGACGGCTATTCCGCCGGACGAATTTGCCCAGCCGATAGCCCATCGTGTCGGGCCGGGCCTCGAGCGGTTCGCCCTCGAGAAAGTGATCCACGTCCCGGATCAGCGCTTCCACCGTGCGGTAGCGGCGCTCGGGATCCTTGTGCATGGCGGTCAGGCAGAGCACGTCGAGATCGGCCCAGGAGGTCCGGCTTCCAGTGTGCACCACCGAGCCGCCCCCGGGCGAGGCCGCCAACCGCCTCGCAACGATCGAGGGGCGCTCGGGTTCCAGCTTGGCCACCATGGTCTCCACCTCGCCCGGAGTACGGCTGGAGAGATCGAAAGGGAGCCTTCCGGTGAGAAGCTCGTAGAGAACCACGCCCAGCGAATAGATGTCGGTATGGACCCCGACCCGACCGCCCAGGATCTGCTCGGGCGAGGCATAGGCCGGCGTCATCAGCCGGAGCCCGGTCCGGGTCTGATCGGCGGTCATGTCCAGGCTCTCGAGCTGCTTGGCGATTCCGAAGTCGAGGAGCTTCACGGTGCCGTCGTGCTTGACCAGGATGTTGGACGGTTTGAGGTCGCGATGGATCACCGCATGCTGGTGGGCATGGAGCACCGCCTCGCAGACGGCACGAAAGAGGGCGAGGCGTCCGGGGATGGTGCGGATTCGGGCCGCGCAGTATTCGGTGAGTGTCTGCCCCTCGACGTACTCCATGACGAACCAGGGAGTCCCGTCGGGGAGCGTGTCCGCGTCGTAGAGCCGGGCGATGGATGGGTGGTTGAGCTGGGCCAGAGTCCGCTGCTCGCTGGCGAAGCGGTCCCGGCGGGCCGGAGAGAGCCAGGCATCCCGCAGAATCTTGATCGCCGCCAGGCTGCCCAGGTCTTTTCGCTCGGCGAGATAGACGACACCCATGCCGCCCTCCCCCAGGATTCGCTTGATGCGATAGGGTCCCAATTCGGTCTGAGGACCCGCCGGGCCCCCATCCAGGACTTGGCGGGCGGCGTGGGCCAGGCCGCGGTCGAGGACCGAGTCGCCGGCCGCGTCCTCTTTGAGGAGGGCGACCACTTCTCCGATCAGGCTGCGATCGTCGGCGCAGCGGTCCTCGAGAAAGACCTGACGCTCCGCCTCGGGGAGATCGGCGGCGGCGTGAAACAGCGCCTGGATCCGTTGCCAGCGCGCGGCATCCATGGTGGGGAGGTCGAGCAGCTAGGAAGGTTGACGCAGCTCGCGCGCGAGCCAGGCCTTGGCGGCGCGCCAATCGCGTAGCACCGTCGCCTCGGAGACGCCCAGCATCTGGGCCGTCTCGGTCACGTCGAGTCCACCGAAGAAACGGCTTTCGACCATCAAGGCCTGCCGCGGCTCCAGCCGATTGAGCGTCTCGAGCGCTTCGTCCAGCGCCAGCAGGTCGTCGCCCGAGGTGGAGCCCACGTCCAGCGCTTCATCGAGCGTCACGGCCAACTGTCCCCCACCCCGCTTCTCGGCGTGGCGGCGGCGGGCGGCCTCGACCAGGACCTGACGCATGGCCCGGGCGGCGATCCGCTTGAAGTGGAGCCGAGAGGTGGAGGCCACCTGGGGCGTGCCCGCCAGCTTGAGCCAGGCCTCGTTGACCAGCGCGGTCGGGCTCAGCGTCGCGCTGGGATCGTCACGCCGGACGCTGGCGGCCAGCCGCCGCAGTTCCTCATAGGTGACGCTGAACAACTCGTCCAGCGCCCGCCGGTCAGACCCATTGCCTGTACCCAGATCCTGAGGCTTCACGCCGACTCCCTCATTGGGGATGACGGTTTTTCCCGCCGCGGTGCGCAATGTGAGGCAAGACCCTCCGGCCGGTGGGGCCGGCCAGCCCGGGGCCCGGAGGGAAGGTCCACCTACCCGGCATATGCTATCACGCGAAGCGGCGGTGTAGCAAATACTTCCGCCGCGCCTGCCCCCCTGGGACAGAAGTAGTTCGCGTGGATTCGCCGGGAGACCGCTGAACTTCACCGTACCCTGATGGGACAAGGAGGCGACATGCGCGTCGTAGAGGGAGACGTCGGCGTAGTCGGCGCCGGGACCTGGAGCGATGGCGGCGGCGGTGGGAAGACCATGCTGTCGGTCCTGGAGATCGGCGACACCCATCTCAAGCGCATCGTGCTTCCCGATTACCTGGCCAACTACCTGACGCCGGGCCAGCACGTCCGGGTACTCATCGGACAGGGCCTCTCGCGTGGGTTCATAACCCGGCCCTTCGTAGCGGGGGTGGAGAACAACGGGAAGACCTACAAGATCGACTCGGTCCTGATGATGGGGATCCTCAAGAGCATCCTGTACTGCATGCTGGCCGGAGTACTCGCGGTCATTCATCCCATTCTCTGGGTGGCGGCCTGCATCGCCATCTTCGCCTTCTATATGAAGGAATACACCGACCTCAAGCGGTTCTGAGGCTCGCGGCAGGACACGTTTTCGGGGGGCCGGAGGCGGCGTCCAACCCCTGCGGAATTGCGGGAGCCGCGTCCGGCCGATACGTTATCCGGCCCCGTACCCACCCCCGGCGCACGCCGGGCGACTCCAGTCATCGAAAGGGCAGTCCTATGGGCAGCTTCCTTGCCAGTCTCTTCTGGCTCGTGTTCTGGGTGGTGGTCATCCTGGGCGTCATCGCCTTCTTTACCTACAACAAGCTCCAGCGGCTGGCTCAGGAAGTGAAAGAGAAGACCTCCAATGTGGGGGTCGCGATCTCGACCAAGGTCAACCTGATCAATCAGGTGATCTCTGCGGTTCAGAACTACCAGGAGGGCGAGCAGCTGGTTCAGCTCAAGATCTCCTCGGACATGAACCAGGCCGCGATGATCATGGCCTACCAGAAGTCCAACAACATCCTGGCCACGGTGCAGTCCCTGGCCAACCGGTCGCCCGACCTCAAGGCCAGCGAGCAGTACCACCGGTTGATTGACAGCATCCAGGAGTGCGAGGCCAACATCCAGCGGATGCGCCTGAGCGTGAACTCCGCCGTGAAGACCTACAACTCGGAATGCCTCTCCATTCCGACGGTGTTCGTGGCCCGGTTCCTGGGCTTCGGAAGCGCGCCGTTCCTCGAGTTCGACGTCTCCGGCTCGGGCGAGATGACCAAGCTCAAGGAGTTCAAGACCGATGATGGCGAGCGGCTGCATCAGTTGATGGCGGGCGGCATAGGCGCCCTCGCCGGGGCGGCCAAGAACCTGGCGGCGGGAGCCGAGCACGCCGGAAAGATGATCGCCAACAAGGTGAAGGAAGCCTCGACCACCAACTACTTCTACATGACCCCGGGCGGCGTGCCCCAGGGACCGGTGAGCCTCGATGAAATCCACCGCCTTCGCGCCGCCGGCACCATCGACGACAAGGTCATGCTGGCTGAAGCCGGGTCCCAGAACTGGCGGCCGCTGGCGGGGGTGATCACGGAGGTGCGCCAGATCCAGACCTGAGTCGTTCGCGGCGTGAGGGTCGGCCGCTTCGCTCCGAGGACCACCAGCGGTGCGTCCCGCCTCGACTCCCTTGCGCATCGGGGTCCCGGGGTGTTAAGAAAAGGTTACTGGTGTGACCCGTGTCTGCGTTGGGCTCGGGCGCCAGGCACCGGAGGCGCATCCCCGCGTCACGGTGCATCCGTTAACCAGGTGAGCGGAGGACCGTCCGGGGAAGTCATCATGATCACGCAGCAGGTTCAATCCACATCTCCGGTCGGAGCCTCCGCTCAAGTTTCAGAATCGTGGAGGCCCACATGCAACATACTGTTCTCGCAGAGTCCATCCTCCCGTTCGGACGGGTCGCCATCGCCTCGATCCTCGTGGCCGCGCTGGGCGGCTGCTCCCAGCGTGGGAGCGGGTTGGAAGGGACCTACATCACTTCGATCGCCGAATCGGATGCGCCGCAGAATGCGCCGGCTGACCTCCGCGAAAACGCGGTCGGCCGCTGGCGGATCCACCTCATGGATGGGAAACTCCGGGTGACTCGCGGAGGCGAGTTGGCGGCAGAAGGGACCTACCAGGTCGCCGGCACCCAAGTGACGTTCAACGACACCAAAGGACCCGCGGCCTGTCAGGGCCAGGCGGGGACCTACACCTGGGCGCGATCAGGCGGTGAACTCAGCTTCACCGATGCCAGCGACCCCTGTGAAGGTCGAAAGATGGTGCTAACCTCTCGGCCACTCGCCGTTCGGCCGTGATTCGCACCAACCCGGCGCTTCTCCCGGGGGGGGCAGGATACGTAGCTTAGTGGGGTGCCGAGGCCGTCCGGCCGCACGCGGACGGCTTCCGCCGTGATGAGGAGCCCCACACCGGTGCCTGCCACCCCTCGTGAGCGAAAGAACCTGGCCATCGTGCGCCGCTACTTCGAGGCGCTGGCCGCCGGCGTCGGCGGCCGAACCATGGCCGCCTTCTTCACGCCGGATGTGATCCAGCAGGAGTTTCCCAACCGCTTCCTGATCAACGGCGCCCGGCGAGACCTCAAGGGGATGCTGGAAGCCGCGGAGCGGGGCCGGGGTGCGATTACCCGCCAGGAATTTCAGCTGCTGGAGGCGATCGCCACCGGAGACAAGGTGGTGGTTGAGGCGCAGTGGAGCGGCACCCTGGCCACCGCGGTCAAGGACATCGCGGCGGGCACCGTGATGCGAGCGCGATTCGCCGCGTTTTTCGAGTTCAAGAATGGTAAGATCGCGGCCCAGCGGAACTACGACTGCTACGATCCCTGGTAGCGGCCGTCACCAGCATTCCCAACCCATGCCCAAGCGTCTTCAGGTCTACGAGGCTCCCGGGATCACGGTGACCTTCGACCCCAACCTCTGCCAGCACACGGGTGTCTGCGTGCGCGGGCTTCCCGCCGTCTTCGACGTGAGTCGCCGGCGCTGGGTCCGCCCCGACCTGGCTTCGGTCGAGGAAGTCGCGGCCCAGGTCTCACGCTGCCCGTCCGGGGCACTCCAGTATCGCCTGACCCCAACCAGTTGATCCACTCTCCGTAACCTCCAAGGAGCACCTTCATGCCGAGCAATCGTCGGAACTGGCTCAAGGGCAGCGGCCTGGCCCTGCTGGGCAGCGGTTTCCTCTCGCGGGTGGACGCCGTGGCGGCGCAGCAGTCCAAGGGATCACCCTCGCTCCGGGACGTGCTCAAGCAGCAGGCCACCGGCGCCAGCGAGAAGCTGCTCTTGAAGCCGGTGGCCGGCGAGGAGGGTCCGCCGGCGCCGGCCACCACCGACCGGTTGCCGCTCGAGTGGAACAAGGCCACGGTGGCGCGCTTCAAGAGCACCCTGGCCGACCGGGGGATCCAGGCGTTCCTCTGCCGCGACCCGCTCAACATCATCTATCTCACCGGCTACTGGCACACCACCACGGAACGGCCTCAGGCGGTCTACATGAACAAGGATGACGCCGATCCCTGGTTCCTCTATCCGGGGCTGGACCGGGACAGCGTCACCACCTGGTGGTTCGGCGGCGGGTGGACCTACTTCGACTTTCTCCACGGCGAGGATGCCGCGCCCCAGGACGGCAAGGTGATGGAAGGGGAGACGGTGGACCTGTTCAAGTTCCTGCTGGAGGGGATCCGCAAGAAAGGAATCCAGGGAGACCGGATCGCCGTAGATGGGGAGCTGTATCCCTCACAGATCGCCAAGGCCAGGGAGATCCTCCGGGGGGTCGAGTTCGTGGACGTCTCCGACACCCTGATGAAGATGCGAGAGGTCAAGACGCCGGAGGAGCTGGCGCTCTGGCGGCGCGCCTACGTCTACTTCGACCGCGCGCACTGCTTCGCGCGGGACTACATCCTGACCCACGGAACCGACATCACCGATTACGAGGTATCCCGGGCCACCGAGATCTGGATCAACGACATCCTCTACAACGACCTCGATCTCAAGAACGGAGCCCTGCACCACGGCGTGGCGAGCTCGATCGACGTGGAGGTCCGGGCCGGCCCGGTGACCGGTGCGCCCCACCCCAATCAGCCCTGGTTCAACAAGATCGGGCGCAACATGGCGCTCCAGGTGTCGGGAGGCGCCTCGATCGGAGGCTACGGCGGGGAGAACTATCGCGCGTTCATCATCGCCGACCAGTCGGGGAAGTACGATCCCCAGATGCAGAAGCTGTGGGAGGTAAGCCAGCGTACATGCGATATGCAGGTCGAGCTGTCGGTCGAAGGCCGGTCCTGCTCGGAAGTCGCCTACGCCATCCACAAGTATCAGGTCGAGCAAGGGGTGCAGAAGTACATCTACCACCGCCCCGGGCACGGCGAGGGAGTCGAGGGCCACCAGGCACCGTACATCTCCCTGGGCGACCACACCATGCTCCGGCGCAACATGTGTTTCTCGGAGGAACCGGGGCTCTACGATCCGGAGCACGGGTGCGGGTTCAACTGGAGCGATACCATCGTGGTCGGCGTCAAGTCGGGGTACCGGATGAGCCGGGTGCCCTACAGCAAGGCGTGGTGTTTCATCAAGCTCTAGAGAGGGCGGACAGGGCGGGTCCGCGGACTTCGCAGATTCAGGCAGATTCTTCAACCGGGATCGGAACTGCGCACCACGGAGACACGGAGGACACGGAGGTCCACGGAGGAATGATTGAATGGCTCTCCACCCCACCCTGGAGCGGCGGGGCGGTGGGCTAACACACGTACTTCTCCGTTTTTCTCCGTGCCTCCGTGTCTCTGCGGTGAAAAGGTGGGGTGAGGGAGTGGGGAATCTGCGCAGTCAGCGGGCGGACAGGGCGGACAGGGCGGACAGGGCGGACAGGGCGGACAGGGCGGACAGGGCGGACAGG